>WBZU01000032.1_pt1 | contig 179053 bp, 181 predicted proteins | sample 5204311 | NCBI WGS metagenome assembly WBZU01 (sample SAMN12344359, study PRJNA552823) | activated sludge metagenome | biome: Activated sludge suspended growth; feature: Nitrification reactor; material: Wastewater; isolation source: activated sludge from nitrification reactor of wastewater...
CCTGGCACGAGCCCACGCCCGATCTCGATACAGCTGCTCCTTCGTCGCAGCCACTCGATCACCGAGATGGCCACCGTCGGCATCGGCCGCGGAATCGGACAAAGGATAAGCACCGCCGACGACGAGCCGAACGCGCCGCCAACCGCAAACAACGACTCGCCGAAGAATGGCAGCACGCCGAACAGGAATACCACCGACGCCGCGAACACCCCCGCGAAACCGACGGCCCCCCGCCGTTTTAGTCGACGACGCGGACTGCGCCCTTGTCGGCCGACGTCGCCAGTTTCGCGTAGGCCCGCAACGCCGTGGTGACAGCGCGCTGGCGGTCCTTGGGCTGCCACGGGCGTTCCGACGCCTCCATCTTCGCGCGCCGATCGGCCAGCACCTCGTCGTCGACGAGGACCTTCAAGGTGCGGGTCTTGACGTCGATGAGGATCTCGTCGCCGTCCTCGACCAGGCCGATCGTGCCCCTACCGGCCGCCTCGGGCGAGACGTGGCCGATGACCAGTCCCGACGATCCGCCGGAGAAGCGACCGTCGGTGACGAGGCCGCAGAACTTGCCCATCCCGGTGCCCTTCATGAACGCAGTCGGATGCAGCATCTCCTGCATGCCCGGACCACCAGCGGGCCCCTCGTAGCGGATCACGAGGACCTCGCCCTTCTGGAGTTCCTTGGACAAGATTGCGTGGACGGCGTCCTCCTGGCTCTCGACGACACGCGCCGGGCCCTGGAAATGCCACAGGTCTTCGCTGACGCCAGCGGTCTTGAGCACCGCACCGTCCTCAGCGAGATTGCCGTGCAGCACACACAGGCCACCTTCGACGGTGTAGGCGTGCTCCTTGTCGCGGATGCAGCCGTCGGCGGCGTCGGTGTCCAGCGAATCCCACCGGTTCGATGTCGAGAACGGTTCGACGGTGCGCACGCCGCCGGGTGCGGCGTGGAAGAGCTCGATCGCGGCGTCGGTGGCTGTGCCGCTGCGGATGTCCCAGTCGGCCAGGTACTGCTCCAGCGACGGCGCGTGGACCGGGTGGACGTTCCGGTTCAGCAGGCCGGCGCGGTCGAGCTCGCCGAGGATCGCCGGAATGCCGCCGGCGCGGTGGACGTGCTCCATGTAGTACTTGGGGGAGTTCGGTGCGACCTTCGCGAGGCACGGCACGCGGCGCGAGATCGCGTCGATGGCGTGCAGGTCGAAGTCGATCTCGGCCTCCTGCGCGGCGGCCAGGATGTGCAGCACGGTGTTGGTCGAGCCACCCATGGCGACGTCGAGCGCCATCGCGTTCTCGAAGGCTTCGCGCGTCGCGACGTTGCGCGGCAGGACCGACTCGTCATCGTCTTTGTAGTACCGCTTGGCGATGTCGACGATGAGTTCGCCAGCGCGCGTGAAGAGGTCGCGGCGGGCAACCTGGGTGGCGAGGGTGGAGCCGTTACCGGGCAACGACAGTCCGAGGGCCTCGGTCAGGCAGTTCATCGAGTTGGCCGTGAACATGCCCGAACACGATCCGCACGTCGGGCAGGCCGACCGCTCGACTTCGAGGAGGTCTTTCTCGCCGACGGTGCTATCGGCCGACGCGGTGATCGCGTCGACCAAGTCGAGGCCCGGGTGGACGACGCCGTTGACGACGACCGAGGTGCCGGCCTCCATCGGGCCGCCGGAGACGAAGACCGTCGGGATGTTGAGCCGCAGGGCGGCGTTGAGCATGCCGGGGGTGATCTTGTCGCAGTTGGAGATGCACACCAGCGCGTCGGCGGTGTGCGCGTTGACCATGTATTCGACGGAGTCGGCGATGATCTCGCGGCTGGGCAGCGAGTACAGCATGCCGCCGTGGCCCATGGCGATCCCGTCGTCGACGGCGATCGTGTGGAACTCGCGCGGCACGCCACCAGCGGCCGTCACCGCTTCGGCGACGATGTCGCCGACATTCTTGAGGTGCACGTGGCCGGGGACGAACTGGGTGTAGGAGTTGGCGATCGCGACGATCGGCTTGCCGAAATCGTCGTCGGTCATCCCGGTGGCGCGCCACAGGGCGCGGGCGCCGGCGGCCTCCCGGCCGACGGTGGTGGTGCGGGACCGCAAGGCTGGCATGGTGTCCTCGAACTATCGGTGGTGGGTATCAGGGGGATCGGGGCGGGCTGGCGCCGAACCCGGTACTGATCTGAGTTTACGCCCCTGCGCACGGCGTTATTCCCGCGTGTTCGGCGGCCGGACTCAGATGCCCAGCACGGTCTTGGCGATCATGAAATAGATGATGAGCCCGGTCGCGTCGCAGAACGTCGAGATGAACGGCGTGGAGAACACCGCCGGGTCCACCCGGATGGTCTTGGCGAGCAGCGGCATCATGCCGCCGACGGTGGCGGCCATGGTGCACACCGACACGATGGTCAGTCCGATCACGGTGCCGATATCGAGTCCGTACACCAGCGACGCGACGGCGAAGCCGACTGCGCCGAGCGCAGTGCCCATGGTGAGGCCGACGCGAATCTCCTTCCCGGCCACCCGGCCGACGTCGCGCGGGGCGACCTCGCCGGTAGCCAGCGAGCGCGTCACCGTCGTCGCGGCCTGCGAACCGGTGTTGCCGCCGATGCCGGTGAGCAGCGGGATGAACAGGGCCAGCGCGACTTTCTGCTCGAGGGTGCCCTCGAAGATCTCGAGCACGTTGACGGTGAGGATCGCCGAGACGGCGAGCACGAACAACCACACGACACGCGAGCGGGTGATCGTGAAGATCGACGCGTACAGATAGGACTCCCGCAACGGCTCGCGCGCGCCGGCACGGGCCTCGTCCTCGTCGCGCGCGGCATCGACGATCTCGATCGCATCGTCAAGTGTCAGCACGCCGACGAGCCGGTCCTCCCCGTCGACGACCGGCATCGCCGAGATCCCGCGGTCCACGCAACGCCCGGCGGTGGTCTCGGCGTCGTCGTCGGCGTGCGCGTAGATGGGGGTCTTTGCCAACTCGTCGACAGTCGCCGACGGTTCGGCCAGTAGCAGGTCGCGCAGACTCACCACGCCGACCAGGCGTCGAGACCGGTCGAGGACCGGGACGATGTAGATGGAGGACACCTGGTGCCCGCGGGCCCGCACGCGGTCGAGGACCGCCGCGGCGTCGTCGTCGGTGAAGGCGTGGATGAACTCCGGGCTCATACGGCGGCCGAGGGATCCACGCGGGAAGCCGAGCACCACCGCGGTGAGTTCGCGCTCCTGCGGCGAGAGGGTGCGGACCAGACCCTTGGCGACGGACGCGGGCAACTCGTCGAGCAGCTCGGCGCGGTCTTCGGGGTCGAGCGCCTCGAACGCCACCGCCACCTCCGCCGAGCCGAGGAGACCGATCAGGTCGGCCTGCGTGTCGGCGTCGAGGTCGTCGAAGACCTCCAAGGCCAGGCCTTTGCTCAGCAATCGAAACCCGATGGTGCTCAGTTTCGGCGGCAGCTGCTTGAGCAGAGCTGCCGCCTCCGGGGGCGCGAGGTCGTTGAGGAACGCCGAGGCCGGGGCGAGACGGCCGTCGCGGAGATCCTGGTCGAGCGTGCGGTCGGTCGTCTCGGCGGTCATATCGGGCTACTGCTCCTCGTCGCGGAGGGACTCCTCGTACGCGGCGAAGGGATCGGGGACGCGGCCACCGCTGCGCACGGAGATGACCGGCAGGTCCTGGAAGCCGACCGCCGGGAGCGGCACCTTGTCGCCGAGGTTCGTCACCGCGCGGGCGGCCGACCACTTGGGGAACTGCAGGTGGCGCAGATCGGCCCACGCGACGCGGTCGGTGCGGAACGTGCGTACCGCGGTGATCCCGTCGTCGTCGACGACGGTTCGCAGGCGGCGGATCCAGAACACCAGCACGATCGGCGCGAGCAGGAGCCACCAGAGATATGCGATGTTGACCCCGGCGAAGATGAGCGCGATGACGAAGACGCCGATGGCGCTCAGGTGGGCGACGCCGGACAGGCGGATCACCAGCGGCGCGGATGAGCCTTCCGGATCCGGGTGGGTGCGAGAGTCTTCGGTGTCATCTGGGGCGGCCACCCGACCATTGTGCACCGCCCGGTTTGACTAGCCGCACAGCACGGTCTTAGGGTTGTGTCGTGATGAACAACGGGATCCTCGTAGTACTCGGTCGGCGCGTCGCCTGACCGGTCACTTCGTAGACCCCCGTCACGATCGACGCGCCCCTCGCTCAGCCACGGCTGTCGAGGGTTTTTTGTTGCCCACACATACCCAGTAGTAACCGAGAAGGAAGCATCCTCGTGAGCGCTCCGACAGCAGACGCCATCGGCACCGACTCCGCACAGACGTTTGAGACGCTGCGCACCAAGTCGCCGGCCGGTGGGACCTTGCGCACCTCCCACACCTCGACGGTGGCCCCCGAGCGGGTCAGTGGAGCCCAGTCGGTGGTCCGCTCGCTCGAGGAGCTCGGCGTCGACGTGGTCTTCGGCATCCCCGGCGGTGCGATTTTGCCCGCCTACGACCCGCTGCTGGACTCGCAGAAGGTCCGCCACGTCCTGGTCCGCCACGAGCAGGGCGCCGGGCACGCCGCGACCGGGTACGCGCAGATCGCCGGTCGCGCGGGCGTCATGATGGCGACGTCGGGTCCGGGTGCGACGAACCTGGTGACGCCGCTGGCCGACGCCCAGATGGACTCGGTCCCGGTCGTCGCGATCACCGGCCAGGTCGGCCGTGGACTCATCGGTACCGACGCCTTCCAGGAGGCCGACATCTCCGGCATCACCATGCCGATCACCAAGCACAACTTCCTGGTCAGCAACGCCGCCGACATCCCCCGGATCATGGCCGAGGCGTTCTACCTCGCCGAGAGCGGACGGCCCGGCGCGGTCCTCGTCGACATCCCCAAGGACATCCTGCAGGCACAGACCACGTTCTCGTGGCCGCCGCAGATGGACCTGCCCGGCTACCGCCCGACCACCAAGCCGCACGGTAAGCAGGTCCGTGAGGCTGCGCGGATGATCCTGGCGTCGAAGGCCCCCGTCCTCTACGTCGGCGGCGGTGTCATCAAGGCGAACGCGTCGGCGCAGCTCATGGAGCTGGCCGAGCTGACCGGCATCCCTGTCGTCACCACGCTGATGGCGCGGGGCGCCTTCCCGGACAGCCACCGTCAACACGTCGGCATGCCCGGCATGCACGGCGCCGTGTCGGCGGTCGCCGGCCTGCAGCGCAGCGACCTGTTGATCGCCCTGGGCACCCGTTTCGACGACCGCGTCACCGGCCAGCTCGACTCGTTCGCCCCCGGGGCCAAGGTCATCCACGCCGATATCGACCCGGCGGAGATCGGCAAGAACCGTCCCGCCGACGTGCCCATCGTCGGCGACTGCCAGGCCGTCATCGCCGACCTGATCGAGGCGCTGCGCGCCGAGCTCGCGACCGGTGGCGCACTGCCCGACATGACGGCGTGGTGGTCCTACCTCAACGGTCTGCGCGAAACCTTCCCGCTGAGCTACGACCGTCAGTCTGACGGCTCGCTCTCACCGGAGTTCGTCATCGAGGAGCTGGGCAAGGCTGCCGGGCCCGACGCCTGCTACGTCGCCGGCGTCGGCCAGCACCAGATGTGGGCGGCGCAGTTCGTCAAGTACGAGAAGCCGCGCACGTGGTTGAACTCGGGCGGCCTCGGCACGATGGGCTACTCGATCCCGGCGGCGATGGGCGCCAAGATGGCCGACCCCGACCTCGAGGTGTGGGCGGTCGACGGCGACGGCTGCTTCCAGATGACCAACCAGGAACTCGCCACCTGCGCGATCGAGGGCATCCCGATCAAGGTGGCGCTGATCAACAACGGCAACCTCGGCATGGTGCGCCAGTGGCAGACCCTTTTCTACGAGGAGCGCTACTCCAACACCGACCTCGCTACGCACTCGCGCCGCATCCCCGACTTCGTGAAGCTCGCCGAGGCGCTCGGCTGCGTCGCGTGGCGTGTGGAGAAAGAGGAGGACGTCGCTCCGACGATCGCCAAGGCCCGCGAGATCAACGACCGCCCGGTCCTGATCGACTTCATCGTCGGCGCTGACGCGCAGGTGTGGCCGATGGTGGCTGCCGGCACCGGCAACGACGAGATCATGGCGGCGCGCGGCATCCGGCCGCTGTTCGACGACGAAGAGGCGGCCGCTGAACCGGCCGCTATCCACGAGGCGATGGTCCAAGGTGCCGACGCCGACGCGAAGGAGGCGGGCAAGTGACGACGCATACGCTCTCGGTCCTGGTCGAGGACCGGCCCGGCGTGCTCGCCCGCGTGGCGGCGCTGTTCTCGCGGCGCGGGTTCAACATCGCCTCGCTGGCGGTCGGGCCGACCGAGATGAAGGGCCGCTCGCGCATGACGATCATGGTCGAGGTCGACGACTTCCCGCTCGAGCAGGTCACCAAGCAGCTCAACAAGCTGATCAACGTCATCAAGATCGTCGAGCAGGACCCGGCACATTCGGTCAGCCGCGAGCTTGTGATGATTAAGGTGCGCGCCGACGCCTCCCAGCGCGGCGAAGTGCTCGAGGTCGTCAACCTGTTCCGTGCCCGCATCATCGACGTGGCACCGGAGTCGTTGACCGTCGAGGCGACCGGCACCGACGAGAAGCTGGACGCGCTGCTGCGGATGCTCGACCCCTACGGGATCCGTGAGATCGCCCAGTCCGGTGCGGTCACGCTTGGCCGTGGACCGCGGAGCATGTCGAGCAATCGGTAGCCCCCTGCCATCAGCAGCGCTGCGGCGCTGCGAGACAATCGAAGTCAACCAACCGGCCGGCACCGCCGCGCCACATATATGAAGGGAACCACTGTGGCAGTCGAGAAGTTCTACGACGACGACGCAGATCTGTCGATCATCCAGGGCCGCAAGGTCGCCGTCATCGGCTACGGCAGCCAGGGCCACGCCCACTCGCTGTCGCTGCGCGATTCCGGCGTCGACGTCGTGATCGGCCTGCGCGAGGACTCGAAGTCGCGTGAGAAGGCGGAAGAGCAGGGCCTCAAGGTCCTCACCCCGGCCAAGGCCGCCGAGTGGGCCGACGTCATCATGCTGCTGGCGCCGGACACCAGCCAGGCCAAGATCTTCACCGAGGACATCGAACCGAACCTCAACGAGGGCGACGCGCTGTTCTTCGGCCATGGCCTCAACATCCACTTCGGGCTCATCAAGCCGCCTGCCAACGTCACCGTCGGCATGGTCGCACCGAAGGGCCCGGGCCACCTGGTCCGCCGCCAGTTCGTCGACGGCAAGGGTGTCCCGGCGCTCATTGCGGTCCACCAGGACCCGACCGGCCAGGGACAGGCGCTCGCGCTGAGCTACGCCAAGGCCATCGGCGGCACTCGTGCCGGCGTGTTGAAGACCGACTTCAAGGAAGAGACCGAGACCGACCTCTTCGGCGAGCAGGCCGTGCTGTGCGGCGGCACCGAGGAGCTGGTGAAGACCGGCTTCGAGGTTCTCGTCGAGGCCGGGTACGAGCCGGAGATGGCCTACTTCGAGTGCCTGCACGAGCTGAAGCTCATCGTCGACCTCATGTACGAGGGTGGCATCGCGCGCATGAACTACTCGGTGAGCGACACCGCGGAGTTCGGCGGGTACCTCTCGGGCCCGCGCGTCATCGACGCCGACACCAAGAAGCGAATGAAGGAGATCCTGTCCGACATCCAGGACGGCACCTTCGTCAAGCAGCTCGTCGCCAACGTCGAGGGCGGCAACAAGCAGCTCGAGGCGCTGCGCAAGGAGAACGCCGAGCACCCGATCGAGGTCACCGGCCAGAAGCTGCGGGACCTGATGAGCTGGGTCGACCGGCCCATCACCGAGACCGCCTGAGTCTCGCACCAGCCCACCCCCGAATCGACCGGCGCAGCGATGCCCGGTCGATTCGGGGGTCTGTGGTCTCATGGGACCGCACACGAACCCCGCTGAAATCCCGTCCACCCGAGATCTTCGAGTAAGGAGTACCACCGTGACCGAGGTCAACCACGCAATGGTCATCAAAGCCCCGCGCGAAACCGTCTTCGCCTACATCGACAACTACGAGAACGTCCCCGACTACATGTTCGGGGTCAGCCGGTTCGCGCCGACCACCGACGTGGACCATGGCCTGGGATCGGTGTTCGAGACCGTCATCAAGGTCGGCCCCAAGGAGCTCAAGTCGACGGTGAAGTGCGTCGAGTGGGTCGAGAACGAGAAGATCCGACTGGAGTCGGTGTCCGGGATGGGTGCCAACACGTCCTGGCTGTTCGCCGACGGCGACGAGGCCGGCACCACGGTGCTGACCGCGGAGTTCGACTTCAAACTGCCCGGCGGTATCACCGGTAAGGTCCTCGGTGGCATCATCGGTCCGTTCACCGATCAGGCGGTCCGCTACACCGAGTCCAAGACGCGCGCCGCGTGCGAGGGTTAAGAACAGTACGAACAGAACCAAACGAATACGGGAACAAAGGAGTCGTTTCATGAGCCAGGTCGTCAAAGGTGTCATCGCACGTTCGAAGGGCGCCCCGGTGGAGACGGTGAACATCACCATCCCCGATCCCGGTCCCGGTGAGGCCGTCGTGAAGATCGAGACCTGCGGTGTGTGCCACACCGATCTGCACTACCGCGAGGGCGGCATCAACGACGAGTTCCCGTTCCTGCTCGGGCATGAGGCGGCGGGCATCGTCGAGGCGGTCGGTGACGACGTGACCGAGGTGGCGCCGGGCGACTTCGTCATCCTCAACTGGCGCGCGGTGTGCGGGCAGTGTCGGGCGTGTAAGCGCGGCGACCTGCACTACTGCTTCGACTCGAAGAACGCGACGCAGAAGATGACCATCGCCGACGGGGAGGGGGCGGGCACCGAGTTGAGCCCCGCCCTGGGGATCGGTGCCTTCGCTGAGAAGACCCTCGTCGCGGCGGGGCAGTGCACGAAGGTCGACCCACAGGCCCGCGCGGCGGCTGTCGGGCTGCTCGGGTGCGGCGTGATGGCCGGCCTCGGCGCGGCCATCAACACCGGTGGTGCGACGCGCGGCAAGTCGTTGGCCGTCATCGGCTGCGGTGGCGTGGGTGTGGCGGCGATCGCCGGCGGTGCACTGGCCGGTGCGATGCCGATCATCGCCGTCGACATCGACGCCAAGAAGCTGGCCAAGGCCAAGGAACTCGGCGCCACGCACACCGTCGACTCGTCGACCACCGACCCGATCGAGGCGATCGCCGAGATCTGCGACAAGTACTACCCGGGCGCGGAGGGCGCCGACGTCGTCGTCGAGGCGGTGGGCCGACCGGAGACGTGGAAGCAGGCCTTCTACGCTCGCGACCTGGCCGGCACCGTGGTGCTGGTGGGCGTGCCGAACCCGGAGATGACGGTGCCGGAGATCCCGCTGATCGACGTCTTCGGACGCGGCGGCGCGCTCAAGTCGAGCTGGTACGGAGACTGCCTGCCCAACCGGGATTTCCCGATGCTCGTCGACCTGTATCAGAACGGCCGGTTGGACCTGGATGCGTTCGTCACCGAGGAGATCGGTATCGACGACGTCGAGGCCGCTTTCGAGAAGATGCACCACGGCGACGTGCTGCGCTCGGTGGTGGTGATCTAGTGGCCGCCGACGGGGGAGCGGGCGTGCGCGTGGACCATGCGGTCACCTCGGGCACGTTCAGTCTCGACGGCGAAACATTCGACGTCGACAACAACGTGTGGGTGATCGGCGACGACGAGGAGTGCATCGTCCTGGATGCCCCGCATTCGGTCGAGGACATCCTCGACGTCGTCGACGGCCGCAAGGTCAAAGCCATCGTCTGCACCCACGCCCACGACGACCACGTGCGCTACGCACCGGAATTGGCGCAGGCGACCGGGGCGCCGATCTGGTTGCACCCCGACGACGCGCCGCTGTGGGAGCTGACCCACCCCGGCATCGCCTGGGACGCCGACCTGGAGGACGGGCAGGAGATCGAGGTCGGTGGCACCGTGCTCACGGTGATCCACACCCCGGGCCACGCGCCGGGCGGCGTGTGCCTCTACGCGCCGGAGGTGGGCGCCGTGTTCACCGGCGACACCCTCTTCCACGGCGGTCCGGGCGCGACCGGACGGTCGTTCTCCAGCCGCGAGGTGCTCGAGGGGTCGATCCGGGACCGCCTCTACGGGCTGCCCGACGAGACCATCGTGCACACCGGCCACGGAGACGACACCACCATCGGAGCGGAGAAGGCTGCGCTGGGTTAGCGTCACCGACGCTGCGGTGGTTCACCACATGACAACGGCCCGCCGTCGTGAGACGGCGGGCCGTTGTCGTCAGCCTTGAGTTGCGGCTCAGATGAGGCGGAAACCGCCGTAGTTGGTCCGCGCGATGCGCTGCAGGATCGGGCCGATGTTGGTACCGGTCTCCGGTCCGAAGCACGAGGTGAAGTAGTAGGCGTTCACCATGCCCACCAGGCGGGTGCCCAGCGTGACCGGTGCGCCCGAGTCGCCCTCGATGACGCACATCTGCGAGTAGTGGGTCGTCGCATCGGACGCCCAGACCACACCGCAGGTCTTACCGCTGGTACGGCCCGTCTTGCACAGGACCGTCGGGAAGTTCAGCGGGGCGGTGTCGACGCTGCGGATCGTCGTGCCGTGGACGGTGCGGACCGGTGCCACATTGCTGTTGAACTCGATGATCGCCATGTCCAGATCGCTGGTCGAGTAGGTGATCTCGCCGAGCTGGCCGCGGTTCTGCATGGCCTCGGAGTAGACGCGCTGTCCGGGGGTGCCGCAGTGTCCGGCGGTGATGCCGATCAGACGGTTGCCGTGCTTCGACCGGCCGATGGCGGTGAGCGTGCACGCCGCCGCCGACGAGCCGCCCTTGAGGATCAGGATGCTCGAGCCGCCGCCCAGGGGGACCGGCGGTGTGGCCAGCGCTGCGCCCGAACCGACGCCGCCCAGCATGAATGCCGCCAGGACCGCGAAGATCGCAGTCAGCTTCCGAGTCATGGAGTCTCCACTTCGTAGTTGTAGGAGCGAGTATCGCTCTCAGCGCTCCCCCGCGCGGTGCGCAACACGCCCACACTACCGACGATTACTTCGGCGTAACCAGATCCTGCGATCCCGAGACTGTCTTGTGATCGGCGGCGGTAGTGGACCCGGCCACATTCGGTGCACGGGTATTAGTGTCCTCACATCCTATCGGTCCGCCACCGGCCGCCTGCAACCGGGAGTTAGACGGCCACTAAACTCGACGCAGTACCGGGTGCTTTGCGCTCGGATCCCCGAAATCATCGCGATGCCGTCAGGAGACACACGTGAGCGCAGCTGGCCGCCCAGTTGTCCTAATTGCCGACAAGTTGGCCCCTTCGACCGTCGAGGCACTCGGCGACGACGTCGAGGTGCGGTGGGTCGACGGTCCGGACCGCCCGAAGCTGCTTGAGGCCGTCGTCGACGCCGACGCGGTACTGGTGCGCTCGGCGACCACCGTCGACGCCGAGGTGCTCGCCGCAGCACCCAAGCTGAAGATCGTCGGCCGGGCCGGCGTCGGCCTGGACAACGTCGACATCGAGGCCGCCACCGCGCGCGGCGTGATGGTAGTCAACGCGCCGACGTCGAACATCCACTCCGCTGCCGAACATGCCATCGCGCTGCTCATGTCGGTGGCCCGTCAGGTGCCCGCCGCGGACGCGACGCTCAAGGACCACACCTGGAAGCGTTCCTCGTTCAACGGTGTCGAGCTGTTCGACAAGACCGTCGGCGTCGTCGGCCTCGGCCGTATCGGCCAGCTGGCCGCCGCCCGCTTGGCCTCGTTCGAGACCAAGATCATCGCGTACGACCCCTACGTGTCGGCGGCGCGCGCCGCGCAGCTGGGTATCGAGCTGGTAACCCTCGACGAGCTCCTCGAGCGCGCCGACTTCATTACCGTGCACCTGCCGAAGACCCCGGAGACCGCGGGTCTGATCGCCAAGGACCAGCTGGCCAAGACCAAGCCGGGCGTCATCATCGTCAATGCCGCCCGCGGCGGCCTCATCGACGAGCAGGCGCTCGCCGACGCCATCACCTCCGGTCACGTCCGTGGCGCCGGTCTGGACGTGTTCAACACCGAGCCGTGCACCGATTCGCCGTTATTCGAGCTCGACCAGGTCGTCGTGACCCCGCACCTGGGTGCCTCCACCTCCGAGGCGCAGGACCGCGCCGGCACCGACGTCGCCAAGAGTGTGCGCCTGGCGCTGGCCGGCCACTTCGTCCCCGACGCGGTCAATATCACCGGCGGTGCCGTCGACGAGGAGGTCGCGCCCTGGCTGGAGCTGGCCCGCAAGCTCGGCGTCATGGTCGGTGCGATCAGCGCCGCCGTGCCGGCCTCGGTCACCGTCGACGTCCGCGGCGAGCTGGCCGCGCGCAACGTCGACGTCTTGGGCCTCTCGGCGCTGCGCGGCATCTTCTCGGCCACCACCGACGAGCCGGTGACCTTCGTCAACGCGCCCAACGTCGCGGCCACCCGCGGGGTGTCCAGCGAGGTCACGCGTGCGTCGGAGAGCCCGAACCACCGCAGCGTCGTCGACGTGAAGGCTGTTTTCGCCGACGGTTCCTCGCACAACGTCTCCGGCACCTTGTCGGGACCGCGCGAGGTGGAGAAGATCGTCAACATCAACGGCCGCAGCTTCGACCTGCGCGCCGAAGGCCAGAACCTGCTGGTGAGCTACGCCGACAAGCCGGGTTCGCTGGGCAAGATCGCCACCGCTCTGGGTGAGAACGGCATCGACATCCAGGCCGCGGCGCTGTCGCAGGACGCCGAAGGCGAGGGGGCGACGGTGCTGCTGCGCGTCGATCGCGTGCTGCCCGACGACCTGGTCGCCGTCATTGGCGCCTCGGTGGACGCCGGCCTGGTCAAGCAGGTGGACCTGTCATGAAACTGGCCGTCATTCCCGGCGACGGGATCGGCCCCGAGGTCGTCGCCCAGGGCTTGCGGGTCCTGGAGAAGCTGGACCCGACGCTGAGCACCACCGAATACGACTTCGGTGCGCGGCGCTACCACGCCACCGGTGAACTGCTGACCGACGCGGACCTGGCGTCGCTGCGCGAGCACGACGCGATCCTGCTCGGTGCGATCGGTGATCCCAGCGTCCCGTCTGGCGTCTTGGAGCGCGGATTCTTGCTCAAGCTGCGCTTCGCGATGGACCACCACGTGAACCTCCGGCCGTCGGTCCTGATGGCGGGTGTCTCGTCGCCTCTGGCGGGTAACCCGTCGATCGACTTCGTCGTCGTGCGCGAGGGCACCGAAGGTCCCTACACCGGCAACGGTGGCGCGATCCGCGTCGGCACGCCGCACGAGGTTGCCACCGAGGTCAGCGTCAACACCCGCTACGGCATCGAGCGCGTCGTGCGCTTCGCCTTCGCGCGGGCGATGGAGCGGGGCAAGAAGCTGACGCTGGTGCACAAGAACAATGTGTTGACGTTTGCCGGCTCGATGTGGTCGCGGACCGTGGACGAGGTCGGGGCCGAGTTCCCCGAGGTCTCCACCGACTATTGCCACGTCGACGCGGCAATGATCTACCTCGTCACCAATCCGTCGCGGTTCGACGTGATCGTCACCGACAACCTGTTCGGCGACATCGTCACCGACCTGGCGGCCGCAGTGACCGGTGGGATCGGGCTGGCGGCGTCGGGCAACATCGATGCGACCGGCGCCAACCCGTCGATGTTCGAGCCCGTCCACGGCAGCGCCCCCGACATCGCCGGGCAGGGCAAGGCCGATCCGACGGCGACGATCCTCTCCGTCGCACTCCTGTTGCACCACCTCGGGCGCGAGGAGGACGCCGCGCGCGTTGAGGCGGCCGTCGCTGCCGACGTCGCCGAGCGTGGGGACGGGCCGATCTCGACTGTCGAGGTCGGCGACCGCATTCTCGCGCGCCTGTAGACCCAGCGCCGTTTCGTCAATCCACTCTCGATCGAGGGTGGGTTGACGAAACGGTGAGGGAATCACCGTCGACAATTTCGCTCATTTCCGACTAATCGGTCGGAGGTGGGCGAATTCGTGTGTATTCGAGTAGTCGCCATGCGCAAGAACAGGTAGTCGACGGCCTTTCCGTCCGATATTTCCGGGTTCATTATTAACGAATCAATCAAACGACCAGTGAGGACAATGCCATGGCCGAGGTAGACAGCCCGGTTCGTGTGGAGGAGTGCGAGGTCGCCATCATCGGTGCCGGCATCGCGGGGATGAACGCGTTGTTCGTCGCGTGTCAGTATCTGTCGCCCGATCAGCGGATCATCCTGGTGGACTCCCGGTCGCGAGCGGGCGGCATGTGGGTGGACACCTATCCCTACGTGCGGTTGCACCAGCCGCACGAGTTCTTCACCGCGGGCAACATCCCGTGGGAACTGGACGTCGAGCGGTCACATCTGGCAACGAAGGGCGAGGTGCTCGACCAGTTCGAGCACTGCATGCGAGTACTGCAGGGCAAGGCCCGGATCGACACGTTCTTCGGCTACACCGCCGAGGCGGAGACTGAGGCCGAAGGGGTGGTGAGCATTCCGCTGATCGGCGTCGACGATCCTGATGACCGCGTCGAAGTGCGGGCCAAGCGGCTCATCGTCGCCACTGGGGTGAACGTCCAGACCAACGACCCGTTGACGCTGTCCTCGGCTCGGGTGCACTCGATTTCGCCCGACCACGACGACCTGGCGAGCCCCGAGATGAGTGGCGGGGACGAGCCGATCTGGGTCATCGGCGGTGGCAAGACCGGGATGGATACCGCGCTTGCCCTCGTGACGCGGTACCCGGGTCGCGAGGTCCACCTGGTCGCCGGATCCGGAACCGCCTTCATCAACCGTGACAGGGCGTTCCCCGACGGCGCTATCGACCGCTGGTTCAGTGGGGTGCGGAGCCTGCAGATCTCCGAAGCCGTGTCCCGCAGGTACACCGGGACGAACGGGCACGATGTCCTTCAACAGTTCATCGCCGACGGGACGCTGATCAGTCTTGTCGATCAGCCGCGGCACTACCTGTTCGGCGTCGTCTCCCTAGCGGAGATGGATCGTCTCCGTGCGGACTTGCGGGCGATCCATGTCGACCACCTCGTCGACGCAGTCGATCTGGGCGATGATGTGCAACTGGTCTTCCGGAGCGGTCGAACCGTGACGATTCCGACTGGGAGTTGGATCGTCAATTGCACCGGGTACCTCTGGGAGTCACCCGATGGCTTCGCCCCGGCCCCCTATGTATCGCCGCGTGGCTCGGTCCTGCGGATCCAGCCGCGCGTTGCGACCTTCGTCCTGTCGTCCTTCATCGGGTACTACGTGACTCACCTGTTCCTCCTCGACAAAGCCCGTGAAGTACCGCTCTACGAGATCGACTTCTACACTCTCGCCAAGGCCGCCCCGGAGGAGTTGCCCTGGGTGTTGTACGCCCAGACGAGTTACAACTTGGGTCCTATCGCCGACGTCGTACCCAATTCGGTCTTCAACGACTGCGGGTTGACCTTCGACCTCTGGTACCCCAAACCGCGGCAGTTGTTCGGCGGGTTGAGATTCCTCGCTTTGCGCAAGCGCCTTCGCCCGCGCCAGAAGGCTGCGATGGATACGGTCCGTGAGCGCTACGGCGTGCGCTGCGGGCCGTTGGAGCCGGCGAGCGTCTGACCGCGCAGGAATCCCTCAGGGTTTTCGCCAACCCACCGTCGATTGCTGTTGATTTGACGAAATGGCGGGGGATTCGTGCCCTACCTCCGGCGAAGCAGTTCGACGGGACATGTCACTCCTGGCGCATTGGCCAGTCGCGCATCGGTGGTGAGTAGTGCTGTGGCACCGAGGGACTCGGCTAGTGCGACGTAGGTCGCGTCATAGGCGGAGAGGTTGTGTCGCAACTCCCAAATTCGTGGCCGCAAGTCCTGCGCCGGATAGCGGTCCAGGTGCAGGCCCAAGAAGCCGGCGAAGGCCGTCTCGCCCTGCTTTGGCGTGAGGGCGCCGCTACGTACCAGGTTCCTCAGCGTGTTGATGACCTCGCTGTCGAGGAGATGTGGCGCGGCAAGCACTTCGTCACCGACTTGGTCGAAGTCCAGGGCATTGATCAGCAAGTCGACGACCACGCTGGAATCGATGACTTTCATCGGGTCAGGGCCGGCCCTCGTCGGTTGCCGCTCGTATGGCGGCGTCGGCGATGTCGGGATAGCCGATGCCTGCCTGGGTCTTCCGGATCACCTCGGCGTTGTGCTGGGCCGCGGCCTCGCGTCTGGCGATGGCTTCCAGCTCGGCCCGGATGTAGCGCGTCAAGGACAACCCGCGGGCGGCTGCGGCCTGCACGAGCTTCTCGTGTGTCTCGTCCGAGAGGTCTCGCACCTGGATCACCTTGGACATGTCTCTCATTTTACGCCGATGGGTGCAAACTGCACCCACTCTGAATCGTCGATGGAAGTCGTCATAGTCGTTTAGACGCAGCCCGACGTCGAACGGTTCCGTTCGCCGCGTCACCCCTCACGGTTTCGTCAGCCCACCGTTGATCGATGTTGGGTTGACGAAACCAGGGTTAGACCTTTGGCTATTGTTCTATTTACAATAGAACTATAGAATCAAGTCATGTTGATCCGGATCGATCCCGCAGACCGGGCCGCGCTGCATGAGCAGGTCGCCGCCTCGGTGCGCGGGGCGGTGCGCAGTGGGGAAGTGGGCCCGGGTGAACGGCTCCCGACGGCCCGCGACGTCGCAGCGTCGCTCGATATCAACATGCACACCGTCTTGCGCGCCTACCAAACCCTGCGCGACGAGGGCGTCATTGAGCTGCGCCGCGGTCGCGGTGCCGTCGTCGCCGATAACGCCGCCACGACCGCCGCGTTGGCCGACGCCGTCGACCACGTCCTCGACGTCGCACGACGCCACGGGGTCAGCACCGAGTCATTGATCCAAACCATCAACGAGAGGAGCTCCCGATGAGCGCCGACCCGACCACCACGACCATGCCGCGCCTGCGGCTGATCATCCAGCTCGCGCTGACTTGCGTGGTGATCGGCGCGATCGGGTCGGTGGTCATCGCACAGTGGCGCGACAGCCTGCCCGATCCGGTGGCCACCCACTTCGGCACGTCGGAAGCCGACGGCTTCACGTCGCTGCCCTGGGTGATCGCCCAGCCGTTCATCGTCGGCGCTGTGTGTGCAGCCGTCGGCGCCGCGCTCCTGATGACCGCGGTGCCGCGATCACTAGCCCAGTGGGTGACGGGCGGGATCGCGGGGCTGGCGGCCGGAATCGTCGTCCTCGTGTTGACGATGGTGGGCCGTCAGCGGGGTCTGGCCGACGCCGCACTGGCCACCTTCTCGCCGTGGTCGATCGTGCCGGCGATCGTGGCCGGCGTGGTGGTGGGTGCATTGCTCACGCGGCTGGTGCCGCAGTGGAGCGAGCCGGACTCGCCGTCGGGCGACGGTGAACGGCCGGTGGCGCCGTTGCGGGACGGGGAGCGCTTCGTCTGGACGCGGCGGGCATCATCGACTCTGGCGACAGCCGCCCTGATTGCCGTGAGCGCAGTGCCACTGTGTGTCGTCGGCTGGGTGACCGGAATGCGCCTGCTTTTCGTAGTTGCGCTCATCCTCGTGCTCATCGGCGCGGTGATGTGGTCGGTGCGCGTGACGGTGAACCGGCAGGGTGTGACGATCCGTTCGGGCCTGGGTTGGCCCAAGATCACCGTCGCGATGGACGAGATCGACCACGCCGAAGTCGTCGAGGTGAACGCCCTGCGGGACTACGGCGGGTACGGCTATCGCGTGGGCGTCACCGGTCCTCGCAAGGGCACCAAGGGATTCGTCCTACGGTCGGGGAGTGCGTTGCTGCTCATCAAGCGCGACGGCGGTGGAGTGGTCGTAGTCGTCGTCGACGACGCCGCGACCGCCGCCGGCCTGGTCAACGCCGTCTGCGCCGCCCGGTAGACCTCAACCCCACCGCGTTTCGTCAACCCAGCTTCGGCTGATGTTGGGTTGACGAAACGGGGGTGGGTTGGTGCATGTGGGAACGCCACGGGTTGAGGATGCCGAGCAGCGAGCCGTCGCGCAGCGTGCCCCACGTCCAGCGCAGCATCATGTAGCCGGCCGCCCGGATGTCGTCTTCGCGCGCTTTCTCGCGCAGGATGACATCGGCGATGTCCTCTCCGGGGCGAAGTAAGCGGCCGTACTTGATCTTTCCGTCGAACTCGGCGACGAGCCTGGGGCCCAGACCGAAGTCGCAGCGATACTCGCGGCCACTGATGCCGCGGACCCATTGCTGTACGCGGGGCCGGGGGAGGCCAGCGGTAAGGATTTGCGCGCGACTCCACGATTCTCCGACGCTCTCCGACTCGCCGTCGGCGAGGTCGATGGCGCGTCGGGCCGGACGAACTCCTCGTCGCGGTCCGGTGAGGGAATCGTGCATCGTGTCGCGGTCGGCTCCTCGTCGCAGCGTCGAATCGAACACGGTGAGTGCTTGGGCGAAACTGCCCATCGTCGCGACGTCGACGGCGGTGCGCGCCAGCGAAGTGACCGCGACACCGTCGACGCTCACGACCTCGTCGTCGCGCAGGGTCGACTGGTGGACGTGGCGGTTCGAACGGATCCCGCCGCCACGCCCATCGGTCGTGGTCACGTGCACGCGACGGTGGTCCGGCGACAGGGTTAGAAGTCGATGGACCGCCGCAGCTGAGGTGTGACTGAGTGGCAGAGCGTGGTCGGCGCAGGACGTGGCCACGGCGATCGACTGCAAGCGGAACAGCTCCTCGCGGCCCTTCGCGTCGTCGAACGCCTTGCTGTTCGGCACATACACGCCCGGGGTGAGGCGCAGAAGTGCGCCGCGTCGTACCGCCGCGCACAGTTCGTCGTCGGAGATGTCGAACGCGAGGGCGGTGGGACGTCGGATCAGGCCGTGGCGGTCGACAGGGAATGCGGTCATGCGGGGTTAGACGCAGGCCGGTATCGAACGGTTCCATTCGACCACCGTCGACGTGCAGGGCCGTCTACTTAGTTGCAGGTCTGAATCCATCACCGTTTCGTCAACCCAACGTCGGCTGATGTTGGGTTGACGAAACGGGGGTGGGTTGGTGCATGGCGCGTAGGCTTCACCGATGACCGACGACATCCGCGTCCTTGCCTTCGACACGTTCGGTACTGTCACCGATTGGTTCACCGGCATTTCCGGGGCGGTCACAGCGGCCGTACCCGGCGTCGACGCCGCCGAGTTCGCGTGGCGCTGGCGCGGCAAGTACGTCGTGATCTTGGCCCGGGTGGAGTCCGGTGAGCTGCCGTGGCGTGGTCTCGACGACCTACAGACCGAGACATTGCACGAGGTGGCAGCAGACTTGGGCGTCACCATCGCCGACGACGACGCACTGCGACTGGTGCGGGCGTGGCGCGAGATCCCCGGCTGGCCTGATGTTGCCGGTGGTCTGGCGCGGTTGCGCACGCGGTTCACAGTTTGCGCGTTGAGCAATGGCAGTGTCGCGATGCTGACCGAGATGTCCAAGCGCAATGGTTTTGGCTGGGATTTCATCGGTGGTTCCGATCTGTGGCGCCACTACAAACCGGCCCGCGAAGTCTATTGCGGCTTCGCCGAACTCATGGAGGTCGAGCCCGGTCAGGTGCTGATGGTGGCCACCCACCAATCCGATCTCGACGCGGCCCGCAGCTTCGGTTTACGCACGGCGTTCATCGAACGTCCGCAGGAATGGGGCAATGTCCCCAAGGATGATTCGGGTTCACCGCAAAACGACTTTCACGCCAAGGATCTAAACGACCTTGCTGAACAGCTCAACTGCTGATCTCGGCATCACAGTGAGAGGCTGAATCCATCGCGGTTTTGTCAACCCAGCGTCGGTCGATGCTGGGTTGACGAAATAGCGGCGGCTTACTGCGGGTCGCGGGGAACCAGCGCGAGCGCGAGCAGCGGAGGCACCGCGGACAGGGCATAGGCCCACGCGTATCCGTGGCCCTCGATGATCCGCGCGATCAAGGGGACCGCGGCGGCGCTGAGTATGTACTGGCTGGTGTTCTGGATGGCCAGGCCGCGGCCGCTCCACGCCGGGCCCGCGTACTCGGCGATGGCGGTGAACGCCAGACCGTTGTCGGCGACCACCACGATCGATGCGGCGACCATGACCAGGACCGCGACCGGCGAACCGATGGCGTCGGTGGCCGCCAGGGCCGCCATCAGGAGTGCGGCCAGCGCGGCGATGATGCGGATCGGGCGCATGCGTGAACCCCACCGATCCGACCAGCGGCCCGCGGCGATGCGGCCCAGCGCGGCGACGACCTGCGTCGCGGTCACCGCCACGCCGGCCTGCAGCGGCGGCCAGTGCCGCGCGATCATCAACCAGGCTGGCACGAATGTCCACAACGCGACCTGCGGCACCACCAGCAGGACACTCACCGCGTGGACCCGCACCAGGAAGTTGGTGCGCCGGTACGGGTTCGGGGCGTCGGTTCCGGCCGCCGACGTCGAGTGGGGAGGGTCCACGATTGTCAATGCCGTAGCGGCCAGGGCGATGACTGCGACGACGACGAAGACGGCGAATCCCGCCGTCGCTCCGAAGTGCTGCGCCAAAACGGGGACCGTGAGACCCGTGACGCCGACGCCCAGCGGCTGCGCCATCTGGCGGATGCCCATCGCGGTGCCGCGCTGATGCGCCGGGAACCACCCGACGACGATGCGCCCGCTCGCGCCGTTCGTCGACGCGGAGACCGCGCCACCGGTGAACAGGCCCAGCCAAAGCCCCCAGGTCGGTGCTCCGAGGGCCGATGCCACGGTGGTCGCTGCCGTCGCCACAACGGTCAGCGACAGCGACAGCAGCAGGATGCGCCGCTCGCCGACCCGGTCGAGCGCCCACCCCCACAGCACCGTCGTCGCAACCATCCCGACCATCGGCGCCGACGCCAAGACCGACGCCGCGGGCAGGCTCATACCGTCGGCGTGCAGCCGTGGGATCAGGAAGGCGACGCCGCTGGCCAGGCACGTTGTCGCCATTGCGGCCAACAGTGACGTGGCCAGGATCACCCAGCGGCGGGCGTCAGACACGGTGCCCGATGTTGACTGCAAGGTCTACTCCCTTTCGTCGTGTCTGGTCCGCTACCTGCGGGAACCCGCTAGTTCGGCAAATCTGGTTTCCGAACGCTGTCCCAACTAGTGGGACGTTCATTTCACAGTGTAGAACTCCGCGAGCTGTTTGCGCATTCGCGTTCCCGTCCAATGGGACGATAGGCTGGCCCAATGCGACTAGGACGACTCGCCACCCGCGACGGGGTGGTTTTCGCGGCGATCGAAGGTGAATCGGGGGCAGAAACGGCCCGCGAGATCGCCGAACACCCCTTTGGCACTCCGACATTCACCGGCCGTACCTGGCCTCTCGCCGACGTGCGGGTCCTCGCCCCGATCCTCGCCACCAAGGTCATCTGCATCGGCAAGAATTACGCCGCCCATGCTGCCGAGATGGGTACCGAAGCTCCCGCGGACCCGGTCATCTTCATGAAGCCCAACACCGCGATCATCGGACCCGAGGCGCCCATCGTTCGGCCGCCGTCGTCGGACCGGGTCGACTACGAGGGTGAGCTGGCCGTCGTGATCGGGCGGCCGTGCAAGGACGTGCGCGCCGGAGACGCTGCCGCATCGATCCTCGGCTACACCGTCGCCAACGACGTCACCGCGCGCGATCAGCAGAAGATCGACGGCCAGTGGACCCGTGCCAAGGGGTACGACACCTTCTGCCCGCTGGGACCGTGGATCGACACCGACTTCGACCCGTCCGACGCGGTGATCCGCACCGAGCTGATCGGTCTCGACGGTCAGACGACGGTCAAGCAGCAGTCGCGGACCTCGTTGATGCTGCACAGCGTCGGCGAGATCGTCGAATGGGTGTCGCGCGTGATGACGCTCCTGCCCGGCGATGTGATCCTCACCGGCACCCCCGAGGGCATCGGCCCGATGGTCGCCGGGGAACGCGTCTCGGTGACCATCGAGGGCCTCGGCACCCTCTCGAACCCGGTGGTGGACAAATGAGCCCGCATCGTCGCGGTCATCGGCCGGGCCCGCCCGTCAGCGCACAGATCAACGGGATCACGCTGTCCTACGAGGACTCCGGCGGCACCGGCGATCCGGTCGTGATGGTGATGGGCACCGGAAGCCCCGGTCGGGTGTGGAAGGCGAACCAGACGCCGGCCCTGATCGGTGCCGGGTATCGGGTAATCACCTTCGACAACCGCGGGATCGCCCCGTCGTCGGAGTGTGCCGAGGGCTTCACGATCAACGACATGGTCGCCGATACCGCCGCCCTCATCGAGCACCTGGGCATCGGGTCGGCACATGTCGTCGGGACGTCACTGGGCGCGCGCATCACCCAGGAGTTGGCGCTCGCGCGCCCGGACGTCGTGCGCTCGGCGTCGATGCTGGGCACCTACGGCCGCACCACACCGCTCGTCGCAGCCTTCGGTGCCGGTGAGCGGGCGCTCTATGACCAGGGCATCGAGCTGCCCAAGCACTATGCCGCAGCGGTCACCGCACACATGAACCTGTCGCCGCACACGCTGGCCGACGACCGAGCCGCGCGGGACTGGCTCGACATCATCGAATTCTCGCCGCAGCGGGTCACGCCGGGCGTGCGGGCGCAGTTGGGCCTGCACGAGGGGGAGATCGATAGGTTGGCGGCCTACCGCGGGATCACCCGCCCAGCGCTCGTCGTCGGGTTCGAAGACGACCGCACCCTGCCGGCGTTCCTGGCCCGCGAGGTGGCCGAGGCGATCCCCGGGGCGCGCTACGAGGTCGTCGAGAAGGCGGGCCATTTCGGCTACCTGGAGCAGCCCGCACGGGTCAACGAATTGTTGTTGGAGTTCCTCGGTCAGCACTGACACCGATGGGCGTAAAGCCGTTTGGCGGTGTTCGCTACCGTTGACGGCATGACCAGCCCTGTTCGCGTCCGATTCTGTCCGTCGCCCACCGGCACCCCGCACGTCGGGCTCGTCCGCACCGCGTTGTTCAACTACGCGTACGCGCGGCACACCGGCGGCACTTTCGTGTTCCGTATCGAGGACACCGATGCCGCCCGCGACAGCGAGGAGAGCTACGCGGCCATCCTCGACGCACTGCGGTGGCTCGGCCTGGACTGGGACGAGGGACCCGAGGTCGGCGGCCCCTACGGCCCGTATCGCCAGAGCCAGCGCCGCGAGATCCACCTCGACGTCGTCGCCAAGCTGCTCGAGGCCGGTGAGGCGTATGAGGCCTATTCCACCCCGGAGGAGGTCGAGGCGCGGCACAAGGCGGCCGGGCGCGACCCGAAGCTCGGCTACGACAACTTCGACCGCGACCTGACCGACGAGCAGCGTGCCGCATACCGGGCAGAGGGCCGCAGCCCCGTCGTGCGTCTGCGTATGCCCGACGAGGACCTCACTTGGGACGACCTGGTGCGCGGTGAGACGACGATCAAGGCGGGTACCGTGCCCGACTTCGCCCTGACCCGCGGTAGCGGCGACCCGCTCTACACGCTGGTGAACCCGGTCGACGACGCGATGATGAAGATCACCCACGTCCTGCGCGGTGAGGACCTGCTGTCCTCGACTCCACGACAGATCGCGCTCTACCGTGCGCTGGAGCGCATCGGCATCGCCGACGGGGTACCGCGCTTCGGTCATCTCCCGTTCGTGATGGGGGAGGGCAACCGCAAGCTGTCCAAGCGCGACCCACAGTCGAGCCTGTTCCACCACCGCGACCGCGGGTTCCTGCCCGAAGGCCTGCTCAACTACCTCGCGCTGCTCGGTTGGGGCTATAGCGGCGACACCGACGTCTTCACCCTCGGGCAGATGGTCGAGGCTTTCGACGTCGCCGACGTCAACTCCAACCCCGCACGCTTCGACGAGAAGAAGGCTGAAGCGATCAATGCCGAGCACATCCGGATGCTCGAGCCGGCGGAGTTCACACAGCGTCTCGGGGCGTACCTCGTCGATGCGGGCCACCTCGACGACGCCGCTGTCACCGCGCCGGCGTTTGGCGCGCTCGCAGAACTGATCCAGACGCGCATCCAGGTGCTCGGCGACGCGTGGGGCCTCATCAAGTTCTTCTACGTCGACGACGATGAGTTCGTCGTCGACGAGGCATCGGCGGCCAAGAACCTCGGTGCCGACGCCAGCCCGGTGCTCGACGCCGCGATCACCGCGCTTGACGGGTTGTCGCCGTGGGACACCCCGACGATCGAGGAGGCCCTCAAGTCTGCACTGGTCGAGGGACTGGAGCTCAAGCCGCGCAAGGCGTTCGGCCCTGTTCGCGTCGCGGTCACCGGGGCCGCGGTGAGTCCGCCGCTGTACGAGTCGATGGAGGTCCTGGGCGCCGAGAAGTCGCTCGCCCGTCTCCGGGATGCCCAGGCGAAGTTTGCCCGATAGCGGCGCTGGCCTGCGCGTTTGTGCTATTTGGGGGCCATCCTGCTAACCTACTTCTCGGTCCTCATCCCGGGGGTAACACCCGGGGATCGGAAACCCATTGGGGTATGGTGTAATTGGCAACACAGCTGATTCTGGTTCAGCCATTCTAGGTTCGAGTCCTGGTACCCCAGCGGACTTCACGGTCGCGCTGATCCCGGTAACGGGGTGGTTCGAGTCGAGAAGTGAGTTCAGGCCCCCTTCGTCTAGCGGCCTAGGACGCCGCCCTCTCAAGGCGGTAACGCGGGTTCAAATCCCGTAGGGGGTACAAGCGAGGCGCCCCACCGGTTTTCCGGTGGGGCGCTTTGGTTTTTCGCCGACCGAGCCCAGGATCCCGCTGACCGAGCCCACGACCTAGGAACGAGCAAGGTATGAATCGAACAACGCTGATCACCCGCGCCGTTTGGGCGGCAGTTGCCGCGCTGAGCTTGTGCCTCTTTCCGCATCCGGGAGTGGCGGGCGCCGACGGTCCGGCCGACGAGGTCCGATTCGTCGAAGTTGTCCGCGCGAACCTGCCGTACTACGTGATTCCGGGCGGTCGATTCGCCACCGACCCTCAGGTGCTCGCGTCGGGCTATCGGGCGTGCGCGGAGTTGGATCGATCGCCGACCGACGCGATGCGCGCGGCACGCGCGTTCTATCCAGGGGGAAACACAACCGACGGCGCGATTGCCGACGACGGTCATCGGTTCCTGCAGTACTCGGCGATCTATCTCTGCAAGCGCCACGCGCATCTGTACGACGACTTCTGACGCGCGCGGGCTCAACCGACGGGGATTTGGGCTCGGTCGACGTCGGATTGGGCTCAACCGACGGGGATTTGGGCTCGGTCGACGTCGGATTGGGCTCGCTCGGCGCTAGATCGGGCTCACTCGACGTATTGCGCGGTCGTACCACTCAGCGGGATCGCGGGCAGGCCGAGTTTGCGGTGGTCCCAGCTGCGGACGCGATCGGCCCGGATGACGATCGCGACGCGCTTGTTCATCATCTGCTCGACCATCGGGCGCACCTCTTCGGAGTAGGGGCCGTTGTATCGCTCCCAGACGCTGATGCCGGTGGCGAGGATGGTCTCGGCGTCGTCGAAGATCTCCGCGATCCCCTCGATGGCGACGCCGCGCAATTGGTCGTAGGTCTTGCCCGCTTCGATCGAGATCGAGCACCGCGGATTGCGCTGCAGGTTGACCGCCTTCTGCGACTTGAGTTTCGTCTCGATCCACACCTCGCCGTCGATGACGCCGTACCACATGGCGACCAGGTGGATTGATCCGTCAGGACCGTGTGTCGCCAGCGTGGCGGTCCGCTGGGTGTTGAGGAAGTCGGCGATCTCCTCGTCGGACATGACAATCTGGCTGCGTTGGTTGATGCCCATGGCATCGACCATAGACGCCGACCTCCGACGCCCGTCACACCTCCGCGAGCATCAAGCGTTCCTGCAGGGCCTCGGCAGCGGCAACCAGGTCGGCGGCCCACCGCGCGCCGGGGCGTCGGCCGATGCGCTCGACCGGCCCGGACACCGAGATCGCGGCGACTACTTCACCGTCGGTGTCGCGCACCGGTGCCGACACGCTCGCCACGCCAGCGGCGCGCTCGGCTACGCTCTGCGCCCAGCCCCGCCGGCGGACGTCGGCGAGGGTGCGTTCGGCGAATACGCTGTTGTCAAGGAGCGGGGCACGGACGCCTTCGGGCGCCCACGCCAGCAGGACCTTGGCTGCGGAACCGGCGGTCATGGGCAGTCGGCTGCCCACCGGCACGGTGTCGCGCAGGCCGCTGGGCGGCTCGAGCGCTGCCACACAGACGCGTTCGGCACCGTCGCGCCGGTAGATCTGGACTGATTCACCGGTGATCTCGCGCAGGCGCGGCAGGATCGCCAGCGCTGCGTCGGGAATCCGGTCGGCATGCGAGCCGGACAGCTCGCGCAGGGCGGGACCGGGCAGCCAGCGCCCCGTCGTGTCGCGGGCGATCAACCGGTGTGACTCCAACCCGACGGCGAGCCGGTGCGCGGTCGCGCGGGGCAGGCCGGTCGCCTCGCACAGCTCGGCCAGATTGCACGGCCGGGTGGAGACGGCCTGCAAGACGGTGACTGATTTGTCGAGGACACCGATTCCGCTGACCGCCGCCGGTGCGGTAGGATTTCCCATAAGACGATACTAACTGTCCATATAGTGAGATTCCAACAGTCACAGCCCGATTGTTGGGGGAAGTAGCGAGGAGCCATGAGCAGCAGCCCGGCCAAGCCCCGCACACTCGCCGAGAAGGTGTGGGACGACCACGTCGTGGTACGCGGCGAGGTCGACGATTCGGGGCAGCGCAACCCCGACCTGATCTACATCGACCTGCACCTCGTTCACGAGGTCACCTCTCCGCAGGCCTTCGACGGTCTGCGGATGGCCGGTCGGCCGGTGCGCCGCACCGACCTCACCATCGCCACCGAGGACCACAACGTCCCGACGGTCGACATCGACAAGCCGATCGCCGACCCCGTTTCGCGCACCCAGGTGGAGACGCTGCGGCGCAACTGCGAGGAGTTCGGCGTCCGGCTGTACCCGATGGGCGACGCCGAGCAGGGCATCGTCCACGTCGTAGGCCCCCAACTCGGCCTGACGCAGCCGGGGATGACCGTCGTCTGCGGTGACAGCCACACGTCGACGCACGGCGCATTCGGCGCGATCGCGATGGGCATCGGCACGTCGGAGGTCGAGCATGTCCTCGCGACCCAGACGCTGTCGCTACGCCCGTTCAAGACCATGGCCATCACCGTCGACGGTGAGCTGCCGCCGGGCGTCACCAGCAAAGACCTCATCCTGGCGGTCATCGCCAAGATCGGTACCGGTGGCGGGCAGGGCTACGTCCTGGAATACCGGGGGCCAGCCATCGAGAAGCTTTCGATGGACGCGCGCATGACCATGTGCAACATGTCCATCGAGGCCGGCGCGCGCGCCGGGATGATCGCCCCCGATGAGATCACCTACGAGTTCCTCAAGGGCCGCCCGCACGCGCCGACCGGAGCCGAGTGGGACGCGGCGGTGCAGTACTGGGACAGCCTGCGCACCGATCCCGACGCCGAGTTCGACGCCGAGGTCCACATCAATGCCTCCGAGCTGACCCCCTTCGTCACATGGGGCACCAACCCGGGCCAGGGCGCGCCGCTCGGATCAGCCGTGCCCGATCCCGAGGACTTCGGCAACGACAACGACAAGCAGGCCGCACAGCGGGCGCTGGAGTACATGGACCTGACCCCGGGGACACCGCTGCGCGAGGTCCCCGTCGACGCCGTCTTCGTCGGTTCATGCACCAATGGCCGAATCGAGGATCTACGCGCGGTGGCCGACGTGCTGCGAGGGCGCCACGTCGCCGACGGGGTGCGCATGCTGATCGTCCCGGGATCGATGAAGGTGCGCGCGCAGGCCGAGGGTGAAGGCCTCGGTGAGATCTTCACCTCCGCCGGCGCCGAATGGCGCCAGGCCGGCTGCTCGATGTGTCTGGGTATGAACCCCGATCAACTGGCGCCGGGGGAGCGGTGCGCGTCGACCTCCAACCGCAATTTCGAGGGGCGTCAGGGTAAGGGTGGCCGGACGCATCTCGTCTCGCCGGCCGTCGCCGCTGCGACCGCCGTGCGCGGCACCCTGTCAGCGCCGGCAGACCTGTAGCCGCACAAGAATTTTCGAGGAGTCACCAGACATGGAACCACTCACCACGCATACCGGCATCGGCGTGCCGCTGCGGCGCAGCAACGTTGACACCGACCAGATCATCCCCGCGGTCTACCTGAAGCGGGTCACACGCACAGGGTTCGAGGACGGCCTGTTTTCGTCGTGGCGCACCGATCCGGACTTTATCCTCAACAACGAGCCGTACAACCACGGTTCGGTGCTGGTCGCCGGGCCCGATTTCGGCACCGGGTCCTCGCGCGAGCACGCGGTATGGGCCTTGATGGACTTCGGTTTTCGCGTCGTCCTCAGCTCCCGGTTCGCCGACATCTTCCGCGGCAACTCCGGCAAGGCGGGTTTGCTTGCCGCACAAGTGGATCAGGGCGACATCGAGTTGATCTGGAAGCGGCTGGAGAACGAACCGGGTCTGGAACTGACCGTCGACCTGGCCGATCGCACAGTCACCGCAGGTGACCTCGTCGTGCCGTTCCAGATCGACGAGTACACGCGCTGGCGACTGATGGAGGGCCTCGACGACATCGGGCTCACCCTGCGCGAGGTCGAGGCGATCGACCTGTTCGAGCAAACCCGCCCGGCATTCAAGCCGACGACGCTCTGACCGGTCGTCGTCCTCGGGCACTGCGGGCTGAGATGGCGTCCCGGTCAACAGGATTCGGCCCTTGGCGCTGTGCGCGGCGCGCCGCTCGACGTGATGGACGTTTGGGAACACGACGTTTACGGTTGTGTTAGCCAGGTCACATTTTGAGGTGATCGAGCTGCCCATCGTGTCGGACTCAGAGTGCGGGAGGTCTTCAGTGAACAAGGCGGAACTCATCGACGAGTTGACCAAGCGACTTAAGGCGGATCGCCAGACGGCGACCGACGCCGTGGAGCAGGTCATCGACACGATCGTGCGCGCCGTGCAGCGGGGCGAGAAGGTCACCATTACCGGGTTCGGCGTGTTCGAGAAGCGCAAGCGAGCACCGCGCGTGGCCCGCAACCCGCGCACCGGCGAGACGGTGAAAGTGAAAGCGGTCAACGTGCCGTCGTTCCGCCCCGGAGCCCAGTTCAAGTCCGTGATCGCCGGCAAGGTGAAGCTGCCGGTCGGTATCCCCGCCATCAAGCGCGGGGCGGTTGATGCGGCACCGGCGAAGAAGGCTGAGCCCGCCAAGAAGGCGGCACCCGCAAAGAACGCGGCGCCCGCGAAGAAGGCCGTGGCGTCCAAGGCCGCACCGGCCAAGAAGGCTGCAGCTGTCAAGAAGGCCGCGCCGGCCAAGAAGGCTGTAGCGACCAAGCCTGCGCCGGCGAAGAAGGCTGCGACGACTAAGGCTGCGCCGGCCAAGAAGGCGGTGGCGACGAAGGCCGCACCTGCGAAGAAGGCCGCGCCGGCCAAGACCGCGGCCACCAAGGCTGCGCCCGCGAAGAAGGCAGCGCCCGCCAAGAAGGCCGTAGCGACCAAGTCGGCGCCCGCGAAGAAGGCAGCGCCTGCGAAGAAGGCGGCGCCGGCCAAGACCGCGGCGCCGGCCAAGAAAGCCGCGCCCGCGAAGAAGGCGGTGGCGACCAAGGCTGCGCCTGCGAAAAAGGCAGCGCCTACCAAGAAGACTGCACCGGCGAAGAAGTAGCCGCTATTCGAAGTCGGGCAGCGGATCGGCGATGTGGTCGGCGGCGACGACGCGACCGTCGGCGTCGACGGAGAGCACCCAGGTGCTGCCCTTGCGATTGCGATTGGACGGTAACTCGAATCCGTCGCGAACCGACCACCACTCCATCAAGGGTGCGATCACCTTGCCCTGACTGCACACCACGTGGACGGCGCCGGTCTTGCCGGCGAGCTCGACCATCCTCTTGTACGCCCGCTCGGGGTCAAGCGCGTACGCCTCTTCGGTGAGCGCGGTCTCGATCATGATGTCGCGGCCGCCGAGCCGCCGGGCCAACGGCTCAAGCGTCTGGATACAGCGTCGGCGGTCGGCGGCATGTAGTCGGCGCGCGCCGAACAGCGGCAACAGGTCCGTGAGCGCCTGCGCTTGAGCGCGGCCGGCACGCTCCAGCGGCCGCTGGGCGTCAGGGCCGGAGTACCGCGATCGGCGTCCAGCCTTGGCGTGGCGCACCAGGAGCAGCGTGTGGAGGTCGGCGGGTGCGGCGAGGAAGGTGTCGACGACCATCCGGTCGAGCGTGTAGGTCAGCAACTCCTTCGCCCTTGCCGGCGTCGTCCAGACGAGTTCGTCGACCTCCTTGTTGGGGCTGAAGCGGCCACCGACCTTCCGGGCCGACCAGTACCGGACGTGTTTGCGTTTCGAGCCGCCATTGATCGCATAGGTGACTTGGCGCAGGTGCCGGCCCAACACCACGTGGTAGCCGGTTTCCTCGGCGATTTCGCGTACCGCACACGCGTAGACGGTCTCACCGGACTCGGCCTTGCCCTTGGGCAGCGTCCAATCGTCGTAGGCGGGACGGTGGATCACCGCGATCTCCGGCTCACCGCAAGGATTCTTCGGCGATGGCCGCCACAGGACACCGCCCCCGGCCCAGACTGCGCGCACACTCATGGCTCTAACCGCTAGACCGTTCCGGCCGCCGACCGGCGATACCGTGCCATCAACTCGGTCTGGTGGTCGCGCACCTCCGCACCCTCACCCGGCGAGGCGGTCCAGTGGCCGTCGTAGCCGAGAACCCAGCAGCGGGTCCGCGGGTCGAGTGCGGAGTCGAAGATCTCGCCGAGTTGGCGCGTCAACCGTTCGTCGCGGACCTGTGCCATGACCTCGATGCGCCGGTCCAGGTTGCGGTGCATCATGTCGGCACTGCCGATCCAGAACTCGTCCTGGCCGCCGAAGTGCAGGATTCGCGAGTGTTCGAGGAAACGGCCCAGGATGGACCGGACCACGATGTTCTCGCTGACCCCGGGGATACCCGGGCGCAGGGCGCAGATCCCGCGAACCACGATCTCGACCGGCACGCCCGCCTGTGACGCGCGGTAGAGCGCGTCGATGATTTGTTCATCGACCAGCGCGTTGGCCTTCAGGCGGATCAGTGCCGACGACGAGCCGCCGCGGTGCAGGTCGATCTCGTTCTGGATCCGCTCGATGAGCCCCGCCCGGATGCCGTCAGGGGCGACCAGAAGGTTGCGGTAGGTGTGCTTGCGTGAATATCCGGTCAGAGTGTTGAAAAGGTCGGTGAGATCGGCACCGATCTCCGGTGCGGCGGTGAAAAGGCCGACGTCCTCGTAGAGCCGAGCCGTCTTGGGGTTGTAGTTGCCGGTCCCGATGTGGCAGTAGCGGCGGATGGTCGAACCCTCGCGGCGCACCACCAGGCACGTCTTGCAGTGCGTCTTGAGGCCGATGAGCCCGTAGACGACGTGGACACCGGCCTGCTCCAGCTTGCGCGCCCACTTGATGTTGGCCTGCTCGTCGAAGCGGGCCTTGATCTCCACGAGCGCGACGACCTGCTTGCCGGCCTCGGCGGCGTCGATCAGGGCGTCGACGATAGGCGAATCACCCGACGTGCGGTAGAGCGTCTGCTTGATCGCCAGGACCTGGGGGTCGGCGGCTGCCTGTTCGATGAACCGCTGCACGCTGGTCGAGAAGGATTCGTACGGGTGGTGGACCAGCACGTCGCCCTCGCGCAGCGTCGTGAAGACGCTCTTGGGTGTCTCCCGCTCGCCGAACGCAGGGTTGGTGACCGGGACGAACGGCGGGTCCTTGAGCGTCGGCCGGTCGACGTCGTAGATCTGGAACAGGGCAGAGAGATCCAGTGGCCCGGGTACGGCGATGACGTCGGCGGGGTCGACGTCGAGTTCGCGAAGAAGCAGCTCGAGCATGTGCTCGCTCATGTCCTTCTCGACCTCCAGGCGCACCGGCGAGCCGAACCGTCGTCGGGCCAACTCCCGCTCCAACGCCTGCAACAGGTCTTCGTCGCGATCCTCGTCGACCTCGAAATCGGCGTTGCGGGTGATTCGGAACGCGTGATGCTCGACGATCCCCATGCCGGGGAACAGTTGACTCAGGTTGGCCGCGATCAGTTCCTCGAGGGGCAAGAACACGGCGTCGGGGTGGCCGCCCTCGCTGTTGGGTCGGGCCTCGGTGGCGACGAGGCGGTCGACGCGTAGGAATCGGGAGACGTTGTCGGGCACCTTGACGCGCGCGAAATGCTCGGCTCCGTCAGCACTGTCGCGGACGGTGACGGCCAGGTTCAGGCTCAACCCGCTTATGTAGGGGAACGGGTGGGCAGGGTCGACGGCGAGCGGCGTGAGGACCGGGAAGACCTGCTCGTCGAAATAAGTGACGAGGCGCTCGCGCTGCACCTCGTCGAGGTCAGCCCACGTGACGATGTGGATGCCCTCGTCGTCGAGCGCCGGCTTGACCGACTCGTTGAAGACACGTGCCTGGCGGGTCGCGATGGATTGGGTCCGCTGCGCGATTCGGTTCAATTGCTCGCGCGGTGAGAGCCCGTCGGCCGACCGGACCGACAGCCCGGTTTCGTCGCGGCGCTTGAGCCCGGCGACGCGGACCATGAAGAACTCGTCGAGGTTCGACGTGAAGATGGCCAGGAACTTGGCGCGTTCGAGCAGTGGCAGCGAGGTGTCCTCGGCCAGCGCCAGGACACGGCTGTTGAAGTCCAACCACGACAATTCGCGGTTGAGGTATCGGTCGGCCGGCAGATCGGCGGATTCGTCGGGGTGTGCGGTCGCCGCCGGTGGTGCGCCGGGGCCCGGATCGGCGGAATCCGCCTCAGCAGTCGGGGAGTCCACGGTGCCGGTCGCGGTCGGGTTCTCGGGTCCGTCGGCGCTCACCGCCTCATCATGCACCATGGCTGATAGGCATGCAGCCGATGCCCGCGAGCGCGAATACAACCACTGTGCGGTGCTCGCACCGACCCCGATTTCGGCCGCGCCGGCCAGGTCGTCGAGGGTGTCCACATCCCGTCGCAAACCAGCCCAATCGTCGTCGGAATCGGTGTTGTCGGGGGTGATGTCGACGACGCCGGCCACGCGGTGGGCCTGCGCCGACGCCGGCCCGAACAGCGGTGGTGTGGCCACCGTCGCGGAACGCAGGACCGCGGCGGTGCCCGACCCGGCGGCATCGGCGACGAAGGATTGGCGTGATCGCGCCCGTGCGCCGGTCTGCTCGTGGGCGGCCACTGCGGCCTGCAGGGCGCCCGCGGTGAGGGCGGGCAAGTCGGCCTGCAGTAGGACGACACCGGCGATCTCGGGCTGGCGCTGCACCAGTTCGCGTTGACCGTGGAGGAACGCGGCGTTGAGTCCGCCCCCTTCGGGTTCGTCGGCGATCAGTGCGCCGACCTCGCGCGCGGCGGCCGCGATGCGCTCGTCGGGCGTCACGACAATCGGCGTGAACCCTGCGCCGACGACAGCGACGAGGGCGTCGGAGAGCATCGCCAACACCAGCCGGGCACGATCATCCCCGTCACCGGCGAGGCGGGTTTTCGCCTCGGGCAACTGCTTGACCGCTAACACCGCACCCCATGTCACCCGTCCATCATGGCAGGGGTGCCGCGCCGCGCGATTACGCTGGGGGGCATGGCTGCGGCAGCTGCGGAGACGATCGAGTTCACGGCGCAGGTGGAACAGTTGGGCGACCGGCTGATCCTCCGATTCCCCGACGCGGCCAGTGCCGCCCTGCCCTCGCGTGGGCAGGTAGCCGCGATGGTGGGGATCGACGGGAAGACCCGGGACGCGGTGATCGAACCCGACGGCCGTCGCGGGCACTGGCTGCCCGCCGACGACGACGGATTTCCCGGCGGGACGACCGTCGGCGTCGTCGTCGAACCGACCAAGGACTGGCCCGAGCCGGACGTCCCCGACGACTTCGCCACAGCTCTGCGCGCGGCACCCGACACGGCCGGCCTGTGGAACGCAATCACCCCGATGGCGCGATGGGAGTGGGTGCGCTGGATCAACGCGACGGCTAACGCTCAGACGCGCAGCCGCCGCATCGAAGTAGCGATCGACAAGCTGCGCGCCGGCAAGCGCCGACCGTGCTGTTTCGACCTGTCCTCGTGCACCGATCCTGAATTGGCGCGCAGCGGCAAACTCATCGGGACTTGAACGCGCCCGCGACCGTCTAGGCTGAGCGCAAGTACAAGTCGGGCAACCGAGCCGGACGGTGAGAGGAGAGCGTCGTGCAGGCCGTCGTGATGGGAGCCGGGTCGTGGGGGACGACGGTGGCGAAAGTGCTCGTCGACGCAGGAACGCCGACCCGGATCTGGGCTCGGCGACCCTCGTTGGCCGAGGCCATCAACACCACCCATGAGAATCCGGACTACTTGGCCGGGATCCCGCTGCCGGAGGCCCTCGTCGCGGTGAGCGACGTCGAAGAGGCGCTGCGCGGTGCCGACGTGGTCGTGCTGGGCGTTCCGTCGCAGTCGTTGCGCGGCAACCTCGAGGAGTGGCTGCCATACCTGACACCCGACATGACCTACATGTCGCTGGCCAAGGGCGTCGAGACGTCGACGGTGATGCGCATGTCGGAGGTCGTTGCGGACGTCACCGGGGCGGGGCCGGAGCGGATCGCAGTCCTGTCCGGGCCCAACCTCGCCAAGGAGGTCGCCGTGGGCCAACCGGCCGCGACGGTGATCGGCTGCGCCGACGAGCAGCGCGCCGTCGTCCTGCAGGAGGCGGTCTCCACCAACTACTTCCGCCCGTACACCAACACCGATGTCATCGGGTGCGAGCTGGGCGGCGCGGTGAAGAACGTGATCGCCCTGGCCTGTGGAATGGCGGCCGGTGTCGGCCTGGGGCAGAACACGCTGGCCACGATCATCACCCGCGGCTTGGCCGAGACGATGCGTTTGGGCGTTGCGGCCGGTGCCGACGTCCGGACGCTGGCGGGACTGGCCGGCGTCGGCGACCTCGTCGCCACCTGCGCGTCACCGCTGTCACGCAACCGCACCTTCGGGTTCGCGCTGGGTCGGGGCAAGACGCTGGAAGAGGCGCAGGCCGCCACCAACGGCCAGGTCGCCGAGGGCGTGAAGTCCTGTGCTTCGGTGAAGGCGCTGGCGGAGCGCTACGGCGTCGACATGCCGCTCACCGATGCCGTCGATCGGGTGTGCCACCAGGGGCTCAGCGTCAGTGACGCGATCGCGTCGCTCCTGGGCCGGCCGCACAAGCCCGAGATCCACTAACCCAGTTCGAGCGGCGCGCGTGCCAAATGCTTGTCGATGAGTGCAGTGATGCCGCTGATCGGTGCGGTGCCCGAGTTCATCGGTAGCCACAGCGCGACGTAGGGGCGGTGGTCGACGGCGACATAGGCAACGCCGTTGTCGCGGTCGTCGGTGATGAACCATTGGGCTGAGTCGACGACCTGCAGGCGCGATGACGGGGCCAAACCGGGTGGTCGTGCCACCCCACAGCGGAGGAACACCGCGTCGCCGTTGCTCGCGCGCCACTTCGCCGAGGACCCCGTCACCGACTTGTCGCTGTAGGAACCCAGGGTCGTCGGGAGGGCGGCCATCAGTGGTGCGCACGCTTGCTCGGTGCCCGGCTGCGCTGCCATCCCGTCGAGGGGGGAGCTCGTGCCATCGCGCAATACTGCGAAGGTGATGAAGCCGACGATGATCATCACCGGGATGGTGATCAACGTCGCGAGGAACGCCGGGGACAGCCGTCCGTCGTCGTTGCGGGTCGGCGAACTCGATGCGGAGGCGGAATCGGGCGAATCGTCGTCGGCGGTCACGCGACCAGAGTAGCGGCGACCCTAGACTGGGTGCCCATGACATCACGGCCAACCGTCGCCGACGTCGGCGAGCGCGCGCTGCTGACGCAATTCGCCCGCGCCGCCGGTACACCGGGCTCGGTCGTCGGACCCGGCGACGATGCCGCCGTCGTCGACCCCGGGGCGACGGTGCTCAGCGTGGACACCGCGGTCGCCGGGCGGCATTTTCGGCTCGACTGGAGCACGCCCGAACAGATCGGGGCGCGCGCGGTCATCGCGGCCGCCGCCGACATCGCGGCGATGGGGGCGCGCACCACCGGGGTGCTGGTCGCGCTGGCAGCGCCGTCGACGACTCCGGCCGACGTGGTCGTCGGGATCAATCGGGGAGTGGTGGGGTGTGCCGCCGCGCTGGGTGCCTCGGTGCTCGGTGGTGATCTCGTCGAGGCATCTGACGTCTCGGTGTCAATCACCGCGGTCGGCGTTCTCGACGGTCGGGAGCCCGTGCGCGTGTCGGGTGCTCGCCCTGGCGATGTCCTCGCGGTGAGTGGCCCGCTGGGCGCCTCGGCCGCCGGGTATGCGGTCCTCGCCAGCGGCGTCGACCTGCTCAACGATCCTGCGGCGTGCGAAGTCGTGAGCGCATTCCGCTGCCCTGCTCCCGACCTCGGGCAGGGTCCGGTGGCCGCGCGCGCGGGTGCGCATGCCCTGACTGACGTCTCCGATGGCCTTGTCGTGGAGCTGGCGGTGCTGTGCTCGGCGTCGGGCGTCGGCGTCGACGTGGATTCCGGTGCCGTCCCGGTGACCGATGCGGTGCGGGCGGTCGCGGTGGCGCTGCGCGCCGACCCGCGTCCCTGGGCGCTTGGCGGCGGGGAGGACCACGAACTGCTCGGCGCCTTCGCCGGCCCCGATGCGGTGCCGCGGGGCTGGACGGTGATCGGCCGAGTCGTGCCCGATCGCGCCGAGCCGGTGCTCATCGACGGGGAGCCGCCGCGGGTCCAGGGTTGGCAAAGCGTGTAGAAGCGCTAGATTCCTCTGGTGGCCATCTACGCACTTGGCGATCGCGAACCGACGATCGGTGCCGACACCTACATCCATCCCGACGCCGTCGTCATCGGCGACGTGACCCTTGCCGACGGCGTGACGGTCTGGCCGGGAGCCGTGCTGCGCGGCGACTACGGGACCATCAGCGTCGGGGAGAAGACCAATATCCAGGACGGCACCGTCGTGCACTGCACGGTCATCGACGCGACGATTATCGGCGCCCGCTGCACCGTCGGGCACAACGCGCACATCGAGGGGGCCACGATCGGCGACGAGGTGCTGATCGCGTCCGGATCGATCGTGCTCAACGGGTCGTCGATCGGCGACGGCGCGATCGTCGGGGCCGGTGCGGTCGTCCCGTTCAACTTCGTGGTGCCGCCGCGGCGCATGGCGCTGGGCATCCCCGCAAAGATCCGCGAGGGCTACGAGGTCCCGCAGGGTCACATCGACTTGAACACGACGATGTATTTCGAGAACGGGAAGTACTACCGCGAGAACCTGCGTCGCCTGGACTGAGCGATGCCTGCCAAGCCGCTGTCTGAACTCGTCGCCCCTGATTGGGCGGAGGCCCTCGATCCCGTGGCCCCGGTCATCGCCGAACTCGGGGACTTCCTGCGCGCGGAGATCGCCGCCGGCCGACGCTATCTGCCGGCTGGGGAGCACGTGCTGCGCGCGTTCACCCGCCCGATGGCCGACGTGCGCGTGCTCATCGTCGGGCAGGACCCCTATCCGACACCCGGACACGCGGTCGGGTTGAGCTTCTCGGTGGCACCGGAGGTCACCCCGGTCCCGCGCTCATTGGCCAACATCTACACCGAGTACAGCGACGACCTGGGTTATCCGCGTCCGGTCAACGGCGACCTCACGCCATGGGCCGACGCGGGCGTGCTGCTGCTCAACCGCGTCCTCACCGTCGGCGCCAATGACAGCGGATCGCACCGCGGCAAGGGCTGGGAGGCGGTCACCGAGTGTGCGATCAAAGCCCTTGCTGCACGCGAGGAGCCCCTCGTCGCGATCCTGTGGGGTCGCGATGCACAGAACTTGGCGCAATGGTTGCCGGGAGTCCCGACGATCGCCTCACCGCACCCGTCGCCGCTCTCGGCGTCGCGCGGGTTCTTCGGATCGCGGCCGTTCAGCCGGGCCAACGACGCGCTGGTCGGGTTGGGCGCCGAACCGGTCGACTGGCGACTGCCGTAGGGCTCGCTCGACGCGGATTTGGGCTCGGTCGGCGTCAGGGCCAGACGGGCTTGCGCTTACCGAGGAAGGCGTCGACACCCTCGATTCCCTCCGCCCGGCCGCCCAGCGAGGAGATCGACGCGGCCTCGGCAGCCAACTGCTCGACCAGCGTCGTGGCCGGATCGGCACGCAGCAGTGCGGCAGTGGCCTGCAGTGCGGCGGCCGGGCCGCTGGCCAGCGCGACGGCGATCTCGCGGGCACTGGCATCGACCCGATCGTCGTCGACGATCTCGGTGAGCAGCCCGAGCTCAAGCGCCTCTGGTGCGTCGATGATCTGGTCGGTGAGGATGATCTTCCGTGCCCGGACCAGACCGACGATGCGCGGCAGGGTCCAGGTCATCCCGCCGTCGGGGCTCAGCCCGATGCCGCGGTAGGCCGGGCGCATTTTGGTCGACGGACCGCCGACGACGATGTCGCCGAGCATGGTGAGGCTCATCCCGGCGCCGGCGGCCCACCCCTTGGCCGCGACGACGACGGGTCGGCCGGACTCCACGATCAGGGCGATCGTCCGGTGCAGCCGATCGGCAAGTTCGGCGAGGAACTCGGTGCGGTCGACAGCTGTGGCGAACGACGCGACATTGCCGCCGGCGCAGAAGTTCTTCCCCGATCCGTGGAGGAGGATTACCCGTTCGTCGCGCTGACCGGCGAGCAGTGCGGTCAGCGCGATGATCGCCTCGTCGAGGGCGTTGTCGTCGAGGGAGGTGCCGTTGGCGGGGCTGGAGACCGCGATGCTCAATACGCCGTCGGCGCCGGACACAGAGGAGTTCTCAGTCATACCAGCAGCGTAACCCCGCGCGAATAAGCGACGACCCCCGACGGACAGATGCCATCGGGGGTCGCCGTATCAAAGCTAATTAGACAGTGGTCTTGCCAGCCTTCAGGCAGGACGTGCACACGTTCTTGCGCTTGCGGTTGCCCGGGGCGACCTCGACTCGCACGGACTGGATGTTCGGATTCCAGCGGCGGCTCGTGCGCCGGTGCGAGTGCGAGACCGACTTGCCGAAGCCGGGGCCTTTGCCGCAGATGTCGCAGACGGCAGCCATATCGAACACTCCTCGAGTAGTTGGGGATCACTTACGTGGTCTGTGGGTGCGTATCAGCCGACCACGAAGGACGCGGAACGCAACCTGACAAGGATAGCGGCAGCGGGGTACGGCAACCAAATCCGTGGGGCGAAAGCGCCGGACCCGCCCACGGCGCCCGGGCGTCGCGGGCTAATCTCGATACGATGTCTGATTCAGCCCCCACCACAGCACGCAGCGGCGATCGGCCGTCGCGGATCAACCCGCAACTGCTGCGCGATTGGGCGCGAGCAGCGGCCGACGGACTGGCCGCGGCGCGTAGCGAGATCAACGAGCTCAACGTGTTCCCCATTCCGGACTCGGACACCGGCTCGAACATGGCTTTCACGATGAACGCGGCAGCCGATGGCGCGGAGGCCGTGGAAGCTGACGCCGGGGTGGCGGCGGTGACCCGGGCGATGGCAGATGCGGCGGTCGCAGGTGCCCGCGGCAACTCCGGGATCATCCTCTCGCAGGTCCTGGTGGGCGTCGCCGACGCTGCGGCACTCGCCGAGGTCGAGCGCGACTACTCGTTTGCCCGAATGTTCGCCGGCGGCCTGCAGCTGGGCTCCCTGGCCGCGGTACGCGCCGTCAGCGAGCCGCGCGAGGGCACCGTGCTCACGGTGCTGCGCGCCGCTGCGGCGGCTGCCAACGACAACCTCGACGCGGCTCCGGCGGACCTGGCTCGGGTAGCTGCCGAGGCCGCGGCCGACTCGCTCGAGCACACGCCCGAGCAACTCGCCGAACTCGCTTACGCCGGCGTCGTCGACGCGGGCGGTCGCGGCATGCTGGTGCTGCTCGACTCGATGGTGCTGGTGCTGACGGGTGTGGCCAACCGTCGGCGCAACTACCGAGGCCTGCTCGTCGAGGGCAACCTGCCCGTCCAGCGCGCCGACGAGGCTTGCGACGGCAGCAGCGACATGGACTTCGAGGTCATGTACCTGTTGGACGGGACGGCCGACGAGCGCATTGGCCGGCTGCGCGACTACCTCGCCGAGATCGGCGACGCCGTCGTGATCGTCGGTGACAGCAGTAGCGGCGGCGGGGAGCGGTTCTCGGTGCACGTCCACACCAATGAGCCGGGCAAGGCGGTGGAGGCCGGCGTGGTCGTCGGTGCGATCAGCGACGTGCGGATCTCCTGTTTTGCGCTCGACGCGCTGCGTTCGGCGGCGCCCGACGAGCCGTTGCCACGGCACAAGCGCGCCGTCGTCGTCGTCGCCAAGGGGGCCGGGGCGCGCGAGTTGTTCGCCGAGGCCGGTGCCGCCGTCGTCGACGCGGATGATGGCCTGTCTGCCGAAGCGCTCGCCGACGCGATCCGCGCCACCGACGCGGCGCACGTCGTCGTGATGGCCAACGGCGAACTGGCGTCGCAGGAATTGGTGTCCGTCGCGGCCGGAGCCAGGTCGGCGCATCGGACGGTCGTGTTCCTCCCGACGGCGTCGATGGTGCAGTGCCTCGCGGCGCTGGCCGTCCATGAACCCGGGGAGGCTGCCGACGTCGACGCGTACGCGATGGCCGAGGCCGCGTCGTCCACTCGCTGGGGATCGGTGCAGTGCGCCGACGGGCCGCTGATGACGCTGGCCGGCACGAGCGAACCCGGGGACATGCTCGGCTACATAGGCTCCGACGCCCTCGTCATCGGCCACGAGCCGCTGGGCGCGACCACGGCGCTGCTCGACCTCATGCTCGCCACCGGCGGTGAGTTGATCACCGTGCTCGCCGGATCGACCCTCGACGAGGATCCCGAGCTCGTCGCCGAGTTGGAGAGCTACGTCCGGCGCGTGCACCCCGGTATCGAACTGGCGGTATACCCGTGCGGACAGACGGATTCGGTGCTGCAGGTCGGGGTTGAGTGATCGGGTGGGCGCAGCGGCACCGGTGAACCCGGCGACGCCGCTGGCCGACATCCTCGACGCCGACATCGCCGCCAAGCTCGATGGCCTCGACCTTCACACTGTCGGGCAGTTGTTGTTCTATGCGCCGCGGCGCTACGCCCAAGCCGGGGTTGTCTCCGCCGACGAATTGCCCGAGGCGGGGGAGTGGATCACCATCGTCGGGCGGATCACGCGCGCCGATTTGATCCGCATGAAGCGTCGCAACGGCCAGTTCCTCAAAGTTCTCGTCGACGATGACACCCGCGTCTACGAGGCGAGCTTCTTCAACCCGCGCTACATCAAGAACAAGCTGCAGCCCGGGGCGCGGGTCATGATGGCCGGCAAAGTGGGGCTCTACCAGGGGCGGGTGCAGCTCGCCCACCCCGAATGGGCGGTGCTGCCCGACGGGACCGACCCCGACGTCGCCGCTGTCGGCAACTCGATGATGAGCGAGCTCTACGCCGTCGAGCAGGAGGCACGAGAGGCGGCGGGCGACGACGCAAGTCTCGACGACGCCTTCGACCGGGCCATCCTGCCGATCTACCCGGCGACCAAAGACGTGCAGACCTGGGTGATCTGGCGGGCGATTCGCCAGGTGCTGGCCCGGTTGGACGCGGCAGGGCGGGAGGCCGTAGTCGATGCGCTGACCCACCAGCAGCGGCAGCAGCGCGGATTGTTGACCACCGATGAGGCGTGGCACGCGATGCACGTGCCCGACGACATGGCCCAGATCGACGCCGCCCGGCAGCGACTGCGCTTCGATGAGGCCTACGCCATGCAACTCGTGCTGGCCCAGCGTGCACGGCTGGACCGGGCGGAGACCGCACGCGCCTGCCCGCACGTGTCCGGCGGGATCGAGGACGCGTTGACCGCGCGCCTGCCGTTCACGTTGACCGACGGGCAGACGGCGGTTCTCGGGCAGATCGACGATGAACTGGACCGTTCGGTGCCGATGAACCGCCTGTTGCAGGGCGAGGTCGGTTCCGGCAAGACGCTCGTCGCGCTGCTGGCGATGTTGCGAGTCGTCGACAACGGGCAACAGTGCGCGCTGCTGGCGCCCACCGAAGTGCTCGCTGCGCAGCACTACCGAACGATCCGAACTATGCTCGGCGACCTGGGGATTGGCGGCGAGCTCGGTGCGGCCGATGTCGCGACGACCATCACGCTGGTCACCGGTTCGCAGCGGACCGCCGAGAAGCGCCAGAGCCTGCTCGACGTGGTCACCGGCACGTCGGGGATCGTCATCGGCACGCACGCGCTGCTGCAGGAGAACGTCGAGTTCTTCGACTTGGGGTTCGTCGTCGTCGACGAGCAACACCGTTTCGGCGTCGAGCAGCGCGACGTCCTGCGGGCCAAGTCCTCCGGTGGTCGCGTGCCGCACCACCTGGTGATGACGGCGACACCGATCCCGCGCACCGTCGCGATGACCGTCTTCGGCGATCTGGAGACCTCGGTGCTCACCGAGTTGCCCAAGGGCCGTCAGGAGATCTCGACGTCGGTCGTGCCGATGGGCAAGCCCGCGTGGATGAACCGCGTGTGGGAGCGGGCCGCAGAGGAGGTCGCGGCCGGCCGCCAGGTGTACGTCGTGTGTTCGCGCATTGGTGACGAGACCGGCGAGAAGGCGGCGAAGTCCGGCGGCGATCAGCGGCGCGAGGCCGTCGCACTGGTGGACCTGTACGACGAGGTGGTGGCGCGGCTGCCGCAGTGCCGAGTCGGCATGCTGCACGGACGAATGCCGGCCGACGAGAAGGCCGCGGTGATGGACGAGTTCACTGCCGGCGAGCTCGACGTGCTGGTGTCGACGACGGTCATCGAGGTCGGTGTGGACGTTCCCAACGCCACCGTGATGGTGATCATCGACGCCGACCGCTTCGGCATCTCGCAGCTGCACCAATTGCGTGGTCGCGTGGGCCGCGGCGGGCTGGCCGGCCTGTGCCTGCTGGTCACGGCCGCGCCCGAGGGATCCGGCGCATACCGCCGCCTCTCGGCGGTGGCGGCCACGACTGACGGCTTCGAACTGGCACGCCTCGACCTTGCCGAGCGTCGCGAGGGCGACGTGCTGGGCGAATTGCAATCCGGTGGGTCCTCGTCGTTGCGGTTCCTCTCGCTGCTCACCGACGCCGACGTGATCGCCGATGCGCGCGAACTGGCGCGGACGGTCGTCGACGACGGGTTCGTCCTCGACGAGCACCCCGGCGCCGCCGCGATCGTCGACGCTGTGATCGGCTCCCGCGCCGCCTTCCTCGACAAGTCCTGAACCGAGGCGAGGAACCGTATGTGCGTCCGCTGCGTCTAAGGCCGTATGTGGGGGAGACGGATAGTCCTGTCGCGCCGGATGTGGGCGGCGCTGATCGTGTGTACCGCGCTGGCCGTGGTTGCGGCAGGATCGCTGGCCGTCGACCATCGGCGGCCACCGTCGGCGGCTGCTCGGGGGTGGCTCGTCGAGCTCGAGAGGATCCCCCGCGTGGCGGCCCGCCTGCCACACCGGTCGGACTATCAACGCTCGGCGTTCGGTGCGGCCTGGGCCGACGAGACCGACGCGCACGGCGGAAACAATGCGTGCGACACGCGCAACGACATCCTGCGCCGCGATCTCGATGAGGTGGTGACGACGACGGGCCCGCGGTGCGCGGCGACCGTGACCGCCGGCCGGTTGCGCAGCCCCTACACGGGCCGGGTGTTCGTGTTCCGACGTAGCCGCGCGGCGGCCGTGCAGATCGACCATATTGTTCCGCTGTCCTATGCGTGGGACATGGGGGCGCACGCCTGGTCGTCGACGCAACGGTTGCGCTTTGCCAATGACCCGGCGAACCTGGTTGCCGTCGACGGGAGGTCCAATCAGGACAAGAAGGACCTTGAACCGGCGCGATGGATGCCGCCCGCGCGTCGCTTCCACTGCCAATACGCCCAGCAGTTCGTCGCGGTGCTGGCCGCCTATCCACTCTTGCTCGACGAGCCGTCTGCGCACGCGTTGCACCGCGCGTTGACGGACTGCTGAAAAGTGTCTCCACAGCCGCAACCTCGGTGATTATCACCGAGCTCCCTGGTATATGTGCCGATCTCCGCAGGGTTAACCTTGGTCGAATAGCACTTTCGAGCGAAGGAAGCCGATGAGCGCACCCACCGTCGACACCGCCGACGTGACCGCCCAGGTCACTGCCCTGGCCACCGCAGCGAAAGCGGCGTCGCGCAGCCTGGCCGGTCTCTCGACGTCGGCAAAGAACACGGTGCTCGCTGCCGCCGCCGCCGCCGTCGAGGCCGCGCAGGAGCAGATCTTGGCTGCCAACGCCTCCGACATCGCCCGTGCGGAGGCCGACGGCACCGAGGCCGCACTCATCGACCGGCTGCGCCTGACGCCCGACCGGGTGCGTGGAATTGCCGACGGCCTGCGCCAGGTCGCGGGACTACCCGATCCGATCGGCGAGGTCACCGCCGGCAAGACCCTGCCCAACGGGCTGTCGCTGCGTCAGGTGCGGGTGCCGCTGGGCGTCGTCGGGATCGTGTACGAGGCCCGGCCCAACGTGACCGCCGACGCGTTCGGCATCGGGTTCAAGTCGGGCAATGCGGTGCTGCTGCGCGGATCCGGGTCGGCCGCCGACTCCAACGCCGCGATTGTCGCCGTGTTGCGCGACGTGCTCGCCGCCCACGACCTCAATCCCGACGCGGTCTCCCTACTGCCGGCCCACGACCGGGCGAGTGTCACCGCGTTGATCCAGGCCCGCGGCCTCGTCGATGTCGTCATCCCCCGCGGTGGTGCCGGGCTGATCAACGCCGTCGTCGCCAACGCCACCGTGCCCACCATCGAGACGGGGACGGGCAACTGCCACGTGTACGTCCACTCCGCGGCCGACCTCGACATGGCCGAGACCGTCGTCGTAAACGCCAAGGCCCGACGCCCGAGCGTGTGCAACGCCGCGGAGACGGTTCTGATCGACGAGGCCATCGTCGACGTCGCCCTCCCGCGCCTCACCGACGCCCTCAAAGCCGCCGGTGTCACCATCCACGGTGACGAACCGGGGATGGAGCCGGCCGATGAGAAGGACTGGAGTGAGGAGTACCTCTCGCTGGACATCGCGGTGCGCCGCGTCGCCGGTCTCGACGAAGCGGTCGAGCACATCAGCCGTTACGGCACCGGGCACACCGAGGCGATCATCACTTCCGATCTCGCCGCCGCGAACGAGTTCACCAATCGCGTCGATGCCGCTGCGGTCGTGGTCAACGCCTCGACCGCCTTCACCGACGGCGAGCAGTTCGGTTTCGGTGCCGAGATCGGCATCTCCACGCAGAAGCTGCACGCCCGCGGCCCGATGGGCCTGCCCGAACTGACCTCGACCAAATGGGTCGTGTGGGGCAACGGACAGATCCGGCCGGCGTGATCTGAATGACTACCGACGCCACAATCGTCCCCGCCTTCGACTCGGTCACCGATGTCGCGCAGCGCCTGTCGGGCACCGGGTACCTACCGGATTCGGCCACCGCCACCGCGACCTACCTCGCCGACCGGCTCGGCAAACCTCTGCTCGTCGAAGGCCCCGCCGGGGTCGGCAAGACCGAGCTGGCCAAGGCAATCGCCGCCGCCACCGACGCAGAACTGGTCCGCCTGCAGTGCTACGAGGGTCTCGATGAAGCGCGCGCGCTGTACGAGTGGAACCACGCCAAGCAGATCCTGCACATCCAGTCGACCGGTGCGCGGGACTGGGATGACACCAAGACCGACATCTTCTCCGATGAATTCCTGCTCCCGCGCCCGCTGCTCAAGGCGATCTCGCGCGACGAGCCGACGGTGCTGCTGATCGACGAGGTCGATAAGGCCGATGTCGACATGGAGGGCCTGCTCTTGGAGGTGCTCTCTGACTTCGCCGTGTCGATCCCGGAGATGGGCACTGTGCGCGCGGTGCAGCGCCCGATCGTCATCCTCACCTCCAACGCCGCACGCGAACTGTCCGAGGCCCTCAAGCGCCGTTGCCTCTACCTGCACATCGACTTCCCCGACGCCGGTCGTGAGAAGGAGATCCTGGCCAGCCGCGTGCCGGACCTGCCCGACGTCCTCGCGGCCGAGGTCGTCCGCATCATCGGCGCGCTGCGCGGTCTGGACATCCGCAAGAAGCCGTCGGTCTCGGAGACCATCGACTGGGGCAACACCCTGCTCGCCCTCTCGGCGGGGGCGGCACCGGGCACGCCGGAGGCGAACCTCGCCAAGGGGCGCGTCGACGATTCATTGATCGAGCGCACCCTCGGCGTCGTCCTCAAACACCGCCCCGACCTGGCCACCGCGCGCAAAGAGCTGAAACTCGACAAGAGTTGAGCTGCCGATGACCACCGCGCCGCTCATCGAGCACCTCGTCGGATTCGTCGATGAGTTGCGCAAGCGGGGGATCGACATCGGTCCTGCCGCACTGCTCGACGCAGGGGCGGCGCTGGGGGTCCTGGACCTGCTGGACCGCGAATCGGTGCGCGAGGCCTTGGCGGCGACCCTGCTGTCCACGCACATGCACCGCGACACCTTCGACCGGGCCTTCGACCTGTGGTTCCCTCTGGGTGCGGGCGCACGTACGACCAGCACCGAGATCCCCGTCGACGCCGACGGCAACGTCGACGTCGAGGCGTTTCGGCAGATGATCGCGGAGGTGATGGCCGAGGATGGGCCCGATGCCGACGCCCGGCGCAGTGAGATGGTCGCGATGATCGTCGAGCAGTTCGGCCGGTACGAGGGGGCCCGCGGCGAGGCGTTCTCCGCGTACCAGGCCACGTCGACGATCAACCCGCAGATGCTCATCGCCGCGATCGCCGCGGCCATGGCCCGGGGTGCCGTCGACGACGAGTCCGGTGCGCGTCCGGGTACGCAGCCGCGCTACCGCCGGGCGGCGGCGGACCGGGCGGCGGCGCTGCGCGCGGCAATCGACGCGGAGACGCAGCGCCGGATGGCCGGGCGCCACGGTCGCGACCGAGTTGCCGAATATGCGGTGCCCAAGCTGCCTGAACAGATGAGCTTTCTGCACTCGGGTGCCCGCGACCTCGCGCAGATCCGGCGGACGGTGCAACCGCTGGCCCGGTTGTTGGCGGCCCGTTTGGAGATTCGACGGCGACGCGCCCGGCACGGCCCGGTCGATGTGCGCCGAACGCTGCGCGCATCGATGTCGACCGGCGGCGTGCCGATCAAGCTGACTCATCGTCGGCCCCGTCCGGGACGCCCGGAACTGGTGATCATCTGTGATGTTTCGGGCTCGGTGTCGGGCTTCTCGCAGTTCACGCTGCAGCTCGTGTACGCGCTGCGCCAGCAGTTCTCCAAGGTGCGGGTGTTCGCGTTCGTCGACACCGTCGACGAGGTGACCGAGTACTTCGACCGCGGCCAGGCCGACGAGACGTTCGGTGAGGTCATGCACGAGATGGTCACGACGGCGCGGATCGCGACGCGCGACGGGCACTCCGACTACGGCCACATGCTCAAGGGTTTCGCGCGCGAATACCTCGACTCGCTGACCCACCGGGGTGCCCTGCTGATCCTCGGCGACGCGCGCAACAACTACCACTGGACCGAGACCGACTCGCTGCGCACACTCACCGAGCGGGTCCGGCACGCCTATTGGCTCAACCCCGAGCGGCGCGAGGAGTGGGGCACCGGCGACTCCGACGCCGACGTCTATGCCGAGGTCATCGACATGTACGAGTGCCGCAACGCGCAGCAGCTCGCCAAGGTGATCGGCGACCTGCTGCCGGTGTGAGCGGTAAGCTCATGCGCCATGTCAGCTGATGGTCGAGGGGCCAAGCGTACGGCCGCCGGGAGCGGAGCGAGCGGGGCCACGCGCAAACGCCGGATCGGCGTCATGGGCGGCACGTTCGACCCGATCCACAACGGGCACCTCGTTGCCGGTAGCGAGGTGGCGCACCGCTTTGGGCTCGACGAGGTCATGTTCGTCCCGACCGGGCAACCGTGGCAGAAGACCGGGCAGCAGGCGGGCACGGCCCGCGACGTCAGCCCGGCCGAGGATCGGTACCTGATGACGGTCATCGCCACCGCGTCGAACCCGCAGTTCTCCGTCAGTCGCGTCGATATCGACCGCGAGGGCAACACCTATACCGTCGATACCCTGCGCGACCTGAACCGCCAACTACCCGACGCCGAGCTGTACTTCATCACCGGTGCCGACGCATTGGAGTCGATCCTCTCGTGGCAGGACTTCGACGAGTTGTTCTCGCTGGCTCGCTTCATCGGCGTCAGCCGCCCGGGCTACGAGTTGTCGGCCAGCCATCTGGCCAAGCACCTGCGCGAGTTGCCGCCGGACACGTTGCAGATGCTGGAGATCCCGGCGCTGGCCATCTCGTCGACGGAGTGCCGTGCGCGCGCTGCCGCCGGGAAACCGGTCTGGTACCTCGTCCCCGACGGCGTCGTGCAGTACATCGCCAAGCGTGGGCTTTACCGGCGCTGGCCCCACCCCGGCCCGACTGTCTCGGCGCCCGGGTGAGACGCTGTAACCCATGACCGCAGCACCGGAATCGGTGGCCGCGGCCCGCATCGCCGGGGCCGCCGCTGCCGAGAAGCTCGCCACCGACGTCGTGGCCATCGACGTGTCCGAGCAGTTGGCCATCACCGATGTCTTCGTGATCGCGTCGGCCGACAACGAGCGCCAGGTGAACTCAATCGTCGACGAGGTCGAGGACAAGATGCGCGAGGCGGGCTTCAAACCCGCCCGACGAGAAGGTGCGCGCGAGGGCCGGTGGGCGCTGCTCGACTACGTCGACCTGGTCATCCACATCCTGCACGCCGACGAGCGCGAGTTCTACGCACTGGAGCGGTTGTGGAAGGACTGTCCGGCGATCGACCTTGAGCTCGGCGGGTCGGCGGAGGCGCCGACCCCGTGATCACGGGTCCCGACAGCCACGACACCAGCGTTGAGCGGCTCACGCCGGTGGTGCGTCGGCTGCTGCTGTGGCGCCACGGCGAGACTTTTTACAACGCGGCCAGCCGCATGCAGGGCCAACTCGACACCGATCTTTCCCCGCGCGGCCAGCGGCAGGCCGCCGCGGCCGCGGCGGCACTGGCGCAGCACGATCCGCTGTTGATCCGTTCCTCGGACCTGCGGCGCGCAGCGGAGACCGCAGATGAATTGGGTCGGCTTGCCGGGCTCACCGTCTCGCGTGACACCCGGCTGCGTGAGACGCATCTGGGGCAGTGGCAGGGGCTCACCCACGTCGAGGTCGACGAACGCGCACCGGGCGCTCGCCGGATCTGGCGCGACGATGCGACGTGGTCGCCGCCGGAGGGGGAGTCGCGCGTCGAGGTGGCCGCCCGCATCACCCCCGTCGTCGACGACCTCCTCGTCGAACTGCCCGAGTGGGGTAGTGGCGACCGACCGGAGGCGCCGGTGGTCCTCGTCGCCCACGGCGGGTGCATCGCGGCGCTGACGGCATCGCTGCTGGGTCTGCCGGTGGCGCACTGGCCGGCGCTCGGTGGCCTGGCCAATGCCGGTTGGGTGCAGTTGTCCGGGCACCAACTGGGATCGGTCGACGATCCGCCGAGGTGGCGGCTGGACGTGTGGAACAACGGGGTCGACGAGTAATGGGGGCGTCCGGAAACGACAAGACGATCGTCGTGTTATCCGACTCGCTGGCCTACTACGGCCCGCAGGGCGGTTTGTCGGCCGACGATGGGCGGATCTGGCCCAACATCGTCGGACAACGTCTGGGACGCCGGGTCGAGCTGTTCGGCCGGATCGGCTGGACCAGTCGCGATATCTGGTGGGCGATCACCCAGGATCCGCGGATCTGGGCCGCGTTGCCGCATGCCGAGGTCGTCGTGCTGGCGTATTGCGGGATGGACAGCCTGCCGTCGCCGCTGCCGACGGCGCTGCGCGAGCAGATCCGCTACCTGCGCCCCAACCGGCTGCGCCAGTGGGTCCGGGACGGCTACGGCTGGCTGCAACCACGGGCGTCGAAGCTGGGGTGGCCCCTGGCGCTACCGCCGCGCGTGACCGTCGAATACCTGGAGAAGGTCCGCTCGGCGATCGTCCAACTCCGGCCCGACCTGCCGATCGTGCTGTGTCTCATCCCGACGCACGCCAGCCCGTACTACGGCAACGTCCACAGCGGCCGGGTGGCGATGACGACGGCGATGGCCGACTGGGCGCGCGCCAACAACGTGCCCACCGTCGACTTCTATCCGGTGACCCGGGAGGAGTTCGCCGACCATCCGCAGGACATGAACCCCGACGGGATCCACTGGGGGTTCCGCTGCCATTCGGAGATCGCGGGGGTCGTCGTCGACGGTCTCACCGACCTGCTCGAATCCGTCCCGGACAGTCCCGACGACCGGAGTGCGGACAAACCCGGCGGGCCGACCCGCTAACGTAGACGCGTGCCCGTCGTCATCGTCACCGATTCGTCGTGTTGCCTGCCGTCTGAGATCGCCGATCGTTTCGATATCCGGCAGGTGCCCCTGCACGTCGTTTACGAAGGCCGGGACTACCGCGAGGGCATCGATGAGATCCCGCCGGGGTTGATTTCGACGCCGGGTGTGACGACGTCGGGTGCGATACCGGCCGACCTGGAAGAGGCCTTCGGTCAGGCACTCGAGGATTCGAAGGGCGACGGTGTCGTCGCCGTCCACATGTCCCGCAAGCTGTCGAGCACGTGGAGCGCGGCCCGGGTGGTGGCCGACAAATTCGACGGCCCGCTGCGCGTCGTCGATTCACGCTCGGTCGGTCTGGCCGTCGGCTTCACCGCCCTCGTCGCGGCGCAGGAGTCGGCGCGTGGCGGTGGCTGCGACCGTGTGTACGAGGCCGCGGTGCGCGAAGCGGCGACGATCGAATCGTTGATCGCGGTGTCCGATCTCGACCATCTGCGCGCGAGTGGACGGATCAGCGCCGCCAGCCGGATGCTCGGCTCGGCGTTGTCGATCAAACCGGTGCTGCACACCGTCGACGGTTCGCTCGCGCTGCGCGAACGGCACCGGACGTTCTCCAAGGCGCTGGCCAAGATGGTCGATTCCGCATGTGAGATCTCCGGGGCGCGACCGGTCGCGATCGGCGTCCAACACTGCAACGCACCCGAGGCCGCCGACGAGCTGATGAGCGAGTTGCTCCGACGTATCCCCGACGTCGTGACGTCGATGATCACACCGCTGGGCCCGGTGTTGAGCGTCCACGTCGGTGAGGGTGCCGTCGGTGTGACGATCGGCTCGACCCTGACCCCGATCGAATGAGCGGCACAAGAGCGGTAGTCGACGGCCGACCGCCGGCCTCGGCGGAGCGCAATGGACCGCTGACCAGGTTCTCCGAGCGGGTCTCGCGCGTCGTGGCGCCCCGGGCGCCCCGCGGTATCGAGCTGCCCGATCCGGTGTTGGGCCTTCAACTGACGTCCACCGCACCCGGGTCGTCGACGGGTCTCGCCGCGCGCATCGATTTCCCCACCGCGCCCAATGGACGCCCGTATTCGGTCCGCGAGATCGGGATCGAGTTCCCCGCGGGTTTTGGTGTCGAGTTCTCCGCGGTACCGCTCTACCGCGGATCGTCGCGGCGGCTGTTCTTCAGCCGGGCACGGCACCGCGCCGCCAGTGTCGTCGGGTCCGGTACTGCGCGCGTCGACTTCGGTATCCGCGGGATGGACAAGATCGGCCACCCGGTGCATGAGATCGTCCTGGGCGACGGCTGCTTCTACTCGTATGAGCACAACCGCATCAACGTCGGCCGGGGCAAGACGCTGACCGTCTTCCCGTTGGTGTTCACGACGCCGCTGGACTCGTCGGGATTCCTGTGGGAGATCGGCGAGGCGCCGAGTTTTCGCGGGCCCGACGGCTTGGACGCCCTGTTCCACGTGACCGTCGAGTTCGACGACACCGGACTGTTCCGCCTTCCCGACCGTGCACCCGAATCCGGGGCCTGGGAGTTCGTCATGACGTTCCGCTACTACAACGGGTCCCGCTCGCGCGTCGTCGTGCCGGTACCCGTCGAGTCGTCGTGACGGGTACCGCGCGTTCGGGAGGCGCTTCTTCCGTCGCATCCGTTGCGACCCGTGACGCTGCGAAGACGCTCCTCGGATTGCTTCCCGGCGGGCGGCGCTGGCCCCAGGGTGTGAACGACTGGCGGGGCCGCGGCGGCACGCCCGTCGTGCTGGTGCCGGGGTCGTTCGTGCCCGGCGAGTTCTACTGGCACCGGTTGGCCCCGGGTTTGATTGCCGACGGTCATCGCGTGTTCGCCTGCAACCTGCCGGGGTTCGGCACGCGCGAGCCGCAGACGATGGTCGCGGCATTGGCGGAATTCATCGAGCAGGTTCGCGAGTCGACCGGTGCCGAGCGTGTCGTGCTCGTCGGCCAGTCGTTCGGCGGAGTCATTATCCGCGATCTGCTGCGATCGGATGCGCCCGAGGTTGCCGGTGCCGTGCTGGTCAGCGCGCAGAACCACGGATTCCGGCCCGGGTGGGGAATGCTGTTCGGGGCGCCGGTGGTGAAGCGGATCGTCGGGGTGGTGTGCCCGATGGCGTTGCGCCTGATCCCCGGATCGCCGTACTTGGCATCGCTCGACGATACTGAGCCGCCAGTTCCGATGACCACCATCACCAGCACCCGCGATGCCTTTGCCGGCCCGGAATCGGTGGCCGTCGCCGGTGCCGACAACATCGTGCTGCAGGACCTGGACCAGAGGATCCGCAGCGGGCACATGCTGATCGGGTTCGACCCGGTGGCCGTCGACCTGATCCGCGCGGCGGTCTTGTCGGCGAGCTGAGCGCTTGGAGTTTTCCACAGTTCTGGGTTGTCCACAGGCGCGGGTCGGTGAGGGCCCTGCGGGGCTCGTCGCGTCGCTGGCCGGCCTTACCGTCTGGCCATGGGGATACGACGGACAGTCGAACCGGCGGTGGTGCGGCAGCGACTCGAACGCCTGGCGGCGCCGCCGGTGCCGGTGGACGACGACGAGCCGTGGGCCGATCCGGAGCCGGATGCAGGCGAGGATCGTCGAGACGATGGTGGTGCCGCGGAGCCGCCGGGTGTGGGAATCAGTACGCCGCGCTGGCTCGACCCCGCCGGATGGCCCGGTTCCGGCAGTCGTGAGTCCGCCGACGCCTTCAGTCTCGCCGATCTCGCTGACCGCGATGGTGGCGAGTACGGCGGCGAGGCCGACGACGAGTGGCAGGGCGATGGGCCGCGCCATCGGCTGATCCCGGCACCGCCGGCGGCAGTAGCCCTGGTCGGCGTCGGAGTCCTCGCCACGCTCGTCGCCGCTTTCTTCGCGTTGCGAGCGCCGTCGGACACGGTGCCCGTCGTCGCGTTTCCGCCCTCGGCGGGGCCGACGGTACCGGGCTCCGCGGCACCGACATCGGTCGACGGGCCCGTGCCGCAAGGGGAGTCGGGTGGACCGGTGGCGCCCGCGCGGATCGTCGTCAGCGTGGTCGGCCTCGTCCGCCGCCCAGGTCTGGTCCGGCTACGGCCGCAGTCGCGGGTCGCCGAGGCAGTGGCCGCCGCGGGTGGGCCGACATCGGGCGCCGATATGGTCTCACTCAACCTCGCGCGACCACTTCGCGACGGTGATCAGGTCGTCGTCGGGTTGGCCGCGGCGCCCGGTCGTGCCGGGTTGCGCAGTGCGGTCATTGGAGTGAATGAGACCGCGACGGGTCCGCCGGCCTCGGGCGGTCCGTCGCAGGGTGGTCCGTCGCCGGGCGGCGCGACCGATGCAGGGTCGACGGGCGGGAAGATCGACCTCAACACGGCGACGGCGGAGCAGCTCGACGCCCTGCCCGGCGTGGGTCCGGTGACGGCCAAGGCGATAGTCGACTGGCGTACGAGCAACGGCGGATTCAGCTCCGTCGATCAGCTGGCCGAGGTCGACGGAATCGGTCCGGCACGGCTGCAACGCCTGCGCGGATTGGTGACCGTCGGAGGGCGGTGACGGTGGCCGCAGAGGGGGTTCCCGTACTCGACCTGCGCCTGGCCTGTCCGGCGGCCGCGTGCTGGTCAGTCACGTGGATCGGGCTCGAGCACTCCAGGTCGGCGCTGACGGTGACGATCCTGGTCGCCATCGGCCTGTTGGTGTCTGGCGTTCTCGCCGGTGTCGCGCGCGGGTGGCAACCACCATCGCGCGGGCGATGGTTCGGCATGCGGACGTGGTTTGGCACGTCGCTCGTCGTGGCCACCGCCGGTCTCGCCTTCGGTACCGGTGTTGCGCTCCTTGTCCGTGCCGACCGGGTCGACGCCCACCCACTGCGGCAACTCGACGGCGGCTCAGTAGCCGTCGTGCTCAGTGCGACCGAGGATCCGCGGGTCAGCGGCGCGAATCCCGATCTCGTGTGGGTGCGGGCGCGGGTGCATGCCGCGGACGGCCGCACGGTAACACCGGCCGATGTGCTGGTGTTCGCCTCGTCGCAGTCGGACAAATGGCTGGGCCTGAGGGTCGGGGAGAGGGTGCGAGCACTGGTCACGGTGCGGGTGCCCGACGGACGGGGGCTGGTGGTGGCCGCCCTTACGGCGCGGGGGCCGCCGACGCAGATCAGCGAGGCGCCGGGCTACCTCCGGTTAGCGGAGACGGTGCGCTCCCGATTCCGCGAGCTGTGTGCGACTGCCCTCGGACACCGTAAGGCGGGCCTCTTGCCCGGGCTGGTCGTCGGCGATACGAGCGCCGGGGAGGCGACGGTCGACGAGCAGTTCCGCCGAGCCGGGCTCACCCATCTGTTGGCGGTGTCGGGAGCGAACTTCGCACTCATCGTCGGTATGGCGGTGTTGCTCGCCGGAGTGATCGGCGGGTCCGTGCGATTGACCGTCGGCGCAGGCCTCCTCGCTACCGTCGGATTCGCCGTGTTGGTCCAACTGTCGCCGAGCGTGATTCGAGCGGCCGCAATGGGCGGGATCGGTCTGCTCGCGATGGCGGCGTCGCGACGGCGAGCGGCGATGCCGGCCTTGGCTGCTGCCGTCGTCGTGGCGCTGCTGGTGTGGCCCGGGCTCGCCGTCGACGTCGGGTTCGCGATGTCGGTGGCGGCGACGGCGGCGCTCATCGCCGTCTCGCCGCGGCTGCGCGACCGATTGGTCGACCGGGGTATGCCGCGCGGGATCGCGGATGCGGTGGCGATGGCGACGGTGGCCTATCTGGTGACCGCCCCGCTGGTCGCCGCGATCTCCGGCCAGATCAGCGTGACTGCGGTCATCGCGAACCTGCTCGTTGCCCCGGCCGTCCCGGTGGCGACGCTGTTGGGAGCGGCAGCGATGCTGTTGGCCGCACCCGGTGTGCCGGTCCTGTCGGCGGCCGCGGCCGTCTTGGTCGCGGCGTGCGCGCCGGCTCTGTGGTGGATTCTCACCGTCGCCCGGTGGCTGGGCGGTCCGTGGGCGACGATCCCAGCCGCTCCGGCGTCGCTGCTCGGCATTGGGGGTGCTGTGCTCGTCGTGGGCGCGGTACGGCACCGACGGACCGGTCCGCATCTGGCACGATTGAGGCGTGACGCAACCGCTGCATCTGCTCCTTGGCGACAACGACTTCCTGATCGAGCGCGCCGTCTCGCAGGTCGTCTCCGACGCCGGGCGTGACAGCAGCGAGCCGGTTCCGTTGACCACGGTGCGCGCTGGTGATGTCACAGCTGCCGAACTGGCCGAGCTGCTCAGTCCGTCGCTTTTCGGCGAGTCGCGCGTGATCGTCTTCGACGACGCCGATGAGGCGGGCAAAGAACCGGCCGCGGTGATCACGTCGACGCTGGGTGCCATACCCGAGGGGATCAGCCTGGTCGTCGTGCACTCGGGCGGCGGCCGGACCAAGGCGATGGTCGGGGAGCTGCGCGGGGCCGGCGCGGTGGAGGTGGACTGTGCCACCCCGAAGTGGCCATCCGACCGCGCCGACTTCGTCCGCCGCGAGTTTCAGGCGACCGGCGTCCGCGTGTCGCGCGATGTCGTGGAGTTGATGCTCGCCAACGTCGGTTCGGATCTTCGGGAGCTGGCGTCGGCGGTCAGTCAGCTTGTCGCCGATACGGGCGGCAAAGTCACCGAGGCGGCGGTCGAGACGTACTACTCGGGGCGCGCCGAGGTACGCGGCTTCGAGATCGCCGACAAGGCTGTCACCGGCGATCGCGCCGGGGCGCTGGAGGCGTTGGCGTGGGCGATGCACCACGGGACCCCGCGGGTCATTCTGGCCGACGCCCTGGCCGAGGCCGTCCACGGGATCGCCCGCGTGCGGGGGATCGGGTCGGCAAGCCCGCAATCTGCGGCATCACAGCTGGGGATGCCGCCGAGCCGCGTGAAGAAGCTACAGGCCCAGGCGGCGGCGTGGGACAACGCGTCGATCGGAGCCGCAGCGGTCGTCGTCGCCAAGCTCAACGGCGATGTCAAGGGGCAGGCTGCCGACGCCGACTACAGCCTGGAGCACGCCGTTTCCACCGTGGCCGGGCTGCGCCCGCGTCGCAGTCGCTGAAAGACGCGCAACCACTACGCTTCCCCACAACTACTACGGTTGCTCCGGTAGTTGTTGGCGGGACCCGTAGCGGTTGTGGGGGAGTGAGCAGTACGCAAATCACCCCGGTGACCGCGTGGTCGTCACCGGGGTGGTTTGGAACTGATCAGATCAGAGCTTGTTGACGGCCAACGCCATGGCCGACTTCTTGTTGGCAGCCTGGTTGGCGTGGATGACGCCCTTGGTGGCCGCCTTGTCGAGCTCACGGCTGGTCGAGACGAGCAGCTCGCCGGCCTTGCCCTTGTCGCCGGCCTCGACGGCCTCGCGGAAGTGACGGATGGAGGTGCGAAGGGCGGAGCGAACCGACTGGTTGCGTCGACGCGCCTTCTCATTGGTCTTATTGCGCTTGACCTGCGATTTGATGTTTGCCACGCGAGTTTTTCCTCTAGTTAGATCTGGGTTGACACCGACCGACGACTTTACCAGCCGCCCCGCGCCCCACCCAAATCGCGAGGCAGCCCCACCGGGGCCGTGCACCGGAAATTAGGGTGGGCGCTATGTCAGTCGTGTTCGTCCATATCGGGTTGCCCAAGACCGGGACCACCTATCTGCAGGATCGGTTGTGGCGCAACCGGGATCGCGCGCTGGGCGTCGGCCTGTGCTATCCCGGCGACGGGATCGACGACCACTTCCACGCCGCCGCACACCTGCAGCCCAAGCGGTACCTGGACTGGGTCGATCCCGAGCACGCGGGTGCCTGGCCGACGATGGTCGCGCAGATGCGTGCCTGGCCGGGGACGAGCCTGGTGTCGCACGAGTTGCTGGCGACGGCCAACCGGGAGCAGATCGCCCGATTCGTCGGCGATCTGGACTTCGCCGACGAGGTGCACGTCATCGCCACCGTCCGCGACCTCGCGCGCCAGCTGCCGTCGGCGTGGCAGGAGAACGTGAAGAACCAGCGCCGTGGCACGTTCGACGAATTCGTCGACGCCGTGGCGGCGCGGGCAGATTCGGCCGACCTGAGCCACGGCGAGGAGGGGCCGTTCTGGGAGTTCCAGGACTACGTCCGCATCCTCGACGACTGGAGCAGCGCGGTGCCGGAGGGCAACATCCACCTCGTCACCGTGCCGCGCAAGGGCGCCGACACCAGTCTGTGGGAGCGCTTCCTCGGCGTGCTCAGCGTCGACGAATCGGCGTTGTCGGAGCCGATCGAGAGCGCCAACTCGTCGTTGTCGGCGGCCCAGGCGGAATTTCTGCGCCGACTCAACGACCGCCTGCAGCCCAGCGAGATCGAGTGGGCGCGGTACGAGCGGATCGTCAAGGGCGAGTTGATCGGGGAAGTCCTGTTCGCCGGGGAGCGCGGCGCACCGCAGGGCCTCTCGACCGAGCAGCGGTATTGGGCGGCCCGCCGGGCCAGGGCGATGACGGCTGCGGTCTCCGCGCGCGGGTACGACCTCGTGGGGGATCTCGATGACCTGGCCGTCGCCGAGCAGGCCGGTGCCGACGCGCAGTCGCCGTCGCAGCAGGACGTGCTCGACGCGGCACTCGACGCGCTGGCCGGCATGGTGAAGATTGCCCCGATGCCGGCGCCGCAACCGCAGTGGTCGTCGGCGGCGCGCAACGTCGTGCGCAAGGCTCGTCGGCGGGCCGTCGGCGTGCGCAATCGTGTGCGTCAGAGCCGCGCGAGGCGAGGGCGCTAGTCACCGGCGGGTGCACGGCGCTAATCACCCGGGCGTGCGCGGGCGCTACCGCCAGCCGTAGTGCGTGCGCAGTTCGACGGCGATCGTCTCGAATCGACTCCGGTCCAACACGGCGCCCTCGCGCCGGATGTGATCGGCGACGATGACGAGCACGCGGTCCAGGCGTACGAAGCTGGGACGGTGGTCGGTATCCCACACGCCGGCGCCCAGGGCTCGCCAGTTCGGTTCGCCGGCGTGGTAGTCCTTGCTCGAGAGCATGAGTCCGAGCACATGGTCGGGCTCACGATCGTGCGCATCGCGCCCGACGATCAGGACCGGTCGGTCCTTCCCCTGAGTCGCGTCTTCCTCGAAGGGAACCCACGTCCACACGACCTCACCCGGATCGGCATCCCCGTCAAGATTCGGGGAGTACACGATTGCGCGGGCGACGCTTGCCGTGGCCGACGTGCGCAGAACAGACGAGCGCGGGGCCGCACCCCGTGAGTGCGGCCCCATGGCGTCAGACATGTGGACTCGATTATCGGGTGGTGCAGGCGTAGGCGCGGATGTGCGAACCCGGTCCGGCCTTGGCCCGCGCGGCGTTCTCGGCGGCCGCCCGCGTCGGGTACCCGCTGGCGCGGCCGATGACGGTCCGGTAGCCGAAGCGGTAGGCGATCGCGCCGCACGAGTTGTAGAAGGTGAAATAGCCGCAGGACCCGCAGGTGCCCTTGGCTGCGCGGATGGCGGCGCCGGCGTTCGGATAGTCGACCGCGTACCCGGTGTTGCCCTGCCAGCCCCACGAGATGGCGCCCCAGTTGTATTCGTAGGCCTTGGCGTCCGGGGTAGCGGACGGGAGGAGGGTTCCAGTCGCAGCGATGGTCGCGGCGACACCGAGGGTGGCGAAGATGCGGCGATTGATCATGGGAGAGACGATAACGCAGCCCGTTGGAAGGGACGAATCGAACTAGGTCGTTCGACCTAGTTTACGGCGTTCGGCGCTGTGTCTCAGCGGCGGAGGATCACCTCGTCGACCGCATCGGCGGCCAGCGCGGCGACCTCGGTGCGCGCGGGATTGAGCGCGTGTGGTGCGGCGACGGTGACGATCCGTGTGGGGGCGTTGATGAGCGCAACGGCCGCCGCTATCTCCTCCGACGATGCGAACGGGTCGGTACGCCCGTGGACGACGACGGTCGGCACCGCGATAGCGCCCAGGTGCTCGGTTCGCAAGCGCTCGGGTTTGCCAGGCGGGTGCAGGGGATAGGAACTGAGGAGCAGCCCGCCGGCAAGACCGGGCTGCTCGGCGACGAGCATCGAGGCCTGCCGGCCGCCGTAGGAATGGCCGCCGACGATGAGCGGTGCGCTACACAGCGCGCCGATCGCCGCACATGCCGCGGCGATGCCGTCGCGGTCGCGCGCGGCGTCGGCCCGGCCGGGCGGGCCCTTCGGACGGCGCTGCCGGTAGGGGAGGTCGATACGCGCGACGAGCAGCCCGCGGGCGCAGAACTCCTCGGCGTAGGCCTGCAGGATCGCGCCGTCGCGGTTGCCGCCCGCGCCGTGGGCCAGGACGATGACGGCGACCGGATCGCCGTCGGGTTCGTGGAGGTCGGCGACGACGGCGGGGGTTTCGCGTCCGTCGGCTGCGACGGAGGCGGGGGCGGTGAAGGGGCGCACGCCACTACCGTAGGTCGAACGCCCCTCCTCAGCGCAGGCATGACAGACTGAAAGTCGACCCTTTCGACGAGGAGTAACTCCCATTTCCAGCTTTGCCGACACCACGTTCACTGACCCGGCGCGCATCCGGAACTTCTGCATCATCGCCCATATCGACCACGGCAAGTCCACCCTGGCCGACCGCATGCTGCAGCTCACCGGCGTGGTCGAGGAGCGGCAGATGCGCGCCCAATACCTCGATCGCATGGACATCGAGCGCGAGCGTGGCATCACCATCAAGGCGCAGAACGTGCGCCTGCCATGGCAGGTCGAAGAAGCCGACGGCAGCAAGACCGATTACGTCATCCACCTCATCGACACCCCCGGCCACGTCGACTTCACGTACGAGGTGAGCCGTGCCCTCGAGGCGTGCGAGGGGGCGGTGCTCCTCGTCGACGCCGCTCAGGGCATCGAGGCGCAGACGCTGGCCAACCTGTACCTCGCGATGGAGAACGACCTGGAGATCATCCCGGTCCTCAACAAGATCGACCTGCCCGCCGCCGATCCGGAGCGCTACGCCGCGGAGCTCGCCCACATCGTCGGCTGCGAGCCCGACGAGGTGCTGCGCGTCTCGGGCAAGACCGGCGAGGGCGTTGCCGAACTTCTGGACCGTGTCATCGAGAAGGTACCGGCTCCAGTCGGCGATCCGGATGCGCCGGCCCGGGCGATGATCTTCGACTCCGTCTATGACACCTACCGTGGCGTGGTCACCTATGTCCGCGTCGTCGACGGCAGGATCGTGCCTCGCGAGAAGATCGCGATGATGTCGACCGGTGCCACCCACGAGTTGCTCGAGGTCGGCATCGTCTCGCCCGAGCCCAAGCCGAGCAAGGGCCTGGGCGTCGGGGAGGTCGGCTACCTCATCACCGGGGTGAAGGACGTCCGACAGTCAAAGGTCGGCGACACTGTGACCACTGCCCGCAATGGTGCGCAGAAGGCGCTGACCGGCTATCGCGAACCTGTTCCGATGGTCTACTCGGGCTTGTATCCGGTGGACGGCTCGGACTACCCGGTGCTGCGCGAGGCGTTGGAGAAATTGCAGCTCAACGACGCCGCGCTCACTTTCGAGCCGGAGACCTCGGTGGCGCTCGGGTTCGGTTTCCGATGCGGCTTCCTGGGCCTGCTGCACATGGAGATCACCCGCGAGCGCCTTGAGCGCGAGTTCGACCTCGACCTGATCTCCACCGCCCCCAACGTCGTCTACCGGGTTGTCATGGACGATGGGGCCGAGCACATCGTCACCAACCCGTCGGACTGGCCGTCGGGCAAGACGAAGGAGATCTTCGAGCCCATCACGAAGACGACGATCATCGCGCCCAGCGAGTACATCGGCGCGATCATGGAGCTGTGCCAGTCCCGGCGCGGGGAGCTCGGCGGCATGGACTACCTCTCGGAGACGCGCGTCGAGATCCGCTACACGCTGCCGATGGCCGAGATCATCTTCGACTTCTTCGACTCGTTGAAGTCGCGCACGCGCGGCTACGCCAGCCTCGACTATGAGGAGTCGGGGGAGGCTGCGGCCGACCTCGTGAAGGTCGACATCCTGCTGCAGGGCGAGGCCGTCGACGCGTTCAGCGCGATCGTCCACCGCGATGCGGCCTATGCGTACGGCAACAAGATGGCGCTCAAACTCAAGGAACTGATTCCGCGCCAGCAGTTCGAGGTACCGATCCAGGCCGCGATCGGCTCCAAGATCATCGCCCGGGAGAACATCCGGGCGATCCGCAAGGACGTGCTGGCCAAGTGCTACGGCGGTGACATCAGCCGTAAGCGCAAGCTGCTGGAGAAGCAGAAAGAGGGCAAGAAGCGGATGAAGACGATCGGCCGCGTCGACGTCCCGCAGGAAGCCTTCGTTGCCGCGCTCTCCTCCGACGCCGTCGGAGACAAACCGAAGGGGAAGTGACCCGTTGTCGCAAGCCGTGACCAATCCCGTGCTCGCCGCCAGCCCGCTGCCCTATGGACTTCCCGATTTCGACGCGATCTCCGATGACGATTTCGAGCCCGCGCTCACCGAGGCGATGGCTGACCAGCGCGCCGAGGTGGCGGAGATCATCGCGAACCCGGAGCCGCCCACCTTGGCGAACACTGTTGTGGCACTGGAGAACTCGGGTCAAGCGCTCGCATCTGCCGCACGCGTCTTCTACGGCGTCCTCGGCCCCGATTCGACGCCGGCGCGCAACGACATCGCCGCGCGCCTGGCACCCGCGCTGGCCGACCACCGCACCGGGATCCTCGCCGATCCGGCGCTCTTCGCCCGGCTGTCGGCGGTATGGGAGGCGCGCGACGAGCTGGACCTGGACGTCGACGAGCACCGATTGGTCGACAAGCAGTACCGCGACGCGGTGCGTGCCGGAGCCGCACTCGACGAGCAGGGGCGCGAGGAGATGCGGCGCATCACCACCCGGCTCGCCGATCTGACCACCGAGTTCGGACGCCTCATCCTCGAGGAGGCCAACGACGGTGCGGTGCATTTCGACGATGCGACGCAGTTGCACGGACTTTCGGCGGGCGAGCTTGCCGCCGCGGCGGCCAAGGCTGTCGAGGCCGGTGTCGACGGTTACCTGGTTGCCCTGGAACTGCCCACGAGTCAGGCCAGCGTCACCGAACTCACCGATACGCAGGCGCGCCAACGGGTGTTCGGCGCGTCGCTGGCGCGGGGGAGCAGGGGCAACGAGTTCGACACCCGTGCCCTGATCGCACAGATCGTCGCCCTGCGTGCCCGGCGCGCTGAGCTGCTCGGTTACCCCGACCACGCGGCCTACGTCGTCGACGAGGAGACGGCGCCCAGCGTCGATGCCGTCGAGGCTTTGCTGAGTCGACTCGTCGATGCGGTGACCCCCGCCGCGGAGGCGGAGGCGGAGGCTTTGCGGGCACTCGCCGGAGGGGAGTTGACCGCCGCGGACTACACGTTCTGGCTCGCCCGTCACCAGGAGACCGCCACCGACGGCGAGGGCGCGGCCGATTCACCGTTCGAGCAGTACTGCGAACTCGACCGCGTGCTGCGCGACGGAGTGTTCTTCGCCGCCGGCCGACTCTACGGCTTGACGTTCGCACCACGCCCCGACCTGCGCGGCTATCACCCCGACGTCGCGGTGTTCGAGGTCTTCGACGACCGCGGTGAGGGGTTGGGCCTCTACTTGGCGGACCTATACGCGCGCTCCACCAAGCGTGGCGGGGCGTGGATGACGTCGTTCGTCGAGCAGTCCCGCGAGCAGGGCACCAAGCCCGTCGTCGTCAACGTCATGAACATCCCGCACCCGGCCGACGGGCAGCCGACGCTGCTGAGTCTCGACCTGCTGATGACGCTGTTCCACGAGTTCGGCCATGCGTTGCACGGATTGCTCTCCGATGTGCGTTTCGTCTCGCAGTCGGGCACCTCGGTGCCGAGGGACTTCGTGGAATTCCCGTCCCAGGTCAACGAGCACTGGGCACTGCACCCCGATGTCGTAGCGAACTATGCGCGCCACGTCGAGACCGGTGAACCGGCCCCGGCACACCTGGTCGAGAAGGTGCGGGCGACTGGGACCATCGAGCCCGCGCACGCCACCGTCGAATACCTCGGCGCCGCGATCGTCGACCTCGGTTGGCACCGGCTGGCCGACGACGAGATCGCCGCACTCGACCCGGCCGCCGAAGGTGCGGACGCCGATGGCTCGGTCGCGGCGGTCGAGCGGCGTTCGCTGCAGCGCCTCGGTGCGTACAACCCGCTGATCCCGCCGCGCTATCTGGGTCCGTACTTCAACCACATCTTCGCCGGTGGCTACTCCGCGGCCTACTACGCCTACGTGTGGTCAGAAGTCCTGGATGCGGCCACGCGCGAGTGGTTCGACGCGAATGGCGGCCTGCGCCGCGAGCTGGGGCAGCGCTTCGCGTCGACGATCCTGTCGAAGGGTGACAGCGTCGAGCCGCTCGCCGCGCACCGCGAGTTGATCGGGCAGATCGCGCCGGTCGGACCACTGTTGCGCCGCCGCGGTCTGGCGTAGGCGCGACGACTATGCTGGGACGGGTGCGCAGCAGCGCTTTTCAATCACGCTGATTCGTAAGTGGGTGGCGACGGTGACCGGTTTACGCACCTGGTGGGACGGTGTCGAGGAATGGCTCATCCGCCTGCCCTTCGTGCCCCAACTGCTGGTCACGCTGGTTGTCGTGGTGCCGCTGGCGATCGTGGCCGCAATGGTGCTGTCACAGGTTGTGGAGGTCGTCACCGGAGTGGCCGCGTGGTTGGGCTCGGCCGTGTCATCGGTATGGAAATCGCAGGTCATCGCCCGATTCCCGGCCCGGCCGGGAACAAGTGAGCCCGGCCCAGTCGCCGCGTCCCCGGTGGGCGCCCCGTCGGCGGAGTCGGCGCCGTGAAGCGCTCGCCGGTCACCTGGGCACTGCTGGCGCTGATGGTCCTCGTCATCGTCGCGTGGTTCGTCATCGGCTAACACGCTGCGCAGGTCCCCGCACGCCGTGTCCGCAGCGGTCCGGCACGCGGTGAAACCGGGGTCGAACTCTTGTTACGTTGTGCCGGTCGAAGACAGCGATGACACGTGTAAGGAGATCCCGGTGACGACGACCCCGTTCCGGCGCCCCGCGGCGCGCCGTGTGGCACGCGCGGCCACCGTGGTCGCGCTTGCGGCTGCGACGGTGCTCGGCGCCACCGGCTGCGGCGGCGGATCCACCGACGAGCCCGGCGGCCTCGACATCTCCTCGGGCAGCCGGCATCTGAAACTCGTGGCCTACGCGGTGCCCAAGCCCGGATTCGACAAGATCATCCCGGCTTTCCGGGCGACGCCGCAGGGCCATGACATCGGCTTCTCGCAGAGCTACGGCGCCTCCGGTGACCAGTCCCGCAAGGTTGCCCGTCGCGTTCCCGCCGACGTCGTGAACTTCTCCGTCGAACCCGACATCACCCGACTGGTCAAGGAGGGCGTCGTCGACGAGGACTGGAAGTCGCAGGCGCCGAACAACAGCACGCCGTTCGGATCGGTCGTCGCCCTCGTGGTTCGCAAGGGCAACCCCAAGAACATCCATGACTGGGACGATCTGCTCAAGCCCGGGGTCCAGGTCATCACGCCCAACCCGGGTAGCTCGGGATCGGCGAAATGGAATCTGCTCGCACCCTTCGCGGCCAAGAGCGACGGTGGGCGCAATCCACAGGCCGGCCTGGACTACATCGCCGAGCTGGTGCGCGACCACATCACCGTGCAGCCCAAGTCGGGCCGCGAGGCGACGACCGCCTTCGAGCAGGGCCAGGGCGACGTGCTGATCAGCTATGAGAACGAGGCGATCATGCTCACCCGCGGCGGCGAGGAACAGCGCCAGCAGGTCGAATATCTCCTTCCGCCGCAGACGTTCAAGATCGAGAACCCCGTCGCGGTCGTCAACACCAGCACCGACAAGCCCGCGGCGAAGGCGTTCGTGGACTTTCTGTTCACACCGCAGGCACAGACGCTGTGGGCGCAGGCCGGCTTCCGGCCGGTGATCCCTGAAGTCATCGCGCAGACGACGGCGTTGTTCCCGGGCCAGATCGACAAACTGTGGACGATTGCCGAATTGGGCAAGGTCCTCGGGGAGGGCACGGCAGCGGAGAATGACGGCAAGGATCTGACCGGCTGGAAGGCGATCGACACCGCCCTGTTCGGATCGAAGGGCGCGGTCACCAAGATCTACAACGCGGGAGGACGCAAATGAGCGCCGATACCGCCACGCGGACCACCGCGCCGCGCGGCTTCCTGGGCCGGCCCTCCACGTTCACCGGTGTGTCACCGCTGGGCGTCGGGGTGGCGTGGCTGTGGCTGAGCCTGATCGTCCTGCTCCCGCTGGCGGCCATCGCCGTGCAGTCCTTCGGGGGCGGCTGGAGTGGATTCTGGGGGGCCATCACCGAGCGCAACGCGATCGATGCGCTCGTGATCACCGTCGGCGTCTCGCTCGTCGTCGCGCTGATCAACGTCGTATTCGGCACGCTGATCGCCTGGGTCCTCGTGCGCGACGAGTTCCCCGGGAAGGGTTTCGTCAACGCGATCATCGACCTTCCGTTCGCGTTGCCGACGATCGTCGCGAGCCTCGTGCTGCTGTCGCTGTACGGGCCGAACTCGCCGGTCGACATCCACCTGAACGCGACGAGGCCGGCGCTGGTCGTCGCCCTGACGTTCGTCACGCTGCCGTTCGTCGTGCGTCAAGTGCAGCCGGTGCTCCTCGAACTCGACACCGACGTCGAAGAGGCGGCCGCAGTCCTCGGGGCGAGCAACAGGGTTACGTTCACCAAGATCGTGCTGCCCGCGCTGCTCCCGGCGATCCTCACCGGTGCCGGCCTGGCGTTCACGCGGGCCATCGGCGAGTTCGGGTCGGTCGTGCTGATCGGCGGAAACATCCCCGGTGACACCCAGGTGGCATCGCAATACATCCAGCAGCAGATCGAGATCGACGAACCGGTCAACGCGGCCGCCATCTCGGTGGTCCTGCTGCTGATCGCGTTCCTCGCCTTGTTCGTCCTGCGGATCGTCGGGCGCCGTCAGTCCGTGCGAGAGGATCATGACCGATGAGGATCTCCCCGTTCACCCGCTACGCTCTGCGCACCGTCGCATTGGTGTACCTGTTCATCCTCCTCGTCGTGCCGGTGGCACTGATCTTCTGGCGCTCCTTCGAGCACGGCCTGGGCCAGTTCTGGGAGTGGATCACCACGCCCGCGGCGATTTCTGCGCTGCAGTTGAGCCTGCTGATCGTCGCGATCGTCGTGCCGCTCAATGTCGTCTTCGGCGTCGCGACCGCCCTGGCGCTGACCCGCGGCAACTTCCCCGGCAAGGGCCTGCTGCAGTCGGTCGTCGACCTGCCATTCGCGGTGTCGCCGGTCGTCGCCGGCGTCGCACTCATCCTGCTGTGGGGCCACGGTGGCTGGTTCGGCGGTGTGGAGAGCCTCGGCTTCCGGGTGATCTTCGGATTCCCCGGCCTGGTACTGGCGACGCTGTTCGTGACGCTGCCATTCGTCGTGCGCGAAGTCGAGCCGGTGCTCCGAGAGATCGGGACCGAGCAGGAGCAGGCCGCTGCCACGCTCGGTGCCAGCGGGTGGCAGACGTTCAGCCGCATCACCCTGCCCGCGATCCGCTGGGGCCTGACCTACGGTGTGGTCCTCACCATCGCCCGCTCTCTCGGTGAGTACGGCGCGGTCACCATGGTCTCGTCGAACTACCCCGGTATCTCGCAGACGCTGACCCTGCTGGTCCACTCGCGCTACACCGACGACTACAACGAGTTCGGCGCGTACGCCGCGGCGACCCTGCTGATGCTCGTCGCGATCGCGGTCCTCGTCGCGATGACGATCATCGAGCGCCGCGTCCGCAACCGCTACGCGGACGCGAGTACGTCCAAGGCGTCGACCGACACCATTCCCGATGTGCCCGACGGCCCCGAGGCCCTGGCACCCCAGCTGATCAAGGAAGGCGTGTGACATGTCCATCTCGGTAATCGGGGCAAACAAGCGCTACGGCGACTTCGCCGCCCTCGACAACGTCTCCATCGATATTCCGGAGGGCTCGCTGACCTCGCTGCTCGGGCCGTCGGGGTCGGGCAAGTCGACGCTGCTGCGGGCGATCGCCGGACTCGACAGCCTCGACTCGGGCACGGTGATCATCAACGGCAACGACGTGTCGGGCGCATCGCCGCAGAAGCGCGACATCGGGTTCGTGTTCCAGCACTACGCCGCGTTCAAGCACCTCAATGTGCGCGACAACATCGCGTTCGGCCTCAAGATCCGCAAGCGCCCGAAGGCCGAGATCGACAAGAAGGTCGACGAGCTGCTCGACATCGTCGGACTGACGGTCTTCCAGAAGCGGTTCCCCGCCCAGCTGTCGGGTGGCCAGCGTCAGCGCATGGCACTGGCGCGCGCGTTGGCGGTGGACCCGCAGGTCCTCCTGCTCGACGAGCCGTTCGGCGCTCTCGACGCGAAGGTCCGCGAGGACCTGCGCAAGTGGTTGCGGCGACTGCACGACGAGGTCCACGTCACGACCGTCCTGGTGACCCACGACCAGGCCGAGGCCCTCGACGTGTCCGACCGGATCGCGGTGTTGAACCAGGGTCGTATCGAGCAGATCGGATCACCCGACGACCTCTACGACCGTCCGGTCAACCCGTTTGTCGCGTCCTTCCTCGGATCGACGGTGCGCGTCAACGGCGAGCTGGTGCGTCCACACGACATCCGCATCGGCCGCAACCCGGCGATCGCGCTGCCCGGTGGTGACGCCGAGCTGGACACCGGTGTGGTGAAGGCGACCGTGCAGCGCGTGGTGAACCTCGGCTTCGAAACGCGTGTGGAGCTGCTTGCGGCCGCCTCGGGAGATGAATTCGCCGCGCAGATCACCCGCGGTGACCAGAATGCACTGGCCCTGCAGGCCGGCGAGACCGTCTACGCCCGCGCAACCAAGGTCGCTGCGTTCGACGGTTAGCCGTAAGCGCCCGCTACCCGGCCAGGTCGGGTATGACTCTCTTGAGAGCCCACGGCAGGAGAGGCATATGGCGGCACCCACACATCCACGTTCCGGACTCGACACTGCACTGACGCCGCTGCGATTCCTGGAGCGCGCGGTGGAAGTGCACCCGGACAAGACCGCGGTGATCGACGGTGCGCGCCGCGCGACTTATCGCGAGTTCGGCGACCACGTGGTGGCGCTGGCCGATGCGCTACGCCGATCCGGGGTGGACCGCGGCGACAGCGTCGCCTACTTGGCGAGCAACTCGATGGAGATGCTGGCCGCGCATTTCGCGGTGCCGTTGGCCGGCGGCGTCCTTGTCGCGGTGAACACGAGGTTGGCGGCGGAAGAGATCCGCTACATCTGCGACCACTCGCGATCGGTGCTGCTCATCGGCGAGGGGGAACTCCTCGAGGGTTGCACCGACGTCGAGTTCGCCACCGTGCGCGAGGTCATCGAGACACCCGAAGTCGACGGCGGGTACCGCGGTGCGGGTGTGCGCTACGACGAGCTGCTCGCACGCGGCTCATCCGATGCGGCCATCGCCTGGACCGTCGACGACGAGGATGCGGTCATCGCCATCAATTACACCTCCGGGACCACGGGCCGCCCGAAGGGCGTGATGTATACCCACCGCGGCGCCTACCTGTCGGCGCTGGGGGCGGTCATCACCCACGACTACTCCATCGACACCCGGTACCTGTGGTCGCTGCCGATGTTCCACTGCAACGGATGGTGCAAGACGTGGGCGCTGACCGGTGTCTCCGCTACTCACGTCTGTCTGCGCGCGGTGCGCGGAGAGGAGATGTGGCACCTCATCGACTCCGAGACGATTACCCACATGAGCGGTGCCCCGACTGTGCTGACGACGCTGGCTACCGCGCCCGAAGCCCATCCGCTGGACCGGCCGATGTCGATCGCGACGGCTGGCGCACCGCCGAGCCCGACGGTCATCGCCGCGATCCGCCACCTGGGGATCACGTTGGTGCACGTGTACGGCCTCACCGAGACCTACGGTCCTTATTCGGTGTGCGAGCCCGATCCGAGCTGGAGCGGCCTGTCTGAGGCCGACATCTCGGTGCGGATGGCCCGTCAGGGCGTCGGGGAGCTCACCGCGGAGCGGATGCGGGTGGTACGCCCCGACGTTGACGATCAGGGCCGCTTGTGCGACGTCGCCGCCGACGGCGTGGAGATGGGCGAGATCGTCATGTGCGGGAACATGGTGATGAAGGGTTACTTCGAGGATGCGCAGCGCACGTCCGAGGTGTTCGTCGGCGGCTGGTTCCACTCCGGGGACCTCGGCGTGATGCACCCCGACGGCTACGTGCAGTTGTTGGACCGGGCCAAGGACGTCGTCGTTTCCGGTGGTGAGAACATCTCCACCGTCGAGGTCGAGCAGGCCGTCGTCAGCCATCCGGCGGTGCTGGAGGTCGCGGTGATCGGCGTGCCCGACGAGAAGTGGGGCGAGCGGCCCAAGGCGCTGGTGGTGCTGAAGGACGGAATGGCCGCCGATGCCGCCGAGATCATCGCGCACGTCAAGACCAGGATCGCGTCGTACAAGGCGCCGCGCGACGTCGACTTCGTGGCCGACTTGCCGAAGACGTCGACCGGCAAGATCCGCAAGAACGAACTGCGCGACGTCGAGTGGGGTGCCGGGCGGGTCCGGATCCAGGGCTAGCGCCAGCAGGCCCCGGCAACCGAGCTAATCCGCGTCTTGCAGCGTCATTGCCGTCGTGCGCCGCCGATCAGGGGTGGACGACGAACAATGGCACTGCTTGAACGATGATGGCGCTGATGACGTCGGGGTGATCGGCCAGGGGGGCGGCGACAGGACCGTCCAAGAGTGCCTCGACCCGCTCGGTGAGTAGACCGGAGGACAGAAAATAGGGGAGGCCGACGATGCGCTGGGCACCAGCGGCGCGGAGCCGTGCCAGTGCAGCGTGCAGCTCGACGGCGTTCTCGCCGAGTTTCGTCGCGAACACCACCTCGACGGGCAGCCCAGTGTGTTCTGCGAGTTCGGCACCGCGGATGCGTGCGGAATCGTCGGAACGCTCGTCCGACGACCCGACGGCGTACATGAGCACGCCCGGGTGAGCACCATGGGCGTGGCCGTCAAGGACTTGCGTCAGCCGATCCGCCAGCGCGTCGACGAGGCTGATTGATCCGAGGACCGGGGTCTGTTCGATCCGCAAGGCCGGCCATTGGCGCCGTGCCGCGTCAAGGAGAACCGGCAGGTCGAAGCGACTGTGGTAGCCGTCGCCCAGCAGCAGCGGCACGACGGTGACGTCCTCACCGTCGGAGGCCAGCTCATCGAGAACGGCGCCCACCAGCGGCTCGTCCAGGTCGAGGAAGGCCAATTCCACGCGTCGACCCGGCAACTCCGCACGTACCCCGTCGCGCACCCGGTGCAGGGTGCGGGCGAACCGGGGGTCCCGGCTGCCGTGCGCGACGAGGAGAAGGCTCATGCCGGCGTCAGGTGCAGCTGGTCGAGCGCGTCGCCGACGAGTCCCGCGGCCAGCGTGTTACCGCCGGCGGGATCGATCAGCAGGAAGCTGCCCGACTCGCGACTGTGGCCGTAGTCGTCGGCGACGATGGGCTCGGCGGTCTGCACCGCGATACGCCCGATCTGATTGAGCTCCAACGACTGTGGCGAATCCACGAGCAGGAGGTCCTGCTCGTCGAACAGCACGTCGAGCGTGCCGACAATCGCCTGCGTGGTGCGGGTGCCGTGTTTGAGCAGGAGTCGCGCACCCGGACGCAGCGGCTTGTCACCGAGCCAGCAGACCGTCGCGGTGAACTGCTGGATCGGCTCGGGTGCATCGGCGACCGCGGAGATCACGTCCCCGCGGGAGACGTCGACGTCATCGGCAAGCAGGAGTGTGACGCTGTGCCCGGCGTGTGCGGTGGCCAGAGGGCCGTCGGCGGTGTCGATGGCCTCGATCGTGGTCCGGGTACCCGACGGCAGCACGACGACCTCGTCGCCGACGGCGACCGTTCCGGTGGCGATCTGTCCGGCGTAGCCGCGATAGTCGGGGAACTCCGCGGTGCGGGGACGGATCACGTACTGCACTGGGAAGCGCAGGCCGACCGGGTCTCCGGCGCGTTCGTGCACGTTGGGCACGGTCTCCAAGTGTTCGATCAGCGTCGGCCCGTCGTAGTACGGCGTGCGGTCTGACCGTGTCGCCACGTTGTCGCCGTGCAGTGCCGACACCGGGATCGCCAGGACTTGGTCGTCGCGCCAGCCGAGTGAGCGGGTCAGCTCGGCGAACTCGGCCGTGATCGCGGCGAACTGGCCGGCAGGATCGTCGGCGAGGTCGATCTTGTTGACCGCCAGTACCAGTTGCGGGACGCCGAGCAGTGCCATCACCGCGGCGTGGCGGCGGGTCTGCGCGACGACGCCGTTGCGCGCGTCGACCAGCAGGATCACCAGCTGCGCCGTCGAGGCGCCGGACACCGTGTTGCGGGTGTACTGGACGTGCCCGGGGGTGTCGGCGAGGACGAAGGAGCGCTCACCGGTGGCGAAGTAGCGGTAGGCGACGTCGATCGTGATGCCCTGCTCTCGCTCGGCACGCAGGCCGTCGACGAGCAGCGACAGGTCGGGGCCGTCGAGCCCGCGCGCCTGTGAGGCGCGGTGCACGGCGTCGATCTGGTCGGCGAGAACCGACTTCGTGTCGTAGAGCAGGCGGCCGACCAGCGTCGACTTCCCGTCGTCGACGGACCCGGCAGTCGCGATGCGCAACAGGTCGGGGGAGTGCCTCATCAGAAATATCCTTCGCGCTTGCGGTCTTCCATCGCGGCCTCCGACACCCGGTCGTCGCCGCGGGTCGCACCGCGCTCGGTTAGCCGCGATGTCGCGACCTCAGCCAGCACGGCCTCGTTATCGGCGGCCTCCGACAGCACGGCGCCGGTGGTGGAGCCGTCGCCGACGGTGCGGTAGCGCACCGACCGGGTTTCGACGATCTCACCGTCGCGCGGCCCGCCCCACGACCCGGAGGTCATCCACATGCCGTCCCGGTTAAACACCTCGCGATCGTGCGCGTAGTACAGCGGGGCCAGCAGGACCTGCTCGCGGGCGATGTAGCGCCACACGTCGAGCTCGGTCCAGTTGCTCAGCGGGAACACGCGGACGTGCTCGCCGGGGGCGTGGCGGCCGTTGTATAGGTTCCACAGCTCGGGTCGCTGGCGCTTGGGATCCCACTGGCCGAACGCGTTGCGCAGGGAGAAGACCCGCTCCTTGGCGCGGGCGCGCTCCTCGTCGCGGCGGGCGCCGCCGAACACCGCGTCGAAGCGGTTCTCGGTGATGGCGTCGAGCAGCGGGATGGTCTGCAGCGGGTTGCGGATGCCGTCGGGACGCTCGGTGAGCCGGCCGTCGGCGAGGTACTCCTCGACGCTGGCGACGTGGAGCCGCAGGTTGTGGCGTGCCACGATCTCGTCGCGGAACTCGATGATCTCGGGCAGGTTGTGACCGGTGTCGACGTGCAGCAGCGAGAACGGCAGCGGTGCCGGCCAGAACGCCTTGAGCGCCAGGTGCAGCAGCAGCGTCGAGTCCTTGCCGCCGGAGAACAGGATCACCGGCCGCTCGAACTCGCCGGCCACCTCGCGGAAGATGTGGATCGACTCCGACTCGAGCGCGTCGAGGGTGTCGAACTCCCGGTTCTCGGTGTCACTGTCCGCGCGCAGGATCGGTGAGGTCTGGGTGTCAATGCTCATGAGACGTGCAACCCGCATTCTGTCTTGGCGCTCCCGGCCCAACGGCCGCTGCGCGGATCGGCTCCAATGGCTGGTTTGGCGGTGCACGGCGCGCACCCGATCGAGGGATAGCCCTCGTCGACCAGCGGATTGACGAGAACCCCGTGGGTCTCGATGTAGGTCCCGAACTCCTCGTCGGACCAGGCGGCGAGCGGGTTGATCTTGACCAACCCGAAGCCCTCGTCGAAGGAGATCAGCGGCGCGTTCGCCCGCGTCGGCGCCTCGACGCGCCGGATCCCGGTCACCCACGCGGAGAAACCGGACAGCGCCGCGCGCAGCGGCACCACCTTGCGTAGGCGGCAGCACTCCGCGGGGTTGCGCGCGAACAAGTCCTTGCCCAGCAGTTCGTCCTGCTGTGCGACGGTGTGCTCGGGGAGCACGTTGAGAAGCTCCAAGTCATAGACCTGGACCACGGCGTCGCGGGTGCCGATGGTTTCGGCGAAGTGGTAGCCCGTATCCAGGAACAGCACCTTGAGGCGCTCATTGTCGATGCTCTCGCGGTCGATCGCCTTGTCGGCGACATCGATGAGCACCGCGTCCTGCATGTTCGCGGCGATGAGGAAGTCGGTGCCGAACGTCTCCGCGGTCCAACGCAGCAGCTCATCGGCGGTGGCGTCGGGCCCCAACTCTGCTGCCCCGCGCTCGGCAATGCCGCGAAGGTGATCAGTATCGATTGTGGTCGTCATCGGTTCCCCCTCACTGCAGCTCGGCGTCGTCGGCGCGGGCGGCCCATTCGGCGAATCGCTCGCCCTCGTTGCGCCCGACGATGAAGTTGCGAACGACGCGCTCGATGTAGTCGATCGAGTCGTCGGCGTAGATCTTGTGCTGGCGCAGCTTGCGGCCGAACCCGCTGTCGAAGCCGAGGGCCCCGCCGAGGTGGACCTGGAAGCCCTCCACCGGATGGCCGTTGCCGTCGTCGATCAACTGGCCCTTGAGGCCGATGTCGGCGACCTGCACGCGGGCGCACGAGTTGGGGCAGCCGTTGAAGTTGATGGTGATCGGCACGTCGAGCTGCTCGTTGAGCTCGGCCAGTCGCTTCTCCATCGCCGGTACCAGCGCCTGGCTGCGGCTGCGGGTCTCGGTGAAGGAGAGCTTGCAGTACTCCAAGCCGGTGCACGCGATGAGGTTGCGGCGCCAGCGCGACGGCCGCGAAGTCAGGCCGACGGCTTCGAGTGCGGCGTCGAGGCCGGCGATCTTGTCGTCGGGGACGTTGACGACGACCAGCTTCTGGTACGGCGTGAATCGGACGTTGTCGGCACCGGCAGCCTCGACGGCGTCGGCGAGTGCGTACAGCACCGTGTCGGACAAGCGTCCGGAAACAGCCGAGTAGCCGACCGCGTTGAGTCCGTTCTTGAGCTTCGTGACGCCGACGTGGTCGATCGGGTGCTTGGGCGGCACCGGCGCGGGACCGTCGATCAGCTTGCGCTTGAGGTACTCGTCCTCGAGGACCTGTCGGAACTTCTCGGGGCCCCAGTCCTTGATCAGGAACTTCAGCCGGGCCTTGGAACGCAGGCGACGGTAGCCGTAGTCGCGGAAGATGGCGACGACGCCCTCCCAGACCTCGGGCACCTCGTCGAGCGGAACCCACGCGCCGAGGCGCTCGGCGAGCATGGGGTTGGTCGACAGGCCACCGCCGACCCACAGGTCCAAGCCGGGGCCGTGTTCGGGGTGCTCGACACCGACGAACGCCACGTCGTTGATCTCGTGCACGACGTCTTGGAGGCCGGAGATGGCGGTCTTGAACTTCCGCGGCAGGTTCGAGTACGCGGGGTCGCCGATGAAGCGGCGCTTGATCTCGTCCAAAGCGGGGGAGGCGTCGAGGACCTCGTTCACCGACAGGCCTGCCAGCGGTGATCCGAGCATGCCGCGGGGGCAGTCGCCGCACGCCTCGATCGTCTCGAGGCCGACCTCTTCGAGTCGCCGCCAGATCTCCGGGACGTTTTCGATCTCGATCCAGTGGTACTGCAGGTTCTCGCGGTCGGTGACATCAGCGGTGCCGCGCGCGAAGTCGCGGGAGATACTGGCGAGGGCGCGCAACTGCGGCACGTCCAACTGTCCGCCGTCGGTGCGGACCCGCATCATGAAATACGGGGCTTCGAGGTAGTCGATGTTGTCGTCGTGGGTGTGCGTGCCGTCGTATCCCTCGGCCCGCTGGGTGTACAGGCCCATCCAGCGGAAGCGGCCACGCAGGTCGGCCTTGTCGATGCCGTCGAAGCCGACCTTGGAGTAGATGTTCTCGATCCGGGCGCGGACGTTGAGCGGGTTGTCGTCCTTCTTGGACTGCTCGTTGGGATTGAGCGGCTCGCGGTAGCCGAGTGCCCACTGACCCTCGGCGCGGCGCTTGGTGGGCCGAGGGCGACGGGCGGGGCGCTCGCCAGGCGCGGCGGCCGCGCGGTCGCGGGTCGGTCGGGCGGGCCGCTCACCGGCGGCGCGCGCCGGACGGGCGGGGGGAGTCTGCTCGACGTTGTCGTCGACGGACTCCGGTGTCGTGAGCGTCATTGGTACTCCTCGCGGCGCGCATCACTGAAACGCACCGCCATGGGCTGTCATGAGAGGTGGAGACGCGGATTCGGCATCCGGTTCCGGCGCGCTGGGCGGCGCTGCCGAAGGAGGACTACTCGCTGGCCGATTCCGGCTAGCGCATACACGATGCGCTGTCGCAGCGCATGAGGTCGATGTGGCGCCGCTGGATCAGGCGCACTCCTCGTGTAGTCACGCCTCTATAGTGCCATGGCCGCCCGCACCCCGTCTACTTGGGAATACTTTCGCTCACCGTGAGAGAAAGCCTGCTGGCGACTCGCGCTCGGCGGGCGCAGGCCGCCGGTGCGCGATGATGGAGCGATGACCGGCCCGACCGCGCTGCAGTGGCGCAACCTGCCCGCGCCGCTGCAGCAGCGGATCGGGAGTGCAGCGTGCCGCGGGCCCGTCGGGTTGTACGTGCACGTCCCGTTCTGCGCAACGCGGTGCGGGTACTGCGACTTCAACACCTACACCGCCGGTGAACTGGGCTCATCGTCGTCGCCTCAGTCGTGGTTGGAGGCGGTGCGCCAGGAGCTCGACGGTGCGGCCTCGCTCTTGGGTGGACGGCCGGTGTCGACGGTGTTCGTCGGTGGCGGAACCCCGTCACTGCTCGGTGGGGATGGGCTAGCCGCGCTCCTCGACGCTGTAGGCACTTCCTTTGACCTGCTGCCGAATGCCGAGGTCACCACCGAGTCGAACCCCGAGTCGACCTCCCCGCAGTTCTTCGCGCGTATCCGTGAGGCCGGGTACACGCGGGTGTCGCTGGGAATGCAGTCGGCCTCGGCGCACGTACTGGCAGTCCTGGAGCGCACACACACGCCGGGGCGAGCGGCGGCTGCAGCCCGGGAGGCGGCCGAGGCCGGCTTCGACCATGTGAACCTCGACGTCATCTACGGCACCCCGGGCGAGTCCGACGCCGATCTCGACGCCACGCTCGACGCGGTACTCGCCGCACCGGTCGACCACGTCTCGGCGTACGCACTCATCGTCGAGGATGGCACCGCGTTCGCCCGCAAAGTGCGCCGCGGGGAGTTGGCCGAGCCCGACGACGACGTCTTGGCGGCGCGCTACGAGCGCATTGACGAGCGGCTGTCGGCAGCGGGTCTGCAGTGGTACGAGGTGTCGAACTGGGCACGCGGCGACGACGGCGCATGCCGGCACAACGAGGCGTATTGGCGCAGCGACGACTGGTGGGGGATCGGGCCGGGGGCGCACTCCCACGTCGCCGGCGCGCGTTGGTGGAACCGCAAGCACCCCGCGAGGTACGCCGCAGAGTTGGCCGAGGGGAACTGGCCCGGCCAGGACTGGGAGGGGCTGACCGAACAAGACCGGCACGCCGAAACCGTCATGTTGCGGCTGCGGATGCGTACGGGACTGTCCGAGGTCGAACTCAACGACGGCGAGCGCAGCCGAGCTCAGCAGGCTGTGCGGTCAGGGCTGCTCGACGCCGTCGGCGGATCGTTCGTGCTCACCGACCGGGGGCGGCTCCTCGCCGACGGTGTGGTCCGGGACATCCTCTCCGGCTGATTTATCGACCGGGGGTATCTGTCACTCCTGATAACTGTCGTAACTCCTGTCAAATGGTGTCACTTCGATAACAGGACCGTCGCGAGCGGTAACAGGTTCACTGCGGGTCGGTCTCCAATGCGGATTCGGGCAAATCTGCGCGTTAGGTTGAAGCAGCTTCACCAATCGTGTGAGGGAATTCACAGGAGGAATCATGAAACGTCGACTTTCCGTCGGATTTGCTGTCGTTGCCGGCGCATTGGCCATCGGCGCAGCCGCCGCCCCCGCAGCTAGCGCGGCACCCGAGCCGACTCCGGTCCTCACCGAGGGCTCCATGAACATCTGTCTGTTCGACATGTCGGTCCTTTCGGCCGACTTCAAGTTCTGCTTCTAGAGGACAGACCCGGCACCTGACTGAGCGGCTGGCCCGGTTCGCCGTCGGCTGTGCGATTCGCACTTCGCCGACACGGCGACCGCGCCAGCCGCTGGTGTCTGTCTGGCTCCGGTACCCTCGGAATTGGTTGCAGATCGGCAATCCAATGAGGAGGAATCATGAAGCTTCGGCACTCAGTAGCAGTCGCTCTGGCCGGTGGTGCGTTGGCCGTCAGTGCCCTCGCCGCCCCCGCGGCAATCGCCGCCCCCGAGCCGGCCGCCACGCCTCCGGCTACCACGGTGGGCTCGCTCAACTACTGCATCTTCGACATCACCGTTCTCGGGGTGAACCTCAAGCTCTGCGCTTGATGACACGCCCGGCGCGTCTTTTCGCGCCTCAATGATCCGCGCGCGCCTACCCTGATGGATGCAAGATCAACAATCCCGGCATTCACTCAGGAGGAAATCATGAAGCGTGGAATCTCTGCTCTTGTTGCTGCCGCGGGTTGCGCCCTCGCAATCAGCGCCGTCGCAGCCCCGACGGCGATCGCAGCAACGGAATCGAACCCGCAGCTCGCCAAGGGCTCGATCGTCATCTGCATTCCGATTCCGACGCCGGGCTCGGCGGTAATCAACTGGTGCCCGATCACCTAATCGCGTACACCCACGGAACCCGTCGGCCAATGGTGTCGGCGGGTTTCGTGGTCTGTGCGGTCAGGGGGCGCGGTGGCGCGCCGCGGCGGGCCGACTATCGGCCTCGGCCACCTGCTGATCGATCGATGGTGCGCCGGGCGTGAGGTCGACCGCGTCGAGGTCGAGAAGTCGGGCATGGATGATCGGCCGGTTCCGCAGGGCGCTGCGCACGGCCCGGTGCAGGCCGTCCTCCAGGTAGATCTCGCCCTTCCACTTCACGACGTGGGAGAACAGATCCCCGTAGAAAGTGGAGTCCTCCGATAGGAGCTTGTCCAGCGCCAGAACCGTCGTCACCGTCGTGAGCTGGTCGAGCCGGAACTGCCGGGGCGGGATCGTAGCCCAACTGCGGGGCGAAAGCCGGTGCTCGGGATAGGGCTTCCCGTCACGCACCGCCTTGAAGATCATCGCCCCACCGATCGCCTGGAAGTTACGCCTAGAATGGGCGTCGTACGCAGACCATAGTGCACGTGCGAGGTGCCTGCGCGAGGACAAACGGCTCGGAGGAGGACGCGAAGTGACGTCGACGGACGACCGCCGCTTTGACGTCCTGCGCGCCATCGTCACCGACTACGTTGCCACCCAGGAGCCGATCGGCTCGAAGGCCCTCGTCGAGCGCCACCAACTCGGCGTTTCCAGTGCCACGGTCCGCAACGATATGGCCGTGCTGGAGGCCGAGGGATACATCGCCCAGCCCCACACGAGTTCCGGACGAGTCCCCACCGACAAGGGATATCGCCTTTTCGTCGATCGGATCAGCGAGGTCAAGCCGCTGTCGAAGGCCGAGCGCCGCGCGATCATGTCGGTCCTCGATTCCAGCGTCGATCTCGACGACGTGCTGCGGCGATCGGTCCGACTCCTCGCCGAGCTGACCCGCCAGGTCGCGGTCATCCAGTACCCGGTGCTGTCGACGGCGACAGTGCGCCACGTCGAGTTGGTGGCGCTGACACCGTCGCGACTGCTGCTCGTCGTGATCACCGACAGTGGCCGCGTCGAACAACGCATGGTCGCGCTGAGCCGCGACGTCTCCGACGACGACGTGGTGACGCTGCGCGACATCTTCGCCGGGGCCCTCGACGGGAAGCGGCTCGTCGACGCGTCAGCGGCCGTCGCCGACGTCGCCAATGCCGCTCCCGACACCATCTCCGACATCGTCCTCGCCATTGCCGCGGTACTGGTGGAGACGCTTGTGGAGCGTGAGGCCGACCGGCTCGTGCTCGGCGGTACCTCGAACCTGGCCAGGGCCGCGGCCGATTTCTCCCCCGACAGCGGGGGCATGGACTCGGTGCTGGAAGCACTCGAGGAACAAGTCGTGGTGCTCAAGCTGTTGACACGGACGCGGCGCACCGGCGGCGTCACCGTGCAGATCGGTCACGAGACGAAGTCGGACAATCTGCGGGGTGCATCGGTGGTCTCGACCGCGTACGGTGCCAGCGGAACCGTTTTCGGCAGTGTCGGCGTCCTCGGCCCCACGAGGATGGACTACCCGAACACCATCGCGTCGGTGGCCGCGGTGGCCAAGTACGTTGGAGAGGTTCTGGCTGAGCGCTGAGCCCCCTGACCAGGAGAGCGTCGGCGCCGCCGGTACCAGAAATCGATTGAGGATAGAAGCAGCAAGTGGCACGTGATTACTACGGCATCCTGGGCGTGAGCCGGGGGGCGGACGACCAGGAGATCAAGCGCGCATACCGCCGACTGGCGCGTGAGCTCCACCCGGATCTGAACCCCGATGAAGAGGACCGGTTCAAGGAGGTCACCACCGCCTACGAGGTGCTCAGCGACCCCAACAAGCGACGCATCGTCGACGCCGGTGGCGACCCGCTGGCCGGTCCCGGGTCCGGCGGCTTCGGCGGCGGCGGACTCGGTGACATCTTCGAGCAGTTCTTCGGCGGCGGCACCTTCGGCGGCGGTGGGCGCGGGCCCCGCAGCCGCGTCCAGCCGGGGGAGCCGGCGCTGGTCCACGTGACCCTCGACCTGGCCGAATGCGCCTCTGGGGTCAACAAGGAGATCACGGTCGACACCGCGATCCTGTGCGACGGATGTGTCGGTGCGGGCACCAACGGCAACTCCAAGCCGGTGGCCTGCGACACCTGCCACGGGGCCGGTGAGATCCAGGCCGTGCAACGCTCATTCCTCGGTCAGGTCATGACCGTCCGGCCGTGCCCGACCTGCGGCGGGACCGGTGAGGTCATCCCCGATCCGTGTCACAAGTGCGGTGGCGACGGACGCGTGCGCACACGGCGCACCGTCACCGTCAAGATCCCGGCAGGCGTCGAGACGGGCATGCGGGTGCGGTTGTCCGGGCAGGGCGAAGTCGGTCCCGGCGGCGGTGCGGCCGGCGATCTCTACGTGGAGATCCGGGAGCAACGCCACGAGGTCTTCGTCCGCGACAAAGAAGACCTCCACGTGACCGTCAACGTGCCGTTCGCCGATGCCGCGCTCGGTGGTGCGCTGACGATCGACGGCATCCTCGACGGTGAGAGCATCGACATCACTGTGCCCGCGGGCACCCAGCCGGGTCAGATCGTGACCATCCGCGGCCACGGCATGCCGCGCGTCAACAGCGGCGTGCGCGGCAACCTGCACGCCCACTTGGAGGTGAGCGTGCCGACCAAACTGGACCCGCGAGCCGTGGAGCTGCTCAACTCCTACCGCGATCATTCCGGCGACACCATCGAGTTGGCGTCGGCGACCTCCACCGGAACCAGCAGCGGGTTGTTCTCGCGCCTGCGCAACGCGTTTGCCGGACGCTGAGACGGCGGGCGGACACACGATGAGCCCCCCGCTGTTCTGGGTCGACGAGGCGCCGGGCGCGGGCTCGGTGGCCGAACTGTCCGGCCCGGAGGGGCGCCACGCCGTCACCGTCACCCGGATCGGCGTGGGGGAGCACATCGCTCTCGGCGACGGCCGCGGAGCGTCGGCGCTCTGCGAGGTCACTGCGACCAGGGGCAAGGACGCGCTGACTGCCCGCGCGCTGGAGTACCGATTCGTCGATCGACCGAAACCGCTGGTCACCGTCGTGCAGGCGCTACCCAAGTCTGAGCGGTCCGAGCTCGTCGTCGAGCTGGCGACCGAGGCAGGCGCCGACGTAATCGTGCCGTGGCAGAGTTCCCGCACCGTGGCGCGTTGGACGGGATCGAAGGCGGCCAAGGGAGTGGACAAGTGGCGCGCGACGGCGGCAACGGCAGCCAAGCAGAGCCGTCGGGCGTGGATTCCCGAGGTCACGGATCTGGCATCGACGACCGATGTGCGCGCGCACTGCGCCGCCGTCGTCGATGAGGGCGGTGTGGTGCTTGCTCTGCATGAAAGTGGGAGCGAATCCTTCCGGAGCCTGCCATACGCAGTGGCACCGCACGTGTTGCTGGTCGTCGGACCCGAGGGCGGGCTGTCGGAGGAAGAACTCACCGATCTCGCCGCCCTGGGCGCCCACACCGTGGTTCTGGGGCCGCAGGTGCTGCGCACGTCGACCGCGGCCGCTGTCGCACTGGGAGCACTCGGGGTCCTCACCAACCGGTGGGAGCGCGATCGGGGCCGGCCCTGAAGCGGCACCGGATCGCCTACGGCGACGCCGAGTCGCAATTCGGGCACCTTTACGAGCCGGTCACCGCGGGCGAGCGGGTTCCGTTGGTCGTCCTCATCCACGGCGGGTTCTTCTCCACGCGCTTCGCCTTGACCATCGAAACGGCGATCGCCCGGCTGCTGGCGCAGCGCGGTGCGGCGGTGTGGAACATCGAGTACCGCCGCGTCGAGGAGGCCGGTGGCGGTTGGCCGGGCACCGGCGGCGATTCGATTGCCGCACTCCGCGCCCTCGACGACGTGGTGCCAGCGGCGCTGCCCGCCGACCTGGCCGGCCGGCTCGACGTCGACGACGTTGCGGTCGTGGGCCACTCGGCCGGCGGGTTGCTCGCGGTCTGGGCGTCGGCGGCCCTGTCCGGACGGACCCGGCGGACCCGCATCACCCGCGTCGTCGCGCAATCGGCGGTCCTGGACCTGACCGACCCGCGCGCCCGCAACCGGCCGACCCCGCGCAACCTGATGGGACGGCACTACGACGAGATCCCCGAGCGGTACGCGCAGGCGTCGCCGATCCTGGCACCGGTATTCGACGCGCGGGTCGTCGCAATCCACGCCGGCGATGACGCGGCGGTGCCGGTGGAATCGAGCCGCCGCTACGTCGAGGCCGTGAGTGCGCGTGGTCAATCGGCCGAACTGGTCGTCGTGCCAGGGGAGGGGCACGACGCGTTCGTCGATCCACGCAGCGCCTGCACTCGGCAGACGCTGCGCTCACTGGGTGTGTGATGATTCGGCCGCTCGCTTCGCTCATTGGGAATTTGGTTGTCGTTCGCGGATACACTGGGACATAGCCAACAAGAAGGAGTGATGTCGCACGTGACGCAAGCCGATCAACCCCATGCCGAGACGGTGGTGGAGGTGGCGCCTGAGCGGATCATCGGATTGCTCGGCACCGGCGATGTGAACCTGCGGGTCCTCGAGGAAGTCCTCGATGCCGACATCCACGTCCGCGGCAACCGCATCACCCTCGCCGGCAGCGTCGCCGATGTGGCGACGGCCGATCGCGTGGTCGCCGAACTCCTCGACGTAGTGGGGCGCGGCACGCCCCTGACGCCCGACACCGTACGGCGGTCGGTTGCGATGCTCGCCGACCCGACCGCGGAGTCGCCGGCGCAGGTGCTGAGTCTGGACATCATCTCCCGACGCGGCAAGACGATCCGACCCAAGACGCTGAACCAGAAGCGCTACGTCGACGCGATCGACGCGAACACCATCGTGTTCGGGCTGGGGCCGGCTGGCACCGGCAAGACCTACCTGGCGATGGCCAAAGCGGTAGCAGCGCTGCAGGCCAAGGAGGTCACCCGCATCATCTTGACGCGGCCTGCCGTGGAGGCGGGCGAGCGTTTGGGCTTCCTGCCGGGCACACTCAGCGAGAAGATCGACCCTTATCTGCGGCCGCTCTACGACGCGCTGCACGACATGATGGACCCCGAGGCGATCCCCAAGCTGCTGGCCGCCGGGGTCATCGAAGTCGCCCCGCTGGCATTCATGCGAGGCCGTTCCCTGAACGACTCGTTCATCATCCTCGACGAGGCGCAGAACACCACTGGCGAACAGATGAAGATGTTCCTCACGCGCCTTGGGTTCGGGTCGAAGATCGTTGTCACCGGCGATACCAGTCAGATCGACCTGCCCGGCGGTGCGGAGAGCGGCCTACACGCTGCCACCCGCATCCTCGAGGGGATCGACGACATCCACTTCTCCCGTCTGACCAGCGCCGATGTGGTCCGCCACCGCCTGGTCGCGAACATCGTCGACGCGTACGACCGCGACGAGAACAGCGGTGGCGGCACCCGGGCCCAGCGTCGGTCCGGAGGACGGGAGCGCCGGTGAGCATCGAACTGGCCAACGAGTCGGGCATCGACGTCCCGGTCGACCTCGTCCTCGATGCGGCGCGGTTCGCCATCGATCGGATGGATGTGCATCCCGGTGCGGAACTGTCGGTGATCTGCGTCGACCTCGACACGATGGCCGACCTGCACATGCGGTGGATGGACCTGCCCGGCCCCACCGACGTGATGAGCTTCCCGATGGACGAGCTCACGCCCGGTTCACGCCAGTCCGGTGATGAGCCCGGCCCGGCCACGCTCGGCGACATCGTGCTGTGTCCGGAGTTCGCAAAGACGCAGGCCAAGCAGGCGCGGCATTCGTTCGACCATGAACTGGCGGTGCTCACGGTGCACGGCGTGCTGCACCTATTGGGCTACGACCACGCCGAGCCGGAAGAGGAGCGCGAGATGTTCGGCCTCCAGGCGGCGATCCTCGACGAGTGGTACTCCGACCGTCGGCTGCGCGACCGGTCGAAGCGGCAGTCGCGGCGCGACGAGGACCTGTTGCGCAAGACCGGGCTGCTTGATCCGGACGGGGACTGAGCGCGGTGCCGTCTGAAGTCGTCTTCCTGCTGGTGGCGGCCGCGCTGACACCCGTGGGCGGGGTGTTCGCTGCGATCGACGAAGCGCTCACCACCGCGTCGCAGGCCCGTGTCGCCGACCTGGTCAGCCAGGGGCGCGGGGGCGCCCGCCGACTGGAAGCAGTTCTGGAGCAGCGCCCCACCTATGTGGCACTGGTCGTCGTCGTCCGGGTCATCTGCGAGACCGCGGCAACGGCGTTCGCCGCCGTCGCACTGGTCAGCCTCTGGGGCAGCGGGTGGGGCCTGCTCGCCGCGATCGGGCTGATGACGGTGGTCTCCTTCGTCGCGGTCGGCGTCGGGCCGCGCACCCTCGGCCGCCAGCACGCCTACACGATCGGCATTGTCAGCGCGCCCGTCCTGCAGGCGATCGGCATCCTGCTGAAGCCGCTGACACGACTGCTCATCCTCATCGGCAACGCCGTCACCCCGGGCAAGGGCTTCCGCAACGGCCCGTTCGCCACTGAGATCGAACTGCGCGAGGTCGTCGACATGGCGACCGAACGTGGCGTCGTGGAAGACGACGAGCGCCGCATGATCCAGTCGGTCATCGACTTGGCCGACACCCACGTGCGCGAGATCATGGTGCCGCGCCCGGAGATGGTGTGGATCGAGCAGGACAAGAACGCTGCGCAGGCCGCCAGCCTCGCGATCCGCTCCGGTCATTCGCGCTTGCCGGTGATCGGGGAGAACCCCGACGACATTCGGGGCGTCGTCTACCTCAAGGACGTGACCAGCCGCGCCATCGCCGGCCTCGCCGCCTCGGTCGACGTCGCCGACGTGATGCGACCGGCGCAGTTCATCCCCGATTCCAAGACCCTCGACCGTGTGCTGGCCGATATGCAGCGCACCCGCAACCACATGGCGATGCTCGTCGACGAATACGGCGGTATCGCCGGGCTGGTGACGATCGAGGATGTGCTGGAGGAGATCGTCGGGGAGATCGCCGACGAATACGACCGCGACGAGGTCGCTCCGGTCACCGAGCTCGACGACGGTGGGTACCGAGTCTCGTCGCGACTGCCCGTCGAGGACCTCGGCGAACTTTTTGACATCGACATCGACGACGATGTGGAAACCGTCGGCGGCTTGGTCGGCCTCGTGCTGGGCCGTGTCCCGCTGCCCGGTGCGCAGGTACAGTGCCACGGCCTGAACCTCGTCGCCGAGGGCGGGCCCAACCGGCAGGGTCGCCAGCGGATCACTTCGGTCGTGGTGACGCGCATCGAGCCCGAGGAGTCCGACGACGAACCGGCCGGCGAACGGCACGACCGGCATGACAGACACGACAAGCATGAGAGATCCGAGAGGAAACGGGGGATCGACAATGGCGCCGCTTGAAGCCGACGACGCGAAGCTGGTGACCCTGGCGCGCGGGGCGATGGGACGCGCGCAAGCAGGTTCCGGGGCGGCAGTGCGCGATCTGGACGGGCGCACCTATGCCGGGGCTCCAGTCGGGCTGACGTCCTTGACGCTCAGTGCGCTGCAGGTCGCGGTCGCGACGGCCCTGTCCAGCGGTGCGACCGGATTCGAGGCGGCCGTCCTCGTCGCTGGTCCCGACGACGACCAGGGGCTGGCGGCGCTGGCAGAGGTTGCGCCGTCGGCGCTGGTCATCCGGACCGATCGCCGTGGGGAGCCCGTCGATGCCTGACGCCGAGGAGCAGTTCCGCTCCGGCTTCGTGTGCTTCGTCGGCCGGCCCAACACCGGTAAGTCGACGCTGACCAACGCGCTGGTCGGTGAGAAGATCGCCATCACGTCGAACCGCCCACAGACCACGCGGCACACGATCCGCGGCATTGTGAACCGTCCTGATGCACAGTTGATCCTCGTCGACACCCCCGGCCTGCACCGCCCGCGCACCCTGCTGGGGCAACGGCTCAACGACCTGGTGCGCGACACCTATTCCGAGGTCGACGTCATCTGCGTGTGCATCCCTGCCGATGAGGCGATCGGTCCGGGGGACCGCTGGATCATCGAGCAGGTGCGGACGATGGCGCCGAAGACGACTGTCGTCGGGATCGTCACGAAAATCGACCGTGTCACGCCCGACAAGGTGGCCCAGCAGTTGCTCGCACTGTCTCAAGTCCTCGGACCCGAGTGCGACGTCGTGCCGGTGTCGGCGAAGAAGGGCGAGCAACTCGACGTGCTCGCCGACCTACTGGTGTCCCTGGTGGAGCCGGGTCCGGCGTTCTACCCCGACGGTGAGCTCACCGACGAGCCCGAGCAGGTCCTGATGGCCGAGTTCATCCGGGAGGCAGCGCTGGAAGGGGTGCGCGACGAACTGCCGCACTCGTTGGCGGTCGTGATCGACGAGGTGATCCCGCGCGAGGGCTCCGATCCGCCGATGATCGACGTCTACGCGATCGTCTACGTGGAGCGCGACAGCCAGAAGGGCATCATCATCGGGCACCGCGGGTCCCGGCTGAAAGCGATCGGCACACAGTCCCGCGGGCAGATCGAGCGGCTTCTCGGGTGCCGGGTGTATCTGGACTTGCGCGTGAAAGTCGCCAAAGACTGGCAGCGCGATCCCAAGCAGCTGAGGCGGATGGGGTTCTAAGGTTCACCGTATGACGGCGGGGATCGAATCAGACTCAAGAAACGACGAGCAGGCACGAGAGGCCATTGGTGACGTCGTCGGAAATCCGCGGTTCTGGATTGCTCCGGTCGCGGTGGTCTTGGCGCTGATGAGCCTGATGGCCGCGGTATACCTCGGTGCGATCGTCGACACGCGGGAGAACCTGCACGACTTCCCGGTGGCGCTGGTGAACGAGGACGCCGGTGGTGCGGTGGCGCCGGGGCAGCCGCAGATGAATCTGGGCAATCAGATCACCGCGCAACTGGTGCCGACGACGGCGAAGCAGGGCATCGTGCTCACACCAATGAGCCGCGCCGATGCCATGCACAAGCTGAACACTGGCAAGGTCTACGGCGTCGTAGCGATGGATCCCAACTTCACGAACCTCCTGCTGGGCCTGGCCCGCTCGGCGGTCCTGCCGAACCTGCCGACCAAGCCCGCGATCAATGTCTTCATCAACCGCGGATCGGGCACGTTCGCGTCGTCGATCACGACGACCATGGCGGATACGATGCAGGAGGAGGTCAACAAACAGGCCGGTGCGATGCTTCTCCAGAAGGTGCTGGACCAACTCGGCCCGAACCCCAAGTTGCCCGGCGCGACCCAGCTGGCCCTGTCGAACCCGATCAACATTGTCGTCTCAGAGCCGCAGCCGCTTCCCCCCGGCGCGGCCAACGGACTGAGCGCGTTCTACTTCACCCTGCTGCTGGTGCTAGCCGGGTTCACCGGAGTCATGGTCGTGTCGGTGATCGTCGACGGCCAACTCGGACAATTGCCCATCGAATTCGGCCCGCTGTTCCTGCTGCGCAAGCGGTTGGCCGTCTCGCGGTGGGGGACGCTCGCCGCGAAGTGGGCAATCATGCTGATCATTGCCGCCGTGCAAGCCGGACTGTTCCTGGCCGTGTGCGGGCTGGTCGGGACATCTCTGCCGAATGCCTTTGTGCTGTGGGCATTCTCGGTGCTGGCCATCTTCGCGGTCGGGGTGAGTGCAGGTGCCGTGATGGCGGTGTTCGGCAATCCCGGGCTGCTGATCAATCTGGTCTTCTTCGTAATCCTCGGCCTCCCGTCGTCAGGGGGAACGGTCCCGTTGGAGGCCAGTCCCAAGCTGTTCACCTGGATCGCCGCCGTGGAGCCGATGCACCTCATCTATTACGGCGTTCGCTCGATCCTGTACTTCGACGCCGACCCCGCGTCGGGCCTGATGCGGTCGGTAGTCATGTGCGTGGTCGGTCTGGTGATCGGGGCGGTACTGGGTATCGTCGGCACCAAGTATTACGACGCCAAGGGTTGGTTCCGCCGCCCCAACGCGCTGGTGGTGCCGCCGCGGCTGGCGAAACTCGTCGACGCCGAAGCCGATTCCGCGGTCGACGTTGTTCGCGTCCCGGGCCGCCACGAACTGGCCGGATCGGCGCCGCGGGCCCCCGTGTCACAACCCAATGTCGTCCGACATCGGTGACAGAATGGCTCAGTGAGGTTCTACCGCGACGAGGCGGTCGTCCTGCGCCAGCACAAGCTCGGTGAGGCCGACCGCATCATCACCCTGTTGACGCGTCAGCACGGACTGGTGCGCGCGGTTGCCAAGGGTGTGCGGCGCACCCGGTCGAAGTTCGGTGCGCGACTCGAGCCGTTCGCCCACGTCGACATCTGCCTCTATCCGGGCCGCAACCTCGACACCATCACCCAGGTTCAGAGCATCGATGCGCTCGCCGACGCCATCGTCGCCGATTACGGGCGCTACACCATTGCGTGCGCTGTGCTCGAGACCGCGGAGCGCCTCGCCGGTGAGGAACGCGCGCCCGCACCCGACCTGCACCGGCTGACCGTCGGAGCGCTGCGCGCATTGGCGTCGCAGACGCGGGAGAACCAGCTGATCCTCGACGCATTCCTGCTGCGGGCCATGCATTGCGCCGGGTGGATGCCGGCTCTCGACGAGTGCGCGCGGTGCGCCACGCCCGGACCACACCGGGCATTCCACGTCGCCGCGGGTGGCGCGGTGTGTGTGCACTGCCGTCCCGCTGGCGCCTCGATGCCGTCGCCGGGGGTCCTCGACCTGATGGACGCGATGTTCCACGGGCAGTGGGAGACGACCACCGACGCGACGGAGTCCCTGCGGCGCCAGGCCAGCGGGCTGATCGCCGCCCACCTGCAATGGCATCTCGAGAGACAGCTGCGGACCCTTCCGCTCGTCGAGCGCACTGATCCCCCTAGGCTGGCCCGGTGAGCACAGTCCGCCCGCCCGACCCGCACCCGTCCGGGGCGAGGCCGCCGGCGATCCCGGCGCAGTTCGTGCCCCGCCACGTCGCTCTGGTCATGGACGGCAACGGTCGGTGGGCGACCGATCGCGGATTGCCGCGCACCGAGGGGCACAAGCGTGGCGAAGCGGTGCTGATGGACAGCGTGTGCGGTTGCATCGAGATCGGCGTGAAATGGCTTTCGGCGTACGCCTTCTCGACGGAGAACTGGGCGCGCAGCCCCGACGAGGTGCGCTTCCTCATGGACTTCAACCGCGATGTGATCCGCCGTCGACGCGATGAGATGAACGAAATGGGTGTGCGCGTCCGCTGGGCTGGCCGTCGGCCGCGGCTGTGGCGCAGCGTGATCCGTGAACTCGAGGTCGCCGAGGAACTCACCAAGGACAACACCGTGATGACGCTGACGATGTGTGTCAACTACGGCGGTCGCGCGGAGATCGCCGATGCGGCAAGGGAATTGGCGATTCGTGCGGCACGGGGCGAGATCGATCCGAAACGGATCACCGAATCGACGTTCGCGCGCTACCTCGACGAGCCCGACATGCCCGACGTCGACCTGTTCCTGCGGCCGTCGGGGGAACAGCGGATTTCAAACTTTCTGCTGTGGCAGTCGGCCTATGCCGAATTCGTGTTTCAGGAGAAGCTATTCCCGGATTTCGACCGCCGAGACCTGTGGGCGGCATGCTTGGAGTACGCGCAGCGCGATCGGCGCTTCGGAGGTGTGAAATGAGTGATCTCGAGCGCTTGTCTGGACTGCTGGCCGAGCTGGGGACCGTCGCGGAGGGCGACGAGGAGTCGGTCCTGGTGCGCGTCGGGACCACCAGTGCATCCGTGCGGTTGTTGGCGATGCCCCAGGGGCTCACGGTCGTGTCGATGACGCAGCTCGTCGCGCGGGCGGTCACCAACGACGAGCGGCTGCGCGACCTGCTGGAGGAGCGTGGCGCCGGACTCAGTTTCGGTTCACTGCGCCGCCGAAGCCCCCACGATCGCCACACCGATGTCCTGCTGCTGTACGCCTTCCCGCTCGGCGATCTCGACGACATCCCGCTGCTGACAGTCCTGCACATGGTTCTTTCGGGCGGGACCGACCTGGCAGAGGACCTCGCGCACTGAAACATGCGGACGGAGGGGTGCGTTGAGGGAGTTCGGCCCTCTCGTGCCTGGCCCTCGACAGATTTCGGTGTCGGTCAGCGACAGTCCGCGCAGGTGCCGAAGATCTCGACCGTGTGGGCGATGTCGCTGAAGTCGTGCGACTTCGCGACTTTCGCCGCCCATGCTTCCACTTCATCGGCCTGGATTTCCACGGTCGTGCCGCAAGAGCGGCACACCAGGTGGTGGTGGTGCGAGGCGGAGCAGTGACGGTAGCGCATCTCGCCCGAACCGTCCCAGAGCACATCGACCAATCCCGACTCGCTCAGTGCCTGGAGGTTGCGGTACACGGTGGTCAGTCCGATCGATTCACCCTGCGCGACGAGGTCGTCGTAGATCTGTTGGGCCGAACGGAAGTCCGCAGTGTCGCCCAACGCGGCGGCAATGGCCTCTCGCTGGCGGGTGTTCCGCTGTCCGGTGACCGGCGGCTTGCCCTTGCTGGTCACGATGCGGTGGCGCGCGGTGCCTGGCCGATGCGCTCGCAGGCGTGCACGATGGCGTCGGTGGCGATGTGGGCGATGTGATCGTCGGCGAGGGCGTACTCGACCTCGCGCCCTCGGCGCCGTCCATCGACGACGCCGAGATCTCGCAGTACGCGCAGGTGCTGGCTGACCTGTGGCTGATTCAGACCCAACTCATCGACGAGTTGGTGGACGCAGCGCGGTGACTGCGCCAGCAGCATCACTATGGCGATCCGCGCCGGTGCGGCGAGTGCGCGAAGCAGGTCACTCGCCGCGGCGAGCGCGGCGGGATCGGTCCGGACGTCGGCCCGCGGGGGAAGGTGGTTCACGCGGGTGCTCCTTCGGTGCGTGCAACTTCATTAGATTAGCGGACTGGCATGTCACTGGCGGCATGGACCGTACCGCGGTACGAGCTGGGTGTGAAGGCCAAGACGGTGCGGAAGTCGTTCGTCAAATGTGCATGGTCGGTGTAGCCGAGGTCGGCAGCGATCGTCGACAGGTCGGCGTAGGGATCGTCGCGGATCTGTGCGGCCGCGTCTTGGAGGCGGCGCCGTCGGATTAGGGCCGACGGCCCCACGCCGATGTAGCGCCGGGCGAGTCGCTGAAGTGCGCGCGGCGTCACGGCGAGCCGCGGGGCCGCGTCGTCGAGCCGGAGAACGGTCGGGTCGCTCATCAACAGGTCGGCCATCGAGTTGGCCAACAGTGCCTCTGGCGTTGGCTCGCGTAGGTGGTCCGCCAGCCAATCGGTGAACACCTCGACTGCGCGGGCGTGCCTGTCCGGGTCATCGGGATCGGCCATGGCCGCACCGACGCCGGCAGCCAGGTCCGGGGCATCGACGGATGCACTGGCGTCAACATGGGCACCGGGGTCGTCGACGAGTCCGGCGACACCGGCCGGGCGGAGTAGCGCTCCGACGGCCCAGCCGCGACCGGTCAGGTCGCGGTGGGAGATCTGCGTCGTCGGCCCCGACCACTCGACGTCTGGCGGACCGGTAACCGATGATGCGAGACCCGTGGGACCGGCGCCCGGCGAGTTCACGACGAGGTTCGATGCGGGGAATGGGACCAGCTCCTGGCGTGATGAACGGCCCGGCGCAATGTCCCACTCGGGAATCCAGAACCATCCGACGAATTCGGTGACGCGCGCGGGCGGATCGACCCGTGTGAAGCTGGGCAGCTTCGTCGGGTAGAGGACGCCACGCGACGCATCGACCATGAAGCCAGGGTAGATCCGTAGGAGGAGCTCGACCACAGATACCAGGCTCAGGCCACAGTTGTCAGATGTGACCCGATGGCGGCCTCGACGCACGATCGGCCGCGTCGGCCCCGGTTGCCACTGCCGCGGTCACCAGAGCCCAGGTAACCGGAGGGTCTGCGGCCGACGTGATCGTTCGGCATGCGCAGCATCACTGGGCCCGACCGGCCTGGCCGCGCGGCGGACTGTTGGTCCGCCGCTGGGCGTTGGTCCGTGTCGGCTTGCTCCGACGCATGTCGGGTCACATTTGTCGGTGGGTCGGTATCGGAATCTGGGGCCCGATGGTCTTCGAACCGGGTTCCGCGGAGGTAGGCACGAGGGTCGTGTACCCGGTTCACGCGGAACGGGTCGTCAGTCCCCGTCAGCCGCCAACCGACGAGGCCGGTGTCGGGGCCGTCGACGATCCGGCCGGTTTCCCATTGTCCGGGTTTGGTCCCGACGTTCCGGTTGTCGGGGCCGCACGCGGGGGCGAGGTCGGCGAGGTCGGTCGCACCGCCGTCGGCATAGTCGAGGATCCCGTGATGCGCCTCGGTGTGTGAGAACGGTCGCGTGCACCCTGGTCGGGAACATCCCAGATAGGTGGCGAACATCGCGATTCGCTGCGGCATCGTCGCCAGGCGCTTCCCATGACCGAAATCAACGATCTTGCGCGTGAAATCGGTGAACACCGCCAACCAGGGTACTGCGTCGGCGGCCAGGCTCACGAGGTCGCGGATCGGTAGCCGGGTGCCCGTCGCAGTAAGGCCGACCCCGGCATGCCGGGCGAGATCCCGCTCTTCCATGGTCACGACAACGTGGACGGGGATCCGGTTCGGCTGCCCCAGCGCCTCATGTCCGAGGATCCAGTCCAGTCCCTTTTCGAAGGCATCGTGGTTGCGCTGGGCAGCCGACCGCTGGTCGGTCCGTATCGCCTCGGTGAGGCGTTCCCTGTCTTCGTCGGACAACTCGGCAGCTGACCCGGATAGCGGATTCTCGTCGTCGGGGTTGTTCATCCCCGGCTTGGCCCAATTGTCCAGAAGCACTTCCAGCTTGGCCCGCAGCGCCGGGGTGATGAAGCCGGAGATCTTGGACATCTCCTGCTTGTCTTGCCGACCGATGATGATGCCCCGCATCCGCCGCCGGTCCTTGTCATCGGTCAACGAGCCGTCCGGGTCGAGGTGTGCGAGGAGTCGCTGCCCGACCTTCCGCAGATCTGCGGGTGCGAGTTCCGTCGCGGCTTCACTGAGGATCTGGACTGCGAGATCGACGTCCTCGGACGGGGCGCCATGCGGAACTTTGGCCATGACCGACTCGATCTCGTGCACGTGCTCGCCTGAAATCGTCCCTTCTGAAACGCCGTTTGCGACAGGTTCACGCTTCGGCGGCAGCTTCTCGCCCGTGGTCGCGGTGAAACGGCCGATCGCCCCCGCAGTCGTCAGCCGCCGGTGCGCCTCGACATTGCCGAGGCGATGGTGCTCGGCCAGGAACTTCTTCATCGAGCGGCAACCAGCCTTGGTGTAGGCCGATCGGTCCGAGACCTCCATCAGGACCGCAGTGTTTGCGCCGTCGGCCCGCCGCCATGCCCGCTCGAGTGTCTCCATGCCGGCCAGCAGGTCGTCGTCGGATTCGAGGCCGAGGGGCAGAGTCGCAACCTTGGCCACCGCTGCGTCGATGAGATCCGCCAGGTCGGTGAACGAATCCGGTATAACAACCATCTCGTTGTGCGGTGCAGTACTCACTGGATTCACCCCCCGAGCTGCTCATTTGGGACTTCGATCGAACTTACGTTCACGTTACACCGAGGGTCTGACAAGACCGTTTGAAAATGTCGTCCCAGTGGATTTCCGCAGTCAGCGAATCCGTCGCGAATCTCCAAGCCCATCGTCGTCGGGAACTCGTAGCGTTGAAGGCATGAACGAAACCATCTCGGCGGCGACCGGCCGCCACACGACAAACGGCACACCCCATGGCGTCACGAGCCTTACGCCATTCCTGGCGATCGCGAACGCCAAGGCGGCGATCGAGTTCTACCGCGACGTCTTCGGGGCGCGCGTCCTGGGCGTGACCGAATCCGACGACGTAGTCCACCACGCGGAGCTCGACTTCGGGAACGGCCACCTACAGCTTGGCGAGCCCGTGGCCGACTACCACCTCGTCGCCGGCCCCGACGGCGAGGACGACTGCTACTCGATCGGCCTCTACTGCGCAGACGCCGACGCGCTGACTGCGCGTGCCGAGGCGGCCGGTGCAACGGTGCGTGAAGCCCCGTCGACTTTCGTTTCAGGGGACCGGTTCGCGAGTATTCGCGACCCCTTCGGGGTGCGCTGGTCGATCATGACTCGCGTCGAGGACTTGTCGCCGGAGGAGAGCGACGCCCGCGTTGCAGAATGGGCGGCTTCGCTGGGCGACGGGTAGACGGGGGCGTGCGGCCACGGCTGCCTGCGACGACTACGCTGATAATCCAGTCCAAGTCGCGCTGAATAATTCAGCTGAGTGGGGAGAAGTGCAACCCGTGGCCGTGCAGTCGAAAGTCGATGCTGTCGTCAACCTCGCCAAGCGGCGCGGTCTGGTGTACCCGTGCGGGGAGATCTACGGCGGTACGCGGTCGGCCTGGGACTACGGGCCGCTGGGCGTGGAGCTGAAGAACAACATCAAGGACCAGTGGTGGCGGTCGATGGTGACCGGTCGCGACGATGTCGTCGGCCTGGACTCGTCGGTCATCCTGCCGCGACGCGTCTGGGAGGCATCCGGACACGTCGAGGTTTTCAGCGACCCCCTCGTCGAGTGCACCAACTGCCACAAGCGCCATCGCCAGGATCACCTGCAGGAGGCGTACGCGGAGAAGAAGGGGATCGTCGACCCCGACGCCGTGCCCATGTCCGAAGTCGTCTGCCCCGACTGCGGTACCAAGGGGCAGTGGACCGAGCCGCGTGAGTTCTCCGGCCTGCTGAAGACCTTCCTCGGCCCGGTCGCCGACGAGGAGGGCCTGCACTACCTGCGCCCGGAGACTGCCCAGGGCATCTTCGTGAACTTCAAGAACGTGATGACCACGGCGCGGAAGAAGCCGCCGTTCGGGATCGCCCAGATCGGCAAGAGCTTCCGCAACGAGATCACGCCGGGCAACTTCATCTTCCGGACCCGCGAGTTCGAGCAGATGGAGATGGAGTTCTTCGTCAAGCCCGGCGAGGACGAGCAGTGGCACGAGTACTGGATCAAGGCGCGGCACGACTGGTATGTCGACCTGGGTATCGATCCGGAGAACCTGCGGCTGTTCGTGCACCCGCTCGAGAAGCTGTCGCATTACTCGAAGGGCACCACCGACGTCGAGTACCGCTTCGGTTTCGGCGGCAACCCGTGGGGCGAACTGGAAGGCATCGCGAACCGCACCGACTACGACCTCTCGACGCACTCCAAGCACTCCGGTGAGGACCTGAACTTCTTCGACCAGGCGACCGGTGAGCGCTACACCCCGTACGTCATCGAACCGGCCGCCGGGCTCGGGCGCTCGATGATGGCCTTCCTGTGCGACGCGTACACCGAGGAAGAGGCGCCCAACGCGAAGGGCGGCACCGACGTCCGCACCGTGCTGCGGCTGGACCGCCGGCTCGCGCCGGTCAAGGCGGCGGTGCTGCCGCTCTCGCGCAAGGAGGAACTCGCGCCGGCGGCGCAGGCCCTGGCCGGTGAGCTGCGTAAGCACTGGACCATCGAGTACGACGACGCCCAGAGCATCGGCAAGCGCTACCGCCGCCAGGACGAGATCGGCACGCCGTTCTGCATCACCGTCGACTTCGACACCGCCGACGACCAGGCCGTCACGATCCGCGAGCGCGACTCGATGACCCAGGAGCGCGTGGCCCTCGACCAGGTCGTCGGCTATCTCGCCGGCAAACTCGTGGGGGCCTAAGAGCCTAGTTCTGCTCCCAGAACTCCCAGCTCTCACCGTCGCAGCGGTAGGCGGTGCCGCCGGGCGTCGTGCGGTAGGTCCCCGATTGGTCCTCGGTGCAGGGCATGCCCGAGTACACCTCGGGCGCGCTTGTCGTCGTAGTCGGACTACCGGCCGGATTGGGTGCGACCCCCGGCGAGGTGAACCACACGCCGCCATCGGTGTATTGGAGTCGTGCGCAGTAGGCGCGCGAACCGTCGGCGAATTTTGCCTTCTTACCAATCGGGGCGCAACTGCCCATCGGAGTCACCGCGACGATGGTGACCGTGGTGGTCTCCGTCGGCGGCGTGGTGGTGAGGGTCTTCTCGACGACCGTCGTCGCGGTCACGGTGACGGGCGCCGGCGGAGGCTCGGACGCGCGCGTGAAGGCGAGGACCGCGAGCGAGCCGATCGCCAGTGCAGCGACCACCGACGCCGCGATCGCGATGACTGAGCCGGTACTGCGGGCAGTCGGCGCCGGGGCGGGTGCATAACCGGCAGGTGCGGATGGGTAGTCGGCCGCCGCATATTCGACTGCCCCGTACTCGGCGTCGGTGTACTCGTCAGCCGCGTACTCCGTGGTCGCGTACTCGGCGGCCGCATACTCTGTGGTCGCGTATTCCGTGGTCGGGTACTCGGGTGCGTACCCAGCCGCCGGGTACCCGGGTACGACCGGCCCGTCGACGTGCGGCGTGATCGCCGGTTGCTGATCGAGGGCTTCGTCGACGTCGCGGCTCAGCTTCTCCAGGCTGACGCGCCGATCATCGTCGGAGTAGGTCCCCATCGTGAAATCCGTTCGTGAATGAAACAGGCAGACCTTGAATAGTGGCACGACTGTCTGACATTGCGCGAACTGTGAGTCCTCGCACCAATCAGGAGCTACCGGCCGGGCAGCGGTACCAGGATCGTGCGGAACACGCTGAACAACGACTCGGGGACGGGTTCGAACGAACCGGGTTCGGGGCCGGCGAGTTCGGAAGCCCGGTTCCACTCCAGCGCTCCGACGAGGTCGTAGCGCAGATCCCAGCCATAGTCGTTGGCGAGCTGGCGCATGAACAACTTGGTGGCGCGCCCGTTGCCTTCGCGGAACGGGTGGGCGGTGTTGAGGTAGGCGAACACGCGGGCCGCTTCGTCGGCGAATCGGTCGTGGTCAAGGCGATCCCAGTCGGTGTCGGCGATCTTGCGACTCGCCGCGTCGAGATAGTCCTCGATGTCGCGGGGGGCGGCGAACACGGTCATGGCCTTGGTCAGCCGGTAGCTGCGGATCTTTCCCGCCCATCCGTAGAGTGCACCGAACAGGTGGCGGTGTAGTGCCACGAGGTGCGAGGTGCCGTAGGTCCGCCTGATCGGGATCTCGCCGCGCTCGATCTGCTGCTGCCGGATGTGGGCGAGCGCGAACTCGATGTCACGGAGTTGGTCGGCGTCGTTGATGCCCCGGAGGTTCGCGAGCACGTGGGTTCTGGGTTGGCGCTTCGCCAAGCCCCAGTCGGCTTCGGTCATCGTGGATCCAGTGCTCGTAGTCTCGTCGGACAGCGACGGCGGATCGGCAACAAGTTGCGTGCTCGTCATTGGCCGCGCTGCGCCAGCTCGAAGGATCGTGAGATGAACTCGTCGTCGGTGATATCGCCGCGCGCGGCGGCGACGCGTAACTCCATTTCGGTGCGTGTCGGCTCCCACCCTTCGTGGAGCGCGCTGCCGATGGAGCCGAGCAACTGGGCGCGGGTGCCCGGCTCGAGCGTGTCCAGCAGATCGCCGAACTGCTCGTCGAGTCCCATCGACATCGTGCCGCCTTCCGTTTTGGTCCAGGTCAATATAGTTGGCGACGGCGATCGACCACCCGATGCCGGGCATTTCGTCGACGAAACCGTCCGAACCCGGGCGCACAATGGTCACATGCCGAGGATCAGCATCGTCAAAGGTGACATCACCCAGCTCGACGTCGATGCCGTTGTGAATGCGGCGAACTCCCGGATGCGCGGTGGCGGGGGAGTGGACGGGGCGATTCACCGCGCCGGTGGTCCGGCGATTCTCGACGACTGTGTGGCGCGGTTCCCGAACGGATTGGCAACCGGCGACGCGGGGTGGACGACTGGCGGCAACCTGCCCGCGCGGTGGGTGATCCACACCGTCGGCCCGAACTATGCCGCGGGCCAGCGGGACCGCGAACTCCTCGTCTCGTGTTATCGGCGCTCACTGGAAGTCGCCGACGAGCTCGGCGCACAAACGATCGCGTTCCCACTGATCAGCGCCGGGGTCTACGGCTGGCCCTCAGAGGACGCGGTTGCGGCGGCGGTGGACACGATAGGCAGCGCCGACGTCGCAGTTGAAGAGGCGACGATTGTGGCATTCGGCGACGAGATGCACGCACGGCTGCTGAACCGGCTGAGGTAGTTCCTGGAGCCGAGGAGGGCAATTCTTGCTCGGCTCGTCCTCAGGGGAGGTTTTCCATCAGGCTATTCCGGCACCACGATGTCCCCGATCGGCCCGGGATTCAGCGCGATTTCCCAGCGATAGCCGTCGGGGTCGCCGAAGTAGCCGGTATATCCGCCCCAATCCCGCATCTGTCCGGGGCTGACCGGATCGGCTCCGATGTTGCTGGCGAGTGCGATGATCTCGTCCACCTCGGCGGCGCTGCGAACGTTGTGAGCCAGGGTGATCGGCACGATTCCGTCGCCGCGTCGGATCGGCCCCACTTCGGCTTCAAACTCGCTTTCAGCCCACAGTGAGAGAAGCAGGTGCTGCCCGGTTCGGATCATCAGCACCTCTCCCGGGACGTAGAACTCCTCGCTCCACCCGAGGCCGTCGATGTAGAACCGGCGCGATCGTTCCACGTCGGCAACGGCGAGAGTTATGAAGCTGATCCGCTGGTCCATGTGCTCCACCTTGGCATGATCTGCAAAGATGGACGCGTCGCGCAGCCGATCCGGCCGCGGCGTATCAATCGGTTTGAGTGTTTTGGAAGTGGGTAAGGGCTGTGTCTGTCAGCGGGAAGATCGTGCATTTCGATTCGAACAAGGGGTTTGGGTTCGTCGCACCCGACGAGGGCGGTGCGGATGTGTTCATCCACATCAACGACCTCGACATCGACGAGGATCTGCTGAAGCCGGGTGCGCTGGTCGAGTTTGAGATCGAGGAGACCGACCGCGGCGCCAAGGCGACCGACGTCGTGATCGTCCAGGAAGCACCCGCAGGGGGGTATGACGAGCGCTCGGAGCGTCGTCGCGACGACCACCGGCACGACCGTCGATCCGACAAGCCCAAGCGCGCGCGTGGCGGCCAGGGCTCGCTGGATTCGGCATCGTTCACCGAGGAGATCACCGAACTGCTCCTCGACGCGTCGGGCACGCTGACGGCGGCGCAGATCCTCGAGATCCGTCAGGCCTTCACCGACTTCGCCTTCGACCGGGGCTGGGTGCTTGACTGACCCGATCGGAGAGGCCGCGTATACCGCGGCTGACCTGGCCCGACGGGTTTCCGAGGGCGAGAAGGTCGCCGGGCTGCCCGGGAGCAGCATCGAACACCGCAGCGCCTTCTCCCGTGACCGTGCGCGCGTATTGCACTGCGCGGCGCTACGCAGGCTTGCGGACAAGACGCAGGTCGTCGGGCCGCGCGAGGGCGATACCCCGCGGACGCGGCTGACGCACTCGTTGGAGGTCGGACAGATCGGGCGGGGGATCGCGGCCGGTGTCGGCTGCGACCCCGACCTGGTCGAATTGGCCGGTCTGGCCCACGACATCGGGCATCCGCCCTACGGGCACAACGGGGAACGCGCCCTCGACGAGGTGGCCGCCGACATCGGCGGTTTCGAGGGCAACGCACAGAACCTGCGCATTCTCACTCGGCTGGAGCCGAAGATCGTCGACGCGCAGGGGCATAGCGCCGGGTTGAACCTGACCCGTGCCTCCCTTGACGCGACGCTGAAATACCCGTGGACCCGCCGCGAGCCGGGGGGCAAGTTCGGCGCCTACGACGACGACGCCACCGCGCTCGCCTGGATCCGAGACGGTGCGCCAGCCGGCCGAAAATCCCTGGAAACACAGGTGATGGACTGGGCCGACGACATTGCCTATTCAGTTCACGACGTCGAGGACGGTGTCATCTCCAACCGCCTGGACCTGCGCGCGCTGTCCGACTCGGCTGAACGCGCCACCCTGGCTCAGTTGGCGGTCACGCACTTTCACGGTCTGGACACCGCGGAGCTGGAGGATGCCGCGCAGCGGCTCTCGCAAATGGGCGTGGTCACCGCTATCGGCGAGTTCGACGGGACGCTGGCCAGCGCTGTCGCGCTCAAGCGGATGACCTCGGAGCTGATCGGGCGCTTCGCGACGGCGGCAGTGATGGCCACCCGCGAGCAGATCGGCGACCGACCGGCGGCACGCTACGACGCTGATCTTGCGGTCCCCCCGCTGGTAGCCGCCGAGGTCGCAGTCCTCAAGACGATGGCGCTGCAGTTCATCTTCTCCGACGAGCGACACCTCGCCGTGCAGGATCGTCAGCGTGAACGTATCCACCGGGTGGCGACGTGGATGGCCCAGGCCGGTCCGGGCGGACTCGACCCGCTGTTCGTGCCGGCGTGGGAGGCCGCCGACGACGACGGACAGCGCCTGCGCGTCATCGTCGACCAGATCGCGTCGATGACCGAAGGTCGACTCGAGCGCACCGACAAGCGCAACTCTGACATCCAGGCGCACCTGGGTTGAGTGGCGCGCGGGCCGTCAGGACTGTCGAATCAGGGCTGCGGGATCACCGCCAGGACGCGTAGGACGTACTCGAAGAACGCCGTCATGAACGACGCCAAGAACTTCTCCGTCCCCTCCACGGTCACGTGGCCGTCGTCATCGATAAGACCCGGCGTGAAATGGATGTACGCCTCGGGCGAGGTCATTTGACGTGTGTTGAGGAAGCTCAGCGTCGCGCGCAGCGACTGCTGTCCGACGGCGGTACCGATCGCGCCTCGGCGTAGGAGATCTAGTGGAAATCCATCTCCGGCGGTGCGAGCTTCTCCAGTGCCTTTGCCAGCTTCCGGTTGATGGACTCCTTCGACAGGCTCCCGATGATGACTCCGACCCGGTAGGGCGGTTCGTGGGTGAAGATCTCGACCGGCATGTAGGGGCTCCTTCTTCGACGGTGTGCAGGTGCCTCCAGCATCCCCTTGACGCGGCCAGCGCACCAGTGCCCCGGCTGAGCAGGTGCGCACTACACTGGCGGCGTGCCAGGCAGAATCCCCGATCGCGACATCACGGCCATCCGTGAACAGGTCCGCATCGAGGACGTCATCGGCGACTACGTTGCGCTGCGCCGCGCCGGTGCGGACCGGATGACCGGCCTGTGCCCCTTCCACGACGAGAAGACCCCGTCGTTCCACGTCCGCCCCAATCACGGGCACTTCCACTGCTTCGGCTGCGGGGAGGGCGGCGACGTTTACTCCTTCCTGCAGAAGCAGGAGCACATCAGCTTCGTCGAGGCGGTCGAGCAACTCGCCGACAAGGTCGGCTACCGCATCAACTACGAGGGCGGCGGCACCAGCGTGCAGCGCGACCGTGGGACGCGCGCCCGACTCGTCGCCGCCAATGCCGCGGCGCAGAAGTTCTACGCCGAACAGTTGCGCAGTCCTGAGGCGCAGATCGCCCGCGACTACCTGACGGAGCGGAACTTCGACGGTCAGGCGGCGCTGACGTTCGGATGCGGATACGCGCCCGCCGGCTGGGACACGATGACGAAGGCTCTGCTGTCCCAGGGGTTCGACTTCAAGGAGTTGGAGGCGGCAGGCCTGTCCAAGCAGGGCCGTCAGGGACCGATCGACCGGTTCCACCGTCGTCTGCTATGGCCGATCAAGAACCTGGGCGGGGATGTCATCGGCTTCGGTGCGCGCAAGCTCTTCGACGACGACAATCTCGGCAAGTACATGAACACGCCCGAGACCATGCTCTACAAGAAGTCGCAGGTGCTGTTCGGCCTCGATCATGCGAAGAAGAACATCGCCAAGGGGCATCAAGTCGTCATCGTCGAGGGCTACACCGATGTCATGGCGATGCACCTGTCGGGCGTCACGACCGCCGTCGCCAGCTGTGGCACGGCCTTCGGCGACGACCACCTCGCATTGATCCGGCGCCTGATGATGGACGACTCCTACTACCGCGGCGAGGTGATCTACACCTTCGACGGTGACGCGGCCGGGCAGGCCGCTGCGATGAAGGCGTTCGAGGGGGAGCAGGCCATCGCCGGGCAGACCTTCGTCGCCATCGCGCCCGATGGTCAGGATCCGTGCGAGTTGCGCCAGCACCAGGGTGAGGCGGCCGTGCGCGACCTGGTCGCGCGGCGGATCCCGATGTTCGAGTTCGCCATCAAGACGCTGCTGCGCAACCACGATCTGGACACCGCCGAGGGGCGAGTGGCCGCGTTGCGCGAGACCGTTCCGGTCGTCGCGCGGATCAAGGACGTCGCGCTGCGCGACGAGTACGCCCGCCAACTCGCCGGCTGGGTCGGCTGGGAGGACGTCTCGCAGGTGTTGCGGCGAGTGCGTGAAGAGGCGGCCCGCAATGCCAAGCAGAGGGGCCGTACGGCTTCGGGTAAGGGCTCGGTGCGCCAGGAACCGCAACGCTCACGGCCCGAGGCCTCGTCGACGGCGCCCCCGACGGCCAAACCGCTCGCGCGCGATCCAAACCTGTGGCCGCAGCGGGAGGCACTCAAGGCCGCACTGCAGTACCCGGCGATCGCGGGAACCGTCTTCGACTCGCTGCCGATGGAATGCTTCACCGAGCCTGCTTACGCGACGATCCGCGCGGCGATGCGCACGCTCGGCGACACTGCGTCGGGCATGGGTGGCGCGCAGTGGGTCGATGCGGTCAACAATGCCGTCGACGACCCGACGGCGGGCCCGCTGGTCACCGAGCTCGCCGTCGAGCCGATGCGCGTCGACGACGATGTCGTGCCGCGCTACATCGGTTCGGTCTTGGCCCGCCTGCAGGAGGTGTGGGTGGGTCGGCAGATCGCCGACATCAAGTCGAAGTTGCGTCGAATGTCGCCGACCGATGACGCCGACGCCTACAACGGGGTGTTCGGCGACCTCGTCGCCCTCGAGGCGTATCGCCGCAGCTTGCTTGAGCAGGCCGTCGATCCGGTGGTGGAGGTCCCATGAACCCGACCCTGCGCAGGTGTATGGCACTAGCGGCGGTGGTGGTGTGCGGCGCGATGCTCACTGTCGGCTGCAGTCAGTCGGGCGGCGAGGAATCGCCCACGTCGTCGTCCTCCTGGGTGGCACCGCCCCCGGATCCGCCGATCACCACCACGGTCCCCAGTCCGGTACCGATCGAGGTGAACACCGTCGGCCTGCACTCCGAGCTCGCGCCAGGGGGTACGGCACGGTGGGCCGCCGATGTTAACGCCGGTGCCGTCTCGACGGTGATCGGCAAGTGCTGGACCGTTGCACCCGCCTACATCCGCGTTCGCTACTTCGGAGACCGATCCGCCCTCGCCGGGATCTTCCTCCGGCGCCCGGTAGTCGGGCAAGCCGGCGTGAGCTGGGGCCGTTTCGACTCGACGTATGCGCATATCCCGTGGGATGAGGCTAAGTCGGATTACCCGTGTCCACGGATCACGCTTGAACGCGGTGAGCACTTGTATTCCGACGCCTACGTCGCCTACATCGCGAAGCGGTTCATCCTCCGGGCCCAGGGCAATCCCATCAACCCGGCCGACACGGAGGCCGCCTACCGGCTCCAATGTGTCTACGCGCCCGGTGAGATCCGCAATGTCGCCAGTGGCGACGTCGATCAGATCGACGTGACCAGGGAGGATCTGCCGCACGGTGACGCCCGCTGGACGGTGCGCTCTGGCCCGTTGACCATGCAGATGGGAATCGAACCAGGTGCCGTGTGCGTGAAGAGCGCCTCCTGACAGCAGGTATGTCCGACCGGTGCGCGACACTGGTGCCCATGAGAACGACGATGACGTGGCGCCTCGGCGTCGGTGCTGCGGTCACGTGGACGATGTTGACCGCGTGTTCGCTGGCGCCCGCCCCCGCCGACACCGAGGCTGCGCCGACACCGCCGTCGGCGCGCCCACCGTCGTCGAAGGTGTCACCGATCCCGCCGTCGGAGACCGCGTCGCCGCAGGTCGCGGCGATGGCCGCGAAGGCCTTGGCGCAACTCGACCGCATCCCCGTGAAGGGGTCGGCACCAAAGACTGGCTATCACCGCTCGGTCTTCGGCCGGGCCTGGTCCGACGACGTCACGGTCGACAAGGGCCACAACGGCTGCAAGACGCGCGACGACGTACTGCAGCGCGACCTCACCGACGTCGTGATGCAGGGCAAATGTCGGGTCATGAGCGGCTGGCTCGACGACCCGTACACGGGGGAGCGGTTGCGCTTCGAGCGCGGCGTCGACGTCTACCGGATCCAGATCGATCATGTCGTCGCACTGGGTGACGCGTGGCGGACCGGTGCGCAGCAGTGGACACCGGAGAAGCGCCTCGACTTCGCAAACGACCTGCGCAACCTGCAAGCCACCGCGGGGTGGGCCAACCAACAGAAGAAGGCGTCGAACGCAGCGTCGTGGTTGCCGCCGAACCGCTCGTACCGCTGCACCTACGTGGCACGTCAGGTCAAGGTCAAGGCCGCCTACGGGCTGTGGGTCGTGCCGGCAGAACGCGATGCGATGCGGCGCGTTCTCGCGAAGTGCGCGCCCTGACGCGGTTGTCGTGGCAGGAGGGGCACCTGCCCGTCGAGTAGCTTGGACAGCTATGACCGGCACCGAGCGACCCAAGCGGGGACGGCCGGCGAAGGCTGACGGTCGCGAGCCGTTGACCAAGGACTTGATCGCGACGGTCGGGTTGCGGATCGCCGGCGACGAGGGGTTTCCGCAACTGACGATGCGGCGGTTGGCCGACGAGATCGGCGTGACCGTTCGCGCGCTGTACAACGTGGTCGCCGACCGGCAGGAGGTGGTCGACCTCGTCGTGGCCCGGATGGTCGAGCGACTCCCGGTCCACGAGTACGACCCCGACGACTGGCAGGGGAGCGTGCGCCGCATGTACCGCGACGCGCGTGTCGCGTACCGGTCGTTCCCGCGGGCCACGTTGGTCTCGCTGGACGAGACCTTCACTCCCGCCGAGGTTCCGGTTAAGCGAATGCTCGAGCCGGAGCGCCAACTCGCCTTCTTCGTCGGCCTCGGGCTGTCGTTGGAGGATGCGCTGACGGTGCGCGGTAGCTTCTTGGTCGACGTGTTCGGGTTCGCGTTGTTGATCGACTATCGGTTTGACCGCACCGACCCGTCGGCGCGGGCGATGCTGGGGCAGCCGGTGCCCCTTCCGTGGCTTGATGCCCATCCGGAGGTACAGGCCCCGTTGGCGCGTGAGGCGGCTCGACGACAGACCGATCCAGACGCTCTGTTCGAGGCGATGATCGAGCGGGCCGTCGAGACGATCGAGCGCTTGCGGCGCCGGTGACCGTCGCATCGCTACGATGACCGGGTGAGATTCTCCCGACGGGCGCAGGAGATCGCTCCGTTCCACGCGATGGAGTACGGCCGACGGGCAGCCGAGATGGAGTCGGACGGCACCCATGTCGTGAAGCTGAACATCGGGGAGCCCGACTTTGGTGCGCCGCCAGCGTTCTTGGCGAAGATTCGGAAGATCAGCGACGGCCGCCCGCTCCCATACACCGGTGCCCTCGGCACGCCCGAATTGCGCGAGGCGATCGCCAAATTCAGCCGAGACCACTTCGGATCACCGATCGAGGCTGAGCGGGTTGTCGTCACCACCGGTGCGTCAGCGGCATTGGTGCTGGCCTGCGCCGCGCTGATCGATCCGGGCGACGAGGTGCTCGTTGCCGATCCGTCGTATCCCTGCAACCGATCGTTCGCGTCGGCGTTCGGAGCCGATGTCCGGCTGTTGCCGACCGGCCCGGAGCGGCGGTTCCAACTCGATGCGCAGCTCGTCGCCGACGCGTGGACCGAGCGGACTCGCGGTGTCATGATCGCCTCGCCGTCCAACCCGACTGGCACCTCGATGTCCCACGATGAGCTCGTGGCCACCGTGCGCGACGTCGAGGCGCGCGGTGGCTGGCGAATCGTCGACGAGATCTATCTGGGGCTCGCCGACGACGTCGACGGGCGTCCCCCGCGCAGCATCATCGCCGACGATCCCAGTGCGATCGTGGTGAACAGTTTCTCCAAGTTCTTCGGCATGACCGGGTGGCGGCTCGGCTGGGCGGTGGTGCCGGAGGAAATGGTGGGCGTCGCCGAGAAACTGGCGCAGAACTTCTACATCTGCCCACCCACCGCAGCGCAGATCGCCGCCCTTGAATGCTTCACGCCGGATACCGTCGCGGTGGCGCAGGAGCGTCGGGCCATTCTGCGACGCCGACGAGAAGTGGTGCTCGACGGCCTCTCGCGCATCGGGCTACCGGTTCCGGTGATTCCCGACGGGGCGTTCTACGTCTACGTCGATGTCTCGGGCACCGGACTGACCGCGTCGCAGTTCTGCGACGCGGCGTTGACGCAGGCGCACGTCGCCCTCACGCCGGGCAAGGATTTCGGCGTCGAGGGCGCCGAGGACTACGTGCGGTTGTCGTACGCCACTGACGAGGATGAACTCACCGTCGGCATCGAACGGCTGGGTGAGCTATTGGGCTCGCTCTAGTCAGCGAGCGCTCTCGACGCAGACGCCTTCTTCCCCCATGGTCATTTGCATGGTTAGCGGGCCGGATCGGACAGACCAGCGCGCACCGCCGTGCGGTAAGTCCTCCTCGGCCACGTCAATCTGGTTGGGGTCGCCGCGCTCCATCCCGCTGACTGGGCCTAAGGGGTGGGTGCAGACCAGCCGATAGGCCGATTCGGTGTCGGCGAGATTGATCGGTTTACCCTGCGCACGCAAGATCAACCGGCGCGCGATATGGGCGACGTAGGCGTCGGAGTAGAGGTGCTGACCGGAGTCCACGCGCAATCGCGGACATGGATAGTCTGACTTCGCTTCCTCTGTCGAGATCTGCGCATATGCGGATTCGCGCTTCCCCCAAGTAACGCCGGATTGTCCTGGCACGGGCCGCTGCGAGAAGATATCCGCGACGGCCTGAAGATCGCCGAAGTACCGCACCCGGATGTAGTCAGGTGCGACGGTCCAGCACTTCGCGACGACGGCGTCGACGTCGCCGTTAGCGACATCGGCTGCCCACTTCTGTACGCCACCCGCGGCGAGCTCCGTACCAAGGCCGGTCGTGTTCACTGCAAGTCGCGTCGCACCAGCCCCCGCGGTGTTTCTCTTGTCGTCCTTGCCGAACAGGAAGAGGCCGACTCCGACGGCTGCGATCAGCAGCACGATGACCGTCGCGAGTCTCCACATTGGGACGCGCGACGGTTTCGGGACGGGAGGTGCTGGGGGGTCGGGAGGTGTTCCTTGGAGCCTTGCGATGGACCTGTAGACATCGGCATAGAGGTCGGTACGCTGGCCGAATCGTTCCAGGATGTCGTGGCCGGCCTGCCGTTCAGCGGGGTCGCTGGCGTGCAATGCCGGTTCGAGCCGGAGTAGGACTTCGCGTTGCCGGTCTTGGTCGAGCGGAGTGGCCTGGGTGGCGATGTCGACGATGTCGGTCAGGTACGACAGGGGTGCCGCGGGTGGGACGGGCAGGGGACTGGGCAGCGGCGGTGCCGCGGGCAGGCTTCCCAGGCCGCGCTGGACCAGAAGTGCCGATTTGTCCCTCTGTGTGGGGTTGGAGTAGTCGATGATCTGGAGTTTTGCGAGTCGATGGGGCAACGCCAATCGGTCGGTGTGTTCGACCGCGACAGGCAGGATCGGTTTGCCCAGTGCTTGTGCCCATTCGAACTCCCGCTGGCAGGCGGTTGAGTTCAGTACCGCGCGTGACACGATCGTGATGATGGCATCCGTCTCGGCGATCCGCCGAAGGATCTCCTCCCACCAGTCTTGGCCGCCGCGCAGCGAGACGTCGACCCAGGTCTCGTAGCCCATCATCTCCAGGTGAGCAACCAGTTGGTCGACGTCAGACCTGTTCTCCCGGGCGTAGGAGACAAACAGTGTCCGCACGAGTTTTACCTCCGAACCGGTATTTTCCGATCAGTATGCGCGGCATCGATATTTCGCATGGGCGGAGTCCGTGGAACCGCTAGAACCCAGAGCAGGACGATCCGGTGCTGAATCCGGGGCGGACCTCTATCGGCTTGGTCTTCGTGCTCACACCGTTCTGCGTAGCGACGACGCGGTACCACCCGGGCTGCTTGGGGATCCAGTCGCCCTCCACGACGCGACGGGGATCGCCTTCGCCACGCCGCTCGTTGCGGGTCTTGAGGTTCTGCACTACGCGGCCCTGCTGGTCGACGACCTTCAGCTTCATCGGTGCCTGATGATCGGTCGCCACGACCGACACGAGGTACTTGCAACCCGTGCCGCGGACGCCCGGTTGCGTCTGCAGGGAGACGTTCGGCGGCAGCCACGGGGCAGCCTGGGCGGGCTGGCCGGCGGTGATGCCGACGAGCGCAGTGCTCAGGCAGGCGAAGCCCGTTCCGACGGGAAGCAGGACGCGGCGTCGTTGACGACGTGTAGATGTCATGTCCACGAGCATGTCAGACGGTGGGCGGGGACGGATCACTTCGGTCCCGCTTGAGCCTGCTTACAGCTCCCAAACCTGATCGGAGTCGTCGAGGCGCCGAGTGGCCCGTCCGGTGGTCCCGTGCAGCGAATCGGACAGTTAGGCGGATAGAATCTGCACTAATTCGATTCGAAAGCAGGCACATCCCATGGTCATGGCCGACCGCCCTGGAGTGAAGACAGCCTCCGCCCCCATCACTGCGATTGCGCTGGCAGGTTTGGCCAGCACAATGGTCACCGGCTTGGCGCGCGTGCCGTTCTCGAAGCCGCTGTCGGGCCCGTTCGGTGTGCTCGACAACGTCGGGCAGGCGACGACGCGTCAGGCCGTGCGGTCCTTCCTCGGCTACGCGATGAGCCTGCAGATCGACGAGTTCCGGTCCATGGAGAAGGTCATCGACACCATCTGTGGCGTCGTCCTCCCGCCTGTCGTCGGCGGTATCGGACAAGTCGTGTTGGACACCGAGACGATCGGTGGCGTCGAGGGGGTTTGGTGCCGCGCCAAGCGAGACGGCGTGGTGGAGTCCGACGACGATCCCGACGCCCAGCCGGTGCGGGCCACGATTCTGTACCTCCACGGCGGTGGATATATCGCGACGACGCCGATGATGTACGTGGCGTTCGCGGCCGCGTTGGTCCGCATCACCGGGTGCGAGATCTTCATCCCCGACTACCGCATGGCCCCGGAGTTCCCGTACCCGGCAGGCCTGTTGGATGCCGCCGACGTCTACAAGAGCATGCTCGAGCAGGGGATCCCCGCCGAGCACATCATTATTGGGGGTGACTCAGGCGGTGGCGGGTTGACGACCTCGCTCATGGGTCATCTCCGCGACGAAGGGCTTCCGCGTCCGGCGGCAATCGCGCTGTTCTCGCCCGAGGTCAACCTTCAGCTCGACCGCCCGTCGGTGACCGAGAACGCCGATAGCGATGTTCTGCCGTGGAGCATCCCCGTTACGCCATACCTGCAGGGCATGTCGCCCGGTGACGAACGTGTCTCCGCGGTCAACGCTGTCCCCGACGAGACGTGGTGGCCGCCGACGTTCGTGTGTTGGGGTGAGAAGGAGATGTTCCGCGATGGAATCCGCACCTTCGCCGAGCACCTCGAAGCCTCGGACGTGAAGGTGAAGGCGATGGAGGAGCCGGGGATGTTCCACGTCTTCCCGATTCTCATGCCCTGGGCCGAAGGGGCCAAGCGCGTGTTCCAGACGCTGCGCGAGCTCGCCGAGCAGTACGCGGTCCCTGCCGCAGATTGATGTAGGCAAAACTCACTGCGAATGCTTGACGGTGACGAGGCTCTCCGCTAAATCTAATTGAGAATCAAATTCTTGCCGGTGTCGACGGGCGGTTGGTCGGCACACCTGGGAGCGCAGCCGATGGCTGATTACCTTCAGCCGGCCCTGGCCGGCTGAAGTGAGAGCTCTGGGTGGTGGGGCGACCGGGGCTCGAACCCGGGACCTACGGATTATGAGTCCGCGGCTCTAACCGACTGAGCTATCGCCCCTTCGGGAGTGAAGGTTACCGTCCGCCGTCGCAGGGGTCCGAGGAGGCATCAGGGCCACGCATCCGCTACAACTCCTTACGACGGCTACCGTCGCAACGGTAGCCGTTGTGAATTGCTGTAGCGGTTGTGGCCGGATCTAGTCGTCGAGGCCGGCTTGCTCCAGAATCTGGGCGCGCAATTGCTGGAATTGCGCCTCGTCGACGATCCCGGCGTCGCGCAGCTTGCCGAGTTTCTCCAAGCGCTCTACCGGATCGCGGTTGGACTGTGTTGCATACACCGAGGCGTTGGGCGCCACCATCTCGGGCGGCATCCCGGCGGGCGCACCTGACACGTCTCCCGAGCCTGAGACATGGACTTGGGCGCCAGGAAACATGCGCATGATCTGTGATAGGACGTCATTTCCCCCGGGCGGCGCAGCCGAGGGGGATGTGCCGGGTGGGGGAGTAACACCCTGGTTGAGATGTTCGACGATCCTGGCGGCCTGCGCACGACCGGCCTCCGCGCCGGTGGGGACCTCATCCCACAGCACTACGACGTTGCGGGTATCGCGCGGGTCGACGGCCACCGGCAGCAACGATCCGGGGAAGGGCCACTTGGAGACCGGGCAGGTCAGCTTGCTGTAATCCGCCTGATACGCCGCCATCCCGGGGATTTCGACGACGAGGTTGGCCGACACGTTGCCCCACGTCGCATGTGGTGGCGGTGCGCTGGAGGAGATGACGCGGGCACTTCCCCGGACCCATCCAGGTCCGGATTGTTCCTTGCCGAAAAGCTTGTCGAAGAAGCCCACCCGTCCGATGGTATTGCCTTGCCGACGATTCCGGCAGACGGGAACTCAGCGAAACGCAGCTACGACGTCGCTTCGCAGGCGATCCCGTCGCCATCACGGTCGAGCTTGCTCGAGTAGCCGTCTTCGCCCTCGCGGATCGGTGCTGCGCCGTCCTTGCGGGCTTCGGTGCAGTTCTTGTAGTACTTCACCGCGACCGATCCCGGCACGGGGGCGGCGTGCGTTGGTGCGGCGAGTGCGATCGGCGCGAACCCGGCGGCGACGATGATTGCCGCGCCGAATGCTTTGGCGACGATGGTGGTCATGACTGGCTCCGTTCTCCTCGGGTCAGCTGGCACCACGAGGCCGGTCCACGGTAACTCAGGTCTCAAGTGCCGCGACCGGCGGGTTTGACGTGCACGTAGAACTTCGGGAGCGAGCGGGCGATGAACTCGCCCAGCGTGACGCCGGCACCAAGCGCACATCCGACGGCAACGGCGGTGGCCAATTCCTGTGCGCCCGCAGAAGCGTCCCCCGCCATCACTCCGTACATGCCGCGATAGATGGCCAGACCCGGAAGCAGGGGGGTGATACCGGCGACGGCGATGACCAACGGCGGGGTCAATGCCCGTCGGGCAGCGATGCCGCCGGCCAGGCCGACGAGCGTCGCTGCGACTGCGTAACTGAAGACCGGGCCCAGATCGGTCAGGAACAGGGCGGCGGTGACGCCGGACCCCAGCGCTCCGGCAATGAATGCCGGCAGCAACGCGCGCCGCTCCGCATAGCTGGCGAACGCGAATGCGAGCGAGCCGATGCCACCGCCGATGACGCGGGAGGGCACGTCGGCCGGAGCGAACGGCGGAACGGTCGTCAGAGGAGGCAGGTGCGCGTTGAACAGTTCGACGAACCGGATCGACAGTGCGACGCCGACCATGATTCCGGCCGTCAGCACGACCACCTCGGTAACTCGCGCGGTCGCAGTGATCGGTGCCCCGGTGATGGCGTCCTGGACCGCGCCGACAAACGCCAGGCCCGACAGCAGCACGACGATTCCGGCCGCGATGATCTGTGGCGGGTAGAAGCCGAGGTGGGTGTCTTCGAGGAGGGTGTACAACAGCGCCGCCGGTAGCACGGCGATGAAGCCACCCGTCAGTTGTTGGAAGAACGGTGGGGTGCCGATTCGTGCGAGCCGTCGGTTGACCGCGACGGCGGCGACGGTCGTCGCGAACGCGGTCAGCCATACGATCCACGTGCCGCCGAAGAGGATGCCGATGCCGAATGCCATCACGCCCCAGCCGATGGTTGCCATCCAATGTGGGTACGGATGCGGCGACTCACCGATCTCATCGACGATGGCGTGTGCGGTGACTGCGGAGATGGAGGTCCGCCGGATCTGGCGCACCAGACGGTCGATCTGTGCGAGTCGGGTGAAGTCGAGCGATCGGTAGTAGACCGATCGCGACACGGTGATCGGTGGCAACGTGCGGCCGCGGCGGGCACAGATCAGCACGGTGTTGTAGGTGACGTCGACGTCGACGTCCTCGAGCCCGTAGACGCCGGCTACCAGCTCGACCTGATTGCGGGTGTCGATAGCGCCGGTCCCCGCGTCGAGTAGCGCCGCCCCGATCTTCGCGGCCAAGTCGAGAATCTCGGTGATGGCGTTTTCGTCGCGCAGGTCGATCGGCTTGCGAGGCGCGAGGACGATGCGCCCGGGTTCGATGGTGTCAATGGTCGCGGGCACGAATGACAGCAGACGACGCATGCCGAGGCGGACGAAGTCGAGCATGTGGCGACTGTATACGGCTATGGCTGGGAAGCCCCTGAGGCAATCGATCTATCCGTCGTCGCGACGGCTGGGCCACGGCCGCGTGCTTCTTGCTCAGCGCGGCGACGCGCCGGTCACGAGCGGCCGGTCGGGGTCGGCGGTCCAGGCGGTCAGTGAGCCGTCGTACACGCCGACGTCCTGGACGCCTGCCTGGGCGAGTGCCCACGCGACACCGGTTGCCGCGATCCCGCCGCCGCAATAGGTGACGATCGCGCGCTCCGGGTTCAGAAGCCCAGCCGCTTCGAAAGCGGGACGGAGTTCGCTGATCGGGAGCAGCCGTCCAGTCGCCGGATCGACGAGCTGGGCGACGGGGAAGTTCACGCTTGCCGGAATGTGCCCGGGTCGCGGGTAGGTCGTCGTCTCCCCGCGGTAGTCCTCTTCGCCGAGCACGTTCCCCAGCAGCGTTCCCTCGTCGTCCACCGCTTGCGCGACCTCGTCCGTTGAACGGATCAGGTGCGGACGACGATCACCCGTGAACTCCCGCGCGGTGGGCGTCGACGGATCAGTGGTCACCGCACCGCCGGCGGCTTTCCAGGCGGGCAGGCCACCATCCAAGACGGCGACGTCGTCGAAGCCTTCGAAGCGGAGCTGCCACCACAGACGCGTCGCCCAGAACGGGGCATGCTGGCTGTACACCACCACTTTGGCGCCGTCGCCGATGCCCAGCGCGCCAGCTGCTGCAGCGAATCGGTCATGATCGGCGGCCGTCCACGGCTCGTCGTTTCCGGGATCGGCGAAGTCGGTGAGGAGATCGGCGAAGTGGGCACCGGGGATGTGTTCGGCGGCGTAGGTCCCTGCGCCGGACTCGATCGTGTACGGCCCGTCCTCGGGTACCTCGAGGTGCGATGTCGAGTCGATGACGACGAGGTCCGGGTCGCTCAGGTGCTCAGCGAGCCAGGAGACGTCGACGAGGTCGGGAAATGGTTCGGCAGTCATGGGAGTCCTTCCAATCGACGGTACGTCCGAACGTACGCACTACCGTGACGGAGCGTCGAGCCCGGATTCACGACGAGTCGAACTGTTGTCATGCTGTTCGAAACGCGCAAAAAACCGCCCGGTGAACGGGCGGTTTTCGTTGCTCCCCCAATTGGACTCGAACCAATAACCTGCCGATTAACAGTCGGCTGCTCTGCCAATTGAGCTATGGGGGAATGGCATTGGCCCGGTGGGCCGGATGTTGACTCTAGCGCATGCCCTGAACTGGGACAAAACCACAGTTCACGGGCCCGGCTCATCGTCGAAGACGCCCGCGTCGGCCAGGCGGGCGACCAGTCGTGCCGCGCCGTCGTCGAACTGCCGCTGCACTTGCTCGGCAATCGCCACCCGATCGCCGGAGCGATAGGCCTCGATCAGCTTGGTGTGGCTGTCGACGGCGACGGCGCCCCACTCCGGGTCGGCCGCATAGATGCGGTGGGGAGTGTAGTGCGTGGCGTTGAACAAGAACCACGCGAGTTTGCCGCTGTTGGAGATGCGGTTGTGGGTGCGATGGAACTCGAACTCGGCCTCGACGATCGCATCGACGTTGCCATTCTCGACGGCGCGCCGCAGCGCGTCGGTGCACGCGGTGAGTGCGTCGAGGTCCTCGGCGGTGATCACGTCGGCGGTGCGCCGGGCGATCTTGACCGCTATCTGGCCCTGAAGCCAGAAGATGTCCTCGACGTCGGTGCGCGTGAGCTCGGCGACGACGTAGCCGCGGTGCGGGGCGAGGTTCACCATTCCCTCGCCCCGTAGCGTCAGCAAGGCCTCCCGCACCGGCGTGACGCTCACTCCCAGCTCGGCGGCCGTTTCGTCCAGCCGGATGAAGTCACCGGGCCGCAGGTCGCCGGTCATGATCCGGTGGCGGACTGCACCAGCGACTTCCTCGGAGAGCTGGGGGCGGCGGCTCAGCCGACCGGGACTGGTCATCAGAGCCCGTAGGTCTTCCCGATGATGTCGCGCTGGATCTCGTTGGTGCCGCCGTACACGGTCGAGATTATTGCACTGCGCATGAGGTGCTCGGCGTCGAATTCCTTGGTGTAGCCGTAGCCGCCCATCATCTGCATGCCGTCGATCGTCATCGCCTTGGACACCTCGGTGGCCTTCAGCTTCACCATCGACGCCTCGCGCGGATACATCTTCGTCGGGTTGGCGTCGGCCTTGAAGGCCAAGTTGTAGACCAACAGCTTGGTGCACTCGATCTCGGTGGCGTGGTCGGCCATGCGGTGCCGCAGTGCCTGGAACGTGCCGACCGGACGGCCGAACTGCTTGCGCTCGGTGATGAACTTCAACGTGTCGTCGAAGGACCGCTGCGCCAGGCCGAGCTGCATCGCCCCGAGGATCAGCCGCTCGGTGTTCAACCCGGCCATCAACTGCCACCAGCCCTGGTTCACCTGGCCGACGACGTATTCGTCGGGGATGAAGCAGTCGGTGAAGTAGAGGTCGTTCTGCTCGCGCCCCCCCAGCGTCTCGATAGGCACGATCTTCAGGCCCGGAGTACCGGCCGGTACGTGGAACTGGGTGATGCCCTCGTGCTTCTTGTCGGTGCGCTCGGTGCGTGCGATCAGCAGGATCGACGATGCGATCGCGGCGTTGGAGATCCACGTCTTCTGGCCGTTGATGAGCCAGCCGCCATCGACCTTCTCGGCCTTGCAAGACAGGTTGGCGACGTCGGAGCCGGCCTCGGGTTCGCTCATCGCGATGGCCAGGGAGTCGCCGGCGACGACGTTGGCGAGCACCTCCTTCTTGAGCTCCTCGGAGGCGAACTTCTCGTAGGCCGCGGCGGTGATGAACGTCGGGCCGATGCCGCCGACCGGCGCCAGGCCGCGCAGCGCCTCCTCGAGGAAGATGCAAAGTTCGACGTTGCCGGCCCCGGCGCCGCCGTACTCCTCGCCGACGATGATCCCGGCCCAACCGAGCTCGGCCATCTTCCGGTAGAGCTCTTCGCTGTGCGGGCCGTCGGCGGTGTACTTCGCGCGCTGCTCGCGGGTGCCGACTTCGCGGGCGCAGAAGTCGCGGACCGCCTGGGCGAAGGATTTCTGCTCGGGGGTGAATTCAAACATCGGGGCGTGTCGCCTTTCTTCGTGGATCGTCGGAACCATTCCTATCACATATATGTGATAGGTGAAAGGGTTGATTCGATAGTCGCCTACGCTGTGGACCCATGGCAGGCACCGATGACCAGTCCCCGCACTCGGGCGAGGACTTTCTGGACGCGAACCGCAAGAACCGCGCCAAGGCGCGAGACGCCGCGGAGCGCGAGGCGGCGCGCAAGACCGCGCGCACCCCGGGCAAGGTCGAGACCCCACGACGGTCCGTCGCCGGCGCGCTGGCCGACCGCTGGGGTGCTACCCGCACGGTCGCCGTCCTCCTGGCGCTTTGTGCGGCCCTCGCCCTCGGATCGGTGGGCCTGGCGGCGTGGGCCGTCCACTCGTCGCAGGTCGCCGCGCAGACCGACCCCCAGTCGGCCCATGGGCGAGACGCCATGACTACCGCGCGCACCTACGTCGCGTCGGTCATGACGTACGACGTCAAGGACTACGCCGACCTCGACCGTCGCATCCGGGAGATCTCCACGACCGATTTCGCCGAGAAGTTCATCGAATCCTCGGCGCAGGCGCGCAAGGCCAATACGGCCGCGGGCGCATCGTCGAAGGCAACGGCACCGACCGCCGGATTCATCTCGTTGACGAAGGACCGGGCGCAGGTCCTGGTCGCCTTGGACCAGACGATCACCGCGCCGGAGATCGCCGCCGAACTGCCTGACGGACACCTGTACCAGTCCCGTGTCCAAGTCACGTTGGTGCGCGACGACGATCGGTGGCTGCTTGACGACCTCCAGGTCGTCTGACGGCCGTGGTGTGGCTCACACGTGTGCTAGAACGGGGACGTGACCGACACCGATGAACTCATCACCACTGTTGATGGCGGCGTCGCCCGCCTGACCATCAACCGCCCCGAACGCATGAACGCCCTAAGTGCGCGTATCACCGACAAGATCCGGACGACTCTGCAGGAGTGGGCCGGGCGGGATGACCTGCGGACCGTCGTCCTCACCGGCGCCGGCGGCAGCTTTTCGACCGGCGCCGATATCACCGACATCGCGGCCAACTCCGGCGGCGGTGCGAGCGCCATCTCCGAGGAGGGGGCGGCCACCATCATCTCGCGCGGCTCGGACCTCGCTCGGGCGGTGCGGGCGATCCCGGTGCCTGTAATCGCCGCGGTCGACGGCGCCGCGGTGGGCATCGGGGCGTCGATGGCCCTGGGCGCCGACCTCGTCTACGCGACGAGCCGCGCGTACTTCCTCTTCCCGTTCGTCAACATCGGGCTCATGCCCGACGGTGGGGCGAGCATGTTGATCGCCGCGTCCATCGGCCGTGCGCGGGCCAACGCGCTGTTGATGCTCGGCGAGAAGTTCCGCGCTCCTGCTGCGTTCAACGCCGGCCTGGTCACCGAGGTCCTCGACGACGAGCCGGCCTTGCAGGCCCGCGTCGAGGAGGTGGTCGCGAAACTCGCGGCGAAATCCTCGTCGGCTCTGCGCACGACCAAAGCGGCCGCCGATGCGATCACCATGGCTGCCTTCGAGCCGGCGCTTGCGCTCGAACTGGCCGGACAGACCCGACTGCTCCAGTCCGTGGAGTTCCAACAGACCTTGGCCGCATTCGCCAAACCGCAGGCCTAGTGCCAGACCGAACACTTCGAGGAGACCCAGAAAGATGAACACCGCTGCCACCCATCCGATCGGCGATCTGACCGTCGAACCGCTGCGTTCGCGTCGCAACCACTGGAACAACCAGGTGCGTCGGCATGCCTTGATGAAGGGTGACGCCCCCGCGCTGCGCTTCGGCGGCGTGGAGACGTCGTGGCGGCGACTCGACGAGCGGACCCACGCGTTCGCGGCTGCGCTGCACCGACGCGGAGTGGCGTTCGGCGACCGTGTCATGGTCCTCATGCTCAACCGTTCCGAGTACGTCGAGGTGGTGCTCGGCGCCAATCTGATCGGTGCGATCGCGGTACCGGTGAATTTCCGGATGGCGCCCGCCGAGGTCGGCTTCCTCGTCGCGGACAGCGGTGCGCGGTGGATCGTCACCGAGACGGCGCTGGCGCCGCTGGCCGCCGGTGTCGCCGCGGCTACCGGGTCGATCGACGGGATCATCACCGTGGGTGATGCGGATGCGAGCCAGCTCGCGTTCGAGGATCTGATGGCCGAGGATGCTTCGGACCTGCCCGACATCGATGTGCCGGAGGAGACCGTCGCGCTGATCATGTACACCTCGGGCACGACGGGCAAGCCCAAGGGGGCGATGCTGACCCACCAGAACATGCAGGCCCAGGCCATGACGTGCCTGGAAGCACTGAGCACCCGTCCCGACGACATTGCGTCGTGCGTTGCGCCGATGTTCCACATCGCCGCGCTGGGGGCGATGGCGCCGACTTTCTACGCGGGGGCACTCACGGTGATCCACCCCTTGGGTGCCTTCAACCCCGATGATCTGCTCGACACCCTCGAAAAGGAGGGCACCACGTCGATCTTCCTGGTGCCCGCGCAGTGGCAGGCGGTATGCGCGTCGCAGCGGGCCAAGCCGCGTGAGCTGAGACTGCGGGTCATCAGCTGGGGTGCGGCGCCGGCGTCGGACGCTGTTCTCACTGAGATGGGCGAGGTCTTCCCCGACGCGATGAATGTCGCTGTGTTCGGACAGACGGAGATGTCGCCGGTCACCTGCGTGCTGGAAGGCAGCGATGCGCTGCGCAAGATCGGATCTGTGGGGCGGGTCGTTCCGTCGGTCTCGGCGCGGATCGTCGACCCCCTTGGGCACGACGTTCCCGACGGGGAGGTCGGCGAGATCGTCTACCGCGGCCCGCAGCTCATGGCCGGCTACTGGCAGAACCCGACGGGCACCGCCGATGCCTTCGCCGGCGGTTGGTTCCATTCCGGGGACTTGGTCCGCCGCGACGAGGAGGGCTTCATCTACGTCGTCGACCGGGCCAAGGACATGATCATCTCTGGCGGGGAGAACATCTACTGCGCGGAGGTCGAGAACGCGCTGTTCAGCCACCCGCGCATCACCGAGGCGGCCATTATCGGCCGTGCCGACGCGAAGTGGGGAGAAGTCCCGGTCGCGGTGGTCGTGGTCGCCGACGGGGGAGATCTGACGGTCGAGGAGCTCGAACCCTTCCTCAACGAGCGACTCGCCCGCTACAAGCACCCCAAGGACGTTGTGATTGTCGACGAGCTGCCCCGTAACGCCGGCGGCAAGGTGGTCAAGCCCGTCCTCCGCGCCGATTTCGGCAGCAAGGACGCCGGCTTGCACAGCTGAAACGGAGCTCGCGCCGCCCCGCAGTTGAGGCAAGAACTGGAACGTGTTTCAATTTTCCCGATCGGTGACTACGCTCACAATCATCAGGGACCGGTAGTCCCAACGCACGAGTGGAACGAGGGTGGAAATGAAGACCAAGGCAGCGCTGATTCGCGAACTGAATACTCCGTGGAAGATCGAAGAGATCGAGATGGGCGATCCGAAGCCCCATGAGGTCAAGATCAAGATGCATGCCGCGGGGATGTGCCACTCCGACCACCACCTGATGACCGGCGGCATCCCCCTGGCGGGCTTCCCGGTCCTCGGTGGACACGAGGGTGCCGGCGAGATCATCGAGTTGGGTGAGGGCGTCGAGGGCCTCGAGGTCGGCGACCACGTCGTCCTGTCCTTCATCCCGTCGTGCGGCAAGTGTCCGCCGTGCCAGTCCGGCATGGCGAATCTGTGCGATCTCGGCATGTACCTCCTGCAGGGCGAGGCCATCTCCGACCACACCTTCCGGATCCAAACCCCCGATGGTGCGAACGTCTACCCGATGACCCTGCTGGGCACCTTCAGCCCGTACATGGTGGTTCACGAGGCGTCGGTGGTGAAGATCGACAAGGACATCCCGTTCGAGGTAGCGGCGCTGTGCGGCTGCGGCATTCCGACCGGCTACGGCTCGTCGACGCGAAGCGGCGACGTGCGCCCCGGTGAGGACGTCGCCATCATCGGCGTCGGGGGTGTCGGTACCGCGGCGCTGCAGGGCGCGATTATCGCAGGGGCGCGCAACGTGTTTGCCGTCGACCCGGTCGAGTGGAAGCGCGAGCAGGCGCTGAAGTTCGGTGCAACGAAGGCTTACGCCACCATCGAGGAGGCCATGGCCGATATTGCGGGCATCACCGCTGGTGGCATGTGCAAGAAGGTCATCGTCACCGTCGGCGAGGTCCACGGCAAGGACATCGACGATTGGATGAACCTCACCTCCAAGGGGGGCACCTGTGTGCTGACCGGCATGGGCAGCATGCTCGATACCGAGGTCACTTTGAACTTCTCGATGCTGACCCTGATGCAGAAGAATCTGCAGGGGACGATCTTCGGCGGCGCGAACCCGAAGCTCGACATCCCGATGCTGCTGTCGATGTACAAGGCAGGCAAGCTCAACATCGCCGACATGATTACGCGCGAGTACCGCCTCGACCAGATCAACGAGGGCTACACGGACATGCTCGAGGGGCGCAACATCCGCGGCGTCATCCGCTACACCGAAGAAGACTGGTGAGTCGCTGACGGCACGGCCGTTCCCGTCATTTCCGGGTTTGGTGCACTAAAGTCTCTGGGGAATCGCGACTTCCGTCGTGAGACCAACTCTGAAGGGTATGTGGGATGGCTGACGAAGCTAAGAAGAAGGCGAAGGCCGCCGAGCGTGAGCGCGCCTCGGCGATCGCCGAGGGCAAATGGGTGCCGGCGCCGGCGGACAAGTCTAAGGCCGTGTGGTTCCGCGTGGCCGCGATCGTCCTCTGGGTCGCCGCCATCGCGATCGAGCTCTGGGTGATCTTCAAGATCCTGCTGCCCGATGACAAAGAGGTCGTGACCTGGCAGATCCTGGTCTTCTTGGCCGCGATGGCGGTCTTGGCGATCGCGGGCAACCTTCTCTGGCGCAAGGCCAACCGTCTCGACCCCGCGTCGGAGCAGAACAAGTTCCGCTTCTTCGTCCAAAACCAGCTGGGTGCGATCATCACGGTGATCGCCTTCCTCCCGCTGATCATCCTGGTCTTCCTCGACAAGGACATGGACGGCAAGCAGAAGGGCATCATCGGCGGCATCGCGATTGCGATCGCTGCGGCGGTTTTCGCCACTGGCGTGGAGACCAACCCGGTCTCGCAGGAGCAGATCACCCGTGAGCGCAACGTCGTGCAGGCGCTGACCGGTCAGGACCAGGTCTGGTACTCCAAGAAGGGTTCCAAGTTCCACGTCTGCAAGCAGGCCGCTCTCGTCACCGGTCGGATCCAGCCGCAGAACCTCACCAGCGGCACAGTGGCCCAGGCGCATGCCGACGGGGTCGACGAACTGACCAAGCTGTGGCCCACCGAGGCGCGCAAGCACTGCGATGTTCCCGAGGATCGGATCCAGGCCGTGCTCTCGGGCGCAACGGGTCTGAACGCCGAGGAGTTGAAGAAGACCCTCAACCCCGACGAGGACGACATGGTCAAGGCCCCGGCGAGCGTGCCGGCAACGCCGAACAATGTCACCCCGCTGCCGACGAAGGCGCCCACGACGGCGCCGACCACGACGCGTCCCGCCGCGTAGCGAGTGCTGCAGGATCTGGCGCACTGGCCGGTCGACAATGTCGCCGGCGCGCTGATCGGCCCGGGCGGTGTCACCGAGACCTTCGGTGACACCGCCCGGGCTTTCGCGTTGGCATCGGTGACCAAGCCGCTGGTCGCCTCGGCGGTGCTCGTCGCTGTCGAAGAGGGCGCGGTCGAGCTGGACACCCCGGCGGGACCGCCGGGCGCGACGGTTGCGCACCTGTTGAGCCACGCCTCCGGCCTGGCCTTCGACAGCCGCGAGCAGATCGCGCCGGTGGCGTCGCAGCGCATCTATTCCTCGGCGGGGTTCGAGGTGCTCGCCGAAACCGTCGAGCAGGCGACGGGCATCGCCTTCCCCGACTACCTGACCGCAGCGGTCGCCGAACCACTGGGCATGTCGACGACGACGCTTGACGGACCGGCCGGACACGGCGCGACGTCGTGCGTCGACGACCTGGCCCGCTACGCCCATGACCTGTTGCGCCCGCGCCTGGTTGCGCCGGAGACTGCCCGCAGTGCACGGTCGGTGTGGTTTCCCGGGCTCGACGGCTTCGTTCCCGGCTACGGGCGTCACCGGCCCTGTGACTGGGGTCTGGGGTTCGAGATCCGCGGACACAAGTCGCCGCACTGGACGGCGCCGAGCGCCTCCCCGGAGACGTTCGGCCACTTCGGGCAGTCGGGGACCTTCCTATGGATCGACCCGGTGGCACAGAACGCCTGCGTCGTCCTCACCGACCGTGCCTTCGGTGCGTGGGCCAAACCGCTGTGGAGCGATTTCAACGAGGACCTTTATCCAAACCCGCATGGATAGGCACCGAAACCCCAGACCCGCGCGGTAGTTTGAATCGGCGGCCGGGTGGACCCGGCCCCTTTCTTGACAATGATTCCGCAACGACGAAAGAGTTTCCGTGGCCCGCTATGAGTTTCCAACCACCGCAGAGCTTCTCGAGATGGGAGAGCCGCGCGAGAATGCGGTGACCGTCTACCTGCCGGCGACAGCTGGCGATTTCGAGCTGGCGAGGACCACGGTCAAGAGCTCAATGGACGAGGTCATCCGCACGCTGCGCGATCGCGGGGCGAGTCACGGGCTCCAAGAGGCCTTTGCGGCCCGGACTGCGGAGATCCTCGCCGATGAGTGCTGGCACAAGCTGTCGCGGTCGCTGGCGATCTTCACCACCGACGAGACGGCCGAGGTCTTTGTGCTTCCGAACAATCTGGAGCACCAGATCCAGGTGAGCCGCTACTTCGACCTGGGCCAGTTCTTGCGCGCAGTAGCGACCCCGCAGGACGCCTACGCGCTGTCGCTCTCGGGCAAGGAGTGGAATCTCTGGCGCGCCAGTGGCACCACCCGGGCCCACGAGATCGCCGTCGACCATGAGGGCCACAACAGCGTCACCCATCGCGAGGAGGCCAACGCCGACATCCTCGACGTGTACGCGAAGGACATCGCCGGGATCGTCGAGCGCGAACTCAACAACGAGGATCCCACCGGTCTGCAGCCCCTTTTCCTGTTCGCCACCGACCCGCTGGAGGGGATCTTCCGCAAGATCGGCGTTGGCCCCCGGACGATCGTGCGGGTGCCCGGCGGATCCGACGACCTGACGGTCGACGGGGTCGACGGTGCGATTCGTGCGGGCCTGGAGGAGATCAACGCGCAGCGGGCTGGTGAGACGGTCGACACGCTCGCCGACGGAATCAGCAAGGGCCTGGTCGCCACCGACCTCGTCGATATTGCGCGGGCCGCCGTCGGCGGTGCCGTCGACACCCTGGTCTACGACTTCACCATCGACATCCTGGGCCGCCTCGACAGTGCGACCGGTGCGGTGGAGTACTTCGACGACGGGTACGACCTGTTGTCGCGGATCGCGGTCACAGTGCTCGCCAATGGGGGAGCGGTGATTCCTGTTCGGGCTGCGGATATCGACTCCGACATCTGGAACGGTACGGCCGTCGCACGGCTGCGCTTCCCGTTGTCGCAGTAGGCCGTGGGTTAACCTCGCCTCATGCGTGAACTGACAGCAGACGACCTCGGCCTTCTGCTGTCAGTTTTCGCGGTTCTGCTGCTGGCCTTCGCCACCAATTTCCATTTCTCGCGCAAAGAGGTGCGCCGGCACCGCCGTGCGGCCATCGTCTTCGTCGGCCTCAGCTTCCTGGGGGAGGGTGCGACGGTGATCGCGCTGCTGCTCACGTGGGTCGCGCTGTGGAGTCCGAAGGCGTGGGACCGGATTGACAATGCGCTCGTCTTCATCCCCGGCACGATCGCCATCTGCTGTGCGGTGCTCTTGACATTCGAGTCCGTGTGGGCGCGGGCCCAGCGGATTGCCGAGATCGGCATCGAGAAACACGCGTCACACCAGGATCAAAAAGAACTAGCGCAACACACGTCGCATGAGGCACAATAGTCAACAGAGATGTGATATCGAGCTAGTGAGGATCAGCGCCGCCGGGCGCGACGAGGTGTGTTGGGGAAGACGTTCCTCGTCGAACCGGAGGTGATCAACGTGCGCAACTTGGCGCAGATCGCGGAGTACGCGACGGGCGTGGTGTACATCCATGCCGCTCCCGTGGCGTTGTGCCCACATGTCGAGTGGGCGTTGTCGTCGACCCTGAATGTGCGCGCCCAGCTGAAGTGGTCGCCGCAGGATGCCGAGCCCGGCATGCAGCGGGCCACGGCCGACTGGGTGGGGCCGGCGGGTACCGCCGCCCGTCTGGTCACGGCGTTGCGCGAGTGGTCGTCGCTGCGGTTCGAGGTGACCGAGGATCCCGGCGAGGGAGTTGACGGCCTCCGCTTCAGCTACGTACCCGGCTTGGGGCTGTGGCACGGGTCGACCGCAGCCAACGGCGACGTGATCTTGGGGGAGATGCAGATCCGCGCTCTCATGGACGCCCAACCCGACGGTCGTGGCCTCGCGGGCGAGTTGAACGCTGCGCTGGGCACAGCTTGGGACAACGAGCTGGAGAACTACCGACTCGGCTCGGTGGGCGCAGAAGCCACGTGGTTGGCCCAACGGGTGGGGTGAACACCGCACACGTTGGATGACACGAGCCCCGCCCGGTGCGACCGGAGCGGGGCTCGTTGTTTCTGCAGCTCGTCGTGCGGGGCGACGACTACAGCGGGATGTTCTTGTGCCGTCCCCGGCGTGCGGGCGCGGCGGCGATGGCGGCGGCCAGGCGGCTGCGGGTGGTCGCCGGATCAATGATCTCGTCGACGACGCCGATCGACTGGGCGCGGCCCACACCACCGGCAATCGCTTCGTGCTCGGCGGCCAGACGGTCGTGCAGGTCCTCGCGCTCATCGTCGGGCGCAGCCGCGAGCGCCTTCTTGTGGAGGATGCCGACGGCGGCCTTGGCGCCCATCACGGCGACCTCCGACCCCGGCCAGGCGAACACGGCGGTGGCGCCGAGGGCGCGGGAGTTCATTGCGATGTAGGCGCCGCCGTAGATCTTGCGCGTCACCAGGGTCACCCGCGGGACACTGCACTCGGCGAACGCGTGGAGCAGCTTTGCGCCGCGGCGCACGACCCCCTCCCATTCCTGGCCGACGCCGGGCAGGTAGCCGGGAACGTCGGTGAGGACGACGAGCGGGATGCCGAACGCATCGCAGAGGCGGACGAACCGCGAGGCCTTCTCAGCGCTCAGCGAGTTCAGGCAGCCGCCCATGCGCAGCGGATTGTTGGCAATGACGCCGACGCTGCGGCCGGCGAGTCGGCCGAAGCCGACGACGATGTTGGGTGCCCACTTAGCCTGGAACTCCTCGAACGAGGAGATCTCGTTTCCGTCGATGTCGTACTCGGTGTCGAGTAACTGGCGCACGATCGGGTGGACGTCGTAGGCGCGCCGGTTGGACTCGGGGAGCAGTGCGCGCAGGTCGGTGTCACCGGCGACGGCCTTGGCCTGGTCGACTTCGCCCTGCTTGGCGAATGTGGCGACGAGCCGGCGGGCGCGCCACAGCGCGTCGGATTCGGAATCGGCGGTGATGTGGCAGACACCGGACTTCTTGCCGTGCGTATGCGGGCCGCCGAGCGATTCCATGTCGACGTCTTCGCCGGTGACGCTGCGAACGACGTCGGGCCCGGTGACGAAGACCCGGCCCTCCGGCGCCATGATGACGACATCGGTGAGAGCAGGGCCGTAGGCGGCGCCGCCGGCCGCAAAGCCGACGACGACTGAGATCTGGGGGATGTAGCCCGACGCGCGGACCATGGCCTCGAAGATCAGGCCGACGGCGTGCAGGGCCTCGACGCCCTCGGCGAGCCGGGCGCCACCGGAATGCCAGATGCCGACGACCGGTGCCTGCTCGGCGATCGCGGTGTCGATGGCGTCGACGATGTGGGCACAACCAACCACTCCCATGGCACCGCCCATCACGGTGCCATCGGTGCAGTAGGCCACGGTGGTAACACCGTTGACCGATCCGACGGCGGTCTGCACCCCAGAGCGGTCCCTGGGGTGCAGGAGCCGCATCGTGCCCTCGTCGAAGAAGTTGGTCAAGCGAAGCAGCGGGTCACGTGGATCCGCTGATCCTTCATGGCTGGTGATGGGAGCCAGGGTGGTCATCGCTTCCTCCTTGCGTCGTGGCAGTCGGGTCGAGTCACTGCAGTCGGAGTGGCTGGTTGTGCGTCACATTCGGTTAGTAGCGTCCAATCGCGATGGCCACGTTGTGGCCGCCGAAACCGAACGAGTTGTTGAGTGCGTATTCGTAGTTGCCTTCGCGGGGTTTGCCCGCGACGACGTCGATGTCACCGCACTCGGGATCGAGATTGTCCAGGTTGAGGGTCGGCGGGATAACGCCTTCCTCAACCGCCTTCATCGTCAGCACCGACTCGAGGGCGCCCACGGCACCGATCGAGTGGCCCAGCGCCGACTTCGGGGCGTAGATCGCCGCATGGTTACCGACCGCCGACAGGATGCCGACCGCCTCGGCGGTGTCGCCGATGGGGGTGGACGTCGCGTGGGCGTTGACGTGGCTGATGTCCTTGGGTGTCAGCCCGGCGGTCTGGATTGCGCGGGCCATGGCCCGCGAATTGCCCTGACCGGTGGGGTCGGGGGCAACCAGGTGGAATCCGTCGGAGGTGATGCCGGCACCGAGGACGCGGGCGTGGATGTGCGCGCCGCGCGCCTTCGCATGCTCCTCGCGCTCGAGGATCAGCATCGCGGCTGCCTCGCCGAAGACGAAGCCGTCGCGATCCTTGTCGAACGGGCGCGAAGCGGCCTGCGGATCGTCGTTGCGCGTGCTCATGGCCCGCATCATGCTGAACGCCGCGATCGGGATCGCGTCGATGTAGCCCTCCACGCCGCCGCAGACGACCATGTCTGCGTCGCCCAAGACGATGTGGCGCCAAGCGTGTGCAATCGCCTCGGCACCCGACGAGCACGCCGAGACCGGGGTGATCACACCGGCGCGCGCACCGACGTTCAGGCCGACGATGCCGGCCGGACCGTTGGGCATCGACATCTGGACGGCGAGGGGCGAGACCTTGCGGTAGTTGCCCGACTCCTCCATCGCGTGCCAGTTGTCGATCATGGCGTCACCGCCACCCTGCCCGGTACCGAGCACGACGGCGAGCCGCTCCGGATCGACCTCGGGCTCGCCGGCCTGCGCCCAGAGGCGCTTGCTCATGACGTGGGCGACCCGCTCGACATAGGCCATGCGGCGCGCTTCCACGCGCGTGACCTCGTCGGCCGGGTCTTCGAGCAGCTTGCCGCCGATCCGGCAGGGGAGCTCGCCGTACTTGGTGACGAATTCACCAGTGAGCTCCCGGATGCCGGACTGGCCGTCGAGCAGGCCCTTCCACGTCGAATCGAGATCGACGCCGAGCGAGGTGGTGGCGGCCATGGACGTCACCACCACGCTGGGAAAGTTACCTCCCAGCGTGGAGTACTCGCGGAGCGACGCGGTCACGCGTCCTTGCCCTCGGCGACGCTCGCGGCGATGGCTGCAGCAGCCTCGGGGTTCTCTTCCTCGAGCTTCTGGATGTAGGAGACGGCGTCACCCACGGTGCGCAGGCCGGCGAGGTCCTCGTCGGGCACCTTCACGCCGTACTTGTCCTCGATCTGGACGGCGATCTCGACCAGCGACAGCGAGTCGATGTCCAGGTCGTCGACGAAGGACTTCTCGATCGTCACCTCGGACGGGTCGATCCCGGTCACTTCCTCGATGATCTCGGCGATACCGGCGATGAGTTCTTCCTGAGTGGCAGCCACGATGTGGTTCCCTTCTATCTACGTCGTTGTCGTTGTTCTACCGGAGGCAGCCATGGTGGCTGCTTGGACACTCGTGGGAGTTCCGGTTATCCAAGTTCTCTGAGGTCGGCCAGGTTGTGCGGCTTATCCAGGCCCACGTTGGGCGTGCCCTTGAGTTCGCGCTTGGCGATGCCGACGAGGGTGCCCGCGGGCGGCAGTTCGGCGATCGCCGTGACACCGGCATCGCGCATCGTGACCGAGCACAGGTCCCAACGGACCGGCCGGGTCACCTGCGCGACCAGTTTGGCCAGAGCATCGGCCCCGTCGGTCACCGGCTTGCCGTCGTAGTTCGACAGCAGGGTGAAGGTGGGGTCGGACGGGGTGATCTGGGCGGCGGCCTGGGCGACCGCCTCCTGGGCGGGTTCCATGAACGAGGTGTGGAAGGCGCCAGCGACGGGGATCTTGCGCACGCGGGCCTTCTCTGGCGGGTTGGCAACAAGTTCGTCGATGGCTTCGACCTTGCCCGCGGCCACGATCTGCCCGACGGCGTTGCGGTTGGCCGGCACGAGCTCGAGTTCGGCAAGCCGGGCGAGGACCTCGTCCTCATTGCCGCCGAGGACCGCAGCCATTGTCGTCGGCTCCAAGGCACAGGCCCGGGCCATCTCGCCGCCGCGGATCGCGGCGAGGGTGACTGCCTCGTCGGGGGTGATCACACCGGCGATGGCCGCAGCTGCGAGTTCGCCGACGGAGTGCCCGGCGACGATGGTGTCGGCGGGGAGGTCGTACTGCTTGACCAGCTCGTCGTACGCGAGGAGTGCGGAGGCCACGACCAACGGCTGGGTGTTCGCCGTATCGGTGATCTCCTCGACCTCCGCGGTGGTCCCGAGGCGCTCGAGGTCCAGTCCGGTCAGCTTGGACCAGGTCGCGAGCTGATCGCGCGCACCGGGCAGCTCGAGCCAGTCGGCGAGCATTCCAGGCTTTTGTGAGCCCTGTCCGGGCGCGAGCAATGTAAGCACCTTGTTAGGGAACACCCTGAGCAGGGCGTTTGACGGTGTCGGTGCGAATGAACCTTTACAGTTCAATTTGTAGGATTCCTACAAAGGCACCCCGCGCCGTGCCGCGTCTGAGGCGGTCTCGTTATCTGTTACCGAATCGAGTCCAAACCGGCTCAACCTGGGAGAACACTAAGAGTGGCATGTCACGCGTGTTACTGATGTGACAGATGATCACGTTTTGTTTCGGTAGTGAGTCAATCTGCCCACGGTCGTGGCGACCCTCAGAACGTAGGCATCTCGAGGGTTAGTTGGGTCACGTCCGGTGATTTCGGTGATTCGTTTTAGTCGATATCGGACAGTATTCGGGTGGACGAACAGTGTCCGTGCGCAGGATTCGACGGACCCCCCGGCGTCCAGGTAGGCCTCGAGCGTCGCGGTGAGGACCGCTCCGGCATCGCTCAATGGCTTGGTGAGCGTCGCGGTCAAGGTCGCCGCGGCCGTCGGATCGCCGGCCAGGGCGCGTTCGGGCAGGAGTTCCAGGCTGTGGACTGGCCGGGGAGCCCCGGGCCAGCCGACCACGGCCTCCATGCCCGCCATGGCCTCGGCCGCACTGGCATGCGCGCTCTCCAGGTCGGGCATCGTCGGCCCGATCACGACCGGGCCGGCGGCGAAGTTGTCCAGCAGCTCGGCCAGGAACGGTTCGGTGACCGAGATCTTCCCGCTGACGATCGCGACCAGCATCGAGCCCTGGACCACCGAGAGCGCGGCCCGGTCGTGGGCCACGGCGGTGTTGTGGATCGTCAACGGCACCGACACGTTTTGTTCGGGCGGCGGGGTCCCGACGATCACCGTCGCCATCGCCTCGGAATCCCAGTTCAGCGCCGCGGCCCGCGACATCAGTTGGGGACTGGTGTCACCGCGGACCACCCCGTCGACGACTAGCGCCTCAAGACGGGAGTCCCACGCGCCGCGGGACTCGGCCGCCGACGCGTAGATGGTCGCGGCCGCGAAGCCGATCTCGCGGCCGTAGCGCAATACCGCCTCGGTGAGTGCCCGTAGCTGTTCGTCGTTGCGGGCGAGCAGTGGCAACCACTTCTCGAAAAACTCCATCGCCGCGCGGACCATCTCGACGGTCTGCAGCAGCGAGATGCGTCGGGCCAGATCCTGCGGCACCACCTGGAAGGCCGCCACCGTGAAATTGACGTTGCCCTCGGGGTCCTGGATCCATTCGGCGAAATTGACGACTGCGCTCTGGACCACCAATTGCACCGACGCGCGTTGGGCAGCGTCGAGCTCGGCGAAGTACGGCAACTGCTCGGACATGGCGTGGACGGCCTCGGTCGCCAGTCGGCCGCTGTACTGCTTGACCCGGCGCAGCAACGTGTCGGGCAGGGCATCGTGCACGTTGGCCGGAGCCGGGACGTGTGCACCGCGCTCGCCGAACACGTCTCCGATCGCATCCATGGGGACAGTCTATGGGTGGATCAGTTACGCCACGCCGGGGTCGCTCGTCTGCTCCGGTGCCGCGTTCACGTCGTCGATCCGGTATTGCTGTGCGGCCTGTGCGGCGACCGACCGGTCGACCTTGCCGTCGCGCGACAGCGCGAGCAGTGCGCCCACGACGATCGACTCGGCGTCGATGTTGAAGACGCGCCGGGCCGCCGGGCGGGTGTCGGAGAAGCCGAAACCGTCGGTGCCCAGGGTGAGGTATGTACCGGGGACGTAGGCCCGGATCTGCTCCTGCACGCCCCGCTGGAAGTCGCTCACCGCGACGGTGGCATCGGAATTGAGGACCGACGCCACAAACGGCACCTCCTCGGGGGAACCGGGTGAGAGCAGGGCGGCGCGGTCGGCGCGAATCCCGTCGCGCGCCAGTTCCGACCACGAGGTCACCGAGTACACCGTCGCCGCGACGCCCCAGTCTGCGGCAAGCATCTCCTGCGCGCGCAAGGCATCGGGCATCATCACGCCCGACACCAGGATGTTGGCCGTCGGCGCGCCGGCCAGCTCGGGCGCGGGGGAGTAGCGGTAGATCCCGCGCAATAGGGCGTCGACGTCGAGGTCGTCGGGTGCTGCGGGTTGGTGGAACGGCTCGTTGTAGACCGTGATGTAGAAGAAGACGTTCTCCGAGCCCTCCCCGTACATCCGCGCTAATCCGCTGTCGACGATGTGGGCCAGCTCGTAGGCGAACGCCGGGTCGTAGATCACGGCAGCCGGGTTGCTGGACGCCAGGAGCGGTGAATGGCCGTCGGCGTGCTGCAGCCCCTCGCCGGTCAGTGTGGTCCGCCCGGCAGTCGCGCCGATAACGAAACCGCGGGTCATCTGGTCGGCTGCGGCCCAAAAGCTGTCACCGGTCCGCTGGAACCCGAACATCGAATAGAAGATGTAGAGCGGGATCATCGGCTCGTCGTGCGTCGAATACGCCGTCCCTACGGCGGTGAAGGTGGCCGTCGACCCGGCTTCGTTGATGCCTTCGTGCAGGATCTGGCCGGCCTGGCTCTCCTTGTAGGCGAGCATGAGCTCCGCGTCGACCGCGGTGTAGAGCTGCCCGTGGCGGTTGTAGATCTTCAGCGACGGGAACCACGAGTCCATGCCGAACGTGCGCGCCTCGTCGGGGATGATCGGCACGATCCGACTGCCGATCTCCGGGTCGCGCAGCAATTCCTTGAAGATGCGGACCAGGGCCATCGTGGTGGCCACCTGCTGGCGGCCCGATCCCTTGTCGACCGCCTTGATCGCCGGTGCGGTGTCGGGGTGCAGCGGTCGTGACCCGCGACGGCGCGACGGGACGAACCCGCCGAGGGTGCGGCGGCGGTCCAACATGTATTGGACCTCCGGCGAGTCGGGACCGGGGTTGTAATACGGCGGTAGATAGGGATCGGCTTCGAGTTGGGCGTCGGTGAACGGCACCCGCAGCGTGTCGCGCAGGGCGATGAGGTCGTCGATCGCGAGCTTCTTCATCTGATGGGTCGCGTTGCGTCCCTCGAAGTGCTTGCCCAGCGTGTAGCCCTTGATCGTCTTGGCGAGGATCACCGTCGGCTGGCCCTTGTGCGCCATTGCGGCGGTGTAGGCGGCGAACAGCTTGCGGTAATCGTGGCCGCCGCGCTTGAGGTTCCAGATCTCGGAGTCGCTGAGGTCCTTGACGAGTTCCTTGGTGCGGGGGTCCCGGTTGAAGAAGTGCTCGCGGACGAAGGCGCCGTCGTTGGCGCGATAGGTCTGGTAGTCGCCGTCGGGGGTCGAGTTCATCAGGTTGACCAGCGCGCCGTCGCGGTCGGCGTGCAGCAATGCGTCCCATTCGCGGCCCCACACGACCTTGACGACATTCCAGCCGGCGCCGCGGAAGAACGACTCGAGCTCTTGGATGATCTTCCCGTTGCCGCGCACCGGTCCGTCGAGACGCTGCAAGTTGCAGTTGACGACGAAGGTCAGGTTGTCCAGGCCTTCCGTCGCGGCGATCTGCAACAGGCCGCGCGACTCGGGCTCGTCCATCTCGCCGTCGCCCAGGAACGCCCAGACGTGTTGGTCGGAGGTGTCCTTGATGCCGCGGTCGTGCAGATAGTGGTTGACCCGGGCCTGCGCGATCGCGTTCATCGGACCTAGGCCCATCGACACCGTCGGGAACTGCCAGAAGTCGGGCATGAGGCGAGGGTGGGGGTACGACGGCAGGCCGCCGCCGAGTCCGGCGTGGCTGTGCTCCTGACGGAAGCCGTCGAGCTGCGACTCGGTGAGCCGGCCCTCGAGGAATGCGCGGGCGTAGATGCCCGGGGAGGCATGTCCTTGGATGTAGATCTGGTCGCCGCCGCCGGGGTGCTCCTGGCCGCGGAAGAAGTGGTTGAAACCGACTTCGTAGAGCGATGCCGAGGAGGCGTAGGTGGAGATGTGGCCGCCGACGCCGATTCCGGGTCGCTGGGCGCGGTGCACCATGATCGCGGCGTTCCAGCGGATGAGGCGGCGGAAGTTGCGTTCGAGTTCCTCGTCGCCGGGGAACCACGGCTCGTTCTCGGTGGGAATGGTGTTGACGTAGTCGGTCGAGGTCAGCGACGGGATGGAGACGTGCCGTTCACCGGCCCGTTCAAGGAGGCGGAGCATCAAGTACCGGGCACGGGCGGGGCCGGCGGCGTCGATGAGGCCGTCGAGGGAGCCGATCCACTCCGATGTCTCGTCCGGATCGATGTCGGGCAGGTAGGAGGCCACGCCCTCGCGGATGACCCGGACGCGGTTGGGTGTACTCGACTCGTCAGACACGGTGATCGGTTCCTTACGATTCTGTTGTCGCCGGCGATGGTGGTGCTCGGCCCAATGGTGAGCGAACGCCGGGGGTGAGGCGCCGCCATGCCAAGCCTAGTGTGCGTCGGGGCCGCCCGTGAGGTCACTGGAGCATCGACTCGCACCATCGGCATGCTCGCGGTGCCGCACGGCTACGATTGCCCTATTCGTCGACACGCCTTCGGCGATCGCCAACCCCGATACGGAGAGTCATGACGGACCAGATCACGATCGGCAGCACCACGGAATCCGGGTCGCGGCGCTGGGTCGCCGGGGTCGTCGCGGCGGTCGGTGCCGTCGCCGTCCTCACCGGATGCACTGTTTCCGGCACCCCCAGTGCACCCCCGCAGGCGGTAGCGCAGTACAAGGCCGAGCAGGTGGTCAAGCGGCAGAAGGCCAACGCACAGCAGGTGTGCCTGACCATCCCGGTGACAATGCGGCAGAGCGTCGACGTCTACAACTCGATGATTCGCGCCTACAACGCGTCGGGCAACCTCGACACCAACCTGGTGAACCAGACACTGGCACGGATCGACCAGGACCTCACGGCGCTGCGCGCTGCCAATGAGAAAGACCTGCCGGCGGACCTGAAGACGCAACTGGGAAAGATGATCACCGCGCGCGAGGCCCAGCGCGCTGCAGTCGCGTCGCGCAACATTTCGTCGATGAACAGCACCGCCCGCGAGATGAACTCCGCGCGTGATCAGTTCACCGCATTGTGCAAGACCTACCTCTGAGTTGGGTTTCAGCTTGCGCTCTGGCGCTAGAGACGGTGGGATAGCAACACGAGTCGTCGAGAGTCCGCTTGACGGCCGTCCTGATTGAGGAGGTCGCGCGTGGTCGCCGCCGATGGTTCCGGTGCGCAGAGGTTGGGCCTGAGCAAAGGGCTGGTCGTCCAGGAGTTGGGATGGGACGACGACACTGATGACGACTTGCGCGCCGCCATCGAGGACATCATCGACGCGGAGATGCTCGACGAGGACGCCGTCGAGGTGATCGACGTCGTCCTGCTGTGGTGGCGCGAAGACGACGGCGATCTCACCGATGCGCTCATCGAGGCGATCGGCCCGCTCGCCGACGACGGGTACCTGTGGGTGCTCTCCCCGAAGACGGGCCGCAGTGGCCATGTGGAGCCCAGCGAGGTCAGCGAGGCGGCTGCGACAACCGGGCTGACGCAGACCAGCGTCACCAACTTGGGGGATTGGACCGCCACGCGGCTGGTCCAGCCCCGTTCGCGCGGCTCGCGCTGACGATGGAAAGCCTCATCGCGGTCGGCGACCGTGCGCCGGATTTCACGCTGTCCGACCAGAACAACCAGCGGGTGAGCCTCGCGGACCTCATCGCAGACCGCCGCGTCCTACTGGTGTTCTTCCCGCTGGCGTTCACCGGCAACTGCGAGGGCGAATTGGCCCTTATCCGCGACCGCCTGCCCGAGTTCGACAACGATGCGCTGACCACTGTCGCGATATCCGTCGGACCGCCCCCCACGCACAAGGTGTGGGCCAGTGCCCAGGGATTCCTGTTCCCGCTGCTCTCAGACTTCTGGCCGCATGGCGCGGTCGCCCAGCAGTACGGCGTGTTCAGTGAGCGGCACGGCTATGCCCTGCGCGGCACGGTGCTCGTCGACCGCGACCGCACAGTGCTGTTCTCCGATGTCGCCGAGGCCGGCGCTCCGCGCGATGAGGGCGTGTGGGCACGCGCCCTCGCCGCTGCCAGCCTTTAGCTACCAGTCGGGGTCCCGTCAGTCGGCCGGTCCGACGGGTTCGTCGCCGCGGAGCGTGACGCGGTGCATCACGCGGCGCTCCGGCAGGTAGTCGCGATTGGCGTAGTGCAGGGTGTTGCGGTTGTCCCACAGCACGATGTCGCCGAGGGTCCAGCGGTGCCGCACGATGTGTTCGGGCTTGGTCAGGTGGGCGTAGAAGATGTCGAGCAATCCGCGGCTCTCCGCGTCGGAGACGCCTTCGATATACGAGGTGAAGCCGGGGTTGACGAAGAGGGCCTTCCTCCCGGTCTCCGGGTGGATACGCACCACCGGGTGGCGAGTGGGGACGAGTGCGGTGACCTGCTTGCCCTCCCACACGTTGCCTACGCCGCCACGGCGCTGACGCAGGTAGTAGCCGAATTCCCGCTCGCCGTCGTGGTAGGCGTACAACTCGTCGGCGACGCCGCGGAGCTGCGGTGACAGCGACTCGTAGGCCAGCTCGCCGTCGGCCCAATTCGTATCGCCGCCGGTGCTCGGCAGCACGATGGGACGCAGCACCGAACCGGCTGGCGGGCGCGGCATGAACGTGACGTCGGTGTGCCACTCGTCGGCGAAGCCGTTGTCGGTGCTGTCGAGGGTGAATACCTCGTCGGGGACATCGCCGCTGTCCCACACCGGGTGTCCGATGGTGGTCTCGCCGAGACGCTGCGCGAGCTGCACGTGCTGTGCGTCGGTGATGTGTTGGTCGCGCAGCACGATCACCTTGAACTCGACGAGCGCCTCGCGAAGGAGCGCGATTTGGCCGTCGTCGGCGGTGGTGACGTCGATGCCTCGCAGTTCGGCACCGAATCGCGGACCCAACCGCACCACATCGAGTTCTCGCCCCGCAGTGATGGTGTCAGTCTGTGCAGTGCCGATTGTGGCGGTCATTTCCTCGTCCTTCCCGTGACCGCTCGCACTGGACGGGGGTCCGGCGAGCCTCCTCCATGTCTACGGGCTCTTCGCCGTCATGCCCATGGTTCGACGCAGGGTGAGCGGAATAGGGGGAATCGGTGCGCGCAGTAGGGATCGAACCTACGACCGCTGGTGTGTAAAACCAGTGCTCTACCGCTGAGCTATACGCGCGTGGCCGCCGACACGGCGGCGGACCCTGGCAAATCTAGCGCGAGGGCCCGTCGGGGTTCAAACGCGCTCAGCCGGTCAGGCCGGGACGCGCCAGCTGGAAGAACTGCCAGATGAGCGCGGTGGCGTTGACGTGGTTGGACGGGCGCAGGGGCGTGGTACCCGAGCCCGGCCACAGGTGGGTGCCGCCTTCGATGCGCACATGACTGACCATTACGCCCGGTTGGCAGGCTAACCAGTCGATACGCGTGGTGGCGTTGGCGATCCGAGACTCGATCGGAGGGGCGCATCCCGCCCGGCGCGCCCAGCCGCCGACTTCGTCGGGGATCGGCGGGAGGACGGAGCCGAACTTCTGCAGGCCCCAGTACGGCACAATCCGGTCCTCGGTCCCGTGGAACTCGATGCGGGAGACGGGACGCGCTTGGGCGCAGCCCTGGTTGGCCTGCGGATAGAACGCGCCGGAGACCATGGCAATCGCGGCGAACTGCCCGGGCAATTGGCAGGCGAGGAGGTTGGCCAGACCGCCGCCGTTGGAGCGCCCGACCGCGAAGATCCGGCCGTTGTCGACGCAGGCGTTGGCGCGGACCGTGCGGATGATCTCGCGGGTGAAGCCGATGTCATCGGCTTTGGGGTCGGAGTACGGCGCACCCTGCCAGGAGCGCGGTCCGGAGGTGCTGCGCATGGCCTGGGGATAGACCAGGATCGCCGGTAGACGCGACAACTGCGTGTAGCGCTCGAAGAACAATGCCGCCTCGCCGCGGCCGTGGTAGGCGATGATCAGCGGGGTCGGCCGTCCCTGGGTGTACCCGGCGGGCAGGCGCACGGTGAAGTTGCGGGTGATCCTGCCGACGTTGACCGACTGGGGGACCGACGCACTCGCGACGTATTCCGGGGCGCCGGCGCACCCGGCGACCGGCGTCGCCACCACCCGGGGCGCGGCCAGCACGTACTGGGCGGCACTGCCGCCGAGCAGCACGATTGCAGCGATCACCCCGGCGGAAAGGGCAAGTCGACGAGAAAGCACGAGGAACAGAATAGGGTGAGACGCAGGGAAATCGCGCATCGCAGAGGTGTCGTGAGACACATGCGCACTCGTGTGACAGGACGGGACCCGGTGGACTGATGGATGCCACGAATACTGATGCGCGCGACGCGATCGCCGCCCTGGTTGAAGAGTGGGCGGCGCTGCGCTCACTCGTCGACGGACTCTCCGACGAGCAGCTCGCTGCGGCGTCTGTGCTGCCCGGCTGGTCCAACGCCGACATCGTCGCCCACGTCATCGGCACCGAAAGCCTGCTCGCCGGCCGACCCGTGCCCGACCACGACGTTGCCGGACGTGACCACATCCGCAATCCGATCGGCGAACTGAACGAGAAGTGGCTCGAGGAGCTGCGCGGCCATGACCGGGCGGCCTTGCTGTCGGGCTTCGATGCGATCACCGCTGAACGCGCCGCCGCGCTGGCCGCGATGTCCGACGAGGAATTGGCTGCTCCGGCGATGACACCGGCGGGCCCGTCGACCTACGGGCGGTTCATGCGGATCCGCGTCTTCGACTGCTGGATCCATGAATTGGACCTGCGCGACGGTCTCGGGCTGGACCCACCGACAACTGCGCGCCCGGCCGCCATCGCCGTCGACGAGGCGTCGGCATCGCTGCCGTACGTGCTGGCCAAGCGGGTCGGGGTGCCGCGCGGGACGACGGTGGTCATCGAACTCGACGGGCTGGTGGAGCGGGCGATCGGCGTGGAAGTCGCCGAGCGCGCGTCACTCGTGCCGGTCGGATCGACGCCTGCCGATGTCGCCCTCGCTGTCGACACCTGCGCGTTCTTCCGGCTGATCGGCGGGCGGCGTGACGCCGATCCGTCGGCCGTCACAGTCACCGGCGACGCCGAGCTGGGCGAACAGATCGCCACACATCTGGCCTACACGATCTGAGGGTCGCGCAGGACAGGTGCTCCGCCGGCGAACGCGCGGGCCCGTTCGCCGTCGAGGATCTGCGCGGGCAGTGGGTCAGATAACAGGGCACGGGTCAGCGCCGCGGTGGCCTCCATGGGTTCGCGGGCCGCGGCGATGACCACATTGCCGGTGCGCCGACCCTTGAGCATGGCGGCGTCGGCGACGACCGCCACGTGGGGGAAGACGTCGGCGATGGTCGCGACCTCGGCGCGCGCGAGGGTCAGGCGACGATCGTCGGCACAGTTGACCAGATAGAGCCCGCCGTCGTCGAGAAGCGCCGCCACGGACTCGGTGAACTCGCGGGTCGTCAGGTGCGCGGGGGCGCGCTCGTCGGCGAACGCGTCGCGGATGACGATGTCGCGAGTGCGCGGGGTGAGCTGTTCGACGACGGCGCGCGCGTCGCCGACGCGGATGCGCAGGGCCGGAGCGCGGGGCAGATCGAACCACTCCCGGGCGTAGGCGGCCAGGGCGGCGTCGATCTCGACGGCGACTTGGCGCGCCCCGGGGAATCGGTGGTCGAGATAGCGGGGCAGGGCACAGGTGGCGGCCCCCAGGTGCAGGGCGCGCGGTGGGCGCGGCGCGGAGGAGAACCGCTCCTCGACGATCAGCGCCATCTGGCGCATGTATTCGAAATCGAGTCGCTCGGGGTGGTCGGGATCGATGTGGCTGCTCTCGGCCCCGTTGATGCACACCAGCCAACCCGAACCCGAGGCAGAGAGTTCGGCAGTCCCGGTGTCGATCGGGTAGACCCCCGGGGCCGGTTCGGTGTTGCGCGGTGCCACGGCGCCAACTCTATTTGGGCTCACTCAATTGGGCTCGCTCCATCGCCGGTCGATACGATCACGGCATGGATACCGCCGCCGGGATCGTCGTCGGGGCACTTGCCGACAGCGCCGTCGGTGACCCCCGTCGGTGGCACCCGGTGGCCGGGTTCGGCCGCTGTGCGGCTGCGCTTGAAGAAGCGATCTACGCGCCGACACGGGCGCGGGGAGCGGTGTTCACGGCGGTGTGCGTAGCAGCGACCGCTCTTGTCGGGGCCGTGCTGTCGCGCTTCGGTGCGCTCGGCGTCGTGATCGCGACGTGGACGGCGCTGGGTGGCCGGTCACTGGCCGCGGTCGGGGAGTCGATGGCCGATGCGCTCGATGCGGGGGACATCGAGGCGGCGCGGGCGCTGGTCCCGAGCCTGTGCGGGCGCGACCCGGCGGCACTCGACGAGGCCGGGATCTGTCGGGCGGCGGTCGAGTCGATCGCTGAGAACACTTCCGACGCGGCGGTGGCCCCGTTGCTCGCCGCGGCCGTCGGCGGGGCGCCAGGCGCCCTGGCCTACCGTGCGGTCAACACGCTCGACGCGATGGTCGGCTACCGCACCGAGCGTCACCGAGAGTTCGGCTGGGCCAGCGCCCGCCTCGACGATGTTGCCAACTACCTGCCCGCCCGGCTGGGCGGTGTCCTGGCGGTGCTGCTCGGTCCGCGGCCCCGCCAGGCCGCACAGGCATGGAAAGCCGATGCGCACCGGCACCCCAGCCCCAACGCGGGCGTCGTCGAGGCGGCGTTCGCCGGTGCGCTGGACCTGACACTCGGCGGACCGACGGCCTATCGCGGTTACACCGAGGACCGCCCGGTCCTCGGCGGTGGAAGGCGGCCCGGTGTGGCAGATGTGCGTGCCGCGGTTCACTTGTCGCGCCGAGTGCGGGCCGGGTCCCTCGTGGTTGCCGTCGTGCTCACCGCTGGTCGGTCGGCGTTCAGCCGCTCCCGTAGCGGTCGGCAAGCTTGCGCTTGACCTCGTCGTCGGCGTCCCCAGCGGTGGGTGCTGCGCCAATCGTGGGCCGCTGCGCTGACCCGCTGCGGATGCCCGCGGCGCGCAGCCGCTCCTTCGTGCCGGCAGGCGCATCGGCCGCATCCGCAGGCCGTCGACGCCGCTGGCGGATCTCGCTGTAGAGGAAATAGGCGACGCCGAGCGGCGCCATGATCCCGAACGCGAGCCACTGCAGGCCGTAGGACAGGTACGGGCCCGACTCCAACTGCGGCAGCGCGATAGGGGACAGCGATCCCGGCTGGTCCGCCGACAACTGCAGGTAGAAGGGCGCCAGAGACGTACCCAGAGCGCGCCCGGCGTCGGCGGGGTCGATGCTGTAGGCGGTCATGGTGTGGCCGATGGGGGCAACGCCCCGTCCAGGACTGGTGCCCTCGCTGGCGCGGATGCGTCCATGGATGGTCACGGTGCCCGCTGGCGGAGGTGCGACCGCTGGGAGATCAGCGGCCTTGGGCGGCCGGACGAATCCCCGGTGCACGAGGAACGCCCCGTGGTCGGTCTCAAACGGCGTGAGCACCTCCACCGCGGGCTGGCCCTCGATGCTGCGCAGGCGCAGCAAGATCTGTTGAGCGGGCCGGTAGCGGCCGGTGAGGACGACTTCTCGCCACTCAGTCTTCGGGTCGAACACCGACGGATCGGCTACGACCTCGCCCAGCGGTACCGGGGCCGTCGCGACCGCGTGGCGGATGAGATCGTTGCGTTCGGTCGTCGATGAGTTCTTCCCGAGCTGCCACGGTGCGAGCACGGAAAAACAAAGTGCCGCGAAGGCGACGACGACCAGGCCCAATGCGATCCAGCCGGGTCGCAGCAGCACGCGTAGCGCCGACATCCTCAGCTCACGACGGTTTCGCCCAGGCGCACCCGGACCCAGTCGAGGATGCCCGGGACCGCGGATTCGATGAGGACGCGAGTCTGGGCGAAGTCGGCTTGGGTGCCGTAGTACGGGTCGGGTACGTCGGTATGGGGGCCGGCCGCCGGGTCGAAGCTGCGCAGCAGGCGCACGCGGTCGCGCAGCTGGCGCTTGCGCTCGAGCATCCGCACGTGCTCGGAGTCCATCGCCAGGACAAGATCGGCGTCGTAGTGCTGCGGGCCGAGATGGGCCGCGACGTGATGGTCGGAATACCCGTGCGCGAGCAACTCGGTGCGGGCGCGGTTGTCGGCCGGGTGGCCCACGTGCCAACCGCTGGTTCCGGCGCTCACCACGTCGACCCGGTCGTCGAGGCCCGCCTGCGCGAGCGCGTGTCGCAGGATGTTCTGTCCCATGGGTGACCGGCAGATGTTGCCGGTGCACACAACACAGATGAGAAGGTTCTCAGTCATCGCACCTCCAGACTACGGGGGGCGGGGTGCGTCCGCTCGGGTCGGTACGCTCGCCGGTATGGATCCGGACCGTCATGGGGATGCCGACGCGTTGCCCGGGATGGTCGATTTCGCCGTCAACGTTGCGCCAGGACCGCCCGATTTTGTTGTCGACGCTGTGGTTGGAGCGATTGGCGGCCTTGCCGCCTACCCGCGCGCCGACGACGAGGAGGCCGCCCGCACGGCCCTCGGACAGCTGCACGGCCGGCCTCCCGAAGAAGTGCTCCTGCTCAACGGTGCGGCCGAGGGCTTCGAACTCGTGGCAGGACTGGGTCGGCGACGCGCCGCCGTCGTCGTCCCCTCATTCACCGAGCCGGTGTCGCTGCTGCGTCGCGCGGGCGTCACGGTCACCGAGGTGGTCGGGTCCGCGCCGTGGCGGCTCGCCGATGTCCACGACGACATTCCCCACGACGCCGACCTCGTCGTGGTGGGCAACCCGACGAACCCGACGTCGGTGCTGCACCCGGCCACCGACGTGCTGGACCTGCGCGCGGATGGGCGCCTGCTCGTCGTCGACGAGGCGTTTGCCGACCTGGCCCCGGGGGAGTCGGTGGCCGATCAAAGCCGCGACGACGTCGTCGTGTTGCGCAGCGTCACCAAGACGTTCGGCCTCGCCGGATTGCGGGCGGGATACCTGCTGGCTGCGCCGCCGGTGATTGCCGAACTCACCCGCAGCCGGCGCAGCTGGCCGGTGGGTTCGCCGGTGCTGGCGGCCCTGCGCGCGTGTGCCGGTCCACTGGGCCGCGCGTACGTGGAGGCAGCAGCGGCACGGGTGGTTGCCGACCGGGCCTACTTGTGCCAGCGGTTGACGGCGGCAGGCCTGCATCTGCCGGTCGAGCCTGCTGCCCCCTTCGTGCTGGTCCGGCACGCCCGCGCATCGCAGATCCGGGTTGCCCTGGCACGGCGCGGGTTCGCGGTGCGCAGTGCCGAGAACTTCACCGGTCTCGGCCCGGAGTACCTGCGTTTCGCGGTTCGCGCGCCCGACGTCGTCGATGATCTATCCCGGGCACTGGAATCAGTGCTGGAGGAGGTGGGCAGTGACTGAGGCAGCGACGCTTGACCGGATAATCAGCCAACTTGAGGAGGCCTATCCACCACGGCTGGCGCAGAGCTGGGACTCGGTTGGGCTGGTCTGCGGAGATACGGGGGAAACGGTCGCACGCGCTCTGGTGTGCGTGGACGTGACCTCGGACGTGGTCGAGGCCGCCGTCGCCGGTGGGTACGGGCTCGTCGTCGCGCACCATCCCTTGCTGCTGCGCGGCGTGGATACCGTGGCGGCGTCGACACCGAAGGGTGCGCTCATCCACCGGCTGATCCGCGGGGGATGTGCGCTCTACACCGCCCACACGAACGCCGACAGTGCGCGCCCAGGGGTGTCCGACGCCCTTGCCGACGCACTGGGTGTGCGTGACACCGCCCCGCTGGAACCCATTCCCACCGAGTTGGACAAATGGGTGGTCATGGTGCCGATCGATTCCGCGGCCCAGGTACGGGACGGGTTGTTCGCCGCGGGTGCCGGTGAGATTGGCGACTACCGGCAGTGTGCGTGGTCGGTGCAGGGCGTCGGCCAGTTCGAGCCGCTGCCCGGGGCCCGCCCGGCGATCGGTTCGATCGGCGGTCTGACCGAGGTCGTCGAAGCACGCATCGAGGTCGTCGCGGCTCGTCGGTTGCGCGCTGGGGTGCTGGCGGCGCTGCGGGCCGCGCACCCATACGAAGAACCGGCCTTCGACATCCTGGAGCTAGCGGACACGCCCGGCACCGGCGGTGCCGACAGCGTCGGGCTGGGTCGGGTCGGCGTGCTGGCCGCCGAGGTCTCGTTGCGCGAGTTCGCCGACTTGGCCGCCGCGCGGTTACCACGTTCTGCCTGGGGCATCCGCGCCGCCGGCGATCCCGACCGTCGGATCCGGCGGGTCGCAGTGTGCGGCGGCGCGGGTGATTCGTTGATCGGCGCCGCTGCGGCTTCGGGGGCCGACGTGTACCTCACCGGCGATCTGCGCCACCACGTCGTCGACGAGGCACTGCGGGCCGGGGGACCGGCCCTCGTCGATGCCGGCCACTGGGCCACCGAGTTCCCGTGGTGCGCGCAGGCGGCGGGAATTCTCGAGTCGCTCGGGGTCCCAACCGATGTCCATGCCGGGCCGACCGATCCGTTCGGATTGCACGCGAGCGCCGAGCGCTAGACTCGCGCACGTGAAGGTCGAGGCAGCGCGGCAGCGGATCATGCTCGAGGTTGCAGAGGTCGACGGGGATCTGGCCAGGGTGCGCCACCAGCGTGCGAATCTGCCCGAGGACCGTGAGCTCGCCGAGATCGCCGAGCGCATTTCCGCGGCGCGCGATGATGCGACCCGCGCGGATATCGCGGCCGAGGACCTCGACCGGGAGGCCGGGCGCCTTGATTCGGAGATCAACGGCATGCGCACGCGCGAGGAGCACGACTCGGAACTGCTGAACCGATCGGGCATGGCGCCCAAGGCGCTCTCGGAATTGCAGCACGAACTCGCCGGTCTGCAGCGGCGTCGCTCAATCGCCGAGGACGAGATGATCGATCTCATGGAGCAGCAGGAGGCCGTTGCGGCCGAGCGCGACCGCGCGCAGGCCACGGTCACCTCGCTCGAGGAGGAATCGCAGGGCGTGCGGGCCCGACGTGATGCCGCGGCTGCCGACCTCGACGAGAAGACCGCAGACCTGCAGCAGCGGCGCGGTGCGATCGTCGCTGACGCGCCAGGCGAGTTGCTGGCGGTGTACGACCGTCAGATTTCCCACGGCAAGCCCGGTGCCGGTCTGCTGCGGCAGCGCCGCTGCGGTGCCTGCCGGATGGAACTCGACCGCGGCACGCTGTCGCAATTGGCCACCCTCGACGAGGACGACGTCGCGCGCTGCGAGGAGTGCGGTGCGCTGCTGATCCGGACCCACGAGTCGGGGCTGTAGCGGTGGGCTCGTCGTCGGCCTCGACGTCGACGCGGCTGGTGCTGCTGCGCCACGGGCAGACGCCTCTATCGGTGGACCGGAGGTATTCCGGGCGCGACGACGTCGCGATGACCGCCGTCGGCCTTGACCAAGCGGCGCGGGTTGCGGGCCGCCTGGCGAACTGGCCGATCTCGGCGATTATCTGTTCGCCGCTGCGGCGCACGCGCGAGACCGCTGCGCCGCTGGCCGCCGCGACTGGACTGCCCGTCACCGTCGACGAGGGACTCATCGAGACCGACTTCGGGCAGTGGGAGGGGCTGACCTTCAGCGAGGCCGCCCGCCGCGACCCCGAGGTGCACCGGGCATGGCTGCGCGATACGACGGTGGCGCCGCCGGGCGGGGAGAGTTTCGCCGACGCCGAGGCGCGCGTAGCGACGGCACGCGAGACCATCGTCGCCGAGCACGCCGGGCAGACCGTCGTCCTGGTCACCCACGTCACGCCGATCAAATCGATGATCCGTGCGGCGATGCGCGTGGGCCCCGAACTGTTGCACGGGCTGCACCTGGACTTGGCATCGGTATCGCTGGTGGAGTACTTCGACGACGGCGGATCGGTGGGCCGACTGGTCAACGACACCTCCCACCTGCGCAGTTACCCGCTCGGATAGTCGTCTGAGCGCCGTCGCCATGTACCCTGAACGGGCGAACGAGTCGGCCAGGCGGCCGCGGCGCGCGGAACGGCCAGGATCTGGTGCGCCGTGCGTCGAGGAAAGTCCGGACTCCACAGAGCAGGGTGGTTGTTAACGGCAACCCGGGGTGACCCGCGGGACAGTGCCACAGAAAACAAACCGCCGGCGCGAGCCGGTAAGGGTGAAACGGTGCGGTAAGAGCGCACCAGCGGCGCGGGTGACCGCGTCGGCTAGGTAAACCCCACCCGGAGCAAGGTCGAAGCCCGCACCACGTGGTGCGGGTGCGCGGGCGTTCGAGGGCTGCTCGCCCGAGCCCGCGGGTGGACCGCTTGAGGCACCCGGCGACGGTGTGTCCAGATGGATGGCTGCCCCCGCATATGCGGGACAGGATCCGGCTTATCGGCCGACTCGTTCGCCTTGCCGGTTTGGGCGTTATCGGCGTTTCACGTCTCTCTTGTCTAGCTGCACGACGGACGTTCCTATTGCCACCGACCGCCGCTGGTGGTTGGCTGTTCTCACGGATTCGCCGCAACGCCGCGTCGTCGTCCGGGTAGGTGGATATTGTGCGTGTTACTCTCGGCCGATTGCTTCGGGCTCGCGCCCAGTCTGATTGGGGTACAGGTGAATAGGACGATCAAGTCTTGTGTCGTGGCGGTTGCCGCCGCACTTGCTGTCATGACCGGGTCGGGGCCCGCCAGCGCCGATCCCGTTTCGGTGAACGAGAGGGTCAGCAAGGCTCTGGTGTTCCTAATATCTGAGTGGACCGGCCAGGTTCAGATCCCATTCGAATCGGGTCCCCAATGGTCGGATGACGTGTCGTTTATGACGACTTGCACCGGTTACATCGTCGACCCGAGTGGTTACATCGCGACCGCGGGACACTGTGCCTACACCGGGGCCGACGATATTAGGACCAATCTCCGCAAAGAAGCCGTGATCGCGCTGGCCAAGACGCAGAATCGCGACGCCGATTGGGCGAACCGTATCTTCCAGCAATCGATCCGGCAGGCCTGGGCGGTGCGAGGTGAGGGCGGCGACGGCGCCAACCCGACTGTCGAGGTGCGTGGCAAGCAGTCGGCCGGGCCCAACCAGGTGATCCGCGACTGGACGACGATGCAGGTCGTCAATGCTCAGTCGACCCGCGACGGCGACAATGCGGTCCTCAAGATGAACGCCAATGTCGGTGCGTTGACCGCGTTGCCGATCGCCAAGGACGCCCCGAAGGTCGGTGAGTCCATCACGAGCGTCGGCTTCCCCGGCCAGGTGAGGCGCGTCAGCGACGACATCACCCTGCCGCAGCCGTCGTTCAAGTCCGGCACCGTGTCATCCCGCCAGCAGAAGGAAGGCGGCATTATGCAGACCGAGGTGTCGGCGACGATCGGCAAGGGCATGTCGGGCGGCCCCACCGTCAACTCGTCTGGCGAGGTCGTGGGGACCAACTCGAACAAGACCATTTCGCAAGAGGAGACCTCGGAGTTTGGCTTCATCACCGACAACGTCGCGCTGCGCTCGTACCTGCAGAGCAACGGGGCGACACTGGTCAGCGTGGAACAGCCGGCCAAGGAGTCGAACGTGTGGGTGTGGCTCGGTCCGCTCCTCGCGCTGATTGCGGTCCTGCTGATTCTGGGTCTGATCCTGGGCCTGCGTCGCAAGCCGAAGGCCAGCCCGGCGCCGTACTACCCGAACGGTACGAACGGGCAGGCGCCGTCGCCGCAGCAGTTCGGTCCGCCGCAGGGTCTGGTGCAGACGCAGCAGCCCGGCCAGTACAGCCCGCCGACAGGGGTGCAGTCACCGGTACCCCCGGCACCCGTGGTGCCGCCGGCGCCTCCCGCACCGCCGACGTTCACAGCGCCGCCGACGCCTCCCGCACCGCCGACGTTCACAGCGCCGCCGACGCCTCCCGTGCCGCCGACGCCTCCCGTGCCGCCGACGCCTCCCGTGCCGCCGACGCCTCCCGTGCCGCCGACGCAATAGCCGGGCACACGGATCAGCGACCTACCACTACCGCGGCCTAGCGCTTCGCGAAGCCGTCGGTAGCCGCAACCAGTGCATCGACGATGCCGGGCTCGAATGATGCGTGCCCGGCATCGTCGATGATCCGTAGCTCCGCGGCTGGCCAGGCTCGGTGCAGGTCCCACGCGCTTCGCATGGGGCAGACGACGTCATAGCGGCCCTGCACGATGACGGCGGGGAGGTCGGCGATCACATCGATGTCGTCGAGCAGCTGCCCGTCGCGCAAGAATCCGCCGTGGGTGAAGTAGTGGTTCTCGATGGCGGCGAATGCCAACGCGAACCGAGCGTCCTCGGCGTCGTCCCGTTGTCGGGGGATCAGATAGCTCGTCGACGATTCCCACTGCGTCCAGGCCAACGCGGCCCGTTGTGCGCGGTCCGAATCCGGGCCGGTCAGGATGCGGTGGTAGGCAGCGACCAGGTCGCCGTCGCGCTCCTCGTCGGGGATCGGCGCGAGGTATTCCTCCCACCGGTCGGGGAAGAGATGCGACGCGCCGCCGTTGTAGTACCAGTCGATCTCGCTGCGGCGCAGCAGGAAGATCCCGCGCAACACCAGCTCGGTCACCCGGGCCGGATGGGCTTGGGCGTAGGCGAGGCCCAGGGTCGATCCCCATGACCCGCCGAAAACCTGCCACTTCTCGACGCCAAGATGCTCGCGGAGCAGTTCCATGTCCGCGATCAGGTGGTCAGTGGTGTTGATCGAGAGGTCGGCGCCGTCGGCGATGTGCGGGCGTGACCGACCGCAGCCGCGCTGGTCGAACAGGATGATCCGGTAAGCCGCCGGGTCGAAGAAGCGGCGCTGCTGGCTCGAGGTGCCTCCACCGGGGCCTCCGTGGACGAAGACCACCGGTTTACCGTCGGGGTTCCCCGAGACCTCCCAGTAGACCTGCTGGCCGTCGCCGACCTCGAGGAATCCATGGTCGTGGGCTTCGATTTCTGGGTACAGCTCGCGCATCACCCCAGAGTATGAGATCGCGTCGGGGAGATCAGTAGATGTGCTCGGGGCCCGGGAAGGTGGCGCGTGCAACCTCGTCGGCGTAGGCGGCGGCGGCGTCGCGCAGATCGTCGCCGATGGTGGCGAAGCGCTTGACGAACTTCGCCGTTTTTCCGCTGGTGAGCCCGGCCATGTCCTGCCAGACCAGCACTTGGGCGTCGGTCTCGTTGCCGGCGCCGATACCCACGGTCGGAATGGTGAGCTTGCGCGTGATCTGCCCGGCCAGCTCGGCGGGGACCATCTCCATGACGACGGCGAACGCGCCCGCCTCCTGCACGGCGATCGCGTCGGCGATCAGCTGGTCGGCACCGTCGCCACGGCCCTGTACGCGGTAGCCACCGAGCCCGTTGACGCTTTGCGGGGTGAAGCCGATGTGCGCCATCACCGGGATACCGGCGGCGGTCAGCACGGCGATCTGCTCGGCGACGCGCTCGCCGCCCTCGAGTTTGACCGCGTGGGCGCCGGTCTCCTTGAAGTAGCGGACCGAGGATTCGAGCGCCTGCTGCGGACCGGCCTCGTACGAGCCGAACGGGAGGTCGGCGACGACGAGGGCGTGCGGTGCGCCGCGGACGACGGCACGGATGAGCGGGATCATCTCGTCGAGCGTCACCGGGATCGTCGTGTCATACCCGTAGACGGTGTTGGCCGCGGAATCGCCGACGAGCAGCACCGGGATGCCTGCCTCGTCGAACCGTGCGGCGGTGGAGTAGTCGTAGCAGGTGAGCATCGCCCACTTGTGGCCTTCGGCCTTCATCTGCTGGAGGTGCTGGACACGGGTGGTGCGCCGGGGCTGGTCGCCTGCGGAGCCGTACACGGGTGCATCCGACATGGTTGTCTCGTTTCTGCCTCGAGTCCCTCGTCGGGTACCCGGGTTGATGGTTGGACAAGCTCAATTGTTCCACCGCGGGGGCAGCCGCGGCCATGGGTCCGACAGTGCAGTTGGTCACAGGCTTGACCACCGAAAAGGACCGAACGTAACACGGTCGTAACAGGCTGCTTCTAGGCTCAGCGATCATGGACCGCCAAAAAGAGTTCGTGCTGCGGACGCTCGAAGAGCGTGACATTCGATTCGTGCGGTTGTGGTTCACCGACGTTCTCGGATACCTCAAATCGGTCGCCGTCGCACCGGCTGAACTCGAGGGTGCGTTTGAAGAGGGAATCGGATTCGACGGCTCGGCGATCGAGGGCTTTTCCCGCGTGTCCGAGGCCGACACCGTTGCGCGGCCTGACCCGTCGACCTTCCAGGTGCTGCCGTGGACGACCTCAGACGGTCGCCACCACTCGGCGCGAATGTTCTGCGACATCGTGATGCCCGACGGCACGCCGTCGTGGGCTGATTCGCGCAATGTGCTGCGCCGCCAGATGGACAAGGCCGCCGAGAAGGGGTTCAGCTGCTACGTGCACCCCGAGTGCGAGTTCTTCCTCCTGAAGGACTCGCCGACCGATGGCACGGTGCCCGAGCCGGCCGATCGGGGCGGCTACTTCGACCAGACCGTGCACAACGCGGCGCCCAACTTCCGGCGCCACGCCATCGACGCGCTCGAGTCGATGGGCGTCTCTGTCGAGTTCTCCCACCACGAGGGTGCGCCGGGGCAGCAGGAGATCGACCTGCGCTACGCCGACGCGCTGTCGATGGCCGACAACGTGATGACGTTCCGCTACCTCATCAAGGAGGTGGCCATCAAAGAAGGCGTTTTCGCGACCTTCATGCCCAAGCCGTTCAGCGACCACGCCGGATCGGCGATGCACACTCACATGAGCCTGTTCGAGGGCGAGGAGAACGCCTTCCACGACCCCGACGACCCGATGCAGCTGTCGGTCGTGGGCAAGCAGTTCGTCGCGGGCATCCTGCACCATGCCTCGGAGCTGAGCGCGGTCACCAACCAGTGGGTCAATAGTTACAAGCGCCTCATCCACGGCGGCGAGGCTCCCACGGCGGCGACGTGGGGCCGGGCTAACCGTTCGGCACTGGTCCGGTTGCCGATGTACACGCCCAACAAGAGTTCGTCGCGCCGTGTCGAGGTCCGCAGCCCCGATTCGGCCTGCAACCCGTACCTGACCTTCGCGGTGCTGCTCGCCGCCGGGCTCAAGGGCATCTCCGAGGGCTACGAGCTGCCCGAGGAGGCCGAGGACGACGTGTGGGCCCTGACGCCCGGCGAGCGCCGAGCCATGGGTTACCGCGAGCTACCCGGCAGCCTGGCCGAGGCACTGCACGTGATGGAGAGCTCCGAACTGGTCGCCGAAACGCTCGGTGAGCACGTCTTCGACTACTTCCTGCGCAACAAGTGGACGGAGTGGACCGCCTACCGCAGCCACGTCACCCCGTTCGAGCTCCGCAACTACCTGCCGCTGTAGGACGGTCGTGCGCCGGGGATCGGTACCCAGCCCGGGGCGGCTCGGTCTACTAGACAGCGCCGCCGCGCACAACCTTGCCCTTCTCGGGTGGAATGCCGAGGAGTCGACCGACATCGCATGGGCGCTCTCGCGCGCGCCCGACGCCGACCTTGCCCTCAAGGCCCTGGTCCGACTGCGCGAAGCCTTGGGTGGCGGCTGGTACGAGGTAGCCGCCCTGATCGCCGGGGACAAGGGGTTTCGCGGCCGCCTGTTCGGAGTGCTTGGCAGTTCCGATGCCCTCGGCGACCACCTCGTTGCCGAGCCGGAGGCCTGGCGGGTGTTGGTGCCACCCACTCTGCCCAATGCGCTCGACATGCGGACCTCGATGCTGGCGGCGGTCGACGCCCACCCCGACCCGTCGGCCGGACCCGACGACCTCGTCTACCGCGCAGGTGTGACCGGCCCCGCGGCGATCATGGCGCTGCGCCGTGCCTACCGCGACAACATCCTGGTCATCGCGGCGCATGATGTGGCCGCGACCGTGCAGGATGAGCCCGCGGTGACCATTCCCGTGGCAACCGCACTCCTGGCCGACCTGGCGGACGCGGCACTGACCGCCACGCTCGCGGTGGCGATCGCCGGCGTGTGTGACGACAAACCGCTGACGGTGCGCCTCGCCGTCATCGCGATGGGCAAATGCGGTGCTCGCGAGCTCAACTACGTCTCCGACGTCGACGTCATCTTCGTCGCCGAGCCCGCCGACTCCACGTCGGCGCGCATCGCCGGCGAATTCATGCGCGTCGGGTCCGCTGCGCTTTTCGAGGTGGATGCGGCACTGCGCCCGGAGGGCAAGGCGGGATCCTTGACCCGCACCCTCGACAGCCACGTCGCATATTACGAGCGGTGGGCCAAGACGTGGGAGTTCCAGGCCCTGCTCAAAGCGCGGCCGATGTGTGGCGACATGGCTCTGGGGAAGGCCTACATCGACGCCGTCAACCCGATGGTCTGGACCGCGGCCGAACGCGACGACTTCGTCGTCGACGTCCAGGCGATGCGCCGCCGAGTGGAGTCACTGGTCCCCGAGGACTTGCGTGAGCGGAATCTGAAACTCGGCAGCGGCAGCCTCCGAGACGTCGAATTCGCCGTCCAGTTGCTGCAGATGGTGCACGGTCGCGTCGACGAGTCGCTGCGAGTACTGGCCACCGTCGACGCGCTGGCGGCGTTGACCGCGGGCGGCTACATCGGGCGCGACGATGGGGCGAACCTGTCCGCGTCGTACCAGTTCATGAGGTTGCTCGAGCATCGGCTGCAGTTGCAGCGGTTATCGCGCACCCACGTGCTGCCCGACCCTGACGACGACGTCGCGATGCGCTGGCTCGCGCGGGCCGCCCACATCCGCCCGTCCGCTGATCTCGATGCCGCCGGAGTGCTGCGCAACGACCTGCGCAAACAGCGCAAACGCATCCGGCAACTCCACGAGAAGCTCTTCTACCGGCCGCTGCTGGAATCGGTGACCCACTTCGACGCCGACGAGTTGACGCTGTCGAGTGAATCGGCCCAGCGCCGCCTCGCCGCCTTGGGCTATGCCAAGCCCGACCGTGCGCTCGGGCACATCCGCGCATTGGCCTCGACGGCGGGCCGGCGCGGGCAGATCCAATTGCTGATCCTCCCGTCGCTACTCGAGTGGATCAGCCGCACCCCCGACCCCGACGCCGGGCTGCTGAACTACCGCCGCCTCTGCGAGGAACTGGTCGACGCCGAGTGGTTCCTGCGCCTGCTGCGCGACGACGGTGTCGTGGCCCAGCGCCTCATGCACGTACTGGGCACATCGGCCTACATCGCCGAGTTGCTGATGCGCGCGCCCGAGGTCATCAAGCTCTACTCCGACGGAGCCGACGGCCCAAAACTCATTGGTGTGAACCCCGAGGACGTCGCCAAGGGCTTGATCGCGTCGACGGTCCGCCGCACCGATCTCAAGCCCGCCGTCGCCGTGGCCCGGGCGCACCGGCGTGCCGAACTGGCGCGCATCGCTTCGGCCGACGTGCTCGGGATGCTCGACGTGCCGCAGGTGTGCACCGCGCTGTCGTCGGTGTGGGCGGCGGTCCTCAACGCCGCACTGGCCGTCGTGGTGGCGGAGTCGCTGCCCGACGGTGGGGAGCCGCCGGCGCGGATCGCTGTCATCGGTATGGGCCGACTAGGTGGCGGTGAACTCGGCTACGGGTCCGACGCCGACGTGATTTTCGTCTGTGATCCCCGTCCGGGCGTCGACGAGACGACGGCGATCAAGTGGGCGACCACCGTCGCCGAGAACGTGCGGATCATGCTCGGCACCCCCAGTGCCGATCCGCCGCTGGAGGTCGACATCGACCTGCGACCAGAGGGACGCAACGGTCCGGTCGTGCGCACGCTCGCGGCCTATCGCGCCTATTACGACCAATGGGCGCAGCCCTGGGAGATCCAGGCGTTGCTGCGCGCCCACCAGGTCGCCGGTGATGACGACCTGGGCATTGACTTCCTGCATATGGCCGATGCGATCCGCTATCCGTCGGGCGGTGTCTCGCCGGAGGCGGTCCGTGAGATCCGCCGCATCAAGGCGCGAGTCGACGCCGAGCGGCTGCCGCGCGGCGCGGACCCCGCGATGCACACCAAACTGGGGCGAGGCGGCCTGGCCGACGTGGAATGGACGGTTCAGTTGGTGCAGCTGCGACACGCCCACGACCACCCTTCGCTCCACAACACCTCGACGTTGGAGTCGTTGGATGCGATCGCCGCCGACGGCCTGCTCCCCGAGGACCAGGTCGAGAAACTGCGCGACGCCTGGCTCACTGCTACCAAGGCGCGCAATGCGCTCGTCCTGGTGCGCGGCAAACCGGTCGACGAACTGCCCGGTCCGGGTTCGGCGCTGCGGGCGGTCGCATTCGCCGCGGGCTGGCCGGCCGACGATTCGGGGGAGTTCCTCGAGCACTACCTGAGGGTGACGCGCCGCGCCAAGACGGTCGTCACCGAAGTATTCGGGGCCTGAGGGTGGCCTTGCGCCCAACGTGGGCGCAACGCTGTGGTCTGCACCACGTGATAAGGGTTACCTCACTTCCGAGGGGTAGCATGGCTGCATGACGATTGTCGCCGAGGAATCCCTTGCACCGGCCGGCCGGACCTCTCAGGTGCTCCGCGAGGCGACCGCGCGCGCCCACGAGAACGCCGAGCGGTCGGCTTTCGTCGCCGACCTGATGGGCGGTCGGCTCGGGGTGGCGGCGTACGCCCGCCTGGTCGGACAGCTCGTGCACGTGTACCGCGCGCTGGAGGACACCGGTGCCCGACTAACCGGCGATCCGGTTGCCGATGCCGTCCTCGACGACCGGTTGGACCGCGTGCCGTCGTTGGAATCGGATCTCGCGGCGCTGGGCGTCGATCCGGCGGGGGAGCCGATGCTCCCGGTGACGATCGATTACGTTGCCGCGATCGAAGCCTGCGACGACGATGCGGTGCGCTACCTCGCCCACCACTACACCCGCTATCTCGGCGACCTGTCCGGCGGGCAGATCATCGCCAGCCGTATGCGCTTGCATTACGGGGTGCCCGACGAGGCGCTGGCGTTCTACCGCTTCACCGGCATCGACAAGCTCAAGCGCTACAAGGACGGCTACCGCGAGCGGCTCGACGCCCTCGACCTCGACCGCGACGCCCTGGCGCGGCTCACGACTGAGGCCATCGGAGCCTTCGAGTTCAACCAGAGGCTGTTCACCGAGTTGGAGAACTGACTATTCGCTGCCGTCGGTCTGGTCGATGGCGGCGATCTGCAGGACGAAGATCAACGGGTCGTCTGCTCGGATCCCGGCGTCGGCCTGTCCGCCCATCGGGCCGTAGCCGTCGGCCGGGGTCATCGCGACGGCGACCGAGGCCCCGGGCTTCTGCCCGACGATCGCCTTTTGGAAGCCGCTCACGACCTGCGTCAACGGGAACGACGCGGGTGTGCCGCGCTCATAGGCGCTGTCGAATGCCTTGCCGTCGCGACCGTTGACGCCCACGTAGCAGACCGACACCATGTCGTCGACGGTGATCACCCGGTCACCCTTGCCCTCGTGCAGGGTGTGGATCGTCGTCTCGGTCACCGTGAAGGGAGTGTCGACGGTGATGCCGGGGGCGTGGCTGGCCGTCGGCGCGACGACTTTGACCTCTCCGGTCGCTCCCTTGAAAGTCCAGTCGGGCTTGGCGTCGGCTGGTGCCGCGGCGGTCGGGCAGGTGCCTGTTTCCGGCTCGGTCCCGTGGGCCTTGTCGGTCTTGTCGTTGGAGCCGCAACCGGTCAGAACGAGGGCGGTCGCGGCGGCGAGGGTCGTGATGATTGCGGGGACGCGAGCGGTTTTGCGCATGGGTCTCAACCTAACAGACCACCCCGGGTACCCTCGTGCGCGAACACCCACCACTGGTACGCAAAGGATCCGGACGAATGGCCAAGCACCCGAATCACACGCCGCAGACTCCCATGCTGATCCCGGGTCGGGTTGAGGACTTCGTGGTCAAGCACCTCGACGGGCCGATGTCGCGGCTCGCGGGCCACCTGCCGTCGGTCTTTGCGACGGTGCACCATACCGGCCGCAAGTCGGGCACGCCCTATGCGACGACGGTGCAGGCCTTCCGTCGCGGCGACACGCTCGCCATCGCCCTGGTGCATGGGAAGACGAACTGGGCTAAGAACGTGCTGGCCGCCGGAGGCGCCGACATCACCGTCAAGGGCCGCGACATCCACGTCGTCAATCCCCGGATCCTGCCCGCCGGCAGCGACGGCTCCGGCCTTCCGCTGCCGATGCGGGCGACATTGAAGGTCGCCGCGGTGCTCGTCGCCGATATCGCCGCTTAGTCGACGATCCGTGCCGCAACGCCGTCGAGGATGAGGTCGAGCCCGAAGCGCAGCTCCTCGTCGAAGAAGTCGACGCCGCCGTCGTCGAGGTAGCCGCTCGCGACCGAGCGCGAAAGATTGGGATAGCGGTCCGCGTCGATGACCTGGGACAACACTGTCGTGTAGTGGTCGGCGCTCGATGCCCGCTCCGGGTCGAATGCGCCCATGTCGGCCGACATTCGCACGTGGTTGCGGGTGAAGCCCGAGATCAACAGCAGCGTCGACAGCCGCTGAGCGTCGGGTAGTCCGGTGCCGTCGAACGCCGCTATACCCGCGTCGGTCCACCGCAGCGTGTGGGGGCCGGCCGGTGGGCGGGTCATTGGCAGCGCAGTGGTCCAGGGGTGTGCGAGCTGACGGTCGACGATTGCCATCGTCCATGCCGTAACGCGGGCCCGCCAGTCTCCTTCGGTGGCCAATCCGGGCGGAGGGGGGCCGTAGGCCTCGTCGAACATGAGCTCGTAGACGTCCTCCTTGGCCTCGACGTAGCGATACAGCGACATCGGTGTGAGGTCGAGTCGTTCTGCGATGGCCTTCATCGATACCGCGTCGAGCCCGTCCGCGTCGGCGATCTCCATCGCCGCGCGGGCGATGTCTCCGACGGCCAGCCGGGGTTTGGGGCCGCGGCGGGAGCCCTGGGTGATGCCCCACATCAACTGCAGGTAGCGGGGGAGTGCGGTGGCCGACGGCATCATAGCGGTCATCCTAGCCGCCTTATTGCTTGCCTCGTACACAAAACAGGCTTAGTATCAGTCTTGTTCATAAACAGTATTTGGCATAAACAGTTAGGTGTGGTGATGAGTTCCTCACGTTCCCCCTGGATCGGCATGGTCGCATTGTGCCTGCCGATGCTCATCGTCTCGATGGACGTATCGGTGCTGTTCTTCGCCGCGCCGTTCATCGCGGCCGACCTGGGCGCGACCGCCGAACAACAGCTCTGGATCTTCGACGTCTATGGATTCGTCCTCGCCGGCCTGCTGCTGACGATGGGCGCGCTGGCCGACCGGATCGGTCACCGGCGGCTGCTCATGATCGGTGCGATTGCGTTCAGCACCGCATCGGTGGCCGCGGCGTTCTCGGTATCACCGGGAATGCTCATCGCGGCGCGAGCACTGCTGGCCGTCGGGGGCGCGACGCTCATGCCGTCGACGCTGGCCTTGGTCCGCCACCTTTTCGTCGACCCCGCGCAACGGGCACAGGCGGTGGCGACGTGGAGCGCGGTGTTCACCGGTGGTGTGGCGGTGGGTCCGATCATCAGCGGTCTGCTCCTCGAGCACTTCTGGTGGGGCTCGGTCTTCCTGATCAACGTGCCGGTGATGATGGCATTGCTGGTCGTCGCACCGTTCCTGCTCCCCGGTGGAACCGGCGACACGCGACGCAGCGTCGACGTGGTCAGCGCGGTGCTCGCTCTCGGTGCGATCCTGCCGGTCATCGAGGGCATCAAGAAGTTGGCCGCGCAGGGGTGGTCGTGGGCCCCGGTCGGACTGATCGCGGCCGGGATCTGCGTCGGTGCGGCCTTCGTGTGGCGCCAGCGGCACTTGACCCAACCTCTCGTCGACGTATCGATGTTCGCCGATCGGCGGTTCTCGGCGTCGATCTGGATCAACGTCGTCGGGGCGTTCGCCATTCTGGGTAACGCGATCATGATGACCCAGTATCTGCAGTCGGTGCTGGGCTATTCGCCGCTGAGCGCTGCGCTGTGGAGCCTGTTGCCCGCGGTGTTCATCGGTGCCGCTGCGCCGGCGGCGGCCACCGGTTCGGTGCGGTTCGGGCGCCCGCCGACGATCATCGTCGGCCTAGTCGTCGCCGCCGGCGGCTTCATCATCCTCGCGTCACTCACCACCGTCCACTCGTTGGCCGTGGTGCTGGTCGGCGCGACCCTGCTGGCCTGCGGCACCGTCGCCGTCTCGGCCGTCATCACCGACTACGTCGTCGGTGTGGCACCGGTCGAGCGGGCCGGTGCGACGTCGAGTCTGCTCGAAACCTCCAGCGAGTTCGGCGGCGCCTTCGGCATCGCCATCCTGGGCAGTGTGCTCAACGCGGTCTACCGGTTGTCCTTCGACGACGCCGCTTTCGCCGACACCCCCGCCGCTCGCAGCCTGTCCGGTGCCATCGCTACGGCGCACGGGCTGGGCGCAGAGCAGGCGCAGCACCTGATGGCGGTGGCGCGCAGTTCCTTCGTCGACGGACTCTCTGCGGCGGCATGGGTTGGCGCCGCGGTGTTGCTCGCCACGGCGGCGCTCGCGGCGTGGGCATTGCGGGGACCGTCAGAACATGCCGTGTCCGAGGAGCATGCGGCAGCCGAATAGGCACATGCCGCGGTGGAACAGACAGCGGCCCCCGACCCTTCCGGGTCGGGGGCCGCCGCGCGTGCCAGGGGAGGGATTCCCCGAATCAGCAGTCGTAGTAGAGCGAGAACTCGTACGGGTGCGGACGGATCTGCACCGGCATGATCTCGTTGTCGCGCTTGAGGCGGATCCAGGTCTCGATGAGGTCCTCGGTGAACACCCCACCGGCGGTGAGGTAGTCGTGGTCCTCCTCGAGACGGTCGATGACCGTGGCGAGCGAGGTCGGCGCCTGCGGGATCGACTTGGCCTCTTCCGGCGGAAGCTCGTAGAGGTCCTTGTCGACCGGCTCGTGCGGCTCGATCTTGTTCTTGATGCCGTCCAGGCCGGCCATCATCATCGCGGCGAAGGCCAGGTACGGGTTGCCCGAGCTGTCCGGGCAGCGGAACTCGAGACGCTTGGCCTTCGGGTTGTTGCCGGTGATCGGGATGCGCACACATGCCGAACGGTTGCGCTGGCTGTAGACCAGGTTGATCGGGGCCTCGTAGCCGGGCACCAGGCGCTTGTACGAGTTGACCGTCGGGTTGGTGAAGGCCAGCAACGACGGGGCGTGGTGCAGGATGCCGCCGATGTAGTAGCGGGCCAGGTCCGACAGGCCGGCGTAGCCCGACTCGTCGTGGAACAGCGGCTTGCCGTCCTTCCACAGCGACTGGTGGGCGTGCATGCCCGAGCCGTTGTCACCGAACAGCGGCTTCGGCATGAACGTGACCGACTTGCCGTTCTCCCACGCGGTGTTCTTGATGATGTACTTGAACAACTGGACGTCATCGGCCGCGTGCAGCAGCGTGTTGAACTTGTAGTTGATCTCGGCCTGACCGGCGGTGCCGACCTCGTGGTGGCCGCGCTCAAGGGTGAAGCCCGCGTTGATCAGGTTGGTCGACATCTGGTCGCGCAGGTCGACGTAATGGTCGTAGGGCGCGACGGGGAAGTAGCCGCCCTTGGGGCGAACCTTGTAACCCAGGTTCGGGCTGCCGTCCGGGTCGGTCAGCGAGCCGGTGTTCCACCAGCCCGATTCGGACTCGACCTCGTAGAAGGTGCCGTTCATCTCCGAGCCGAAAGCCACCGAGTCGAAGATGTAGAACTCGGCCTCGGCGCCGAAGAAACAGGTGTCGGCGACGCCGGTCGAGGCCAAGTAGTCCTCGGCCTTGCGGGCGACGTTGCGCGGGTCGCGGCTGTAGGCCTCACGAGTGAAGGGGTCATGGACGAAGAAGCTCAGGTTCATCGTCTTGGCCTTGCGGAACGGGTCGATCCGCGCGGTTGCCGGGTCCGGCAACAGCATCATGTCCGACTCGTCGATCGACTGGAAGCCCCGCACCGACGATCCGTCGAAGGCCAGGCCGTCCTCGAACACCGACTCGTCGAATGCCGACGCCGGGATCGAGAAGTGCTGCATGACGCCGGGCAGGTCGCAGAAGCGGATGTCGACGTACTCGACGCCCTCTTTCTTGATGCCCTCGAGAAGTTCTTCTTTGCTGCTATACACCGTCCGGTGACTCCTTCACTTGTGTGTAACCAAGAGGATCTGATGGTTACTGCGCCAGGGGGAACCTGGCAGTGTCGATGACGTTATGTAGGTCACGTTGCCCATGGGTCAAAGGCGTGTTTCCCCCGCGTTAACCGGCATGCGGCATGCCGGGGCGGCGTGAGAGACCCGGACCAACTATGGCAAACCGCGACTGGGGGGACGAGGGGAACCCCGGAAACGTGTCCCCGCGCACCCGCCTACGATGGACATATGGGACAGCAGTCGGGCCGTCGGGCCGCCGGATCGTGGCTGTCGGGGCCGCGCGTCGATGACATCGCAGCCAAGGACAACGAGTATCCGGGGCAGGATCTGGGCCTGCCCGCCGAGGGGCCGGGCAGTCTCGCCACGGGGTGGCGTCGCTGTGGCGGACTTCTGGTGGATTGGTTGATGGCCTACGCCGTGGCTTTCGTGTTCGTCGCGAACGAGCCGACCATCGAGGAGCGGGTGGCGGCGGTGTCGCTGCCGCAGTTGGCCATCTGGTTCGTCGTCGGCGTCGGGACCGTGACCCTCTTCGGCTTCACGCCGGGGCAGTTCGCCGTCGGATTGCGGGTGATCCGCGTCGACCTTGGGGCCGACGAAAACGCCGCCATGCGCGCAGCGGTCGGCGTCGTCCGCGCGCTGGTGCGCCAGCTCCTGATCGTCGTGGTCGTCCCGGCGCTCATCAACGACAACAACGGCCGCGCATTGCACGACCGGGTCACGCGCACCGCGGTGGTGCGCAGCCGCTGATCGGACCGGCTAACGCCGGCGTCGAGCCTTACGGCGGATAGTCGCGAGCGTGCCCTGCCAGGCGAGCACGACACCGTCGGCCATCGTCGTGGGTTCGATCAGATCGCGCGACAGCAGCGCGGTGGAGGCAGCGACGGTGGACTTCGAAGCCTTGGAACGCTGGCCGGAATCGAACGGTGGCTGCGGGTCGTATTCGATCATCAGCTGGATCGCCCTCGCCCGGTCCTCACCGGCTACCTGTGCGGCCAGCCAGAGGGCCAGGTCGATGCCGGCGGAGACACCGGCGGCGGTGGCGATGCGGCGGTCGGCCTCCACGACGATGCGCTCGTCATCGACGGCGACCGCGCCGAACATGGGCAGCAGCCGCAGCGACGACCAGTGCGTCGTCGCGCGTCGGCCCTCCAGGAGTCCGGCTGCCGCGAGGACGACGGAACCGGTGCACACCGATGCGGTCCAGTCGGCACCAGGGGAGACTGTGCGCAGCCAGCTGAGCAGCCCCTCGTCGCGGGCGGCCGACGCGCTGCCCGGACCGCCGGGGACGAGCACAATGTCAGGGGAGGGGGTCTCGTCGAAGGCATGCGTAGCGCCAATCGCCAGCACACCGGAATCGGCGACTACCGGCCCCGGCTCGTGCGCGACGAAACGGATGTCGGCGCCGGGGAGTCCGCGCAGCACCTCGTAGGGGCCGACGAGGTCGAGCGCGGTGAACCGCGGGTACACGACGATCGCAATCTGGGTCATGGACACATCCTGCCGCACGGGGTTAGTCTCCCGGTGGTCCCGGGACGACGCGGGGCAGATCTGGGGGGATCACATGATTGATGCCGCGCTGCGCTCGGTGTTTTTCGAGGTACGGGTCGTCGACGACGGTCGGTTGCGCCGCGTCGACGCAGAGGATGCGCCTGAAGTGGTCGCGGCCCTCCGGCTGACGCGTCCGCTGTCGGGATCGTCGGTACGGGTGCGCGCCGCGGAATTGCTGCCCCCGCTGGGCGGCGCCGCCGAGCCCAATGCCATCGCGTCGGCGTTGCGAGCCGCTGGCGTGGCCACCGACGAGGCGCAACTGGTCGCCGCAGCGCTCGGGTCTGCGGTGTCGACGGCCGAGATCGTGGCCGTCGACGTCGAGGGTCAAGTACTCCCCGGTGCGGTCGCGGTTTTTTGCTCGCCGCGCGGCGACGTGGTGTCCGTCCCGTCGACCGCGGCCGACGGTGGGAAGTGGTTCACGCTCGCGCCCGCGACGCCGCGCCGCGTTGCCCTGGCGTGCGCCGACCTCGCCGATGCGGCTCAGATGGGTCCGGCTCAGCGGCGGCGCGCGGCGCGCTGAATATTGCGTACCTTGGCGCCCTGCGGCATCGGGCCCTTGGGCAGCGCGGCCCCGCCCTTGCGGGTGTTCAAGGCATCGAGTCGGGCCTCGAGGGCGTCGACCTGCTTGCCGTCGATGTTCTTCGGCAGCTTGTTCAGGTGCTTCTCGAGCTTGCTCAGCTCCACCTGACCCTCGTCATTGCCGACGAGGACCACGTAGATGGGAGTGCTGCCGACGACCCGCGAGATCTTCTTCTTCTCCTGGTTCAGTAGCCCCTGGGTGCGGTTCGGGTTGCCCTCGCCGACGAGGATGACGCCGGGCTTGCCGATCACGCGGTGCACCGCGTCGAGGTGGGTGGTACCGACGACGGCCTGCTTGATCCGCCACGTCCCGCGCATGTTGCCCAACGCCCAACCGGCAGCCCCCGGCTGTCCCTCGGCCTTGGTGAAGACCGTCTTCTGCACGCGCCGGCCGAACAGGATGAACCCGCCGAGTAGGCCCGCCATGATCCCGAGCGGGATGGTGAACCATACCTGGCCCAGCCACAGGCCGACGCCGACGGCGATCGCCACAGCCAAGACGAATATGCCGACCATGTACGGGACGAGGCGCTTATCCTCTTTGCGCTGCATCTGGAACGCCTGCCAGAGCTGCTTGCGGCGCTCCTTGGAGGCTTGTTTGCGGGCCAGCTTGGCGGCCTTCTTGGCCTCTTTGTCCGCGGGTTCGTTCGCCTTTGCCATGAACGCCAGTCTACGGTGTGCGCGCGGCGCCGAAGACGGCGGTCAGAGGGCCATGCGAGTGAGGACCGAGGACGCCTCTTGCGCGGCGCTGCTCTCGGTGGCCAGGTGGGCCAGTGCCGGCGCCAAGGGGCGCCCGTGGCGGGCCATCGCCTGTGCGTAGAGTCGTCCCGCGCGGTACGAGGAGCGGACCAAGGGTCCGGCCATGACGCCGGCGAAACCGACGTTCGTGGCGAACTCGGACAACTCGACGAACTCCTCGGGCTTGACCCACCGTTCCACCGGGTGGTGGCGCGGCGAGGGCCGCAGATACTGGGTGATGGTGACGATGTCGCACCCGGCGTCGTGCAGATCGCGCAGCGCCGCGCGCACCTCGTCGGTCGTCTCACCGAGCCCGAGGATGAGATTCGACTTAGTGACCAGGCCCGCATCGCGCGCCTGGGTCAAGACGTCGAGGGACCGGTCGTAGCGGAACGCAGGACGGATCCGCTTGAAGATGCGCGGAACCGTCTCCAGGTTGTGCGCGAGGACCTCCGGACGTGAGTCGAAGACCTCGGCGAGCAGGTCGGGCTTGGCATGGAAGTCGGGGATGAGGTTCTCGACTCCGGTGCCTGGGTTGAGCTCGTGGATCTTGCGCACCGTCTCCGCATACAGCCACGCGCCCTCGTCGGGCAGGTCGTCGCGCGCGACGCCGGTGATTGTCGAATAGCGCAGTCCCATGGCCGCGACGCTCTCCGCGACGCGGCGCGGCTCGTCGCGGTCGAGCTCAGCGGGTTTGCCGGTGTCGATCTGGCAGAAGTCGCAGCGCCGGGTGCACTGCTCGCCGCCGATGAGGAACGTTGCCTCCCGGTCTTCCCAGCATTCGTAGATATTGGGGCAGCCCGCCTCTTCGCACACCGTGTGCAGGCCTTCGCGCTTGACCAGGCCCTTGAGCTCGGAATACTCCGGGCCCATGGTGGCCCGTGTCTTGATCCACTTGGGCTTGCGCTCGATGGGCGTCTGTGCGTTGCGCACCTCCAGCCGCAGCAGTTTGCGGCCATCGGGCGCGGTGCCGGCGGATCCGGGTTCGGGGGTGGGGCTGGGACAACTCACGATGACGATCCTAGTGAGGCCGACGTCGACGCGGCGACCGCGCCGGTGCGGGGCAGGGGATGGTCGAGCCAATAGGCCACCGATTGCGCGACCTCGCCGCGGACCTCGTCGACGGTGATCGGCCGGCCGGTCTCGCGCGCCAGCGACGTCACGCCCGCATCGGCGATGCCGCAGGGGACGATGGCGTCGAAGGCGGTCAGGTCGGGGTCGACGTTGAGTGCGAAGCCGTGCAGGGCGACCCCTCGTGCGACACGGATTCCGATCTGCGCGACTTTTCGCGCCCCGCCGTCGAGCCAGACGCCGGATCGGCCGTCGACGCGCCCGGCGGTGATGCCGTGGGCGGCGCACTCGGCGATCAGGGCTTCCTCGAGGCGCCGAACGTAGGCCACGACGTCAAGTGGTTCGCATAGCCCGACGATCGGGTAGCCGACGAGTTGGCCGGGTCCGTGCCAGGTGATGCGCCCGCCGCGGTCGACGGTGATCACCTCCGACCCGTCGGTCGGTAGATCACTGTCCTCGGTGCGCTTGCCGGCCGTGTAGGTCGACGGGTGTTCGAGTAGGAGGAGGACATCATGGTCGAGCGTGCCGTCCGCACGTGCGGCGGCAAGGGCGTGCTGCTCGTCGTAGGCGCTGCGGTAGTCGACCGTCCCGAGCCACCGCACCTCCAGCGGATCGAGGGAGCGGCGAGCGGAATCGGCGGACGACATCAGCGTGTCCACGTCAGGGCGTCGACGAGGGTCTCGTCGGTGAAGGAGAATCCGGCGCGGGTCAGCACCTCGGGTACAACGCGCGAGGACCCCAAGATCATTTCCCGCGCCATGTCGCCGCCCAGCGTGCGCAAAACGGCGGCCGGCACCGGGAGGCGGGTCGGCCGGTGCAACACCGACCCGTAGGTACGGATGAACTCGTCGAAGTGGACGGGTATCGGTGCCGTGAGGTTCACCGGTCCGGCGAGGTCGGGGCTGCTCAGCAGGAACTCGATTGCCGCCACCTCGTCGCGCAGCGAAATCCAGGACAGGTACTGCTTGCCGTCGCCGAGGCGTCCGCCGAGCCCGACCTTCACCAGCGGCCGCAGTCTGCCCAACAGGCCGCCGCGCGGGGCGAGGACCGGCGCGGTGCGCAAGAACACCACTCGTGACTTCTGGGCGGCCGGTGCCGCGGCGGCCTCCCAGTCGACCGCGAGGTCGGCGAGGAAACCGGCGCCGGGTCCATCGGCCTCGGTGGCCGCGCGGCCCCCGGTGTCGCCGTAGAAACCCGTCGCGCTCGCCGACAGGAACACCGGCACGTCGGATTCGGCGATCGCGTCGGCGAGGACTTCGGTCGGCGTGATGCGCGAGTCACGCAACTGTTGGCGGAAGTGACCGCTCCACGGGCGGTCGCCGATGTTGATGCCGCCGAGGGCGACGACGGCGTCAACCCGCTCAAGCGCCTCGTCGGGCACGCCGAAGCTCTCCGGGTCCCAACTGAACTCGTCGGGTTTGCGGGCCTCGCGACGCACCAGCCGGGAGACCTCGGCGCCGTGGGACCGCAACGCCGACGTCAGGGCCGATCCGATCAGCCCCGACGATCCGGCGATCAGAACGTGCATGGGCTACAGCCCGAGGTCGGCGCCGAACTCTCCGGCCTCGAGGCGCTTGCGGATCGTGGTGACGAATCGCCCGGCATCCGCGCCGTCGATGAGTCGGTGGTCGTAGGTCAACGGCAGGTACGCCATCGACCGGACGGCCAGCGACTCGTCGCCGTCGTGATCGGTGATCACCACTGCGCGCTTGACGATGGCGCCGGTGCCCAGCATCGCCGCCTGCGGCGGAACCAGGATCGGGGTGTCGAACAGAGCGCCCTGGCTGCCGATGTTGGTGATGGTGAACGTACCGCCGGCCAATTCGTCGGGCTTGAGGCCGCCCGTTCGGGCTCGATCGGCGATGTCGGCGATCGCGCGGGCCAAGCCAGCCAGCGAGAGGTCATCGGCGTTGTGGATAACCGGTGAGAGGAGGCCCTGGTCGGTGTCGACGGCGATACCGAGGTGGACGCCGCCGTGGTAGGTGATCTCCTTGGTGGCGTCGTCGTAGCTCGCGTTGACGTTGGGATGGGCCTTGAGTGCCTCCACGACCGCCTTGGCGAAGAAGGGTAGGAACGTCAGGTTCACCCCTTCGGCTGCCTTGAACGACGCCTTCGCGGCGGCGCGCAGGGCCGCCACCTTGGTCAAGTCGGCTTCGTGGACCTGGGTCAACTGCGCGGTGGTCTGCAGCGATTCCAGCGTCTTGGCGGCGGTGATCTGCCGGATGCGGTTGGCCTTGGCGGTCGTGCCGCGCAGGGCGGCCAGCTCCGGCTTGACCTCGGGGGCAGCGGCCGCTGGGGCGGCGGCCGCGGGGGCAGAAGGAGCGGCCGCGGCGAGCACGTCCTGCTTGCGGATCCGTCCGCCGACGCCGGTCCCGGTCACGGTCGAGAGGTCGACGTTGTTCTCGGCGGCGAGTTTGCGCACCAGCGGCGTGACGTACGGGCCGCTGTCACCGGATTCGGCGGCCGGCGCGGTGGCCGGGGGTGCCGGAGTAGGTGCAGGTGCAGGTGCCGGCGGGGGAGTCGGAGCCGGTGCGGGCGGCGGAGCCGGAGCGGCTGCGACTGGTTCGGGCGCGGGCGCGGGCGCGGGTGCTGGGGTGGGTGCCGGTGCAGGGGCCGGCGCGGCGGCCGGGCTGCCACTGCCGATTATTGCGAGCGTGCCGCCGACCTCGACGACGTCGTCGGTGTGGGCGGTGACCTCCAACAGTGTGCCGGCGACGGGCGAGGGGATTTCGGTGTCGACCTTGTCGGTGGAGACTTCCAGCAGCGGCTCGTCGACGGCGACGGCGTCGCCGACCTCCTTGAGCCAGTTGGTGACGGTGCCTTCGGTGACCGACTCGCCGAGGGCCGGCATCACGACCGGGGTCCCGCTCGCGCCGCCAGCGGGAGCAGGGGCGGCTGCGGCGGGCTCGGGGGCGGGTTCGGGCTCGGGGGCCGGCGCGGGTTCGGGCGCCGCAGCAGCGGGGGCCGCGGGCTCGGCGGCCGGCGCCGGGGCCGCCGGTGCGGCTTCGCCGGCCTCGCCGATGACGGCCAACTCGCCGCCGATTTCGACCACGTCGTCCTCGGCCGCAACGATCTTGACCAGGACACCCGCGGCGGGCGAGGGGATCTCGGTGTCGACCTTGTCGGTGGAGACTTCCAGCAGCGGCTCGTCTACGGCGACGGTGTCGCCCTCCGCCTTCAGCCACCGGGTGACGGTTCCTTCGGTGACGCTTTCACCCAACGCGGGCATCTGGACGGAGAAGGCCATTGCTTGTCGCTCCTCGAAATAGTGGTTATCGCTGGTCGGACGCGGTTGGTGGGGCGTTCGCCGGGGCGGTGCGGACAGGGATGATGAGCCCGCCGGTCTAACCCTACAGGCGTGGGTCTACCCGGTCTCGGCGATGCGCTCGATCACTGCGATCAGACTCCGCACGGGCACTCCGGTCCCGCCCTTGGGGGTGTATCCCCACGGGCCACCGGAATTGAACGCCGGCCCGGCGATATCGACGTGCACCCAAGCCTGACCGGCGGGGACGAACTCCTTGAGGTAGGTCGCGGCCGACAGCATCCCGCCGTACTTGTGCGCGGTCACGTTCGCCATGTCGGCCACGCGTGAGCTGAGGTCGGCGCGCAGTTCTGTGGGCAGCGGCATCGCCCAGCCGTTCTCGCCCACGGCGCGTGAGCGTTCCGCGACGAGGTCGCGGAACTCCCGCGTGCCCATCACGCCGGGCGTCCGGGTGCCCAGGGCGACCATTTGCGCGCCGGTCAGGGTGGCAGTGTCGATGAGGTAGTCGGGGTCGTCCTCGAGTGCCCGGACGATGGCGTCGGCCAGGATCAGACGGCCCTCGGCGTCGGTGTTGAGGACTTCGATGGTCTTGCCGCCGTACTGCGTCAGCACGTCGCCGGGGCGCTGGGCGGTGCTCGACGGCATGTTCTCGGCCATGGGCACGGTAGCCGTAACGGATACCCCGACGCCCAGACGCGCCGCGGCGATCGTCGTCGCGATGACCGCGGCCGCGCCGCCCATGTCCGACGTCATCAGGTCCATGCCGGCCGCCGGCTTGATCGAGATACCACCGGTATCGAAGGTGATGCCCTTCCCGACGAGGGCTACCGACTTGGCGTCCTTGGCGCCGGTGTGCGCCAAGCGGACCAGTCGCGGTTTGCGGGAACTGCCCTTGCCCACCCCGATGATTCCGCCGTAGCCCTGCTGCTCCAGTGCGATGTCGTCGAGGACTTCGACGGAGAGGCCGTACTTGCGTCCCAATGCGGCCGCGCGTGCCGCGAACTCCTCTGGGTAGAGGTGGCTGGGCGGGGTGTTGACGAAATCCCGGGCGATCGCGACGGAGTCGGCGACGGCCACCGCATGTGCGAGCTCAGCCTTGGCGTCGGCGTTGCGGGTCTCCACCAGGAGGTGCACCTTGGTCGGCACCGCGACCGCGTCGGACTTCTTCGAGTCGCCGGAATCGGAGCGGAACAGCTCGAACCGGTAGGCACCGAGGAACAGGCCTTCGACGACCGGCCCGATGGCCAGTGACGACAACGTCGTCGCGACTGTGGCATGGCCCTTCAACTCGCGGGCCGCGATCCCGGCGGCCTGCCGCAGCGATTCCGCGGCGGCGCTGTGTGCGTCGGTCTCGCCGGCATCGGCGGCGCCGGAGTCCTCAAGTGCGCCCAGGCCGACGGCGACGACGATGTCGACGCCGAGTCCGCTCGGCGCAGGGATTCGGGTGATCTCGCCGTGTTTGCCCGTTGCACCGAGTGCGACGAGCCCGGTCTCGAGAGCCTCTGCAAGCGCATCGTCGACGATTCCGTCGCCGATCACGAGCGTCGGCACTTCGCCGTCGCCCTGGTTGAGCCCGATGAGGAGCGCGGTGTCGACGCGGGCGATGGAGGTGGCGAGTTCGAATTCCGGGCCGCGGACCCGGTCGGCGGTGTCAGAGTTGCTCACGTCGATCAACTCTGCCACAGATCCGGTGTCGCGCTGGGGCTAGTCTTTGCTGCATGGCCGACACCACCGACCTCCTTGACGGACCCCTGACCGAGCAGCACCGCGAATTGGGGGCGACGTTCGCCGCTTTCGGCGGTTGGAACATGCCGGTGTCGTACTCCGGCACCGTCGCCGAACACAATGCGGTGCGCAACGCCGTGGGCATTTTCGACGTCAGCCACCTCGGGAAGGCGTTGGTCGCGGGGCCCGGTGCGGCGCAGTTCTGCAACGCGACATTGAGCAACGACCTGGGCAAGATCGCCCCGGGCAAGGCGCAGTACACGATGTGCTGCAGCGAGACGGGTGGCGTCGTCGACGATCTGATCGCCTACCTCGTCTCCGACGACGAGGTCTTCCTCGTCCCCAATGCGGCCAACACGGCCACGGTTGTGGCCGCCCTGCAGGCGGTCGCGCCCGCGGGGATCGAGATCACCGACCAACACCGCGACTACGGCGTGCTGGCCGTGCAGGGGCCGCGCTCGGCGGAAGTGTTGGCGGCGCTGAACCTGCCCACCGACATGGAGTACATGGCGTACGCCGATGCGGAGCTGGTCGTCGACAGGGAGTCGTATCCGGTCCGTGTGTGCCGCACCGGCTACACCGGTGAGCACGGGTACGAGGTGCTGCCTCGCTGGGCCGACACCCCGGCGGTATTCGCGGCGCTACTCGCCGAGGTCACCGCCCGCGATGGGCTGCCAGCCGGTCTCGGGGCCCGCGACACGTTGCGCACCGAGATGGGCTACGCGCTGCACGGACATGAGCTGAGCACCGAGATCACCCCCAACCAGGCGCGCACCGGATGGGCCGTCGGGTGGGACAAGCCCGCATTCTTCGGCCGCGACGCGTTGGTCGCAGAGAAGGCCGACGGGCCGGTCCGACGCCTGTACGGCCTGCGCGCGACCGGACGCGGCATTCCGCGCGAGGGTTGTGCAGTACTGGGTTCGGAGGGTGGCGAGCAGATCGGGGTCTGCACATCGGGCACCTTCTCGCCCACCGCACAGGTCGGTATCGCCCTGGCGTTGCTCGACACCGCGTCGGGTGTGACGAAGGGCGACACCGTCGTCGTCGACGTCCGCGGGCGCGCGCTGCCCTGCGAAGTGGTCCTGCCGCCCTTCGTCGAATCGCACGTCTGAGCAGCCCCGAGCGGGTGACAATCCGCTTGCGGCCGACCGGTACCCTTGGTCCATGACCTTGGAGTTCACCCGTACGCTGCATCCGCACGCCGTGCCCGCGTCCCGAGTCGCCGAGATCCACGAGGCGCCCGGATTCGGCAAGTACTTCACCGACCACATGGTGATGGTGGACTACGACCGCGAGCGCGGCTGGCACAATGCGCAGGTCAAGCCGTACGGACCGATCGCACTGGACCCGTCGGCGATGGTCCTGCACTACGGGCAGGAGGTCTTCGAGGGCCTCAAGGCCTACCGGCAGCCGGATGGCTCGATCGCCGCGTTCCGTCCCACCGCGAATGCCGAACGGTTGCAGCGCTCCGCGGAGCGGCTGGCGATGCCGCCGCTGCCGACCGAGGACTTCATCAATTCGCTGCGCGAGCTTCTCGCCTTCGACCACGGCTGGGTGCCGGAGGCCGGCGGCGAAGCGGCGCTGTACCTGCGCCCCTTCATGTTCGCGTCGCAGGCCGGGCTCGGCGTCAACGCGCCGTCGGGGGAGTACCGCTACGCGGTGATCGCCTCGCCGGCCGGACCGTACTTCTCCGGCGGGATCCGACCCGTCACGGTCTGGCTCTCGCGCGAATACGTCCGCGCTGCCCCCGGCGGCACCGGGTTTGCCAAGTGTGGCGGCAACTATGCGGCCGCCTTTGTCGCCCAAGCGCAGGCGACCGAGCACGGTTGCGACCAGGTCGTCTGGCTCGACGCTGCGGAGCGCCGCTATATCGAGGAGATGGGCGGGATGAACCTGTTCTTCGTCTTCGGCTCCGGCGCCGACGCGCGCCTGGTGACCCCCGAGCTCACCGGGTCGTTGCTACCAGGCATCACCCGTGACTCGTTGTTGCAGCTGGCTCTGGATGCCGGGTTCGCCGTCGAAGAGCGGCGCATCAGCATCGACGAACTGAAAACCGGTGTCGCCGACGGCGCGGTCACCGAGGTCTTCGCCTGCGGTACCGCGGCGGTCATCACGCCGGTCGGGCGTGTGCGCGGCGAGTCCGAGGACTATCTGATCGGAAACGGGGAGCCCGGCGAGGTCACCATGGCGATGCGCGACACCCTGACCGGCATCCAGCGCGGCACGTTCGCCGATACCCACGGCTGGATGACCGAGCTGTACCCGGCTCCGGTCGAGGCGGTCACACCGGCGTAGCCGCCGGTCTCATCCGGTTGGCACGAGACTCAGAGGGTCAGTGCGAGCAGTGCGGCGATACCCGCCAGTTCGATCGCCGCACCCAGGACGTCACCGGTAATCCCGCCGATCCGGCGCGCGCAGTGCGCGGTGAACGCCCACGCGCCGACGACTACGACGCCGATTGCGGCGTACCCATGCCACCCGAGCGGATAGGCCGCCGCTGCGGCTACCACGATCCACACCGGGATGGCCCAGCGCTGCGTGCCCGCGACGAGGGCACCGAAGCCGGTGGTATCGGCGGGTGCCAATCCTGCGCGGCACCCGATCACCGCGGCGACGCGGCTCACCGCGACGGCGAACGCGATCGCGTACCAGGAATTCTCGGCGACCAGCGCGGCCACCGACACCGTGCCGATCAGGATGACCACAACCAGGGCGGCTACGCCGAACGGGCCGGCCGATCCGTCGCGCATGACCTCTCGGACCCGTTGTGGATCGCCGTAGCAGCCGAGGCCGTCGGCGGTGTCGGCCAGGCCGTCGAGGTGCATACCGCGGGTCAGAAGTGCCAGCAGTGCGATGACCAGCACCCCGATCATCAGATCGGTGGCACGGGTGTGCGACAACCCGAAGGCCGCGGCAGCGGCCAGACCGCCGAGCAGGACGCCCACCAGGGGCACCGCCGTGATCACCGCGCCGCCTGCTTGCCGGTCGATCTCGGTGCGCGGCTCGCCGACCGGTGCCACGGTGAGCCACGACAGGGCCAGCCGCAGGGTGTCAGGCGTCACTGACCCCTGCCTCGCCGAAGGTGGCCATCGTCGCGAGGATGTCGGTAGCCACTGTGACCAGGGGGAGGGCGGCGAGGGCGCCGCTGGCCTCACCGAGGCGCATGTCCAGTTCGAGCAGCGGTGTCAGCCCGAGGCGGCGCAACGCGATTGCATGTGCGGGCTCGGTCGACATGTGACCGGCGCGCCACCAATCGACGGCACCCGGCGCCAACTCATCGGCAACCAGTGCCGCAGCGGTCACCACGACGCCGTCGAGGATGACCGGTGTGCGCCGCACGGCCGCCTGGGCGAGGAATCCGGCCATGGCGGCGAAATCGGCGCCGCCGACCGCGGCCACCAGCGACAGCGGATCGTCGACGAGGTGGCGACCGCGCCACATACCGTCGCGGATGGCGGCGGTCTTGCGGATCCACCCCGCATCGTCGATCCCGGTGCCGCGCCCGACCACGACGACCGGTTCGTCGTGGGCCAGCAGTCCGACGAGGATCGCGGCGGGAGTGGTGTTCCCGATGCCCATGTCACCGGCGATAAGCAGGTCGACGCCGGAATCGACCAGCTCGTCGGTGATGGCCCGTCCGGCGGCAACCGCCTGCCGGGCTTCGGCGAGCGTGATCGCGTCGGTGACTCGCAGGTCGTTGCTGCCGCGGCAGACCTTGTACCGCGACACCGCAGGCGCGGTGTCGGTGATGACGGCGATGTCCTCGACGCGCACCGCGGCGCCCGCGCGTCGGGCCAGGACATTGACCGCGGCCCCGCCGGCGATGAAGTTGGCCACCATCTGCTCGGTGACCACCTGCGGGAAGGCTGAGACGCTGCCTCCCTCGGTGTCGGGTCCGGCGACGCCGTGGTCGCCGGCGAACACGACAACGGTCGGCGACGTGATTGGCTTGGGTGGACACGTGCCCTGGCAGGCGCTGATCCAGTTTCCGAGGTCCTCGAGGCGGCCGAGTGACCCGGGGGGCTTGGTCAGCGTCGTCTGGCGGATCCGCGCAGCGGTGGCGGCACCGGAGTCCGGCGGCTCGATCGGCGCGAAGACCTCCGCGTCGGTGGGGTCGACGGTCACCGGTGATGCGACGGTGGTCGCGGGGGTGACGACGGCTGCGGCGACAGCCTCGTCTACGGGCGCGGCAGTGTCGGTAGGGAAGACAGACGCCCCAGTGGCCGCGACCGTCTGCACACGCGGTGTCGGAGAATCGGTGAGCGCGACCACGCGGCCTGCGACGAGGAGAACGGTCTCGTCGACCGCTTCGGCGACGGCTTGGTTCACCCGTCCCATCAAGTCCTGGAAACGGCGCCCGGCACTGGTCTCGGGGACAACCGAGAGGCCCACCTCAGGGGAGACGACGACGATGTCGGCGCGGTGTTCGCGCAGCGCCGCGCACAGTTGCGCCAGCGCCTCGTCGAACGCAGTGTCATCGGCCGGGCCCTCCCAGTCCACGAGGGCCGCGACCCAGTTGCCAAGGTCGTCGACCAGTGCCGCGACGTCGGGGCGCGCGCGCAGCGCCGCCGCAGCATCGGTCGTCTCAACGGTCTCGTACGCCTCGGCCCGGCGCGCTCGGTGCTCGGCCACACGTGCGGCCCACTCATCGTCGTCGACGGCGATCGGTCCGGTGGCCACATAGCGGACGGTCCCCAGGCCGGCCAACAGACTCTCTGCGTGTGCAGACTTCCCCGACCGGACGCCGCCCAGGACCAGTGTTCGCATGGGCGGTCAGACCGCTTCGCCGCGCTCGACCTGTGGCTTGGGCACTCGCAGTTTGCGCATCTGCAGGGTGCGCGACGCCGCATACCACCCGAGTTTGAAGCCGCCGTCGGTGGAATCGGGGAAGCGTTCCGCGACGCGTTTGTTGACCATCTTCCCCACGTACACGCAATCGACGACGACCATCACGACGAACAGCAGCAGGGCGATGCTGACCAGGGCTGAGTACTGCGGAAGCGCGTACACGAGGACGATGAACACGAGCGCCAGCGGCGTGAACAGCCCGGCGAAGTTCCGCCGCGAGTCGACGATGTTGCGCACGTAGCGGCGCACCGGCCCGCGGTCCTTGGGGAGGAGGTAATCCTCCTCGCCGGCCATGCGGCGCTCGCGGACCTCGTTGCGCAGTGCGCGCTGCTTGGCGCGCGCCTCCTTCTGCTCTTCCTTCGACATGGTGGTGCGCATCTCTTTGCGCCGTGCCCGTGCCTCTGCGCGCGTCATCGGCGGGGGTGCGACCGGACCGCGCTTCTTCTCCGCGTCACGCCGCTTCGGCGTCGGTCGGCCCTTGCCCTCGGTGTACCCGGATCGACGGGTGGACTCGGAGTTCACTGCATCGTCGACGTCGGTCTCGACGATCTCTGCGCCGGCGTCCTCGGCGTCGCGCTGCCACGGCATTTTCACCCTTGCGAGCCTAGGCGATCGACGCGGCCGCGCGGGGCCGGGGCCCACTCGTCCCCCGCGGTCAGCGTGTCGTCGCTGTACGACCGGGCGACGGGTAGGGGCCCATTTACACTGGCTGATCATGACTCTGCGCGTCGTCGTGGCACCCGACAGCTTCGGCACGACGCTGACCGCGGCCGGGGCTGCTGCCGCGATTGCCCGCGGCTGGTCGTCGGCGCGGCCGCACGACATCGTCGTGGCTGCGCCGCAATCCGACGGCGGGCCGGGATTCATCGACTGTCTTGCCGGTACCGGGGTAGTCCGCGCGACGACCGTAGCCGGTCCCCTCGGTGACCCGGTGACCGCGCGGTGGCGCGTCGACGGGGACACCGCCTACGTCGAGTCGGCACAGGCTTGCGGACTGCATCTTGTGGGCGTGCCCACCGTGGACAGCGCAGTGCGGGCGAGCAGTACCGGACTCGGCGAACTCATCGCCGCCGTCGTCGAGGCCGATCCGGTGCGTCGGTTGGTCGTCGGGCTCGGCGGCTCGGCCACCACTGACGGTGGTGCCGGCCTGCTCGAGGCACTCGGCGGACCCCGCGGTGCGGCGCACTCACTGGCGGGGGTGGAGGTCGTCGCCGCGACCGATGTCGACAATCCCCTCAACGGGCCCGCCGGCGCGGCCGCGGTATTCGCGCCGCAGAAGGGTGCGGACCCGCCCACCGTTGAGATCCTGGCGGCGCGGTTGGCAGGGATTGGTGCCGAGCTCGACCGGTTTGCCGGGCGCGCGGTCACCGCTGAACCAGGGGCCGGGGCGGCCGGCGGGATCGGCGCGGCCCTGCTGTCCCTCGGTGCGCACCGTGCGTCCGGCGCCGACCTGGTCGCGCAGATCACCGGGTTGCGCGCGGCTCTGGAGGCCGCCGATGTGGTCATCACCGGGGAGGGGCGTCTCGACGATCAGACGCCGCGGGGAAAGGTCGTCGCCCGGGTTGCCGCCGCCGCGCCACCGCACGCGCAGGTGATTGCGTTGGTCGGTGACGCTGTCCCAGCAGGCCGGGCCCTGCGCGAGGAGTTGGGTCTCGACGTCATCGAGAGTCTCGTCGACCACGTGGGGCTCGAGGCAGCGCTGCACGACGCTGAGGCCTCTCTCGCCTCCCTGGCCGCTCTTGTCGCCGCAGTGGTCGAGTAGTACCGCGGCACATGCGGGGGACTATTGCCAGATCGCGGGAATTTCCACGCATGGAGTACCGTTGTTACGAGCGACCTGACGATAAGGGAGTCATCCAATGACCGTTTCCAACGAGACCGACACCAGCGCCGACACCGGCGTCATCCTCACGGACTCGGCGGCCGCCAAGGCCAAAGCGCTGCTCGACCAGGAGGGCCGCGACGACCTGGCGCTGCGCATCGCCGTGCAACCGGGTGGCTGCGCAGGGCTGCGCTACCAGCTCTTCTTCGACGACCGCTCGCTCGACGGGGACGTCGTGAGTGATTTCGGCGGCGTCCGGCTGGCCGTCGACCGCATGAGCGCGCCGTACGTGCAGGGCGCGACCATCGACTTCGTCGACTCCATCGAGAAGCAGGGGTTCACCATCGACAACCCCAATGCGACGGGCAGCTGCGCCTGCGGCGACTCGTTCAACTGAGCAGACCCAACCCGAGAGGGGCGGTGGACGGCCACGACAGGCGTCCACCGCCCCTTTTGGTATCCCCGGTCAGCCGTTCGGTACCGTGACCCGCGTGACTATTGCGGTGTGCGGGTCGTTGGCGACCGACCATTTGATGAAGTTCCCGGGCAAGTTCTCCGAGCAGTTGCTCGCCGACCAGCTCGAACACCTCTCGCTGAGCTTCCTCGTCGAGGACCTCGTCGTCCGCCGCGGCGGTGTCGGCGGGAACATCGCCTACGCGATCGGGGCCCTCGGTGGCGCGCCGAAGCTCGTCGCCGCGGCCGGCTCGGATTTCGCCGAGTACCGCGCCTGGCTCACCGAACACGGCGTCGACTGCGCCGGCGTGCGAGTCTTCGACACCGCACACACGGCACGGTTCATGTGCACCACCGACGAGACGCTCGCGCAGCTCGCCACTTTCTATGCTGGCGCGATGTCGCGGGCGAGCGAGATCGACCTGGCCGCCGTCCTCGACGAGATCGGCCGCCCCGACCTGGTGTTGATCGGTGCCGACGACCCGGGCGCGATGGTCAACCACACCAAGGCCTGCCGCGACGGCGGCATCGCCTTCGCGGCCGACCCGAGCCAGCAGCTGGCCCGCCTCGACGGCGACACCGCGCGTGAGCTGATCGTCGGCGCCAAGTACCTGTTCACCAACGAGTACGAGTGGGGCCTGCTGCAGCAGAAGACCGGTCTGTCGGCCGACGATGTCGCCAAGCTGGTCGGGGTCCGGATCACCACGCTCAGCGAGAAGGGCGTCGACATCGTGCCATCCGATGGCAGCGCGACGATCCACGTCGACGTCGTGCCGGTGCACAACCCCGTCGACCCGACCGGTGTCGGCGATGGCTTCCGGGCCGGATTCCTTTCCGCACTCGAGGGCGGGCTCTCGTTCGAACGCGCCGCGCAGCTGGGCTCGATGGTCGCCGCGCTGGTCCTGGAATGCGATTCGACTCAGGGCTGGTCGTGGGATACCGCCGCTGCAGCGGAGCGCCTCGCGCGGGCGTACGGGGATCAAGCGGCAGCCGAGATCGCCGCGCTATTCGCGTAGGTCAGCGCCCAGGGGGCGCTGCGGTCAGAGCCGCACCGGGTAAGTGTGGTCCTCGATGAGCGGCACGATCGACTGCTCGACGAAGATCCCGTGCCACACCATGAAGACCAGCACGTTCCAGAGGCGGCGGCTGTTGTCGACGACGCCGTCGCGGTGCTCGTTCAGCATCTGCAGCACGAACTGCTTGTTGATCAGGTGATCGGCCTGCGAGTTCTCGATGACCTGGTGCGCCCAGTCGTACATCTCGGTCTCCGCCAGCCACAGGCGGATCGGCACCGGGAAACCCAACTTGCGGCGGTGCAGCACGTGCGCCGGGATGATCTCCTCGATCGCCCTGCGCAACGCGTACTTGGTGGTGCCGTGGGCGATCTTCTCGTCGGCCGGTAGCGCCGATGCGACGCGCCACACCTCGTTGTCGAGGAAGGGGACGCGCAGTTCCAGGGAGTTGGCCATGGTCATCTTGTCGGCCTTGACCAGGATGTCACCGCGCAACCACGTGAACAGGTCGAGGTGCTGCATGCGGGCCACCGGGTCCCACTCCACCGATTCGGCGTAGATGGGGGCGGTGACATCGGTGTGGGTCCACTCCGGGCGGTAGTCCCGCAGCACTTGCTGCAGCCGGGCATCGTCGAAGCTGCGGGCGTTGCCGTAGTAGCGCTCCTCGAGCGACATCGAACCTCGGTGCAGCAGGCTCTTTCCGCGGGTGCCCTCGGGGATCCGGTCGGACAGGCGCCCGGCCGCGCGTCGCGCAGACTTCGGCAGCTTGTCGAAGGCCGCCAGCGACAGGGGCTCCCTGTAGATGGTGTAGCCGCCGAACAACTCATCGGCGCCCTCGCCGGAGAGCACGACCTTGACGTGCTTGCGCGCCTCCTTGGCGAGGAAGTAGAGGGGGACCAGAGCCGGATCGGCGACCGGGTCGTCGAGGTACCACACGATCTCGGGGATGGCGTCGATGAACTCCTGCGGGCTCACGACCTTGATCTCGTGGCGCACCCCGATCGCCTCGGCGGTTTCGGCGGCGACGTCGATCTCGGAGTATCCGTCGCGCGCGAAGCCGGTCGTGATGGTGATGAGGTCGGGGTTGTGCTGGCGGGCCAGGGCGGCGACCAACGTCGAATCGATTCCGCCGGAGAGGAACGAGCCGACGGTGACGTCGGCACGCATGTGCTTGGCGACCGAGTCGCGCAGGACCTCGGTGATCTCGTCGATTCGCGACTGGCGGGTGTCGGCGGTGAACGGTCGCACGTCGAAGCGCGGATTGAAGTAGCGGGTGACGGCCGGCGGCTGACCGGGGGACAGGGTGGCGTAGCACCCGGACTCGAGGCGCCCGATGCTGCGGTGCAGTGTCTCCGGCTCGGGGACGTACTGCAGCTCGATGTAGTGCTCGAGAGCGCGGTGGTCCAGCTCGGCGTCGAGCCCGAGCCGGTCGAGGAGGTCCAGGATGCTCTTCTTCTCGCTGCCAAAGGCCGTGCCCCGCGGGCCGGTGGTAAGGAACAGCGGTTTGATGCCGAACGGATCGCGGGCGAGGAAGAGGTTTCGCGTCTGCGTATCCCAGATGGCGAAGGCGAACATGCCGCGCAGCCGCTCCACCGCCTCGGAGCCCCAGTAGTGGAAGGCCGCGACGATGGTCTCCGAGTCACCCTCGGTGCGCATCGGGGCATCGAACTCGGCGATCAGCTGCTCACGGAGCTCGACGTAGTTGTAGATCTCGCCGTTGAAGACCAGGGCATAGCGGTCGGGTGCCTCCGCGGGCCCCCAGCGCAGCGGTTGGTGCGAATGCTCGATGTCGATGATCGACAGGCGGTTGAAGCCGACGACGAGATCGGCGTCGTGCCAGGTACCCGCTTCGTCGGGTCCGCGGTGCCGCATGCAATGCGACGCCGACGCGACGAGGTCGACGGCGTCGGCCGCCGATGCGTCGGAGGTCAGCAGACCCAGCAATCCACACACGGTGTTCTCGCCCCACTTTCTGCGGCGGCACATGCGCCCCGCCGATCAAAACGTCGAGTCGAGTATGCCGTAGCAAGCCCGATAGCACCGACTCGCCCAATACGACCCGCCCCAATCGCAACAGTTTGGGCGGGTTGGTCTACGCTGCGTAGTACTAGATGCAAGAATTGTCTTGCAGTCATGTTGCGTGGAATTTGGGCGCTGCCGGACCACGGGTCCCAAGGCCTCCGGGTGAGCAGGAAGGCATGAAATTGACACAGGGTGAACGGTCCTCGGCGCACGGCGCCGCGACCGCATCGCGGAAGGTCAAGCGGTTCGGCCTGGTGGTCGCGTTGGGCCTCGCCACGCTGGTCATGACCGGTTGCGGGCCCCGCGAGGTGCTCCGATTCGGCTGGCCCACCGGCGTGACGCCCGAGGCCAAGACCATGGGGCACCTGTGGACGTGGGCCGTCATCGCGTCGCTGATCGTCGGCTTCATGGTGTGGATGGCGATCTTCATCACGATCACGTTCCACCGCCACCGCGACGGCCAGGACTCGTTCCCGCGGCAGACGGCCTACAACATGCCCGTCGAGCTCGTGCTCATCACGCTGCCGTTCCTCGCGATCGCTGTGCTCTTCTACTTCACGGTCGTTGTCGAGAACAAGGTCGAGAGCAAGACCGACAACCCCGATGTCGTCGTCGATGTCACCGCCTTCCAATGGAACTGGAAGTTCGGCTACGACAAGATCCGCCAGGACGACGGCTCATACAAGAACTACGCGGTCCAGGGCAGTCCCTTCGACCTGCAGGCACAGCGCGAGGTCGAGCACGGCCACGAGTTGCCGCTGCCCGCCGGTGGCCGCAGTGACGACATCCGCGACTACCTGAAGTTCTCCAAGATCGAGACTCTCGGTACTCCCACCGAGATCCCGATCCTGGTCCTGCCGGTCGGCAAGCGCATTGAGTTCAATCTCGCTGCGGCCGACGTCGTGCACTCCTTCTGGGTGCCCGAGTTCCTGTACAAGCGTGATGTCATGCCCTTCCCGAAGCAGAACCACACCGATCCGCGGTTCCAGATCGAGAAGATCGAGCGTCCGGGCGCGTTCGTCGGTCGCTGCGCGGAGATGTGCGGCACCTACCACGCGATGATGAACTTCGAGATCCGCGTGGTGAGCGCCGAGGACTTTGCCCGCTACGTCGCGCTCCGCGAGAACCAGGGGCTGACCAACGCCGCGGCACTCGAGGCGATCTGCCAGGTGCCGGTATCGGTCACCACCGTCCCGTTCGAGACCCGCCGCGCAACTGGCGGGGACACTCCGAAGCACCTCGGAGACACCTGGAATACCAAACTGCCCAACTGCACGCCGCGATCGACGGGAGTGTCCTAGATGAAGATCGAAGCCCGAATCTTCGAGCTGCTGACCGCCTTCTTCCTGATCGGTGCGGTCGTCTACACGGTGCTCACCGCCATGTCGTCCAAGGGTGTTGAGTGGGCCGGTGCGACGGCGTTCTACTTCTCGGGTGGCCTGACCCTCATCATCGGCACCTACTTCCGGTTCGTGGCTCGCCGTGTCGAGATCCGCCCGGAGGACTATGACGAGGCGGAGATCGAAGATGGTGCCGGTGAGCTGGGCTTCTTCAGCCCGCACAGTTGGTGGCCGATCCTGATTGCCGCTGGTGCCGCGCTGTTCGCTCTCGGCTTCGCGACGCGCAACATCTGGTTCGCGCTCGCCGCCGCCGGGATGATCGTCGTCACCGCGGCCGGACTGGTCTTCGAATACCACTGGGGCCCGGAGAAGCACTGACCGATCGAGCTTTACCGAACCGCCGCGTCCTCTCGTAGGGCGCGGCGGTTCGCTATTTGACCGAGCGAGCCCGAAACCACGCCGACCGAGCCCGAAACCACGCCGAGCGAGCCCGAAACCACGCCGAGCGAGCCCCGTTACGCACCGAGCGAGCCCGAAACCACGCCGACCGAGCCCGAAACCACGCCGAGCGAGCCCCGTTACGCACCGAGCGAGTCCAAAAGCGATTGTGGGATCGCGTCTGCGAACGTAGCTTCTCGCTATGCCTCACGCGCTGATCGAAGTCCGCCGCAAGTGGTCCGTCGACGAGGAGATCGCGATCATCGATGCCGTCCACCGCTCTCTCGTTGCCGCTTTCCAGATCCCTGAGGGGGACAAGCTGTCGGCTCCGGTCGAAAAGTGAGCAGGTAGTTCCGGTCGAAAAGTGAGCACCCTTCAATGTTTGGAGAGTGATCACTGTGGAGGATTGGGCGGAGATTCGCCGGCTGTATCGGGCGGAGGGGT
>WBZU01000033.1_pt1 | contig 176538 bp, 162 predicted proteins | sample 5204311 | NCBI WGS metagenome assembly WBZU01 (sample SAMN12344359, study PRJNA552823) | activated sludge metagenome | biome: Activated sludge suspended growth; feature: Nitrification reactor; material: Wastewater; isolation source: activated sludge from nitrification reactor of wastewater...
GGTCGTTCTCCATCGCGGGCTGGCGGCGCCGATGGGTTTCCAGCCGGTTCAGCGCATCCAATGTCGCCCCAGGACCCAACGTATGCACCGGCAGGCAGGCCAGCTTGTCCCACGCCGCGTCCAACTCATCCAGAGCGGCCATCATCGCCTCGCCCTCGGGGGTGAACAACTCCATACATCGAACACTAGTTCGAACCACCGACAGTTTTCGTCGACAACAGGCGCTGGCTAGATCCTGTTGAGGGTCGCCTCCTCGAGGTCCAGTCCCTGCAACATCGCCCGCAGCACCTCGTCGTCGATCCTGCCGCTGTCACGCTCGGCGACGAGGGCCGCCCGTTCGGCGGCCAGCATCTCCAGGCGCATCCGCCGGAACGTCGCCGTCGGGCTTTCTCCGATCTCATCGGCGCCGCGGCCGAGCCGTTCCCACGCTGAGTTGCGCCGCCGGTTGTTCCAATTGCGCAGGACGTCCGCTTCGCGCTGATGCGCCTCGGACACCTCGCCCGCGGCCAGGATCTCTTCGAGTCGCTCAGCCGCGGCAATCGTGGCCCTCTCCTGCGCGGCCGCGGCGGCGATCGCATCGGTGCGCGCGTCGTCGCCCTGCACACCGAGCCGGCGGATAAGCCACGGCAGGGTGAGTCCGTGCAGGAGCAGCGTTCCGATCACCACGACGAACGTCAGGAACACGATGTGCGGACGTCCCGGAAACGGCGCGCCCGACATCGTGGTCAAGGGGACGGCGAAGGCGGCAGCGAGGGAGACAACCCCGCGCATGCCCGCCCACGCGACGACGAAGACCTGGGCCTTCGTCGGAGCGGTTTCCCGCTCCCTGATGCGCGCCGACAGCACCCTCGGCAGGAAGGCGAAGGCGTAGACCCACACGATCCGGACGACGATGATCGTCACCAGCACTGCCACCGAGGAGCCGACCATCACCGCTGCCGGGATGCCGGCCAGTTCGGCCACCACGGTCGGCAACTGCAGGCCGATGAGCAGGAACGCGAAGGACTCGAACAACAATTGGACGGCCTTCCACACCGCCAGGTCCTGTAGCCGCGTCTCGTAGCCGGCGTGCACGGACCGCTGTCCGAGGATCAGCGCGGCGACCACCACCGCGAGCACCCCGGAGCCGTGCGCTTCCTCAGCGGCCAGGTAGATGAGAAACGGGGCGACGAGTCCGACCGCGCTCTCCACCAGCGGATCGTCGAGTCGCTCGCGGACGAACGCGATGAACACACCGGACGCGATTCCGATGACGACTCCCCCGCCGGCCGCCGAGATGAACGTCACCAGGCCGTTGCCCCAGCTGGAGGCCGCCCCGATGGCGGCCGCGAGGGCGACCTTGTAGGCCGTCAGGGCGGTCGCGTCGTTCAGCAGGCTCTCACCGCCCAGCAACGTCATCACCCGGCGCGGCAGTCCGAGCCTGCGCCCGATCGCCGCCGCGGACACCGCATCCGGCGGCGCGACGATCGCGCCGAGGGTCAGACCCGCGGCGACGGTCATCTCGGGCACGGTCTTGTAGGCCACGAACCCGACCGCGGCCGTCGTCGCCAGCGGTAGGCCGATCGCGAGCAGGCCGATGGGCCGCAGATTGGTCCGCAGACCGACGTAACTGCTTTCCATGCCCGCCGACCACAGCAGTGTCAGTTCCGGTCGAAAAGTGAGCAGGTGATTCCGGTCGAAAAGTGAGCACCCTTCGATTGGAGAGTGATCACTGTGGAGGATTGGGCGGAGATTCGCCGGCTGCATAAGTCGGAGAAGCTGTCGCAGGCTGAGATCGCGCGGCAGTTGTCGCTGTCCCGAAATACCGTGGCCAAGGCGCTGCGTTCACAGGCTCCGCCGCGGTATGAGCGGGCGCCGGTGACGACGTCGGCGTGGGCGGGGGTGGAGTCGGCGGTCCGGGCGCTGTTGATGCAGCATCCGAGGATGCCGGCCTCGGTGCTCGCCGAGCGGGTCGGCTGGGCTGGCGGGCATTCGTGGTTCTCGGAGAACGTGGCCAGGATTCGCCCGGAGTACGCCCCGGCTGATCCGTGTGACCGCCTGGTGCATTTGCCCGGCGAGCAGGTGCAGTGCGATCTGTGGTTCCCCGGCCAGCTGGTCCCGGATCACGCCGGGGTGTTGCGGTCGTTTCCGGTGCTGGTGATGGTTGCCGCGTATTCCCGGTTCATCGCGGCGGTGATGATTCCCTCGCGGGTGACCGGGGATCTGCTGGCCGGGATGTGGCTACTGCTCTCCGAGCATGTCGGTGGTGTTCCGCGGAGTTTGTTGTGGGACAACGAGTCCGGGATCGGCCAGCGTGGCCGGCTGGCTGACGGGGTGGCGGGGTTCTGCGGGGTGCTGGGCACCCGGCTGATTCAGGCCCGGCCCTATGACCCTGAAACCAAGGGTCTGGTGGAACGCGCCAACGGCTATCTGGGGACCTCGTTTCTGCCGGGCCGGGAGTTCACCTCGCCGGCGGACTTCAACACCCAGCTTGGCGACTGGTTGACCAGGGTGGCCAACCGCCGCCGTCACGCCACCACCTGCGCGATCCCGGCGCAGGAGTTGACTGCCGATCGGGCGGCGATGGCTGAGTTGCCGCCGATGGCGCCGGCGGTCGGAACCACGACGACCACCCGGTTGGGGCGCGACTACTACGTCAGCACCGGTGGCAACGCCTACTCGGTGCACCCCGAGGCGATCGGACGGATGATCACCGTGACAGCCAGCCTGGAGCGCGTCACGGCTCGGTGCGCTGATCGTATGGTCGCTGACCACGAACGACTCTGGGGCAGTGCCGGATTGGTCCGTGACCCCGCACATCTGGCGGCCGCAGCGGTGCTGCGTGAGCAGTTCGCCCACCGGCCCAAGGCCGGCAGCCATCGCGAGGTTGATGTCGAGGTCGCCGACCTGAGTGCTTATGACGCGGTGTTCGGGACTGGGGAGGTCGCCTGATGGCCGCCACCAAACGCAGCCCAGTCCCCGGTGAGGCCGACAAGCTGATCGCCCACCAGGCCCGGCTCTTGAAGGCCCCGCGGATCGCCGAGCACTACCACCGGCTGGCCGAGCAGGGCCGTGACGCCCACTGGTCGCTGGAGGAATACCTGGCGGCGGTACTGACCGTGGAGTCCAACGCCCGCGCCGAATCCGGCGCCCGACAACGCATCCGGTATGCCGGATTCCCGGCGATCAAGACGATCACCGACTTTGATTTCACCACCCAACCCAGTCTTGACCGGGCCCAGATCGCCCGCCTGGAAGGCGGCGGTTGGCTGGCCGAAGCCCGCAACATCGTGCTGCTCGGGCCGCCGGGAACCGGAAAAACGCACCTGGCTACCGCGCTGGCGATCGCCGCCGCCCACGGCGGGCACCGCGTCGCGTTCGCGCCGGCCACCGGTTGGATCAGCCGTCTGGCCGAAGCCCACCGCATCAATCGCCTCGAGGCTGAACTGCGCAAGATTTCCCGCTACGGACTCATCGTCATCGACGAAGTCGGCTACATCCCTTTCGACACCGAAGCGGCCAACCTGTTCTTTCAGCTGGTCTCGACCCGATACGAGAAGTCCTCGATCATCTTGACCTCGAACCTGCCGTTCTCCCGTTGGGGACAGGTATTCGGCGAAGCCACCATCGCCTCGGCGATGATCGACCGGATCGTGCACCACGCTGACGTCATCGCCCTCAAAGGTGCGAGCTACCGCATCAAACACACCGCGATCGAGTCCCTGCCCTCCGTGGAAGCCGAGCGTCAGGCAGACTCAACCCCGTAAACCTGCTCACTTTTCAACCGGAGCAGGCTGCGAAGGATTCGACCGGAGCCGACAAGCAGCGGCGGTAACAGCACGAAGAGGACGAGTTCGGAGTTGAGGTGAATGTCGCTCAGACCGGGGATCCAACTCGCCGCCAGCCCGGCGACGACAAGCGCGAGCGGCGCCGAGACGTCGAAGTGGCGAGCCATCCCCGCCAACAGCACCGAGAGCACCACCACCGCGAGCAGGGATCCCAGCACCTGTGTCACACCTCCTGCTTGAACCGGACCCGCCCGATCGGGCAGCCGTCCCTATCCTTGAACAGCATGGTCAAGAGATTCCGTGGGCGCCACGACAAGGCGGCGACGCCGCCGACGTGCCCGCATCTCGCGGAGGAGATCGACGAACCGCAACCCCGCACACCAGGGGTGTGCGAAGAGTGCGCGGCGGACGGTGTCGATAACTGGGCCCATCTGCGAATGTGCCTGACCTGCGGCCACGTCGGCTGCTGTGATTCCAGCCCGCATCAGCACGCCACCGAGCACTTCCGCCAGACCGGTCATCCGGTCATGCGATCAGCCGAGCCCGGGGAGAGCTGGCGGTGGTGCTACATCGACATTCAGCTGGGCTGAGCAGTTAGTCCTCCGGCGCGAGCAGAACGTCGGCGTCGAAGCAGGTGTGCTCGCCGGTGTGGCAGGCCGCGCCGGTCTGGTCCACCTCCAGCAGCACGGTGTCCCCGTCGCAGTCCAGGCGCACCGAGTGGACGTGCTGGGTGTGTCCGGACGTCTCCCCCTTGACCCAGTGCCGGCCGCGGGAGCGGGAGAAGTAGGTGGCCTTGCGGGTGGCCAGGGTGCGGGCCAGGGCCTCGTCGTCCATCCAGGCCACCATCAGGACCTGCCCGGTGTCGCGTTCCTGGGCGACGGCGGCGAACAGTCCGTCGGCATTTCGCTTGAGCCGCTTGGCGATTGCCGGATCGAGCATTACCTGACCCCGCCCTGAATCGTCCTCTTCGCTGCGCTCATCGGACCCCGTCCAGAGTCGTCCTCTTCGCTGCGCTCATCGGACCGTGATCCCTTCCGCGGCCATGGCCGCCTTGACCTGACCGATGGTCAGTTCGCCGAAGTGGAACACGCTGGCGGCCAGCACCGCGTCGGCACCGGCCTGCACCGCCGGGGCGAAGTCGCCCACCGCCCCCGCGCCTCCGCTGGCGATCACCGGAACGGTCACGGCCTCGCGCACCGCCCGCAGCATTGCCAGGTCGAAGCCGGCCTTGGTGCCGTCGGCGTCCATCGAGTTCAGCAGGATCTCACCCACGCCGAGTTCGGCTCCCCGCCTTGCCCATTCGACGGCATCGATCCCTGTGCCCCTCCGGCCGCCGTGCGTGGTGACCTCCCAACCGGACGGCGTCGGGTCGCCGTCGGACGGCACGGTGCGGGCATCGACCGACAGGACGATGCACTGGGATCCGAACTGCCGCGACAGCTCGCCGAGCAGCTCCGGCCGGGCGATCGCCGCGGTGTTGACCGATACCTTGTCGGCTCCGGCCCGCAACAGGGCGTCGACGTCGTTGACCGAGCGCACCCCGCCACCGACGGTGAGCGGGATGAAGACCTGCTCTGCGGTGCGACGCACGACGTCCAGCATGGTGGCGCGTCCGGACGACGAGGCGGTGACATCGAGGAACGTCAGCTCGTCGGCGCCCTGCGCGTCGTAGGCGGCGGCCAGTTCCACCGGGTCGCCGGCGTCGCGGAGGTTCTCGAAGTTGACGCCCTTGACAACCCGTCCGGCGTCCACGTCAAGGCACGGGATGACCCGCACCGCCACATCGGTGATGTTCTCCGGCATCAGCGAAACTCCTCGGGTGATCCGACCCGGTGCAGGAGCTCCAGCAGCTGCTCGTGCGCACCGGGTGCGGCGGCCAGTATCCCGCGGGTGTCCGGCGTCCACCGGCCGCCCGCCAAATCGGTGACGACACCCCCGGCGGCTCGCACCAGCGCCACGCCGGCCGCGTGGTCCCAGGCATGCCCGCCGAAATGGATTGTGGCGCCGAGAATCCCAGCGCTGACGTAGGCCATGTCGATGCCGATCGATCCGTGCATGCGAATCTTGGAGCACACCCGGCTCAGTTCGGAGAAGACCGCCAGGCGCCACCGGCCCGGGTAACGGCCGCGGCCCAGCACGTTGAAGCTGCCCACGCCGACGATCGCGTCGGAAAGCGACGCCGCGTCCAGCTCCGGCGCCGCGACGCCGTCGCACATCAGCGGCTCGCCCACCACCGCGGTGTAGCGCTGGCCGGTGAAGGGCAGCCAGGTGAGGCCCGCGACGGGCTCGCCGTCGTGTAGCAACGCCACCAGAATGGATGCCATCGGCGACCCGGCGGCGTAGTTGAAGGTTCCGTCGATCGGGTCGACCACCCAGACCCACTCCGAATTCAGGTCGGCCCCGCCGAACTCCTCGCCGTGGACCGCTATTCCGGTGGCCGACTCGAGTTGGGTGACCAGTTGGCGCTCCAGCGCGAGATCCACTTCGGTGGCGAAGTCGTTTCCCTTCTTCTGCACCGCGGATGCGGCCCGGTGCCCGGCGATGAACGGCGCCGCGGCCCGGTCCAGGATCGCGGCGGCTTCAGCGACGAGCGCCTGTGGGTCGGGCACGTTAGCGGTTCACCGCCGACTTCATCGCTTCCAGGGCCTGCGGCAGGGTGAATCGTCCGGCGTAGAGCGCCTTTCCGACGATGGCGCCCTCGACGCCGGCGTCGGTCAGGGTGGCGATGGCCCGCAGGTCGTCGAGGCTGGACACGCCACCCGAGGCGATCACCGGGGCCTCGGTGCATTCGGCCACGCCCTCGAGCAGATCGAGGTTGGGCCCGGTGAGCGTGCCGTCCTTGGTGACGTCGGTGACGACGAACCGCGAACAGCCTTCGCTGTCAAGGCGTTCCAGCACATGCCAGAGGTCACCGCCGTCGGTCTCCCAACCGCGGCCCCGTAGACGGTGCTCACCGTCGACGATCTGCACGTCGAGGCCGACGGCGACCTTGTCGCCGTATTCGCCGATCGCGCGGGCGCACCACTCGGGATTCTCCAGGGCGGCGGTGCCGATGTTCACCCGGGCGCATCCGGTGGCCAGCGCGGCCCGCAGCGACTCGTCGTCGCGGATCCCCCCGGACATCTCGACCTTGACCTCCAGCGCGGCCACCACCTCGGCGAGCAGTTCGCGGTTGCTGCCGCGGCCGAAGGCGGCGTCGAGGTCGACCAGGTGAATCCACTCCGCGCCGTCGCGCTGCCAGGTCAGCGCCGCTTCCAGCGCCGAGCCGTATTCGGTCTCACTGCCGGCCTTGCCCTGCACCAGGCGCACCGCCCTGCCCTCGACCACATCGACCGCAGGCAACAGAATCAGTTCTTTCACAGCCCCTCAACCCAATTCGCCAGCAGCGCCGCCCCGGCGTCGCCGCTCTTCTCCGGATGAAATTGCGTGGCCGACAACGGCCCGTCCTCCACCGCCGCCAGGAACCGTACGTGGTGGGTGGCCCAGGTCAGCAGCGCGTCGTGGTTGCCCTCCCACGCCTGCGCGGCGTAGGAGTGCACGAAGTAGAACCTGGTGTCCGGGGCCAGACCCTCGAAGAGCCGGCTGCCGGGGGCCGCGTCGACGACGTTCCAGCCCATGTGCGGGATCACCGGCGCGTCCAGGCGGGTGACCGATCCGGGCCACTGCCCGCAGCCGCGGCTGTCCACCCCGAACTCGACCCCGTGAGCGAACAGGATCTGCATCCCGACGCACACACCCAGCACCGGACGCCCCGCGGCGACCCGTTCGGCGATGATCGCGTCGCCGCCGATGCCGCGCAGCCCGGTCATGCAGGCTTCGAACGCGCCGACGCCCGGCACCATCAGACCGTCGGCGGCCAGTGCGGCGGACCGGTCGGCGGTCACCGTGACGTCGGCGCCGACCCGCTCCAGCGCGCGCTGGGCCGATCGGAGGTTTCCCGAACCGTAGTCCAGGACGCTGATTCTCTTTTTCCGGCGAGAACGTTCTGTCACAGAACGCCTTTGGTGGACGGCACGCCTTGTGCACGTGGATCGGGCTCGACGGCCTCGCGCAGCGCCCGGGCCACCGCCTTGTACTGCGCCTCGGTGATGTGGTGCGGGTCGCGACCGTAGAGGGTCCGCACATGCAAGGCGATGCGGGCGTTGGCGGCCAGCGACTCGAACACGTGCCGGTTGATCACCGTGTGGTACGGCACACCCGAGCCGGCGATGGTGAAGTCCACCAGGTAGTCGGGCTCGCCGGTGTGCACGAAGTAGGGCCGCCCGGACACGTCGACGGCGGCATGCGCCAGCGTCTCGTCCATGGGGATGTAGGCGTCGCCGAACCGGCGGATGCCCTTCTTGTCGCCGAGGGCCTGTCCGAGGGCGGTGCCGAGCACGATCGCGGTGTCCTCGATGGTGTGGTGGCCCTCGATCTCGACGTCCCCGCGCGCGGTGACGGTCAGGTCGAAGCTGCCGTGCACACCCAGGGCGGTGAGCATGTGGTCGAAGAACGGGACACCGGTGTCGATGGAGACCTGTCCGGTTCCGTCGAGGTTGAGCTCGACGGTGATGTCGGACTCGCGGGTCGCGCGTTCGACCCGGGCGGTGCGTGCCGGCGGGCAGGAGCGCAGCGACTCGGGGGTTGTCGTTGTTCCGGTGGTCGTCATGGCGCTCCTAGGGGCTGAGCCAACTCGACGGCGGCCAGTTTCCGACTGGCGACCAGGAAGGCGTCGTTCTCGTGCGGAAGTCCGATGGTGACGCGCAGGTGCGCGGGGATGCCGACGTCGCGGATGAGCACGCCGTCGTCGAGGTAGTGCCGCCAGGCCCGCGCGGCGTCGCGGAACTCACCGAACAGCACGAAGTTCGCGTCACTGGGCACGACGTGAAATCCCATGTCGCTCAACGCCGCACTGACCCTGTCCCGTTCGGCGGCCAGGGCGGCCACCGAGGCCAGGGTCTCGTCGGCGTGCCGCAGTGCGGCGCGGGCGGCGACCTGCGTCAGCAGGGACAGGTGGTAGGGCAGCCGCACCAGCAGGACGGCGTCGATCACGGCAGGGGCGGCCACGAAGTACCCGAGCCGGCCGCCGGCGAAGGCGAACGCCTTGCTCATGGTGCGGCTGACGATCAGCCGGGCGGGGTACTCGTCGATCAGCTGCACGGCGCTGGGCTGCGAGGAGAACTCGCCGTAGGCCTCGTCGACGATCAGCACCCCGCGGGTCATCGCGTCCAGCAGGCGGCGCAGGTCGCCCGGTGAAATGCTTTGCCCGGTTGGGTTGTTCGGGCTGGTGACGAAGACGATGTCGGGGCCGAGTTCACCGATCGCGGCCAGCGCGGCGTCGATGTCGAGACCGAAGTCCGGGGCGCGCAGCGCTTCGATCCAGCGGGTCTGGGTGCCGTCGGAGATGATCGGGTGCATCGAGTACGACGGCACGAAGCCGAGCGCACTACGGCCCGGGCCGCCGAACGCCTGCAGGAGTTGCTGCAGGATCTCGTTGGATCCGTTTGCGGCCCAGACGTTCTCAGCCGACACCTCGACACCGGTCGCGGCCTGAAGATACGCGGCCAGGTCGCGCCGCAGGGCGACCGCATCCCGGTCCGGGTAGCGATGCAACTCCGCCGCGGCGGTGCGCACCGATTCGGCGACGTCGTCGACGAGGGCACCGCTCGGCGGGTGCGGGTTCTCGTTGGTGTTCAGCCGCACCGGCACGTCGAGTTGTGGCGCGCCATAGGCGGATTTGCCGCGCAGGTTATCCCGCAACGGCAGGTCCGTCAGACCCACCCGTTGTCCTATGGTCACCTTTCGAACCTCCGGCGGACCGCCTCGCCGTGCGCGGGCAGATCCTCGGCGTTGGCCAGGGTGATCACGTGACCCGAGACGTCCTTCAGCGCCGCCTCGGTGTAGTCGACGACGTGGATGCCGCGCAGGAAGGTCTGCACGGACAGCCCGCTGGAGTGCCGGGCGCAGCCGGCGGTGGGCAGCACGTGGTTGGATCCGGCACAGTAGTCGCCCAGGCTGACCGGCGACCAGGGCCCGACGAAAACCGCTCCGGCGGAACGGATCCGGGACGCCACCTCGACGGAGTCGGCCGTCTGGATCTCCAGGTGCTCGGCGGCGTAGGCGTTTACCACCCGGACGCCGGTGGCGATGTCGTCGACCAGGACGATGGCGGACTGCGGCCCGGTGAGCGCTTCGGTCACCCGTTCACGGTGCTTCGTGGTGCGCAGTTGGGCCGACAGTTCGATGTCGGCGGCGTCGGCCAGTTCCAGGCTGTCGGTGACCAGAACGCTGGCCGCCATCACGTCGTGCTCGGCCTGGCTGATCAGGTCGGCGGCCACATGCAGCGGGTCAGCGGTGTGGTCGGCCAGGATGGCGATCTCGGTGGGGCCGGCTTCGGAATCGATACCGACCTGCGAACGGCAGATGCGCTTGGCGGCGGTCACGTAGATGTTGCCCGGTCCGGTGATCATGTCGACCGGCGCTAGTTCCTCTCCGTCCGTATCGACCCCGCCGTATGCCAGCAGTGCAACCGCCTGGGCGCCGCCGACGGCCCACACCTCGTCGACACCGAGCAGCGCGGCGGCCGCCAGGATCGTCGGGTGCGGAAGGCCGCCGAAGTCGGCCTGCGGGGGGCTGGCCACCACCAGGGACTCCACCCCGGCCGCCTGGGCTGGGACGACGTTCATCACCACGCTGGACGGGTAGACCGCCGTGCCGCCGGGCACGTAGAGGCCGACCCGCTCGACCGGAACCCACCGCTCGGTGACCGTCGCGCCCGGGGCCAGGACGGTGGTGTGATCGGTGCGGCGCTGGTCGGCGTGCACGGCGCGGGTGCGCTCGATGGCCACCTCGAGGGCGGCGCGGACTTCAGGGTCCAGCTTGGCCAGCGCGGCGTCGAGTTCGCCGGCCGCCACCCGCACGGCGTCGGGCCGGATTCCGTCGAACCGGGCGCCGTACTCCAGGGCAGCGACGGCGCCGCGCTCGGCGACGTCCTCCACAATCGGGCGAACCGTCGGCACCACCGCGTCGACGTCCACGCCGCCGCGGGGCAGGGCGGCACGCAGCTGCGCGGCGCTCATCGCGCGGCCGCGCAGGTCGATCCGGGACAGCCGAACAGTTGGGGTGGTCATCAGAGGTAATTGTCGCCGATCAGCGCATCCGATTGAAAATCGTTTATGCATCGATCGGCGATCGGTCCATAATCTGCCGATGCAGTGGGACCTCTGGTTGGCGTTCGTGGGCGCCTCGATCGCCATCAGCGTCTCCCCCGGAGCCGGCGCCATCCAGTCGATGGCCACCGGGCTCAGCCACGGGCTGCGGCGCGGAGCCTGGAGCGTCGCCGGCCTGCAGATCGGTCTGATGACACAACTGGCCGTGGTGGCCATCGGGCTGGGCGCGGCTGTGGCGAAGTCGGTGGTCGCCTTCACCGTCATCAAGTGGGTCGGCGTTCTTTACCTGATCTACCTGGCGGTCCGGCAATGGCGGACCACCGGCGAGGACCTCAGCGCCCAGGTAACCCAGGATGTCGACGCCCGGGGCGGCCGGCTGGCGTTGCTGCTGCGCGGCGCGCTGGTGAACCTCACCAATCCCAAGGGCCTGGTCTTTCTGCTCGCCGTGCTCCCGCAGTTCGTGGTGCTGAGCCGCCCGCTGCTGCCGCAGTACCTGACCATCGCCGCGACCATGGTGGTGGTCGACGTGCTGGTGATGTGCGCCTACACCGGCCTGGCATCGCGGCTGCTGGGCTGGCTGCGCACACCGCGCCAGCAACGAACCCTCAACCGCACCATGTCGGGACTGTTCGCGGTGGCGGCGGTGGTGCTGTCCCTGGTGCGTCGGGGCGCCACGACCTGAACCGGCAGAATGGCCTCATGAAGGCCCAGGACCACCCCAACAACTCCCCCGGTGTGCCGATGAAGTTCCCGCCGTGGCTTGAGAACTTCCAGATCAAATACATCAACCCGGTTGCGGTGCCGATCGCCCGATTCGTGCCGGGTGTCACCGTGATCAAGCATCGGGGCCGCAAGTCCGGCAAGAACTTCGAGACGGCGGTGTCGGCCTACCGCAAGGGGCACACCGTTGCGATCATGCTGGCGCACGGGAAGACCAACTGGGTCAAGAACATCCTGGCCGCCGGCGAGGCGGATATCCGGCTGGGCGGACGCGATGTGCACCTGGTCAACCCGCGCATCGTCGCGGCCGGCACCAGCGACCCGTCGTTGCCGTTGATGGCTCGACTGGCGGCGCGTCGCGGTGTCGGGGTGTTCGTCGCCGACGTGGCCTGACCCCGCCGTCGAGTCCGGGCTGGCAAAACTTGTCGGCACCGAGAAAGTTTTGGCGATTTGCCCTTACGCTGTGGTCAGGGTTCCGATAGCCTCGACAAATGAAGCAACCAGTGATGCGTGTAGCAACCACCGTCGCGGTGTCGGTAAGTCTGGGTCTCGCCGGTTTGGCCATCGGCCCGGGCACGGCGCAGGCCTACACCTACGGGCCGTTCCAGTGGTGTCCCGGACAGCCGCTGCCCAACGATCCGCCGCGGCCACCGGACCAGCTCAACTGGGACATGTCGGTCTGCCACACCTACTACTACGACTGGAACGTGTACACCCACTCGCCGGCGAACTACTGGGAAGGGCCCAACCTGTTCCCGACGCCGATCCCGCCGCCGCCGGGACCCCCGCCGGGGACGCCCTTCTGCAGCCCCCGCGGCGCGCTGATCATCATCCCGCCGATCTGTGACGAGATCGGCGTGGACTGGCCGCCCGGGTCGCTGAGGCAGTAGGGCTCACATATCCAAGCCGACGTCGAGCACCCGCACCGAGTGGGTGAGTGCGCCGACGGCGAGATAGTCCACACCGGTGCCCGCGTAGTCGGCGGCGGTGTCGAGCGACAGACCGCCGGAGGACTCCAGCAACACATGCGGCGCGCGGGAATCCCTGCGCTGCACGGCCGTCTGGGTCTGCCACACCGGAAAGTTGTCGAGCAGGACCAGCTGCACGTCCTCACCGAGCACCTCGTCGAGCTGCTCGAGGGTATCCACCTCCACCTCACACGGCAGCTCCGGAGCCGCGGCGCGCACCGCCCGCAGGGCCGCCACCACCGATCCCGCCGCCGCGACGTGGTTGTCCTTGATCAGCGCGGCGTCGCCCAGACCCATCCGGTGGTTCATCCCGCCGCCGACCCGGACGGCGTACTTCTGCAGCGCGCGCAGACCGGGCAGTGTCTTGCGGGTGTCACGGATACGAGCCTTGGTGCCGTCGACGGCGTCCACCCACTGAGCGGTGGCCGTGGCGATCCCGGAGAGGTGACAGACCAGGTTGAGCATCGTGCGCTCGGCGGTGAGGAGACCTCGGGTGTTGCCCTCCAGCCTCAGCAGAGTCTGCCCCGGCTTCAGGTGGGTGCCGTCCTCGACCCGGTCGAGCACGCGGTAGCCGTCGGGCCCGAGGACTTCGTCGAGCACCATCAGGGCCACGTCCACGCCGGCGGCCACCCCGCTTTCCCGGGCGACCAGGGCGGCTTCGGTGACCGCGTCGGCGGGCACCGTGGCGACCGTGGTGACGTCAGGTCCGTAGCGAAGGTCCTCGTCGAGTGCGCGGCGGATGACGATGAGCGCCTCGGCGGTTTCGTCGGGAGTCAGTGTCATGGCATCGGGGCGGCGAGGGCCGGCCGATCGTAGACCGTGCGGCTCAGCGCCTGGGCCGGATCGGTATCCGGGAAGTCGCCGCGGTGATGACATCCACGGCTCTCGGTGCGGTCCAGGGCCGCCGCCGCGATGACGCGGGCGGTGGCCGTCAGGGCGACATCCTCGAAGTCGGCGCGGTTGCGGATCGGGCGAGCCGGCGCATGGTGGAGAGTCTCGGTGAGCTCACGTAGCCCCGAACCGTCGCGGACGACCGACGCCCAGCGGGTCATCGCCTGCTGCAACTCCCGGCGGTCCAGCGAGTCATGCTGCAGCACATCGACTTTCGCCATGGTGGTCCCGGCGGCACGGGAATGCCCGGCGGCGGCGCGCCCCGCCCGACCGCCGACCACCAGGCCCTCCAACAGGCTGTTGGACGCCAGCCTGTTGGCGCCGTGCATGCCGGTGCGGGCCACCTCGCCGGCGGCCAGCAGACCCGGCAGTTCGGTACGCCCGTACACGTCGGTGGCCACACCGCCGCAGAGATAGTGGGCGCCGGGCACCACCGGGATGGGCTGACGGGTCGGGTCTATCCCGGCCGCGTGGCAGGCCGCGGTCACGGTCGGGAACCGCTGCTCGAACCGCTCGATTCCGCGAGCGTCCAGGAACACGCACTCATCCCCGGTCTCGCGCAGCCGCGCGTCGATGGCGGCGGCCACCACATCGCGGGGCGCCAGGTCGCCCATCGGGTGCACCCCGGCGGTCACCGAGTCACCGCGCGCATCGCGCAGTACCGCGCCCTCACCGCGCAGCGCCTCGGTGATCAGCGGACGCCGGCCACTGCCGAGACGGTCGAACAGCATGGTCGGGTGGAACTGGATGAACTCGATGTCGGTGACGCCGACGCCGGCCCACAGCGCCAGGGCCACGCCGTCTCCGGTGGAGCCCTCCGGGTTGGTGGTGGCGCTGTAGAGGTGTCCGAGCCCGCCGGTGGCGACGATCACCGACGGGGCGTGGATCACGCCGAGGCCATCGGCGTTGCGCACCAGCACACCGGTGACCGCCGCGCCGTCGTGCAGCACCTGCAGTGCCACGTGGTTGCGCCGGATGTCGAGGGTGGCGGCCGCGTGGTCCAGCGCCCGCTGCACCTCCGCGCCGGTGGCGTCACCGCCGGCATGCATGATGCGCCGCCGGGAGTGGCCGCCCTCGCGGGTCAACGCCCACTGGCCCGGGGCGGCCTCGTCGAAGCGGGCGCCATCGGCGATCAGGTCGGCCACCGCCTGGTAACCGTCGGCCACGATCGACCGGACGGCCTCGGGGTCACACAGCCCGGCGCCGGCGGCCAGGGTGTCGGCGACGTGCGACTCGACGGTGTCGTCGGTGAACGGCAGCACCACCGCGATCCCACCCTGCGCATGGAAGGTGGCGGTCTCGTCGGCCTTGCTCAAAACGACGGTGCGCGAGCCGTTGCGGTGCGCGGCCAGGGCGGCGGCCAGCCCGGCGACGCCGGTCCCGACGACGACGACGTCGGCGCGCTGCTGCCAGTCCAGCACCCCGGACCCGGCCCCGCACGCGATCTGACGGCTCATTCCCCGCCGCCCGGCTGGCCGATCTCGATCATCCGCTGCACGCTGGCCCGGGCCCGGGCGGCGGTGTCGCGGTCGACGTCGACCTCGTCGGCCCCCTCGACCAGGCAGCGCAGCAGCGCCGCCGGGGTGATCATCTTCATGTAGCGGCAGGATGCCCGGTCGTTGACGGCTTGGAAGTCGATTCCCGGTGCCGCCCTGCGCAACTGGTGCAGCATGCCCACCTCGGTGGCCACCAGCACCTGCTTGGCGTGCGAGGCCTTCGCGGCGTCCAGCATGCCGCCGGTGGACAGGATCTTGACCCGGTCGGAGGGGAAGGCGCCCTCGCCGGCCAGGTACAGCGCCGAGGTGGCGCAACCGCATTCGGGATGGACGTACAACTCGGCATCGGGATGGCTGGTGGCCTGCGCGGCCAGTTCGTCGCCGTTGATGCCGGCGTGGACGTGGCATTCGCCGGCCCAGATGTGCAGGTTCTTGCGGCCCGTCATCCGCCGGACATGGGCGCCCAGGAACTGGTCGGGGCAGAACAGCACCTCCCGGTCCGCCGGGATCGAGGCCACCACGTCGACGGCGTTGGAGGACGTGCAGCAGATGTCGGTCAGCGCCTTGACCGCAGCGGTGGTGTTGACGTAGGACACCACGACGGCTCCGGGGTGCTCGTCCTTCCACGCCTGCAGTTCCTCGGCGCTGATGGAGTCCGCCAGCGAGCAACCGGCCCGCTGATCGGGAATCAGGACGGTCTTGTCCGGACTGAGGATCTTGGCGGTCTCGGCCATGAAGTGCACACCGCAGAACACGATGGTGTCCTCGGGCGCCTCGGCGGCGATACGCGACAGCGCCAGCGAGTCGCCGACGTGGTCGGCGACGTCCTGGATGGCCGGCAACTGATAGTTGTGCGCCAGGATCGTCGCGCCGCGCAGCCGCGCCAGCCGGCGGACCTCCTCGGCCCACTGCGCGTCACCCTCGACGCCGGTGTATCCGCCGGGACCGTCGATGATGCGGTCGGCCAACTCCGTCACGGTGTCGATCACCGCGATCTCCTCTCGGAAGGTTTTCGATCTATAATCGAAAACATGACTCATATTAGCACCCAACACGAGGTGCTGGCCGTCGTATTCCAGGTGCGCGATCTGGGGTCCGGCAAACCCGACCTCGACGTGCTGTTATGGCAGCGGGCGTTGGAGCCGGAACTCGGCAAATGGTCCCTGCCCGGTGGGCAGGTCCGCGACGACGAGGACCTCAGCACCTCGGTGCGCCGCCAGCTGGCTGAGAAGGTCGACCTGCGCGAGGTGGCGCACATCGAGCAGCTGGCCGTGTTCTCCGAACCGCGCCGCGTCCCGGGCGCGCGGGTCATCGCCTCGGCGTTCCTGGGCCTGGTGCCCTCCCCCGCCACTCCCGCGTTGCCGCCCGACACCCGCTGGCACCCGGTGCGCGAGCTGCCGCCGATGGCCTTCGACCACGGGCCCATGGTGGCCTACGCCCATTCCCGGCTGGCCGCCAAACTGTCCTACACCAACATCGGATTTGCCTTGGCGCCAAGGGAATTCACGCTCTCGACACTGCGCGACATCTACGGCGCAGCGCTCGGCTACCAGGTCGACGCCACCAATCTGCAGCGGGTGCTGGGCCGGCGCGGGGTCATCACACCGACCGGCACGACGGTCCATCCCGGCCGCAGCGGCGGACGCCCGGCGGCGCTGTACCGCTTCACGGATTCCCGCCTCCGGGTCACCGACGAGTTCGCCGCGTTGAGTCCACCGAGCGTGCCACGCTGAGTCCACCGAGCGTGCCACGCTGAGTCCACCGGGCGTGCCACGCTGAGTCCACCGGGCTCGCCGACTGGATTCTTAGAGCCCTCTTAAGGTACAAATGGAGCCTGATGACAAGCGCAGACGGGGCAATCAGTCCCGAGTGGATCGGCCGGGCCCCGCATGAGGCGTATCAGCGCGGCAGCCGGCCCGTCCTGCCGTCGAAGGATCCGTTCTACGAGCCCCCGGCCGGCTTCCAGCACGCCACGCCCGGCACCATCCTGCGCTCGCGCGACGTCAAGCTGGGCTTCCTGGGTCTGATCCCCCAGAAGGTCCGGGCCACGCAGTTGCTGTACCGGACCACCGACCGCAACGGCGATCCCGAGGCCACCGTCACCACCGTCCTGGTGCCCGCCCGGCACAGCCACAGCCAGCCGCGCCACGTGGTGTCCTACCAGTGCGCCATCGACGCGGTGTCGTCGCGATGCTTCCCGTCCTACGCCCTGCGCCGGCGCGCCAAGGCGCTCGGCTCGCTGGCCCAGTGGGAGTACCTGCTGACGGCGGCGGCGCTGGCCGAGGGCTGGGTTGTCTCGATTCCCGACCACGAAGGCCGCGACGGCATGTGGGGCACGCCGCACGAGCCCGGCCACCGGGTGCTCGACGGCCTGCGCGCCACGCTCAGCTACGAGAAGTTCGGCCTGGCCGCGGACAGCAAGGTGGGCCTGTGGGGATACTCCGGCGGTGGGCTGGCCAGCGCCTGGGCCGCCGAGATGCACGCCGAATACGCACCCGAGCTGAACATCGTCGGGGCCGTCCTCGGCTCGCCGGTCGGCAACCTCGGCAACACGTTCCGGCGGCTCAACGGCACGCGCTACGCGGGCCTGCCGGCGCTGGTGATCTCGGCGCTGGCCAAGACCTACCCCGGCCTGGCGAAAGTGGTCGAGGAGCACGCGACCGACGAGGGCCGTGCCACGTTGCAGCGGCTGGAGACGATGACCACCCTGCAGGCGGTCGTCCGGATGTTCCGCGCCGACATGGACGATCTGGTGCATCCTCCGCTGGAGCAGGTGCTGGACATGCCGGAGGTGCAGGAGGTCTTCGAGGCCATCCGGCTCGGCCGCACCGCACCCACGCCGCCGGTGCTGATCGTGCAGGCCGTGCACGACTCGATCATCAACGTCGACGACATCGACGAACTGGCGCACCTGTACTCCGAGGGCGGCGCCCAGGTGACCTACCACCGCGACATGTTCAGCGAGCACCTGTTGCTGCACCCGATGTCGGCCCCGATGACCCTGCGCTGGCTGATCGACCGCTTCGCAGACCGGCCGATCGAAGCCCACATCGTCCGCACCACCTGGCCCACGCTGTTCAACCCGATCACCTATCCGGGGATGTGGCGCCTCGGCGGCATCGTCGGCCGGGTGATGTTCGGCGGCCGGGTTCCGTTCCGGCCGCTCTAATAGACCGCGGCGGCCTCGGCCAGCGGGTCCTCTCCCGGCCAGGCGCCCAGGTCGTCGCGCGGGGTGGCGACCGTCATGAACGCGTAGACGAGCGCCGACAACGCGGCCGGCAGCAGCAGCGTCACCGCGACCTGGAGTGGGTGATGACCGACGAACACCGGCGGGGCCTCGGTGAAGTAGGCCACCCGGTTGTCCGGACTCAACACCGCGCCCGCGTGATCCGCGGTGCCGTAACGCCAATGTGCCAGTGCCGCACCGACTCCAGTCGCAGCGGCCCCCGCCGCCAACTGTCCGATCCACAACGCGGTGACGATGACCGGGCCGCGGTGCGGCCGCCACTGCCACACCAGGACCGCGGAGACCACGGCCAGCATGGCCAGCAGGCCGATCATCATCGCCGCGGCCACGAAGAGTAGATCCGATTCGCGGCCCAGAAAGCCGTCGACCCGTTCCCCGGCGCGGGTCAAAGCGGTCAGCGTGTGGATCGGCGGGGCGATCCAGGCCCACACCGCTCCCAGAACGGCGCCGCAAATCGTAAGTCCCGCAAAGACACTGAGCACAGCGAACCGCAGGGAGCGCCGCTGTTGCACCGGTGCGGTCATCGGCGGGTGTCCAGATCCTGTGAATCCACCCGGCCGTGGCGCGAGCACTCCGCCCACCAGCCGTCGGGTCGCACCTGCACCACCATCCGCCGCCCGCACTCGGCGCAGAACCGGGGCGGCTCCAGGCCGAGTTGGGCGGTCAGCGGCACCTGTTCGCCATGCAGTTCACCGGTATAGACGTTGTAGGTCGTCACAGGCTGGCGTTGAGAGCCTTGATCGGCATCTGCAGATCCTCGAGCAGTTCCAGGTCCGCCTCGGCGGGCCGGCCCAGTGTGGTCAGGTAGTTGCCGACTATCACCGCGTTGATGCCGCCGAGAATGCCCTGCTTTGCTCCCAGGTCACCGAGGGTGATCTCCCGCCCGCCGGCGAACCGCAGCATGGTGCGCGGCAGGGCGAGCCGGAATGCGGCGACGGCTTTGAGCGCCTCGGCGGCCGGCATCACCTCGAGGTCGCCGAACGGGGTGCCGGGACGGGGGTTGAGGAAGTTCAGCGGCACCTCGTGCGGGTCGAGTTCGGCCAGTTCGGCGGCGAACTCGGCGCGCTGCTCCAGGGTTTCCCCCATCCCGAGAATGCCGCCGCAGCAGACCTCCATCCCGGCGTCGCGGACCATCTGCAGGGTGTCGCGGCGTTCCTCCCAGGTGTGGGTGGTGACGACATTGGGGAAGAACGAGCGGGCTGATTCGAGGTTGTGGTTGTAGCGGTGCACGCCCATCTCGGCCAGCCGGTCGACCTGCTCCTGGGTGAGCATGCCCAGCGAACAGGCGACGTGGATGTCGACCTCGTTGCGGATCGCCTCGATACCGGCGGCCACCTGCGCCATCAACCGCTCGTCGGGCCCGCGGACGGCGGCGACGATGCAGAACTCGGTGGCGCCGGTCTTGGCGGTCTGCTTGGCGGCCTCCACCAGGCTCGGGATGTCCAGCCAGGCGCTGCGCACCGGGGACGCGAACAGGCCGGACTGCGCGCAGAAATGGCAGTCCTCCGGGCAGCCGCCGGTCTTGAGGCTGATGATGCCCTCGACCTCGACCTCCGGGCCGCACCAGCGCATCCGCACCTCGTGGGCCAGGGCCAGCAACTCCTCGAGCCGGTCATCCGGGAGTCGCAGGACGTCGAGCACCTGCTCGCGGGTCAGTCCTTCACCCCGCTCGAGAACCTGTGCACGGGCCTGATCGAGGACGTCCGTGCTGGTCTGGCTAGCTGCCTGTGTCACGCAGGCTAGGTTAGCCCACCAGCAGATGGTCGACGCGCTCGTCACTGTCCCACCGCCGCAGGCAGACCAGGCCGGCCGCCAGATCCCCGCCGTGGCCGTTGACGACCGCCAGCGCCGGGCCGATCTCCTCGGCGGTGTATCGCCGTCCCAGAGTGACGTGCGGGGTCCAGTGCCCTGGTTCGCAGTGCGGGTACGGCTCCCCGGTCAGATGCGGCAGTGCCAACGAGAAGACCGCGGCGTGCAGGTCCAGCAGCGCCGTCGAGGGGACGACGAGGCGGGCCAGGGTGTGCCGCGGGCCGCCGAAGACCAGCGGCGCACCGATCACGGCGGGCAGCGGGAACTCCGACGCGAGATCACGCAGAACGTCGTCGACGCCGGCGTGGATGCGCTGTGCGGCCACCAGGGTGACGTGTGGGCGGTTGGTGGCCGATTTGACCCGCAGCTGGCTGGGCAGCCCGGCGTCGGCCAGCGCCTGCCACTGCACACGCACAGCGGCGTCGCTGTCGGTGTCGAGCAGCAACTCGATGGAGTGCGCCACCTCAGACCAGCCCGGCGACCCAGGCGGGGTCGAACGCCCCGCGGCTCATCGCCGCGAAGTCCGGTGGACCGAGCGCCCCCGAGCCGGCGGGCAGTACCGCGCGCACCGGCGCCAGCTTCTCCAGGGCGCGGCGGTTGGAGGTTTCCGCCGCCCCGGGATCCCCCGGCCAGGCGCCGATCACCAACCCTGCGCACGAAAGACCGACACGCTCAATGGCTTCCACGGTCAGCGCGGTGTGGTTCAGGGTGCCCAGGCCGGCTCTGCAGACCACGAGGACGGGTGCTTCCAATGCAGCGGCCAGATCGCGCAGGTTCACACCACCCCCGGCCAGCTCCACGAGCAGGCCGCCGGCGCCCTCCAGCAGGGTCAGCCGGCCCGGCCGGTCCACCGCACGCACCGCAGCGAGGATCTCTCCCGCCGTCGGCAGGGTCCGGCCTGCCAGCTCGGCGGCGGCCACGGGTGCCAGCGGTTCGGGGTAGCGGGCCACCGACACCAGGTCGGTCACTCCCGCGAGCCTGGCGACCTCGGCGAGGTCGTCGTCGCCGTCGCCATCCGCACCGGAGCCGGTCTGGACGGGTTTGCACACCGCGGCGTCGAATCCGGCGCTGCGCGCGTGGCTTGCCAGCGCGGCGGTGACGACGGTCTTGCCAACGCCGGTTCCGGTGCCGGTGACGACGAGGACGCTCACCCGCGATCGCGGCCGAGCACCGCGGCGATGACCTCTCCGGCCAAGTCGAGATCGTCGGCGGACAGCGACGCCCGCGCGGTCAGCCGCAGCCGCGAGGTGCCCGGCGGGACGGTCGGGGGCCGGAAACACCCCACCCGGACGCCGCCGTCCAGGCAGGCGGCCGCGGCGGCGACCGCCCGCTCCGGGTCACCGAGAATCACCGACACAACCGCGGACTGCGGGCTTTGCGTCACCCCGCACACGTCAGCGAGGTAGGCGGCGTGGGCGTGGACGGCCTCCGGGCGCCAGGGCTCGTCGGCGAGCACCCGCAGCGCCTCCAGCGCGGCACCGACCGCCGCCGGCGCCAGCCCGGTGTCGAAGATGAAGGGCCGCGCGGCGTCGATGAGGTGGTCGCGGACCGCTTCGGAGCCCAGCACGACGCCGCCCTGGCTGCCCAGCGCCTTGGACAGCGTCGTCGTCATCACCACGTCCGGCGCGCCGGCTAGGCCGAGTTCGTGCAGCAATCCGCGGCCACCGGCGCCGCGGATTCCCAGCCCGTGCGCCTCGTCGACCAGCAGCAGGGCACCGTGGGTCCGGCACACCTCGTGCAGTTCCCGCAACGGGGCCAGGGCCCCGTCGGTGCTGAACACCGAGTCGGTGACCACCAGGGCGCGTTCCTCGTCGCGGACGCCCAGTGCCGCATCGACCGCGGCGACGTCGAGGTGCGGGCTCACTACCACCCGCGCCCGGGACAGCCGGCAGGCATCGACCAGGGAGGCGTGCGCGGCGGCGTCGGACACCACCAGCGAGCCGGGGCCGGACAGGCTGGTCACCGCGCCGAGGTTGGCGGTGTAGCCCGAGGAGAACGCCAAAGCCGTTGCGGCGCCTACGAATCCGGCCAGCTCCGCCTCGAATTCCTCGTGCAGTTCGGTGTTGCCGGTGACCAGCCGGGAGCCGGTCGACCCGGCACCCCAGGTGCGCAACGCGCGAACACCGGCTTCGATGACCTCCGGGTGCCGGGCCAGTCCCAGGTAATCGTTGGAGGCCAGGTCCACCTCGGCGGCCACGGCGCCGCGCGGCGTCAGCGACCGGCGCAGCCCGGCCCGACGCCGCTGCTGCTCGACGGTATCCAGCCAGGCCAGCGGGGAGGTGTCGGTCTCGGGGGTCATCGAAGTTCAGCCTAGTTCGCGCGCGACCGCCACCATCGCGGAGGTGATCTGCGCGATCTCGCCGTCGGTGCAGATGAACGGTGGCATCGCGTAGATCAGGTTCCGGAACGGCCGCAGCCAGACCCCGTGGTCCAGGGCGATCGGGGTGGCCTTGCGGAGGTCGACGGGATCACGCGTCTCGATCACCCCGATGGCACCGCACACCCGCACGTCGGCCACCCCGGGCAACGTCCGGGCGGGGTCCAGGCCGTGCCTCAGGCCGGCGCCGATCTGCCCGACGCGGGCCCGCCAGTCGCCGCTGAGCAGCAGTTCCACCGAGGCCACCGCGACGGCGCAGGCCAGGGCGTTGGCCATGAACGTCGGCCCGTGCATGAGCGCGCCGGCCTCCCCGCCGCTGATGGTCTCGGCGATGCGGCGGGTGCACAGGGTTGCGGCCAGGGTGATGTAGCCGCCGGTCAGCGCCTTGCCCACGCACATGATGTCCGGACTCACGCCCGCGTGGTCGGCGGCGAACATCTCCCCGGTGCGGCCGAAGCCGGTGGCGATCTCGTCGAAGATCAGCAACACGTCGTTCTCGTCGCAGATACGCCGCAGATCCGCCAGATAGCGGGGGTCGTGGAAGCGCATCCCGCCGGCGCCCTGCACCACCGGCTCGACGATCACGGCCGCGAGTTCGTCTGCGTGCGAAGTCAGTTGAGCTTCGAAGGCGTCGACGTAGCCAGGGTCGTACCCGGTCGGGACCGGCGGGGCAAAGATCTGTTCGGCCAGGACGTCGCGCCACAGCGCGTGCATGCCGCCGTCGGGGTCGCACACGCTCATCGGGGTGAACGTGTCGCCGTGGTAGCCGCCGCGCCAGGTCATCAGCCGGTGCTTGCCGAACCGGCCGAGGCTGCGCCAGTACTGCAACGCCATCTTGACGGCCACCTCGACACTCACCGATCCGGAGTCGGAGAAGAACACGGTGTCCAGCCCGTCCGGGGTGACGTCGACCAGCAGCTGCGCCAGCCGTGCGGCCGGCTCGTGGGTCAGGCCGCCGAACATCACGTGGTTCATCACGCCGAGCTGGCGGGTGATCGCGGCGTCGAGCGCGGGATGGCCGTGGCCGTGCACCGCCGTCCACCACGAGGCCATCGCGTCGAGAACCCGGATGTCGCTGCCGTCGCGGTCCAGGGTCAGCCAGGCGCCTTTGGCGCCGACGGCGACCACCGGCGGGATGGCCCCGGACGCGCCGTGAGCGCCCAGGGTGCTGTAGGGATGCCAGATGTGCGCGGCGTCGATGGCGCTGATCTGCTGCGGGGTCAACGCCGACACGCGAGGCAGCCTATCGCCGCCACCCCCGGACCCCGCCGTCGCCGCAGCTGAGCACACTGTCCGGATTGGTAGATTGACGGGCGATCATGCCCACCCTCACCCTGACCCGGCCACCGGAGACAACCGCCCCGGGGATCACCGCCCCGGCGCCGGCCCCGGTCAGCCGGGACGCGCTGTACCGGCATGACCTCGACGGTCTGCGCGGGGTGGCGATCGCCCTGGTCGCGCTGTTCCACGTCTGGTTCGGCCGGGTGTCCGGCGGTGTGGACGTGTTCCTGGCCCTGTCCGGCTTCTTCTTCGGCGGGTCGGTGCTGCGGACCGTGCTAACGCCGGGAACGTCGCTGTCGCCCTGGCCCACGGTCAAGCGGCTGGCCCGGCGGCTGCTTCCGGCGCTGGTCGTGGTGCTGGCCGCCGCAGCGGTGCTCACCGTCGCGGTCCAGCCGCAAACCCGTTGGGAGACCTTCGCCGACCAGACCCTGGCCAGCCTCGGCTACTACCAGAACTGGGAACTGGCCGCGACCGCGTCGAACTACCTGCGGGCCAGCGAGGCGGTGTCGCCGCTGCAGCACATCTGGTCGATGTCGGTGCAGGGCCAGTTCTACATCAGCTTCCTGCTGCTGATCTTCGGGCTCGCCGCGCTGTTGCGCCGCCGGCTCGGCGGCAATCGCCTTCGGACGGTGTTCGTTTCGCTGCTGGCGGTGCTGACCATCGCGTCGTTCGTGTACGCGATCATCGCCCACCAGTCAGACCAGGTCACCGCCTACTACAACAGCTTCGCCCGGGCGTGGGAGCTGCTGCTGGGCGTACTGGCCGGCGCTCTGGTCCCGCTCATCACCTGGCCGATGTGGCTGCGGACCGCACTGGCGACGATCGGGCTGGCGGCGATCCTGTCCTGCGGCGCGCTCATCGACGGCGTCAACCAGTTCCCCGGACCGTGGGCGCTGGTCCCCGTCGGCGCCGCGATGCTGCTCATCCTGTCCGGCGCCAACCGGGGCGCGCGGCCGTCGACCCGCGGCCGGATGCCGGCACCCAACCGCCTGCTGGCGCTGCCGCCGCTGGTGACACTCGGGTCGATGGCCTACTCGTTGTACCTGTGGCACTGGCCGCTGCTGATCTTCTGGCTGGCCTACACCGACGGCTCGCACGCCGGGTTCCTCGACGGACTTGTGATTCTGCTGGTGTCCGGGGTGCTGGCCTACGTGACGATGCGGTTCATCGAGGAACCGCTGCGCTACCAGCGCGCCCGCGTGCCGGGTGCCCGGACCGCCGGACTGTCCTGGCGCTCACGGCTGCGCCGCCCGGCGACGGTGGGCGGGACGATCGTCACACTGCTGGCAGTGGCGCTGACCGCCACATCCTTCACCTGGCGTGAGCATGTGTCCGAGCAGCGGGCCAGCGGTAAGGAACTGGCCGGGCTCACCGCGGACAGCTATCCGGGAGCCCGGGCGCTGATCGACCACGCCAAGGTTCCGCAGCTTCCGTTCCGGCCGACGGTGATGGAGGCCCAGGACGACGTCCCGGAGTCCACCAGCGACGGGTGCATCAGCGACTTCGACAACACCGGCGTCATCAACTGCACCTACGGCGACATCAGCGCCAAGCGCACAATCGCACTGGCCGGCGGGTCACATGCCGAGCACTGGATCACCGCGCTGGACCTCCTCGGCAAGGAGCACGGCTTCAAGGTCGTCACCTATCTGAAGATGGGCTGCCCGCTGACCACCGAACCCATGCCGTTGGTCATGGGCGACAACCGGCCCTACCCGAAGTGCCACCTGTGGAACGAACGGGTGATGGCCCGGCTGATCGCCGACCGTCCGGACTTCGTGTTCACCACCTCCACCCGGCCGTGGAACATCAAGCCCGGCGACACCATGCCCGGCACCTACATCGGGATCTGGAAGGCGTTCGGCGACGCCGGAATTCCCGTCCTGGCGATGCGTGACACCCCGTGGCTGACACGTAACGGCAAACCGTTCATGCCGGCCGACTGCCTGGCCAAGGGCGGCGACGCGGTCTCGTGCGGCATCAGCCGCTCCGAGGTGCTATCCGACCGCAACCAGACCCTGGACTTCACCGGTCAGTTCCCGACGTTGAAGGTTCTCGACATGAGCGACGCGGTGTGCCGGTCGGACTACTGCCGGGCCATCGAGGGCAACGTGCTGGTGTATCACGACGCCCATCACCTCTCGGCCACGTACATGCGAACGATGACGCCCGAACTGGGCCGGCAGATCGGTGCGGCGACGGGTTGGTGGTGAGCGCCTCGACCTGTCGGGGTGCACCAGCTGCGACAAGCCTGCCGAGGTGTCGATATCGACCACACGATGCCCTGCGGTCAGGGCGGGCCCACTCATCCGTCGAACTTGGCTTTGCTCGCAGCACGAATGAAGGCAGACCCGCCTCCGTTCCAGCGCACCCTGGCTATGGTCGACCCATGCCGCCGACCGAACCCGTCACCCCGATCATTTGGCCCGGCGCCCCCTATCCCCTCGGCGCCACCTACGACGGTGCGGGAACCAACTTCTCGGTGTTCTCCGAAGTCGCCGAGAAGGTCGAACTGTGCCTCATCGACGACAACGACCGCGAAACCCGCATCAACCTCGACGAGGTGGACGGTTACGTGTGGCACGCCTACCTTCCGACCGTCGCGCCCGGCCAGCGCTACGGCTTCCGGGTGCACGGCCCGTGGAATCCCGCCGCGGGAGAGCGCTGCGACCCCAGCAAGCTGCTACTCGATCCCTACGGCAAGTCCTTCGACGGCCACTTCGACTTCAGCCAGGCGCTCTTCTCCTACGACCTGCACGCCAGGGACAAGGCCACCGGCGGTAAGCCGCCGCGGGTGGACTCGCTGGGCCACACCATGACCAGCGTCGTGATCAACCCGTTCTTCAGCTGGGGGTCCGACCACGCGCCCAGAACCCCCTACCACGAGACGATCATCTACGAAGCCCACGTCAAAGGCATGACGCAAACCCATCCCGCGGTGCCCGAACAACTACGGGGCACCTACGCCGGCCTGGCTCACCCGGCGGTGATCGATCACCTCAAGTCGCTGAACGTCACCGCCATCGAGCTGATGCCGGTCCACCAGTTCATGACCGACAAGCGGCTGGTGGACCTGGGACTGCGAAACTACTGGGGCTACAACACTTTCGGATACTTCGCCCCGCACGCCGACTACGCCGCGAACCATCACGCCGGTGGCGCGGTCGGCGAGTTCAAGTCCATGGTGCGCGCCTTCCACGACGCAGGCATCGAGGTCATCCTCGACGTCGTCTACAACCACACCGCCGAAAGCGACCACCTCGGCCCCACGATCAACTTCCGCGGTATCGACAATGCCGCGTACTACCGCCTGCTGGACTCCGATCTGCGCCGCTACAAAGACTTCACCGGCACCGGCAACAGCCTCAACGTCCGCCATCCGCACACCCTGCAACTGATCATGGACTCGCTGCGGTACTGGGTGCTGGAGATGCACGTCGACGGGTTCCGCTTCGACCTGGCCTCCACCCTGGCCCGCGAGTTCTTCGACGTCGACCGACTCTCGGCCTTCTTCGACCTGGTTCAGCAGGATCCGGTGATCAGCCAGGTCAAGCTCATCGCCGAGCCCTGGGACGTCGGCGAGGGCGGGTACCAGGTGGGCAACTTCCCCGGCCTGTGGACCGAGTGGAACGGCAAGTACCGCGACACCGTGCGCGACTACTGGCGCGGCGAGCCCGCCGCACTCGGCGAGTTCGCCGCGCGCCTGACCGGATCGGCGGACCTCTACGAGTTCACCGGGCGCCGGCCGATCGCCAGCATCAACTTCGTCACCTGCCACGACGGCTTCACCCTCACCGACCTGGTGTCCTACGACAACAAGCACAACGACGCCAACGGCGAGCACAACCGCGACGGAGAGAACCACAACCGGTCGTGGAACTGCGGGGTGGAGGGACCCACCGACGACCCCGAGATCATCGCGCTGCGGCACCGGCAGATGCGCAACATCATGGTGACCCTGATGGTGTCGCAGGGCACGCCGATGATCAGCCACGGCGACGAAGTGGGCCGCACCCAGCTGGGCAACAACAACGGCTACTGCCAGGACAACGAGATCACCTGGATCAACTGGGCCGAGGCCGGGCAGTACGCGGACATGCTGGAGTTCACCCGCAAGGTGACGGCCCTGCGCAAGGCGCACCCGGTGTTCCGGAGGCGCCGGTTCTTCGACGGCCGGCCGTCCAAGACCGACAACCACATGCGCGACATCTACTGGATCACCCGCAACGGGGTCGAAATGACCTCCGACGACTGGCATTCCGGCATCAAGTCGGTGGCGGTGGGCCTCAACGGGCTGGCACTGCCGGAGCCGGACGCCCGCGGCGAACGGATCATCGACGACTCGTTCCTGCTGTGCTTCAACGCCCACGCCTACCCGGTGGACTTCGTCATTCCGACAACGCCCTACGCCACCGGCTGGCAAGCGGTCATCGACACCTCCCACCCCCGAGGCGACACCGAGCAGCAGGTAGCCGCCGGGGCCACCATCACCGTCGAGGGCCGCTCGGTGCTGGTGCTGCAAAAGACGGCCTAGCGGGAACAGGCAGCCATGCCCTTTTCCGCGCGCCATCCGGTTCTCGCCACCTACCGCCTGCAGATGTCCGGTGACGCCTTCACCTTCGCCGACGCGGAGAAGATCGTCGACTATCTTGGCGACCTCGGCGTCAGCCACCTCTACCTATCGCCCATCCTGACCGCCGCGCCCGGTTCGGCGCACGGTTACGACGTCACCGACCCCACCACCGTCTCGGCGGAGCTCGGCGGCCCCGACGGGCTGGCCGGGCTGGCCGGCGCCGCTCACCAACGCGGCCTGGGGCTGATCGTCGACATCGTGCCCAACCACGCCGGAATCGCCGAGCCGCAGCACAATCCGTGGTGGTGGGATGTGCTGCGGCTCGGCCGGGAGTCCCGTTATGCGCGGTTTTTCGACATCGACTGGACCGCGGACGCCGACGGCCGGATCCTGCTACCGGTGCTGGGCTCCGACGACGACGTCGCGCAGCTGATGGTCGACGGCGACGTGCTGCGCTACCACTCGATGAACTTCCCGATCGCGCCCGGCACGGGCGGCGACGACGCCACCGCGGTGCATGACCGCCAGCACTACAGGCTGACGGGCTGGCGCAGCGGTGTCTGCGGCTACCGCCGGTTCTTCTCGGTGACCTCGCTGGCCGGGCTGCGCCAGGAGGATCCGGAGGTCTTTGACGCCAGCCACGCCGAGGTGGCCCGCTGGTTCGCCGACGGGCTGGTCGACGGCGTGCGGGTGGACCACCCCGACGGCCTGACCGACCCGACCGGCTACCTGGCCCGCCTGCGCGATCTGGCCGGTCCGCAGGCCTGGATCGTCATCGAGAAGATCCTGGCGGTCGGCGAGCCTCTGGACCCGTCGCTGCCGGTGGACGGCACCACCGGATACGACGCCCTGCGCGAGATCGGCGGAGTCTTCATCAACCCGTCGGGGGCCGAAACCCTGACCACACTGGCCGAGTCGGCCGGGTTCAGCCGTCCGGACGCCGCGGAGTCGTTGCGGCAGTTGAAGATCGACACGACGACCGAGATGCTCGCCAGCGAACTGGCCCGGCTGTGCCGCACCATCGAACGCGACACCGGCGCCAGCCATCCCCGGCTCCCGGACGCGATTGCCGCGCTGCTGGCCGTCGTCGGGCTGTACCGCACCGACTACACCGCGCTGTCCCAGGTGCTGGGCGCGGCACTGGCCCACACGGTCGCCTCCGAGCCGGAACTGGCTGCGCCGCTGGAGATCCTGGTCTGCGCGCTGACCCATCCCGAACCTGCCGCGCGGCTGCAGCAGCTGTGCGGTGCGATGACCGCGAAGTCCATCGAGGACTGCTACTTCTACCGGGACGCCCGGCTCGTCTCGCTGAACGAGGTGGGCGGGGATCCGCAGCGGTTCGGGGTCAGCGCCGCGGAGTTCCACCGCGCTGCCGCGGTCCGCGCGCGGCTGTGGCCGAGGACCATGACGACGCTGTCCACCCACGACACCAAGCGCGGCGAGGACGTCCGCACGCGTATCGGCGTGCTGTCCCAGGTTCCGGGCCTCTGGTCGGAGCTGGTGCACCGATGGGAGGGCGCCCTGCCCTCACCCGACCCGCTCACCGGTCTTTTCCTGTGGCAGAACATCTTCGGGGTGTGGCCGCGGGACGGCGAGCTCACCGGGGACCTGCGCGCGCGGTTGCACGCCTACGCCGAGAAGGCGATCCGCGAAGCCGGTCTGCGGACCACCTGGAAGGACCCAGACGAGAATTTCGAGAACGCGGTCCACGCCTGGTTGGACAGCGTGCTCGACGGACCGCCGGCCGCAGAGCTGACCGAACTGGTGAGCCGGCTGCAACCGCACACCGACAGCGACGCCCTGGGCCAGAAGCTACTCGCGTTGACCGTGCCCGGCGTGCCGGACGTCTACCAGGGCACCGAACTGTGGGAGGACAGCCTCGTCGACCCCGACAACCGGCGGCCGGTCGACTACGCCGAGCGGCGCGCCGCACTGCACCGGCGGGAGCATCCGAAGCTTCGGGTCGTGACCGCGGCCCTGGCCGCCCGGCGGGACCGTCCGGAGACCTTCCTGTGCGGCGGCTACCGGCCGGTGCCGGCCTCGGGCGAGGCAGCCGAACACCTGGTGGCCTTCCTCCGCGGCGACAACGTCCTGGTGGCGGTCAGCCGCTGGACGTTCACGCTGGAGGAAACCGGCTGGGGCACAACCACTCTCGATCTTCCCACCGGAACCTGGATCGACCGGATCACCGGAACGCGGCACCAGGGACCGGTCCCCGCGGGCGATCTGTTCGCCGAGATGCCGGTCGCACTGCTGGAGCGGGCCGATGGCTGAGTTCGCGGTTTGGGCCCCGCTCCCCGAGCAGGTTCGCCTCGATGTCGAGGGCGCCCTGCATCCCATGACCCGCGGCGACGACGGCTGGTGGCGAGCCGAGGTCGACTGCCCGCCCGACACCCGTTACGGCTTCGTCCTCGACGACGACCCGACCGTGCTTCCCGACCCCCGCTCGGCACGCCAGCCCGACGGCGTGCACGAACGCTCCCAGCTCTGGGACACGCGCCGCGCGGAGTGGACCGACGCCGGCTGGACGGGACGCTCCGTGGAAGGCGCGGTGGTCTACGAATTGCACACCGGGACCTTCACCCCGGAGGGCACCTTCGACGCGGCCATCGGCAAGCTCGACCACCTGGAGGAACTGGGTGTCGATTTCGTGGAGATCATGCCGGTCAACGCTTTCAACGGAACCCACGGCTGGGGTTATGACGGTGTGCTGTGGTTCGCCGTGCACGAGCCCTACGGCGGCCCCGACGGCCTGGTCAGGCTGATCGACGCCTGCCATGCGCGCGGTCTCGGAGTGCTGATCGACGCGGTGTTCAACCACTTCGGCCCGTCGGGCAACTATCTGCCCCGATTCGGGCCCTACCTGTCCCCGGTCGGCAACACCTGGGGCGACGGCGTCAACCTGTCCGGGCCGGGTGCCGACGAGGTGCGGCGCCACATCATCGACTGCGCGCTGCGCTGGATGCGCGAGTTCCATGCCGACGGGCTGCGGCTGGACGCCGTGCACGCGCTCGTGGACACCACCGCGATCCACCTTCTCGAGGAGCTGGCCGCCGAGACCGACGCCCTGTCCGCCGTCCTGGGCCGGCCGCTGTCCCTGGTCGCCGAAAGCGACCTCAACGATCCGCGTCTGATCACCCCGCGGGATCGCGGCGGCTACGGCCTGACCGCGCAGTGGGACGACGACATCCACCACGCCATCCACACCGCGGTGTCCGGTGAAAGGCAGGGCTACTACGCCGATTTCGGGACGATGGCCGCCCTGGCCACCACCCTGCGCAACGGCTTCTTCCACGCCGGCACCTTCTCGTCGTTCCGCGGGCGCCGGCACGGCCGTCCACTGGACACCACCCTCATCCCGGCCACCCGACTGCTGGCCTACACCTGTACCCATGACCAGGTCGGCAATCGGGCAGTCGGGGATCGCCCGTCACAGAACCTGGACTTCGGGCAGCTGGCCATCAAAGCGGCACTGGTGCTCGAATCGCCCTACACCGCAATGCTTTTCATGGGCGAGGAGTGGGGCTCCACCCGGCCCTTCCAGTTCTTCAGCTCCCATCCCGAGCCGGAGCTGGCCCGGGCCACCGCCGAGGGGCGCAAGGCGGAGTTCGCCGAGCACGGCTGGGACGCCGACTCCGTCCCCGACCCCCAGGACCCCGCGACCTTCCGGCGCTCGAAGCTGGACTGGGCTGAGACCGGCAAACCCGGGCACGCCGAATTGCAGGACTTCTACCGGACCCTGATCCGGCTACGCCGCACCGAACCGGACCTGGCCGACCCCTGGCTGCCGCATCTGGGAGTGGAGTTCGACGAAAACCGGCGCTGGATCGTGATGCGCCGCGGGGCCGTCGCGATCGCCGCCAACCTGGGCGCCGAGTCAGTCGAGGTCACCGTCACCGGTGATCTTCTAGCCCGGTGGGGAGATCCGGAGGTCGGCGCCGAGGCGACGACGCTGCCACCCCACACGGTGGTTGTGCTCAGACGGGAGTCTTCGCCGACACCACGGTGAGGTCGTAGTCGCTCGCCTGCCAGGCCGTCATGAAGCCGCTGAGGGGATACGACACGCCCCCGGTCGTCAGCGCGCTGTCATTGACCCAGACCTTCCCCGCGACCATGTCCACGTTCAGCACCTGGACCTGGTGGTTGGGTGTGGTGAAGTCGGTATTCGCGTTCTCCGGGGTCCACGGCGGCTTCGACGCGTTCGGGCTGGACGAGTACAGGGCGTCGTTGTTGATGAACACGCTGATGGCTTTCCCTTGCGCCAGTGCGGCATTCAGATCATTGAGCGCACGCCGAGCGTCGGCCGGGGTTGCCCCGGCGATCCTGTTCCCGTTGGCGTCGTAGGTCGCGTACACGGTGTTGACGGCGGTGACCGGGTAGTGCTTCTCCATCAGCACCACCGCATCCACGGGATAAGCACCCTGCTCGACGCGTTCGCTGAGGAACATCTTGCTGCCCGGCACGACAACGCTGTCGAGTTCCTTGGCCCACGCGACGACCGTGTCCTGCGGCAAGGTCTGGGTTTTGGTGACCTGCGCGGCGGCCATCGCCGAAGCCATGAGTACGCAGTTCCAGTAGCTCTGCTCCGCATGCAGCTTCGCCAGTTGCGCGACGTCACCGCCGTACTGGCCGCTTCCGGTGACGGTCACCGCGACCTGGCGATCGATGGTGTCGGGCTTGGCTATTCCCAGCGACACTGCGAGGGTGTGCAGGGTCAGCTGGACGAACCCGACGAATCCCGGCAGCGCCGCACTGGCACCGTTGTCGACGGTGATGGTGAAGGTGTCGGAGATCCCAGGCTTGATGAATGCGTCGTTCGGGGTGTACACGGCTTTCCCAGTAGCCTGGTCGATGGTCACTTTGCCGTACTTCGGCGGTGTCTTCAGCCGATAGGTCAGCGGGAATCCATTGTTGCTCTGGGCGTTCAGATCTACGGTGATCTCTTTGTCCTCGCCCGCCTGACCGTTGACGTACGGGTCGGCGGTCGGCGCCGCGTTGAAGAAGATGTAGGACAACCGACGGCTGAGGTCGGTCCAGACCGACTGGGTGGTCGCCTTCGCCGCCGCAGACAGGAAGGCGCCCGGCGCCGCCGTGGTCGCAGCGGCTCTGACGTCGCTCGTCAGCGCCGCGGCCGAGCCGGCCGCCGACTCGCCGGTGGCGCCGGTCGATCCGGTGTTCCCCTTCTTACCGTTGTTGCCGGCGTCGCCCGATTCGCTCGCGCCACCGAAGCCGGCATCCCCACCGGCGCCGCCCTTTCCGCCCTTGCCACCGCCGGTGCCGCCGGTGCCGCCGTTACCCCCGTTGCCGCCGTTGCCGCCGTCACCGCCGTCGCCGGTGCCGCCCATGCCGCCCGCGGCGCCCCCACCCGCCGCGCCACCCGCGCCGCCTTCGCCGGGCGTTCCACCGGCTCCGGCCGAGCCGCCGGAGCCACCGGTGCCGCCGTCGCCGCCTGACCCGCCCAACCCGCCGGTGGATCCGTAGCCGCCCTGACCGGCGGCGCCGCCCTTGCCCCCGTCGCCGCCGTCACTACCAACGCCGCCGCCTCCGCCGAGCCCACCGTTGCCCCCACGACCGCCTGCGCCGCCGACTCCCGTGAGGTCAAGGGTGGCACCACCGGCACCGCCGTTGCCTCCCTTGCCTCCGTCACCACCGAGGCCGCTGGTTCCGGTGGCGCCATTGGAGGCGATGAAGAACACGTACGCGCCTTTGCCGGGCTGGCCGCCCTCGGCGCCGCCGGGTCCGCCTTCGCCGCCGCTGCCGCCGTCGCCGCCGCGCCGACCGTTGCCGGTGGAGACGGTGAATGAGCTGCCGAAGCCGAATCCGTTTCCGCCGCCGCCGCCCTGGCCGCCCTGACCACCGGGGCCGCCATTGCCGCCGGTGCCGAAGATCATGCTGCCGTTGCCGCCGTCGCCTCCGACGCCGCCCTCGGTGCCCACCGTTCCGAGGTAACCGTTGGGGTCCGTGGCGATTCCGTTATCCCCGGGGCGGCCGCTCTGACCGATGCCGCCCGCACCGCCTTTCCCACCGCGGCCGAACACCGACAGCGCTCCGACGTCGCCACCGCGGCCGCCGTTGCCGCTGCCGACGCCGCCGGCACCGCCGGAACCGCCGTTGCCGGCCCAGAGTCCACCGCGGCCGCCCGCACCGCCGTTGCCGGCGAGATCGTCCTCACTGCCCTGCGCCGGGCAGGCGCCGCCCGCGCCGCCGTTGCCGCCGGTGGAGTACAGCGACAGTGCTCCACCGTTGCCGCCGGCAGCGCCTTGTCCGCCGTAATGGGCTCTACCCCCGGCGCCTCCGTTGCCGCCGACGCCTCCCAGCGAGAAGATCCCGACGTCGCCGCCCCGGCCGCCGGTTCCGCCGGTACCCAGATACTGGATCGCATCTCCGCCGGTGCCGCCGTCGCCGCCGTTGCCGCTGAAGACACCGCCGTCTCCGCCGCGGCCTCCGGCCGCGCCGGTCATTCCCCACGCCGCTCCGGCGTTGCCGCCCTTGCCGCCGTTGCCGAACAGGCCGGCCGAGCCGCCATTGCCGCCGACCGCATTGGCCTGGGTCCGGACGCCGTCGCCGCCGGCGCCGCCATTGCCCTTCAGCACGCCGCCCCGGCCGCCGCTGCCGCCGGATCCGTTGTTGACGGTCGCCACTCCCGCGCCGCCGCTGCCACCGTTGCCGAACCAACCGGCCGCCCCGCCGTTGCCGCCGTTGAAGCCGCTTCCGCCGTTTCCGAGCAGGCCGCCCTTGCCGCCGTTACACGCCTTGCCCGCGGCACAGGTGGTCGCGGTGTAGGAGAAGCCGTTACCCATGATGAGGCCGGCATCGGGTTTGTCGGCCGTGCCGTTGCGGAAGAACACGCTCAACACCGAATTCACCGGGTCGTTGCCCGCTGCGGCGGACGCCTTCGCGGGGATTACCGCCGACGCCGACGCGATGTGCGGGGCCGGCGGCACCACCGTCGCCGACGCAGGGAGCGGCTTTGCGGGTGCCGCCGCGGCGGCCGGCGCCGGAATCGTGATCGTTGCGGGGAGGTCCGACTCGGCCGGTGCCACCGCGGATCCACGCGATGACGGGGTCTGGGCCGCGACCTTGGAGGCGGCGGGCTTGGGCGCCGACACCGATGACTGCGACCGGGCTTTGGGCCCTGCGGATCTCGGAGTGGCCTTGGACGCCCCGGCGTCCGGCGAACGGTCCGAGGCGGAGGTCCCCGTCGCATCGGCCGACGCCACCGCCGGCGTTCCGACGATCGCGGCGCCCACACCGAGGGCGACCGCCGACGCACCCAGCCAGGTCAGGACTCGCATGCATCCCGGTGCCGGACGGTTCGCCAGCGCGATGCCGCCGAACTCAGGGGGAAGCGACTTTGCAGCGGCGATGCCCATCCGCGATCCGTGTGAATCCATGGGCGTAACAATATGGACTCGGTGGGCATCACGATCTGAAATCAATCGGGATGATGGGATGGGGATCAGGCCCGACCTGCCCGAGGACCTCAGGTGAGATAGCGGTACGCCGGCGACCCCGGCTCGAGTGCCTCGACATGCAGGCCGGAGGCGTCCATCCGGGCCCGCAGGCCCTCCAGGCCGGCCGCGGACCCGAGTTCGATACCGACCAGCGCCTCGCCGGTCTCCCGGTTGTTGCGTTTGACGTACTCGAACAGCGTGATGTCGTCGTTCGGGCCGAGCACCTCGTCGAGGAATCGGCGGAGCGCGCCTGGCTCCTGCGGAAAGTCGACCAGGAAGTAGTGCTTGAGACCCTTGTGGACCAGTGAGCGCTCGAGCACTTCGCCGTACCGCGAGACATCGTTGTTGCCGCCCGAGATCAGGCACACCACAGTCGATCCCGGTTCGACGTCGGCTTCCAGCAACCCGGCCACCGACAGCGCCCCGGCGGGTTCGGCGATGATGCCCTCGTTCTGGTAGAGGTCGAGCATCGCGGTGCACACCGCACCCTCGTCGACGGTGGTGACCGACACCATGTCCCCCGCCGCCGACAGCGCCCGGAACGGAAGCAGGCCCGCCCGCCGCACCGCGGCACCGTCCACGAACTGGTCGACGTGGTCGAGGTCGACGGGCTGGCCCTCGGCGAGTGCGGCCATCATGGAGGCAGCGCCGGCCGGTTCGACGCCGAGCACCGAGGTGTTGGTGGTCCGCTCCGCCAGATAGGTCGTGATCCCCGAGATGCAGCCGCCACCGCCGACCCCGACGATCACCAGGTCGGGTTCCCGGCCCAGCTGGTCGAGGATCTCGACGGCGATGGTTCCCTGTCCCGCCATGGTGCGCGGGTCGTCGTAGGGCGGCACCAGCGTGGCGCCGGTGCGGGCCACGTCGGCGAGTGCGGCCTCGGCGGCATGGTCGTAGGTCGCGCCGCCGACGATCACCTCGATGAACTCGCCGCCGTGGTAGCGGATGCGGTCGCGTTTCTGCTTGGGCGTCTTGGCCGGTACGTAGACCCGGCCGTGCACCTTCATCGTCCGGCAGGCCAGCGCGAATCCCTGCGCGTGGTTACCCGCCGACGAGCAGACGACACCGGCCCGCAGTTCGTCGTCGCTGAGCTGCTTGAGCAGGTTGTAGGCGCCGCGCAGTTTGTAGGACCGCACGCTCTGCAGGTCCTCACGCTTGAGGTAGACCTCGGCACCGGTGGCGGCCGAGAGCCGGTCGCTGTGCTCCAGCGGGGTTTGGCGGGCGAACCCGGCGATCCGCGCGACGGCCTCGTCGATGGCGGCCGCGGTGATCGGCGGCGACGACACGGTTCGCTGGCTCAGATCGGCGGACACCGCCCTATGGTGCCACCGATCAGGGCCAATCAGTGAATCGGGGTGAGCACGAAGACGGGGATCTGGCGGTCGGTTTTGCGCTGGTAGTCGGCGTAGTCCGGCCACACCTCGACTGCCCGCTCCCACCAGGTGGCCTTCTCGTCGCCGAACACCTCACGGGCCTCGTACTCGCCCGTCTGGGTGCCGTCCTGCAGTTCGACCCGGGGGTGCTTCGTGATGTTGTGGTACCAGACGGGGTGCTTCGGCGCCCCGCCCAGCGACGCGACGACGGCATACTCGCCGTCGTGCTCGACGCGCATCAGCGGGGTCTTGCGGATCTTGCCGGTCTTGGCACCGATGGTGGTCAGCAGAATGACCGGCTTGCCCTGGAGTTCGGTGCCCCGAGTTCCACCGGATGACATGTACAACTCGGCGTTCTCGCGAGCCCAGTCCGACGTGCTCGGTTCGTATTCACCTTCCAGTGGCATGGTGACAGCCTAAGCGCCGGGTTCCCTTATTCGCCGCTCAACATGGCCGGCACCGTCATCACGAGAATTCGCAGGTCGAGTCCCAGCGACCAGTTCTCGATGTAGTAGTTGTCCCATTCGGCGCGGTCGGCAATGGAGGACTGGCCGCGCAGTCCATGAATCTGCGCCCAACCGGTCATCCCGGCCTTGACCCGATGCCGTTCGCCGTACCGGCGAATCTGCATCTCGAAGAGCGCCACGAATTCCGGCCGCTCGGGACGTGGGCCCACCAGACTCATTTCGCCTTTGACGACGTTGATCAATTGCGGCAGTTCGTCCAGCGAGGTCGATCGCAGGAATTTGCCGATCGTCGTGCGCCGGTCGACACCCTCGACGCCGCCGGGCGCCGCGCCATCCTTGAGGGTGAAGCCGGCAGTCGAGTCGGTCGGCTCTCGCATCGTGCGGAACTTCAAGCAGTCGAAGACGCGGCCGTCGCGTCCGACGCGTGGTTGACGGAACAGGATCGGCCCGGGCGAACTCAGCCGGACCAGGGCCATCAGGACCAGGAAGATCGGGGAGATCAGCAGCAAGCCGATCGCCGCGAGGAATCTGTCGAGGACGTGTTTTATCGCGAACTGCCAGCCCCGCGGATCGGTGTGCGGCAAGGCCTGCAGTGGCAGCCCCCCCACATGTTCGATCCGGGCACGTTCGCCGACCACGTCGAACATCCGGGGTATGACCCACACCCGCAGCCCGTGTTGGTGGGCGATGCCGGCCAATCTGGCGAGCTCCTGGTCGTCCGTGCGGGAAAAAGCGATGACCATACACTCGGCGCCAGTGTCAGTGATGATCCGGTCGATGGCGTCCGGCGTACCGAGGTAGTCAATGGCTACTGTCAGGCCGCGGCCGGCGGAACCGGTCCACGGTGGCTCGGCATCGACGACGCCGACCGGATCGAGTCCGTACTCCGGCGACGACCTCAGGCGCCGGATGATCTTGTCGGCGAGGTCTCCATTTCCGACGATGAGGGTCGGGGCCAGGAGGTGGTGTTGTCGTCGCAGTGCGCGTTGGATGGCGGCGCGGACCATCCGCCCGACTGGCATCAGCACTGCGGCGCTGATCCAGATCTTGAGTACGGTGCCCGAGGTATCCCCGGGCACGTGTGAGAACAGCATCGCGCTGAGCAGCACCATCGATGCGACCGCCACGGTCGTCTCGATCGGCCCGACCTCATCGAGGAAATTCCGGTTGAGCCGGCGGCGATACGCGTGCCGTGTCGCGAGAAGTCCGACCACGAGGGGTACATACAGCGCGGTCAGCCAGACCGGCGGGATGCTGTCGTGCGCCTTCGCCGCCCACCCAACCCCCACGGCGGTTGCGACGGCGGCCGTAAGGACGTCGATGGAAACTGTGACGATCGTGCTCAGCGGGTCCAAGCGGATCAGCTGGGAGAATGTCCTTCGTTTCTCGGGCGGCGGCCCATCCGGAAGCCGAGCGCCCGGCGCCTCACCGACGTCGGGCACTCGTGCCCTTCGCCGACGCCTGGACCCTTGAGCGCCGTCCGCGACCACCTTCGACGAGTCGAGGACGGGCATCCGATGACCTCTCTTGGTGAACCAGCGACCTGCTGGTGACCACTGACCGAATCGTACTAAGAGCCTGGCCGCAAGCGTCCCACCAAGCTCCTGAGTTTGCCGGAGGTTCGGCGAACGGGAGGGCCGGGGTCAACAGAGGGCAAGAAGGCGGAATTACCGAAAATGGAGGCGCACGTCACGTCGGTGAGGTCGTGGAGAAGCTGAATCTGACTGGCGGACCAGTCATGGGGATCGTTGTCCCAGACGGATACGGTTCCGAGGACCGCGCCACTGGCGTCCACCAAGGGGATGCCGGCAAACGCTCGAATCAGGCCTGCCCGCACCACGGGCTGGCCGGCCAGCAACGGATGCTGGGTTGCGTCATCGACGATCAACGGTTCCCCGCTGACCACTACGAACTTTGACAGCGACATGTCGAGGGTGCGGAACCTCGGGTACGCAGACTCGTCTCTGTTGCATCCGACGACGATCTGCCGGTCGTTGAGCACCAGCGACACCGACGCGAAAGGAGTGCCGATCGCCTCAGCGGTCATCTCCGCGATGTTGTCGATCGCAGGGTGCGGCGCGCTGTCCAGAAGCCCGGTGTTGCGCACCGCCGCAAGTCGATCCGGGTTGGACAGCGTCGCGTCGAGGATCCCTTCGAGGATGTCGTCGTTGGCGATGAGCCAATCGGCCAGCGCCCGGACCTCGGGGCTGCCGAACCCGACAGCTGTGGCGATCAATCGCCCGGAGGTCCGGTCGATGTCCTGTTCGTACGACCAGGAGTCCGGCCCACTCGGTGCGGTCACGCCAAGAAGATACCTCGTCAAGCAGCAGGGTCACCAGACGTGAACGGCGCTCCCGCTTCTGCTGCCGGTCTCGCGGCATGGGTCAAGCCCCAGGCGTTCGGCGCCGACCGGTCAGTCAGACTCCAGCAGCCGTTTGAGGGTGGCGAGGTCCGCGGCGACCGCCTCCGCGTCGGCTTCGTACTCGGCCTCCGACATGCCGCGCCGGCGCAGGGTGAACACCACCTCGCACCGGTCTGGGCCGGCCGGCAGCACCCGCAGCGGGTTAAGCACCGGTTCGGCGCCGCCGAGAGTGACGACGTGGTCGAGAACGCCGAACTCGTTGGCCGGGGCGAATCGGATGGCGACCGGGCCCATCGGCGACTCGGCGAGCCAATCGTCGCCGGCCGGCGTCACCTCACTGTGCGCCAAGCCGGCGGCCCACCGCGGAAGATGGCGGGGATCGGCGGCGTAGCGGTACACCTCGTCGGCCGGCCGGTCGATCCACACCCCGATGTGACGGGACTCCATTCCACCAGTGTGATCCCGTCGGATCCGAGCGTGTTCAGCCGCCCAGACACCCTGGGCCGAGCAGCGCCTTGAGGTCGCCCATCAACGCCGACGATGGCGTGACCCGCAGTGACTGATCCAACTCCAGAGTGGTGATCCGGTCTCCGCTGATCAGCCGCAGATGCACCTGGGATGTTCCCGGGTGACGGGCCAGCACCTGCTTGAGGGCGGTCACCTTGTCCAGGGTGCACTGCCGGGTCGGCAGGCTGACCGCCAGCGGACGGTCCGGCTGGGCGTTCGAGAAGTCCGGCACTACAAGATCATTGGCGATCAGCGTGACACGGTCGTCCTGGACGCGGACCTTCGCCCCGACGATCACCACGGCGTCGTCGGCGATCTCCGGCCCGAACAGCGAATAGGTCTGCGGGAAGAACATCACCTCGATGCCGCCGGTGAGGTCCTCCAGTTGCGCAGAGGCCCAAGGCATTCCGCTCTTGTTCACCCGGCGGTTGACCGACGCCAGGATGCCCCCGACGCGAACCTGGGCATCGTTGGCGACGTCCCCGTCGAGAATCGCCGGAATCTGGGTGTCGACCTGGGCGGCCAGCAGGTGCGCGATCCCGTTGAGCGGATGGCCGGAAACGTACAGTCCAAGCATCTCCCGTTCCAGGGCGAGCTTGTGCTTGTCGTCCCACTCCTCCTCGGGAACCTTGATGGTGAACACCGACTCCGAGCTGTCGTCGTCCGAGCCGCCGAAGAGGTCGAACTGACCCATCGCCTCGGCCTTCTTGGTGCCCAGGACGGATTCGACGGCATCGCTGTGCACCAGGAACAGGCCCTTGCGCGGGTGGCCGAGCGAGTCGAAGGCGCCGGCCTTGACCAGCGACTCGGTGACCTTCTTGTTGCAGGCGCCGATGTCGATCTTGTTGAGGTAGTCCGAGAAGTCGGTGTACTTGCCCTTCTCGGTGCGGGTGGCGACCAGCGAACTGACGACGTTGGCGCCGACATTGCGGATGGCGCCGAGCCCGAAGCGGATGTCGTTGCCGACCGAGGCGAAGTTCTGCACGGATTCGTTGACGTCCGGGGGCAGCACGGTGATGCCCAGCCGACGGCAGTCGGCCAGGTACACCGCGGCCTTGTCCTTGTCGTCGCCGACGGAGGTCAGCAGACCGGCCATGTACTCGGCCGGATAGTTGGCCTTCAGGTAGGCCGTCCAGTAGGACACCAACCCGTACCCGGCGGCGTGCGACTTGTTGAACGCGTACCCGGCGAACGGGAGGATGGTGTCCCACAGCGCCTTGACCGCGCGCTCGGAGAAGCCGTTGGCGGTCATGCCCTCGTAGAAGCCCTTGTACTCGGCTTCGAGCACCTCAAGTTTCTTCTTGCCCATGGCTTTTCGCAACGCGTCGGCCTTGCCCATGCTGTAGGAGGCGACCTTCTGCGCGATGAACATGATCTGTTCCTGGTAGACGATCAGGCCGTAGGTCTCCGAGAGGATGTCCTTGAGTGGCTCCTCCAGCTCCGGATGGATCGGCTTGATGGCCTGCCGGCCGTTCTTGCGGTCGGCGTAGTCGTTGTGGGCGTTCATGCCCATCGGGCCCGGGCGATACAGCGCCAGCACGGCGACGATGTCGTTGAACTCGGTGGGCTGCATGCGCCGTAGCAGGTCGCGCATGGGTCCGCCGTCAAGCTGGAAGACCCCGAGGGTGTCGCCGCGGCCGAGCAGTTCGTAGGCCTTCGGGTCATCCAGCGACAGCGACTCCAGGTCCAGGTCGATGCCCCGGTTGGCCTTGATGTTCTCGATGCAGTCACCGATGATCGTCAGGTTCCGTAGACCGAGGAAGTCCATCTTCAGCAGGCCGATGGCCTCGCAGGACGGGTAGTCCCAGCCGGTGATGACCGCGCCGTCCTGCGGCCGGCGCCACAGCGGGATCGCCTCGATGAGCGGTTCGGAGCTCATGACCACCGCGCAGGCGTGCACGCCGGCGTTGCGCACCAGACCCTCCAGGCCGCGGGCGGTCTCGTAGATGGTGCGGACGTCGGGATCGGTGTCGATCAGTCCGCGAACCTCGGCGGCCTCCTTGTACCGCTCGTGGGTGGGGTCGGTGATGCCCGACAGCGGGATGTCCTTGGCCATGATCGGCGGCGGCAGCGCCTTGGTGATCCGGTCGGCGATCGCGAAGCCCGGCTGCCCGTAGTGCACGCGGGCCGAGTCCTTCAGGGCCGCTTTGGTTTTGATGGTGCCGAACGTGATGACCTGGGCCACCCGGTCGCTGCCCCACTTCTCGGCGGCGTAGCGGACCATCTCACCGCGGCGACGGTCGTCGAAGTCGATGTCGATATCGGGCGCCGACGGCCGCTCCGGGTTCAGGAACCGCTCGAACAGCAGTCCGTGCGGGATCGGGTCGATGTTGGTGATGCCCAACGCGTAGGCCACCAGCGAGCCCGCGGCCGAGCCGCGGCCGGGACCGACGCGGATGTCGATGGAGCGCGCGTAGTTGATCAGGTCGGCGACGATGAGGAAGTAGGAGGGGAAGCCCTTGCCGCAGATGACGTCGATCTCGAAGGCGGCCCGCTCGGTGTACTCCGGCGGGACGCCGTCGGGGAAACGCCGGCGCAGACCGGCCTCCACCTCGTGCCGCAGCCAGGAGCCCTGGTCGTGTCCCTCGGGCACCGGGAAGATCGGCATCCGGTCCCGCGGCGTCCACACGTCGGCGTAGGACTGCACCCGCTCGGCGATCAGCAGGGTGGAGTCGCAGGCCTCGGGAATCTCGTTGTCCCACAGGGTCCGCATCTCGGCGGCGGACTTCAGGTAGTAGCCGTCGCCGTCGAATTTGAACCGGTTGGGATCGGACAGCGTCTTGCCGGTCTGCACGCACAACAGGGCCTCGTGGTTGTGCGCGGCGTCGCGGGTGACGTAGTGGCAGTCATTGGTGGCCAGCGGCCGGATCCCGAGTTTGCGCCCGACGTCGAGCAAACCGTCGCGCACCCGCCGCTCGATCGACAGGCCGTGGTCCATCAGCTCCAGGAAGTAATTGTCCGGGCCGAAGATTTCCCGCCATTTCGCGGCGGAGGCGATGGCCTCGTCGACCTGGCCGAGGCGCAGCCGGGTCTGCACCTCACCGGAGGGGCAGCCGGTGGTGGCGATGATGCCTTCGGCGTGCTCGGCGATGATCTCGGCGTCCATCCGGTTCCACTTGCCGAGTTGTCCCTCGAAGGAGGCCAGCGAGGTCAGCTTGAACAGGTTGCGAAGGCCGGTGGCGTTCTCGGCGACCATGGTGAGGTGGGTGTAGGACCCGCTGCCGGAGACGTCGTCGGACTTCTGGCTGGGGTCACCCCACAGGATGCGACGGGTGTCGAAACGAGATCCGGGGGCCACGTAGGCCTCTACGCCGATGATGGGCTTGATGCCCACCTTGGTGGCGGCGTTGTAGAACTCGCTGGCGCCGAACATGTTGCCGTGGTCGGTCATGCCGATGGCGGGCATCTCCAGGCGCTGAGCCTCGGCCAGCATGGGCGAGATCTTGGCGGCACCGTCGAGCATCGAGTACTCGGTGTGGTTGTGCAGGTGCACGAAGGAACTGCCCATAGGCCCGTCAGTCTAGGGCTGCCGACTGACGCCTTCGGCGTGTCGGGTGGCCGTGTCCCGCCCGAGCCGAGTCGGGTCCGGGTCAGCTGTCGTCGCGCAGCATCCGGGCGATCTCCTTGGCCTGTTCGGGCTTGAGGTCCCCGGACAGCTGCAGCACCTGGCCATCGATGGGGCCGCCGATCTTCGGGCCCCAGACCACCGTCGAGCCCCGCACGAACGCGATCTGATTGCCCACCTGCCCGGCGGTGAACTTGCTGAACTGCTCGGCGGACTCGTTGGTCATCGCCATCTGGACGGTCTCCACGCCGTCGAGCGGGTTGCGGAACGAGTCGACCCGGGTCAGCTGCACCCGCAGCGCTTCGGGCTTGAGCTCGTAGACGGCCGTCTTGTTGATGTCGCAGATCCGCAGCGGCTGGTCCGGCGGGGTGGGCGGCGGCACCGGGCACTGGTCGGGGGTGGTGACGAAGGCGCTGACGACCGGGCGCACCGACAGCGGTTTGATGGTGATCACCGGGGTGGCCGAGGTCGAGGTGACGGAGTCGGCGGAGTCGCGCATCCCTTTCGAGCCCAGGATCCCGAGCAGCGCACTGAGCAGCGGAACGACGATCGCGACCGACGAGATCGCGGCCATCAACGCGATCATCATCCGCCGGTTGCGTTTCTTGGTGTCAGTCATGATGCCTGCAAGGTACCTGTGCGACCGCGATAAGAGCGAGACAACGCGTCGCCGCTGGAGATCGCCAGGGCCACCCAGATCAGCGCGAAACCGAGCCACCGGGCCGGCACCATGGGCTCGTGGTCCACCAGCAGTCCCCAGACCAATTGCAGCGACGGGGTGAGGTATTGCAGCAGCCCGAGGGTCACCAACGGCACCCGCTGGGCGGCGGCGGCGAAGCACAGCAGCGGGATGGCGGTGACCAGGCCGCACAACACCATCAGCACGGTGTGGGCGGCGCCGTGGTTGACGAAGTCGGCGTCCCCGGTGAACTGGATCAGTATCAGATAGCCAATCGCGAACGGCGCGGCCACCGCGGTTTCCACGGCGACACTCACCCGCGGGTCGGTCGGCACGATCTTCTTGACCGCGCCGTACAACCCGAACGAGAGCGCCAGACCGATCGCGATCAGTGGGGGGCGACCCAGCCCGGTCGTGAGAATCACGACAGCCGCCACCGCCAGTGTCACCGCGACCTTCTGAAGGCGTTTGAGCCGCTCGCCGAACATCACCACGCCGAGCACCACATTGACCAGCGGGGTGATGAAGTAGCCCAGCGCGGCGTCGACGACCTGACCGGAGTTGACCGCCCAGATGTAGATCAGCCAGTTCGTCGAGATCAGCGCCGAAGCCAAAGCCAGCAGAACCCAGGTACGCCGGTCGATCGAGGAGAGATCGCCGAGCCTGCCGACGACCGCCAACAGCCCCAGCAGCAGGACGAAGGTCCACACCACCCGGTGCGCCAGGATCTCCGGCGCCCCCGCGGGGGCCAGCAGGCTGAAGTAGGCGGGAAACACGCCCCACAGGCAGTAGGCGCCGAGTCCGTAGAGCAGGCCCGAACGCTGCCGACGGGCGTCGTGGGGTCCGGTGCTCACGAATCGGTGCGCAGCACGTCCAGAGCGTGCTGCAGATCCGCCGGATACGGGCTGGTGATCTCGATGCGGCGGCCGTCGGCGGGGTGGGCGAACGCCAGCGACCGGGCGTGCAGCCATTGCCGTTCCAGGCCCAGTCTCCTCGCCAGGACAGGGTCGGCGCCGTAGGTGAGGTCACCGGCGCAGGGGTGGTGCAGTGCGGCGAAGTGGACCCGGATCTGGTGTGTGCGACCGGTTTCCAGGTGGATGTCCAGCAGGCTGGCCGCGCGGAACATCTCCAGCGTGTCGTAATGGGTGATGCTGTGCCGGCCGCCCTCGGTCACGGCGAACTTCCAGTCGTGGCCGCGGTGGCGGCCGATAGGGGCGTCGATCGTTCCGCTGGACGGGTCCGGATGTCCTTGCACCACAGCGTGATACCGCTTGTCCACGGTGCGCTGTTTGAACGCCCGCTTCAGCACGGTGTAAGCGTGTTCGGAGAGTGCGACCACCATGACCCCGGACGTGCCGACGTCGAGCCGTTGCACGATCCCCTGCCGTTCGTGGATCCCCGAGGTGCTGATCCGGAAGCCGGCTGCGGCAAGGCCACCGAGCACCGTCGGGCCGTGCCAGCCGACGGTGGCGTGTGCGGCGACCCCCGGCGGCTTGTCGACGGCGACGATGTCGTCGTCGGAATAGAGGATGGTCATGCCCTCGATCTCGACGGGAGTGTTCTCCACGGGCGCGGGCTCTTCCGGCAGTTCGACCGTCAGCCACGCCCCGGCTTCGAGCCGGTCGGACTTACCCGCCGGCACGCCGTCGATCTGCACGCCGCCGCTCTCGGCGACCGCGGCGACCACGGTGCGCGACAACCCGAGCAGCCGGGCCAGCCCCGCGTCCACCCGCATCCCCGCCAGGCCCTCCGGGACCGGCATCGCCCGCTCGGCCATCAGGCCGACTCGGCGCCGGTGTCCGGGCGTCGGCTCTCCGCGCCGCCGGCATCCCGGCGCCGCTCCGGGCTGCCGGCGTTCCGGCGCCGCTCCGGGGCATCGAAGTCATAGCCGAACAACGACAGGCCGACCAGCAGGATCGCCCCGCCGACGACGGCGGGATCGGCGACGTTGAACACCGGCCACCATCCGATGGACAGGAAGTCCACCACGTGTCCGCGCAGCGGTCCGGGTGAGCGGAAGAACCGGTCCACCAGGTTGCCCATCGCCCCGCCCAGGATCATCCCGAGACCGACGGCCCACCACGGCGACACCAGCCGCCGGCCCATCCAGATGATGCCCACCACAACCCCGAGGGCCACCAGCGTCAGCACCCAGGTGTAGCCGGTTGCCATCGAGAACGCGGCGCCGGAGTTGCGCACCAGCGTCCAGGTCACGGTGTCGCCGATGATCGACACCGGCTGGCCCGGGGTCAGCAGCTTGACGGCCAGCACCTTGGTGACGACATCGAGGACGAGGACCGTCGCGGCCACCGACAGCAGCAGGCGCAGTCGCCGCCGGGGCGGCGCCGACACCGACCCGGAATCGGTCCCGTCGGCTCCGGGCGGGGTCTCGTCAGTCACTCCCCCATCATTCCCTAACGCTGATCGCCCAAAGCTGCGGCCGGGCATGATGGCGGGCATGGCACGCCTGGTCGTCATCGCCACCGGCGGCACCATCGCGACCGGCGCCGGGGCCGACGGTGTGCTGCGGCCGGTGGTAAGCGGCGCCGAGCTGGCCGCGGGCCTGGACGCCGACGTCGTCGACCTGATGAACGTCGACTCCTCCCGGCTCACCCCGGCCGACTGGATCCGGATCGGGGCGGCGGTCACCGACGCCGCCGAGTCGGCCGACGGGGTGGTGGTCACTCACGGCACCGACAGCATGGAGGAGACAGCGCTGTGGCTCGAGCTGGGCTACGCCGGCGAGGTTCCCGTGGTGCTGACCGGGGCGGCCCGTGCCGCCGATGATCCCGACGCCGACGGCCCGGCCAACCTGCGCGACGCATGCGCCGTCGCGGCGAGCCCGCAGGCGCGCGGTTTGGGCGTCCTGGTGTCCGTCGCCGGTGCGGTGCTCGCGCCGCTGGGAATGTCGAAGTTCGGCGGCCCGGCGTTGTTCAGCGGTCCGAAGGTGGGGTCGGTGTCCGGGGGCGCTTTCACGCCGGAATCCGGCAAGGAGCGGGCCTACCTGGGCCGGTTGACCTCGGCACCCCGAGTGGACATCGCGTCGGCCTATCCCGGTGCGGACGGAGCGGCCATCGACGCGTTCGTCGCTGCGGGGGCACGTGGCGTGGTGGTCGAGGCGATGGGCGCCGGTAACGCCGGCCAGGCGGTGGTCGACGCGGCGGCGCGGGCGTGCGAGCGTGGCGTGTCCGTGGTGGTGACGACGCGGGTGCCCGGCGGCGGAACGTACGCGGCCTACGGGCCGGGGCACGATCTCGTGGCGGCGGGCGCGGTGATGGTGCCGCGGCTGCGCAGCAGCCAGGCGCGGGTGCTGCTGATCGCGGCGCTGTCGCTTGGGCTACCCGTCGGAGATATCGTCGCCCGCCGGGGATGAACGTTCCAGGTAGTCCGGCCAGTCCAGGCTGGCAATCGGGTCGGCAGCGGTCAGGCCGGGGGTGTCGATGGCGAAGGTCCGCATCAAACCCGTTCCACTGCTTCGGGTTTCGAAGCGCACACTGACCACGCCGTGTCCGGCGCCCTGCACCCAGCCGTGCCCGAACTGCGGATGGCGCACGTCGTCGCCGACACGCCAGCCGGTGGCTGCGTGCTCAGGCGGCGCGGCGACCGATCCGCTTTCCGAGGACTCGATCTCGTACTGGTCGAGATCCGGGAACAGCGACTCCTGGCGAACATCGCTGAGTCCGGAAAAGCCCACGCCCAGAAGGCGTATCGGCCCGATGTCGCGGGGGTCGAGCAGCAGCCGGTGCGCGGTCGCGGCCAGTGTCGCGGGCTCTGCGGTGGCGTAGGGCAGGGTCGCCGATCGGGTCAGCGTGGACATGTCGGCCTTCTTCATCTTGACCGTCACGGTGCGCGCCCCCCGGCCGTCGCGAAGCAACCGGCGGTGGGCGTGCTCGGCGATCGGCACGACGGCCTCGTGGAGTTGTTCGACGGTGGTCAGGTCGGCGGGGAACGTCGACTCGGCGCTGATCTGTTTGGCCTCGGCGCGCTCGGCCACCGGGCGGTCGTCGATCCCGCGCGCCAGCCGGTGCAGCGCCGGGCCCACCGTCGGCCCCAGGACGTCGGCGGATTCGGCGTCGCTCAGGGCGGCCAGTTTGCCGACGGTGTCGATGCCCAGCCGGTGCAGCTTCTCCTCGGCGACGGGTCCGATCCCCCAGAGCCGGCGCACCGGGAGGCTTTCCAGCAGTAGCTGCTCCTCGTCGCGCCGGATCACCCGCACCCCATCGGGTTTGGCCAGACCCGAGGCGATCTTGGCGATCTGCTTGCCCGAGCCCGCGCCGACGGAGGCCACCAGTCCGGTCTGTTCGAGCACCTGCGCGCGCAGCAGGACACAGAACCGCTCAACGTCGGCCGCCGAGGCTCCCGCGAGTTCGGCCGGCTCGCCGAACGCCTCGTCGAAGGACAGCTGCTCGAGCACCGGGACGACCGCGCGCACCGCCTCCATCACCCGGCGGCTGGCCACGCTGTAGACCGCACCGCGCGGGGGCAGCACCACTGCCCCCGCGCCGACCAGGCGGCGGGCCTGGTGCACAGGCATCGCCGAGCGGGCGCCGAATGCCCGGGCTTCGTAGCTTGCCCCCGCCACCACTCCGCGGCCGCCGGTCCCGCCGACCAGCACCGGACGGCCCCGCAGGGTGGGCCGGGTCAGCTGCTCGACGGAGGCGAAGAACGCGTCCATGTCGAAATGCAGCACCCAGCGGTCGGACACCCGCCCATTCTCCGTCGAGTGCCCCAGCCAGCAGGCCTCCACTCGCACTTTGTCTGCGTAGAGGGGCACTCGACGCAGGTGTCAGGCCTTGGTGATCGCCACCCGCACGCCGTCGCCGATCTCCACCCCGTCGACCGGTTCGCCGAACTCGAAGCCGGTCGCCAGGATCTCCCTGGCAATGAGATCCCGGTGAGTGTGCGCCCACTCGGCGTGCGCGTCGGGCACCGCCATGACGACGGTGATGCGGTCGCTCACCTCCAGGCCCGAGGACTTGCGCAGGTCCTGCAGTTCACGGATGCGGTCCTTGGCCCAGCCCTCGGCTTCCAACTCCGGGGTGACGGTGTCGTCGAGAACCACCAGCCCGGCCCCGCCGGGCAGTGCCGCGGTGCCGGCCGGGTCGGCGGCGACGAGCTTGGAGTCGTACTCGCCGGGCTGCAGCACCACCTCGCCGGCGCTGAGCGTGCCGTCGTCGTTGAGCACCCCTCCACCGGCCTTGACGGCCTTGATGGCGTCCTGCACGGCCTTGCCCAGCCGCGGCCCGGCAACGCGGGCGTTGACGGTCAGTTCGAAGCGGCCGTGCCCGGCGATGTCGTCGGTCAGCTCGACGGCCTTGACATTGAGTTCGTCGGCGATCAGGCCGGTGAACGGCTCTAAAGCCGACGGGTTGTCCACGGCGACAGTCAGTTTCGGCAGCGGCAACCGCACCCGCAACTTCTTGGCCTTGCGCAGCGAGGAGGCGGCCGAACACACGTCGCGCACCTGGTCCATGGCGGCCACCAGTGCGGGGTCGGCGGGTAACACACCCGCCTGGGGCCAGTCGGCCAGGTGCACCGAGCGGCCGCCGGTGAGACCCCGCCAGATCACCTCGGTCGCCATCGGCAGCAGCGGGGCGGCCAGTCGGGTGGTGACCTCCAGCACGGTGTGCAGGGTGTCGATGGCGTCGGGGTCCTCGGCCCAGAACCGCGAACGCGACCGTCGTACATACCAGTTCGTCAGCGCCTCGGTGAACTGCCGCAGCTGCTCGCACGCCCCGGAGATGTCGCAGAGGTCCATCGCGGCGGTGAGATCGTCGCGCAGCACCGCCAGCTTCGCCAGGATGTAGCGGTCCAGCACGTTCGCCGAGTCGGTCCGCCAGGTCCCGGGTGTCGGGGCGTACAGCGCCAGGAAGCTGTAGGCGTTCCACAGCGGCAACAGCACCTGACGCACACCCTCGCGGATGCCCTGCTCGGTGACGATCAGGTTGCCGCCCCGCAGGATCGGTGAGGCCATCAGGAACCAGCGCATGGCATCGGAGCCGTCGCGGTCGAACACCTCGTTGACGTCCGGGTAGTTGCGCAGCGACTTGCTCATCTTCGCGCCGTCGTTGCCCAGCACGATGCCATGGGCCACACAGGTTTTGAACGCCGGCCGGTCGAACAGCGCGGTCGCCAGCACGTGCAGAGTGTAGAACCAGCCGCGGGTCTGTCCGATGTACTCGACGATGAAGTCACCCGGGAAGTGACCGTCGACCCGCTTGTCGGGGTCGATGGAATCAACACCGCGGAACCAGTCCGCGTTCTCGAACGGGTAGTGCACCTGGCCGAACGGCATCGAACCGGAGTCGAACCACACGTCGAAGACGTCCTCGATGCGCCGCATCGTCGACTTGCCGGTCGGATCGTCCGGGTTGGGCCGGGTCAACTCGTCGATGTAGGGCCGGTGCAGGTTGTCCGGACGGACGCCGAAGTCCCGCTCGAGTTCGTCGAGGCTGCCGTAGACATCAATCCGCGGGTGGGCCGGGTCGTCGGAGACCCACACCGGAATCGGTGTGCCCCAGTACCGGTTTCGTGAGATCGACCAGTCCCGCGCGTTCGACAGCCACTTGCCGAACTGGCCGTCCTTGACATGCTCGGGATACCAGGTGATCTGCTGGTTGAGCTCGACCATCCGGTCCCGGAACTCGGTGACCTTGACGAACCACGACGACACCGCCCGATAGATCAACGGGTTCCGGCACCGCCAGCAGTGCGGGTAGGGGTGGTCGTAGGTCTCGTGGCGGATCAGCACGGGTGCGTTGACGGCGGCCGGCCCGGTCCCGTTTTTGAGGTCCCGGATGATCGCCGGGTTGGCGTCGAACACGTGTTGACCCTGGTAATCCGGCACCGAGGCGTCAAAGCGGCCCTTGGCGTCGACCGGGGTGACCGGGACGATGCCGACGGTGTCGGTGGTGGCCTTGTCGTCCTCGCCGTAGGCCGGCGCCATGTGCACCACACCGGTGCCGTCCTCGGTCGTCACGAAGTCGCCACGAAGTACCTGAAAGCTGTTGGCGGAGTCGGCGAAAAACGGGAACGGCGGCAGATAGCGCAGCCCGATCAACTGCTCGCCGGTGTAGGTCGCGAGAACCTCCGGGTCCTCCCCCAGTTCGCGGGCGTAGGTGCTCAACCGCGCCCGCGCCATCACCAGCCGGCGCCCGTCCACCGCGACGACGACGTACTCGACGTCGGGGTTGACCGCCACCGCCTGGTTTGACGGCAGCGTCCACGGCGTGGTGGTCCACACCACCAGATAGGCCCCGTCCAGATCGGATTCCGGTGCGGTGACGCGGAATCCGACGGTGATGGCCGGGTCCTGACGACTCTGGTAGATGTCGTCGTCCATCCGCAGCTCGTGGGCCGACAGCGGGGTCTCGTCGTTCCAGCAGTACGGCAGGACCCGCACACCTTCGTAAGCCAAACCCTTGTCCCAGAGCTGCTTGAACGCCCAGATGACCGACTCCATGAACGACAGGTCCAGGGTCTTATAGTCGTTGTCGAAGTCCACCCACCGGGCCTGACGGGTGACGTAGGCGCGCCACTCGTTGGTGTAGCGCAGCACCGAGTCCCGGCAGGCGTCGTTGAAGGCGCCGATGCCCATCTCGTCGATCTGGGCCTTGTCGGTGATGCCGAGCTGGCGCTGCACCTCCAATTCGGCGGGCAGTCCGTGGGTGTCCCAGCCGAAGCGGCGGTCCACCTTGTAGCCGCGCATGGTGCGGTAGCGCGGGACGATGTCCTTGACGTAACCGGTGAGCAGGTGGCCGTAGTGCGGAAGGCCGTTGGCGAACGGCGGTCCGTCGTAGAAGACGTACTCCGGCGCGCCGGCCCGCTCTTCGATGCTGGCCCGGAAGGTGTGGTCGGCGGCCCAGTAGTCAAGGACCTCCCGTTCGAGGCCGGGAAAGTCCGGTGCCCCTGCGGGCGGCCTCGGATAGCCGGTCTGCGTCGCGGTGGGCTCGTTCACGCGGGCGTCCTCCTGTGCTGGATCACAGCACGGGGACGACAACGCGCGGAGTGCGCGAGCGCCGCGGTACCACCCCGCTTACGCACGCCGGGCGTGCGTCGCTCATTCTCAGGCTGTGACGGGCCCGCCCGTTCGGTTCTACTTTGCCCCGGATAAGACCGCGGGACTGTTCTTCCGAAGGCTCCCCGGTGATGGCCGGATCGATGCCGATGGCGGTTACTCTATCGCGTTCACCCGACGGCGATCGCCCGAGAGCGACGGAATCGTCAGACAGCGGCATGGAATCGCCGGAAAGCGACTCCGAACCCGCCCGTGGCGAGGACCGCTCAGCCCGCCGCGATGCCCGCCTGGACGAACGCGTAGGGGGCGCCGAACTCGGCGATCGGCGTGAATCCGCGCTTGCGCGCCGCCGCCGCGCCGAGCCGGACGAGGGCGCCGGTGCCCACGAAGCCGGCCTGATCGGTCGCGACGAGCGGGGTCAGCAGACGGTTGTGAACGAAACTGAAGGCCAGGCCCTCCTCGGGGATGGCCCATCCGAACGATCCGCCCAGACCCACATGCCCGAATCCGGGCAGCACACCCGGGATGGGCAGTCCGTGGAAGCCGAGATGGAACGCCAGCGGGATGATCAGGTTGCGGTCCGGGCGCAGGCTCCGGCGGCCGGTCAGGGAGGCCACCAGGTTCGCCGACAGGTAACGCTCGCCATCGATCATCCCGCCGTTGGCCATGGCCCCGTACATGCGCGCCAGCGCTCGGGCGGTGATCACCCCGTTGGCTGAGGGGAGCTCGGTGTCCAGCAGCGGAATATCGCGCTGGACAACACCTTTCGCGCCGGGGAAGTACATGGAGCCGAAGGCGGCCGACAGCTCCAGTGCAGCCACCGCGGGCGCCACGGCATTGAAGACCGGATTGGGGATGTTGAGCTGCGGACCGATGATTTTGGCGACCCGCGTGGGCGCGCCCACCGGCGGACGTCCCAGGTGGATGCCGTCGGTGTTGAGCGGCGCAGCCACCTCCATCCGCATCAACTCCCGCATCCCGCGGCCGGTGACGGCGCGGGCCAGACCGGACAGCAGCCAACCGTAGGTCAACGCGTGGTAGGCCGATTTCCCGTAGTGCCGCCCGAGTGGGGCGGCGGCGATCCGCTCCTCCATATGCCGGTGGTCGAGCAGTTCGCGCTTACGCACACCCCGCAGGTGGGACAGTCCGGCCCGATGCCGCATGACATCGAAGACGGTGACCTCGGCTTTGCCGTTGGCCGCGAACTCGGGCCAGTACTCGGCGACCGGGGCGTCGTAGTCGATCAGCCCACGGTCGACGAGGCGGTGGATGACTGTGGAGGCAACGCCCTTCGTGGCCGAGAACACCATGGGCGCGGTGTCGGCGGACCAACGACGCCGGCCGCGACGGTCGGACCATCCGGTCCACACGTCGACGACGGGCTCGCCGTCGAGATAGACCGAGAGCGCTCCGCCGCCGAACCGGGGATGCGGAAACAGACCGGCGAAACCTCGCACCGCGCAGGCGAAATTGGGGTCAGCGGCTCCCTGCACACCATGTGGCAGGTTCATACCGCGGCTGGCGCCATTGCCCCGGGTCACATGCCAAATGTACAAGCCGCGCACCGGCTGTTCAGGAAATCGTTGCCGATCCGTTAGGTTCGCCATTCGCGCAATCCAGAATGCGTTGTGCGGCAACGGCGGGTGGCAACTCGCCGTCGCGAACCTGTCGCTCGACCTCGGCCCGCATCCGGCGTACCGCGGGGTGATTCATCACCCGATCCAGCACGGTGTCGCGAACCATGGCCCATGTCCAGTCCACCTGCTGCGCCCGTCGGCGCGCGTCGAACTCCCCCGCGCCGATCAGGACGTCGCGGTGCCGCAGCACTGTGTCCCATAGCTCATGTAGACCCGAGCCCTCCAGCGCGCTCATCGTCAAAACCGGCGGGCGCCAAAGGGTTTCGCGCGGATGGATCAGCCGGATGGCGGCCGACAGCTCGCGGGCCGCCGCCCGGGCCTCGGTGGCGTGCTCTCCGTCGGCCTTGTTGACCACGACGATGTCAGCCAGTTCCAGCACACCCTTCTTGATGCCCTGGAGCTGATCCCCGGTCCGGGCCAGGGTGAGGAAGACGAATGTGTCGACCATGTCGGCCACCGCCACCTCGGACTGGCCGACCCCGACCGTCTCGACCAGGATCACGTCGAAACCGGCCGCCTCCAGCAGCACGATGGTCTCCCGGGTGGCTTTGGCCACTCCGCCCAGCGTCCCCGAGGTCGGCGACGGCCGGATGTAGGCGTCGGGGTGGACGGCCAGCCGCGCCATGCGGGTCTTGTCACCCAGGATCGAGCCGCCGGTGCGGGTCGAGGAGGGGTCCACCGCCAACACGGCCACTCGGTGGCCCTGCCCGATCAGGTACATGCCGAGTGCCTCGATGGTGGTGGACTTGCCGACCCCGGGCACCCCGGTGATACCGACGTGCATGGCCGCCCCGGCGCTGGGCATCAGATCGGTCAGCAGCCGCTGGGCCTGCTCGCGGTGATCGGCGCGGGTGGACTCGACCAGCGTGATGGCCCGTGCCAGCGCCGAGCGATCGCCCGCGCGGACCGCCCCGGCGAGCGCCTCGGTGTCGGGAGTCCCGCGGTCCATCAGCTCAGGTCGTATCCGAGTCGCTCGGCCAGCTTGTGCAACAGACTGACCGCGGCGTCGGCGATGACGGTGCCCGGCGGGTAGATCGCCGTGGCACCCGCGGCGTACAACTCGTCGAAGTCCCCCGGCGGGATGACGCCGCCGACCACGATCATGATGTCGGGCCTGCCGACCTCGGCCAGGGCCTCGCGCAGCGCCGGAACCAGGGTCAGGTGACCGGCCGCCAGCGAGGACACCCCGACCACATGGACGTCGTTGTCGGCGGCCTGCCTGGCCACCTCGTCGGGAGTGGAGAACAGGGAGCCGACGTCGACGTCGAAGCCGATGTCGGCGAAGGCGGTGGCGATGACCTTCTGGCCGCGGTCGTGGCCGTCCTGCCCCATCTTCGCGACCAGGATGCGGGGCCGCCGGCCGTCGGCTTCGGCGAACCTCTGCACCAGGCGGGTGGCCTCGGAGAGTCCGGTAATGGTGCCTCCTGTGTCTGATCCCGCCCGGCTGACTTCGTCGCGGTAAACCCCGGAGATCGTGCGAATCTCGGCCTGGTGGCGGCCGTAGACCTTCTCCAGCGCATCGGAGATCTCGCCGACGGTGGCCTTCGCCCGGGCGGCGTTGATGGCCAGGGCCATCAGGTTGTTCCCCAGGCCGTCATCGCCCGCGCTGCCCGATGCCGCTGCCGCACGGGTCAATTCGCCCAGCGCCGCTTGCACCGCGGCGTCGTCGCGCTCGGCGCGCAGCCGGGCCAGCTTCTCCAGTTGTTCGGCGCGCACCCTGCTGTTCTCGACTTTGAGGACCTCGATATCGGCGTCCTCGTCGACCTGGTACTTGTTGACGCCGACCACGGGCTGCTGACCTGAGTCGATGCGCGCCTGGGTGCGGGCTGCGGCCTCCTCGATGCGCAGCTTGGGGATACCGTCGCTGATCGCCTGCGCCATCCCCCCGTGCGCGGTCACTTCGTCGATATGCGCGCGTGCCCGCTCGGCGAGCTGGTGGGTCAGCCACTCGACGTAGTACGAACCGCCCCACGGATCGATCGGCCGCGTGGTGCCGGACTCCTGCTGCAACAGCAACTGGGTGTTGCGGGCGATGCGGGCCGAGAAGTCGGTGGGCAGGGCCAGGGCCTCGTCGAGTGCGTTGGTGTGCAGCGACTGGGTGTGGCCCTGGGTGGCCGCCATCGCCTCGATGCACGTACGCGCGACGTTGTTGAAGGGATCCTGAGCGGTCAGCGACCAGCCGGAAGTCTGCGAATGAGTGCGCAAAGACAGGGATTTAGCACTCTTCGCGCCGAACCCGGCGACCAGTTCGCTCCACAGCAGCCGGCCGGCGCGCAGCTTGGCGACCTCCATGAAGAAGTTCATCCCGATACCCCAGAAGAACGACAGCCGCGGCGCGAACTTGTCGATGTCCAGTCCGGCGTCCAGGCCGGCCTTGATGTAGTCGACGCCGTCGGCCAGGGTGTAGGCCAGTTCCAAATCCGCTGTGGCACCGGCCTCTTGGATGTGGTACCCAGAGATCGAGATGGAGTTGAACTTCGGCATCTTGGCGCTGGTGTAGGCGAAGATGTCGGAGATGATCCGCATGGAAGGCTTCGGCGGATAGATGTAGGTGTTGCGGACCATGAACTCTTTGAGGATGTCGTTCTGGATGGTCCCGGCCAGCTTCTCCGGCGGCACACCCTGCTCCTCGGCGGCCACCACGTACAGCGCCAGGATGGGCAGCACCGCCCCGTTCATCGTCATCGACACCGAGACGCCGCCGAGGTCGATGCCGTCGAAGAGCTGGCGCATGTCCAGGATCGAGTCGATGGCCACCCCCGCCATGCCGACGTCACCCTGCACCCGCGGGTGGTCGGAGTCGTACCCGCGGTGGGTGGCCAGGTCGAAGGCCACCGACAGGCCCTTCTGCCCGGCAGCCAGGTTGCGCCGATAGAAGGCGTTGGAGTCCGCGGCGGTCGAGAAGCCCGCGTACTGCCGGATGGTCCACGGCTGGTTGACGTACATCGTGGGATAGGGCCCCCGGAGGAACGGAGGCTCGCCGGGGAAGCTGTCCACCGGGTAGCCGGCCGCGGCCGCGGCGTCCCGGTCGGCACCGGTGTAGAGGGCCTTGACGACAATCCCCTCCGGGGTCACCCAGTCGAGTTGCTCGGCCGAATAGCCGTGCGCGGAGGCCATTTCGGCGATCCGGGCGGCAGCCGCCGCCGGGGTCGGGGCCGGTTGCCCCCCGCCGCGCAGGGGCACGTCGGCGAAGCTCGGGATGGCAGAGACGTCGGAACGCGTCATCGTCATGCCCCCAATCGGGTCAGCAGCGTCGACAGCGCTTCGACGGCATTGATTTTCGCGGTCAGGTAGCCGTCCGGCCGGTGCTCGGCCGGGATGGCGGCAACGGCCTTCTCCGGTCCGGCGAGCAGCACGTGGTCGACGCCGGCGGCGCGGGCCGCCGCGACGACCTCCGCCACCTCCGATCCGTAGCGGGCGTCGGTACCGCAGATCACCACGACGGTGGCACTGGCATCCCGCACGGCGGCCGCTACGGCGTCCGCGCCGACCGACCCGGGGTTGACCGCCTCGACCCCCCCGGACGCCAGCAGGTTGGCGGCGAACGTGGCGCGAATGTTGTTCTCCGCCAACGGCCCCAGGGGAAGCAGTAGCACATGCGGCCGCTTTCCGGCCCGGGCCAGATAGGCGTCGGAGCGGTCACGCAACGCTTCGAAGGCGCCCGCGTAGCGCTGAACCGTCGCGGGGCCGGAGACCGCCGCCAGGGGCCGTTCGGCCAGGTTCGGATACTCGTTGACACCGGTGACGGCGGTGCGCCGATGGGCGATGTCGTCGGCGCGGCGGGCCGCCACCCCGTCGATCTGGGCCGCGATGTGTTCCTGTGCCGCCCGGAAACCGCCGCGAGACTCGATGTCCTGGAAGTTCGACCAGGACTGGGTGGCAAGGGTTTTGGTGAGGTCCTCGACGTAGAAGGACCCCCCGGCGGCATCGAGCACCCGCCCTAGATGCGACTCCTCGAGCAACAGCAGTTGGGTGTTGCGGGCGATCCGGCGGGCGAAATCGACACTCATGCCGGGGAAACCGCCCGGGATCGCGACGTCGAAGGGCATCACCTCGACGGTGTCCGCTCCCCCGACGCCCGCACCGAACGCGGCGACCGTGGTGCGCAGCATGTTCACCCAGGGGTCGCGCTGGGTCATCATCGGTAGTGACGTGACGGCGTGAATCCGGGCGGCCCCGTGGCCTGGGTGGCCCAGCGCATCGCCGACCCTGGCCCAGAGTTCGCGCGCCGCACGCACTTTGGCAATGGTCATGAACTGGTCGTCGTCGGCGACCAGCCGGAAGCTGATCTGGTCGAGGGCGTCCGGCACGCTGATCCCGGCGTCGGTGAGCAGTCGCAGGTAGTCGGTCGCGGCCCCGATCGCGCCCGCCAGCTCCCACCCCGCGTTGGCTCCGCGGTCGTGAAATGCGCGGCCGTCCACGGTGATCGCGCGGACGCCGGACGTGCCGGCCAGCTCCGCGGCCACGGCCACCACGTCGTCGACGGCGGCTGCGGGCCGGCCGCTCAGCGCGGCGGTGAGCGGGTCGGCGCCGAGGTCGATGGACACCGCCGCGCGCTTGTCGTCACCGGCGCCGGCGACCAGCGCTGTCATCGCCTCTGCAGCGGAACGGAATTCGGCTCCGGCGTGGAGCACGACCGGCGCCAGTTCCAGGTAGACGCCCTCCAGCCAGCGGTCGAGGTCCGCGACGGGGATGCCCGTTCCGCCGACCCGCAGGATCAGGGCACCAACCCCATTGACGAGAGCGTCGAGCACGACCGCATTGCCGTCGGCCGGAGCGCCGGAGAATCCGGGCGAGGGGAAGGATTCGGCAACCTTCCAGCCCGACAGGACGTTGCGGTGCGGGTCGGCGCCACGCACATACGGCCAGTCGCCGGGCAGCGCCGCCTCCGGCAGGCCGTCCAGCGCGGTGTAGAGGGCGTGGATCGGAAAGCCCTCGTAGGTCGAAGAATCCAGGAGGCGCTCCGGCTCGTCGCCGATAGCGTCCGCGTCGCGCGGGCCACCTTTGGCCAGCACCTCGGCGACGGCCCGGCGCCACCGGGCGCGAGCCCGCTCCAGGGATTCCTCCGCGACTGGGGACACCGGCAACTCCTGTGGTCATCGGCGGCTGTGCCAATCGGAGACTGGGGCCACCTGCCCGCCGCGGGACCGACCTCCCGCGTCATGCACCTTGAGGCTAAAGGATCGCCCGGTGCCCGTAACCTTCACCTCGTGACGTCGACGATCCTGCGGCGCGGCCTGAGCATGCTGCGCACCGCAGGGTCGGCCATCGTGGCCACCGCCCGGCAGGTCAGCCGCACCCGGATCATCATGACGGCAGTGGTGGCCGCCGCGCTGGTGGCCGTCGTCCTGCTGGTGCCGCTTCCCACCGCCGTCCAACTCCGGGACTGGGCGACATCGCTGGGCCCGTGGTTTCCGCTGGCCTTCTTCGGCGCGCACGTGGTGGTGACGGTGCTGCCCTTCCCACGGACGGTCTTCACCCTGGCGGCGGGGTTGCTGTTCGGTCCCCTACTGGGAATCGTCATCGCGGTCACGGCCAGCACGCTCAGCGCGCTGATCGCGCTGCTGCTGGTCAGGGCACTGGGCTGGCAGCTGAGCAATCTGGTCAGCCATCCCCGGGTGGACTCGCTGAACGTCCGGCTGCGCGAGCGGGGCTGGCCGGCGGTGCTCTCCCTGCGGCTGATCCCGGCGGTGCCGTTCTCGGTGCTCAACTATGCCGTTGGCGCGTCGTCGGTCGGTGTGCTGCCGTACTTCCTGGCAACCATGGTCGGATTGCTGCCGGGAACGGCAGCCGTGGTGATCCTCGGCGACGCGATGACCGGAAACGTCAGCCCGCTGCTGGTGCTGGTGTCACTGTGCACCGCCGCCGTCGGCGTCGGCGGCCTGGTCTACGAGACCAGGAGATACCGGCGGGAGCACCCCGGGCACAGGGACCCGGAGGAATCGCCAGCTAGAGCGACCCGAGAATGAGGGCGGTGTCCGGAACGTTGCAGCGGCGCCGCAGATCCTCGCCCGCTTGGGTGGCGACCTTCAAATCAGCCTGGACCTGGGGATTGGCGCTCAGGTAGGCCTGGATCTGCGCCTTGACCGAATCCTTCGGCTGACCCTGCAGGCCGGTGAAGAAGGCGTTGACGTCGGGGTGGCTGAAGAGATACGCCGTTGTCGCGGCATCCACCCCGGTCGCCACGTTCGTGAAGTCGGCCACGGTGCAACCCGGCGGGGTGTCGGCGGCCGCCGGCACGGCCAGGCCGAGAAGGACGCCACCGGCGCCGAGGACCGAAGCCGCGGTGCGGCGCGCGATCAGAGTGAAGGACATGACGCTCCCAAGGTCGGTGTTCGCCTGTTTTGACGTTAGCTTAGGACAGCAACGTTCTATCCTCCACTCGCGGGGCCGGGGCAGCCTGGGTAGGCTCAGATCACTCGACGTAAGGACATTCCGATGACACGGACACGACAGTTCCTGATGGTTGCCGCCGGAGGCGTCGGCATCGCCGCCGCTCTGTTGGGCGCGCCGACCGCCGCCGCCGACGAGTACGGCGGTGGCGGTGCCAACAACCCGCTGCTGCCGGGTTGCGAGACCATGGGCGGCAGCGCCGTCATCGGTGGCCAGACCACCGACTGTGCCTCCCCCGGGAACGTCCAGATCGACGCCACTCCCAACGACCTGGGCGTCATGGGCGGCGAGGAGTTCTACGGATTCCCCGGCTTCGGTTTCGGTTACTGACCGCCGTTTCCGGCCTCAGTTGACCGGCGGTGCCGTTTCCGGTGCCGCCGGTTCGGCTGTTCCCGGTTCGAGCACCAGGGCGGCGGGGAGGTCTGTCTCCCCGATTGCCGGGATGTGCGACGCGCCGACGGCCGGAAGCGACGAACGTGCCTCCGCCTCGGCGCTGGCCACCGCCGCCGCGATGTCCGGATCGGTCCGGGTGGTGAACCAGTCGGCGACCTCGGCCGAATCATCCTCCGCCGCGACGGGATTCGGCTCCACCGGCGAAGGCTCGTAGCGGAAGACCCCGTCCGAGCCGGGAGCGCCGAGCAGCTTGGTGAAGCCCTGCAGCGCTGCGCCGAAGTCGCTGGGCACCAGCCAGACCTTGTTGGCCTCACCCCTGGCCATCTGCGGCAGGGTCTGCAGGTACTGGTAAGCCAGCAGTTCGGGAGTGGGTCGGCCGGCCTTGATCGCCGCGAAGGTCTTCTCGATGGCCTTGGCCTGGCCCTGCGCCTGCAGATACTGGGCGGCCCGCTCACCCTGCGCCCGTAGGATCCGGGACTGCCGTTCGGCCTCGGCCGCCAGGATCGCGGCCTGCTTGGCGCCTTCGGCCGCCAAGATCTGCGACTGCTTCTGGCCTTCGGCCTGTTTGATCGACGCCTCCCGGGTGCCCTCGGCGGTGAGGATCATCGCCCGCTTCTCCCTGTCGGCGCGCATCTGCTTCTCCATCGAGTCCTGGATTGACGGCGGCGGATCGATGCTGCGCAGTTCGACGCGCGCCACCCGCAGGCCCCATCGGCCGGTGGCCTCGTCGAGCACGCCACGTAGTTGGGCGTTGATCTGATCCCGGCTGGTCAAGGTCTGCTCCAGCGTCATCCCGCCGACCACGTTGCGCAGGGTGGTGGTGGTCAGCTGTTCGACCCCGACGATGTAGTTGCTGATCTGGTAGACCGCGGCCTGCGGGTTGGTGACCTGGAAGTAGACCACCGTGTCGATGTTGACGGTCAGATTGTCCTCGGTGATCACCGGTTGCGGCGGAAACGACACCACCCGCTCGCGCAGGTCCACCCTGGCCCGGATGCGGTCGATGAACGGGATCAGCAACGTCAGCTGTCCCGACACCGTCTTGCTGTAGCGCCCGAGCCGTTCGATCACGGCCGCCTCGGCTTGCGGGATCAGTGCCACCGACTTGGCGACGACGATGATGGCGAACAACACCAGTACGGCGAGCAGGACAAGTCCTGCGATCGCACCGTCCATGTTCAGGTCCTCCTCTGTTGTGCTGATCAGTTATGGCGCTCGCCATACGACGGCGGTCGCGCCGTCGATGTGCATGACGGTGACCTCCTCGCCGGGCTGGTAGACGTCCTCGTCGGTGTAGGTGCGGGCGGTCCAGACCTCCCCGTCCAGTTTCACCTGACCGCGATGCTGATCCACCCGGTCCAGGACCAAAGCGTGCTTACCCTCCAACGCTTTGACCGGTTCGGGTAGGCCTCTGCCGGCGGTGAGCTTGCGCCGCAGGGCCGGACGGACGCCGACCACCAGCAGCACCGAGACGATCAGGAAAACCAGACCGTCGCCCCACAGCGGCAAACCCAGCAGCCAGTTCGAACCGGCGGCCGCCAGCGCACCGCCGCTGAGCATGAGCAGGAACATGTCCCCCGTCAGCGCTTCGGCCGCCGCCAGCCCAAGAGCGAACACCAACCAGATCAATGCCGCGGGCATAGCGCCACGATACGCGACGCGTCGTCGGCCGAGTGAAGCTCGGCGAGCAACTACACTCACGTCCATCATGTGGTGCCCGAGTGTCTCGTTGTCGGTGTGGTCCAACGCCTGGCTAGCCGGCCGGGCGGCACCCGACGATGTTCTGGATGCCTTAAGCGCCTGGGCCCCATGCCATTCGGTGATCGCGTACGACTCGGTCGCTGCGGGAAGGACCGGTTTGCCGTGGCCGGATATGGATGCCGCCGGCGCGATGTCGCTGTTGCAAACCGTGCGCACCGTCGCGGGGCGCGGCGGCGGCGAGTCCTGGCCGGCGCGCCCGGCGGTGACACCGGCGCTACCGGTTCCGGGCGACGTCCGCGGCTTGACGGTGGGAACCCAGTTCTCCAGCGACGCCCTCGACGCCGGGGAAGCCGTTCTGGTGAGCGGCCGCGACGGCAACGCAGTCGGGCTGGTGCCCACGTTCGAGTGGGAAGAATCCGCTGACGAGCAGACCGTGACCCCGCCACTGCTGACATGGTCGGTCTACTCGCTGCCCCCGGTTCCGGTGCTCGACCACCCCGATCTGGGCGACGCCGAATACGCGATGCGCGCCGCGGTGCGATCGGCCGCGGAAGCACTTGACGGATTGCGGCTGTGCCCGGGCGCCGAGGATCCCCGGGCGCTGGTCGAAGAGGTCCTCCAGGCGACCAGTCATCACCGCATCCCGGACCACGCCCCCAACCGCGCGGTGCGGGTGCTGGCCACCGCCGCCCACGTCGACGCGATCATCACCGTCAGTTCGGGGATGGCGCCGATCGGCACCCAGAGCGCCTCGGAGGCCAGGATCGCCGACTCCGCGATGCGGCCACTGGCGGCGGTTGTCCGCTCAGCCCGACTGGCGGCCGTGACCGCGATCCTGCACTCCGCCTGGCGGGCCTAGCCTGGATTTCGCGGACGCGACCGAAACCGAGTCAGGAAAGGTCAGCGCGGGGTTACGCTCAAGTGCTCGGCACAATACGTAGGTCTTAAATCGTCAGGGCCTGGAATCGGAGACTTCGTGACGCCGACTGGAAAGGCTAGGCCGGCCCTGACAGCCGCCGGCCTTGGCTTGCTGATGGCTACTCCCGCGCTGGTGTTCACCGCCATCGTCGCGGCACCTCCGGTGCCGACGATGCTCGCCTGCTACGGGGGCGAGGTGATAGATCTGTCGACCGATAAGTGCGTTCCCGACCAGAGCGGTGCACCACCGGCCGAGGGGACGAATATGCCCCATTGCACCACCTCCGATACGGCCGGAAGTCCTTCGATTGCGTGCACTCCCGGAGAATTCGAGTACGGCAGCGGGAACGGACTCGCCGGCACCGGCCGCTGATTCATCGCTCGACCGAGAGCATTTGACGTTGTCGGCACGGATTCCGTCAGTCGGACGTGGGGCGCCCCGCTGCCGCTGCCGCGATGACACTCGCCTCGCATTCTGCGGTGCAGAACGCACCGTTGACGCTCGAGCCATACCCCGGAACGGGCTCGGGCCCGACGATTCTGGCCGCCGGCTGACCCGTCCGCACCTCGTCGAGCAGGTCGAGCGCGAGCCGGGCGAAACGCAGTTGCGAGTTGGGGGTTGTGGCGCGCGCCAATGCCACGCCCAACTCCTCGGCCTGCTCTGCGAGTTCGCTGTCGAGGTCCCAGATCACCTCGATGTGGTCGGCCACGAAGCCGACCGGGCACACGATCACAGCGCGAGTGCCGGATGCGGCGAGCGCCGAAAGGTGATCGCCCACATCGGGTTCCAGCCACGGCACCTGCGGCGGTCCCGACCGGGACTGCCACACCACGTCATAGTCGGAGTAGCCGGCAGCGGCGGCGACCAGCGCGGAGGTGTAGCGCACCTGTCGTGGGTAGAGCCCCGGCCCGCACCGGTCCACCGCGCGCATGGGAATCGAGTGCGCGGTGAAGACCAGGCGGGCCTCGTCGCGCAACGAACCGGGAAGCGCCGCGGCGGCATCGGCGATCGCATCGCTGAACATCTCGATCAGCAGCGGATGGTCGAAGTACTGGCGCAGCTTCTGTAGCTCCGGGGCGCCGTCGCCGTTCGCACCCCGGGCCCGCGCGATGTCCTCCTGGTACTGCGTGCACCCGGAGTAGCCGCCCCATGCCGAGGTGCTGAACACCGCCGCCCGCCGGATCCCGTCGGCCTTCATCTGCGCAACGGTGTCCTCGATGAACGGATGCCAGTTGCGGTTGCCGAAGTACACCGGCAGATCCTCACCGCGGGTGGTCAATTCGGCCCGGATGGCCTCGATCAGCGCCCGGTTGATGCCGTTGATCGGCGAGACGCCGTTGAAGTGCAAGTAGTGCTCAGCCACCGACTCCAGCCGCTCACGCGGGATACCGCGGCCGCGGGTGACGTTCTCCAGGAACGGCATCACCTGATCGGGCCCCTCGGGGCCGCCGAAGGACAGCAGCAGGAGCGCGTCGAACGCCTCGGCCATCAGATCAGTTGGGTGCTGGCGCCGCCGTCGGCGTAGATGACCGTTCCGGTGGTGGCCGGCAGCCAGTCCGAGACCAGGGCGCACACCGTCTTGGCTACGGCGGTGGGATCTTTCATGTCCCAGCCCAGTGGGGCGCGCTGGTGCCAGCCCTCTTCCAGCATCTGCATCTCGTCCTTGAACTGGTCGCCGAGCGCGCCTCCCATGATCGCGCTCATTGCCAGGGTCCGGATCGGGCCCGCCGCAACGAGATTCGATCGGACGCCGACCTTGCCCGCCTCGCGCGCCACGAACCGGTTGACCGACTCCAGCGCGCTCTTGGCGACCGTCATCCAGTTGTAGGCCGGCATGGCGCGGGTGGGGTCGAAGTCCATGCCGACGATGCCGCCGCCGGGGTTCATGATCGGCAGAACGGCTTTGGCGAGGGACGCGTAGGAGAACGCGGAGATGTGAATGCCCTTGGCCACGTCCTCATACGGAGCGTCGAAGAACGGGTTGATGCCCATCCCGCTGGGCGGCATGTACCCGATCGAGTGCACGACGCCGTCGAGTCGGTTGCCCTCGCCGATCACCTCGGCGACCCGGCCGGCGAGGGTGCCGAGATGCTCCTGGTTCTGCACGTCGAGTTCCAGCAGTGGGGCCGGTTGCGGAAGGCGGTCGATGATCCGGGCGATCAGCTTCATCCGGTCGAATCCGGTGCAGACGATCTCCGCACCCGCCTCCTGCGCCACCCGCGCGATGTGGAACGCGATCGAGGAGTCGGTGATGATGCCCGTGACGAGGACGCGCTTGCCCTCGAGAATCCCTGCCATGTGGAGTCCTTTCGTCCGTGCCGTGCGCTTAGTGGCCCATACCCATGCCGCCGTCGACCGGGATCACCGCGCCGGCGATGTAGCCGGCGTCCTCGGAGGCCAGGAAGCTGACCGCCCCGGCCACCTCCTCGGCGGTGCCGATCCGTTTGGCGGGGATGAATTCCAGCGCGCCCTCCCGGACGCGCTCGTCCATGGCCTGGGTCATGTCGGTGTCGATCAGGCCGGGTGCCACCACGTTGGCGGTGACCCCGGCCTTCGACATCTCGCGGGAGATGGAGCGGGCCATGCCGATCAGCCCGGCCTTCGAGGCCGCGTAGTTGGACTGGTTGCCGATGCCCCACGTGGCCGAGACCGAGCCGACGAAGATCATCCGGCCGAACCTCTTCTTCTGCATACTGCGCGCGGCTCGCTGGGCCACCCGGAACGCGCCGGTGAGGTTGGCGTCGATGACCTTCTCGAACCGCTCCTCCGTCATCCGGATCATGAACGCATCCGCGGTGATGCCCGCGTTGGACACCAGCACCTCGACCGGCCCCTGGTGCTCCTCGACCTCGGTGAAGGCGCGGTCGACGGCCGCGTTGTCGGTGACGTCGCACTCGACGCCGAACAGGCCCTCCGGCGCACCCGAGCCACGGTGGGTGACCGCGACCTTGTGCCCGTCGGCGGCCAGCCGACGGGCGATCGCCAGGCCGATGCCCCGGTTTCCGCCGGTGACCAGGACCGAACGGGAGACGAACGGGGGTTTGCCGCCCTCGGCGCGGCCAGCGGTATCGGTCATGCCCGCCAACTTAGTGCCTGACTCATGGGAGCCCGAAATCGGCCACGCCGCCCGCCGAGATCGACGTTCTGCAGCGATTCACTCGATCTTTCGCGCCCATTCGTCGGTTTCGCGGGCGAGCGGGGGGTGCGCTATCCCGGCAGCCTGCGATTGATCAGCAGGGCGGCCACCGCCGCCAGGGCCAGCAACAGCGATCCGAGCCGCAGCCAGCCCGTGCTGGCGTCGCCCTTGACCGTCTCGTAGCCGATCTGATCCTGCAGCTGGGTGAAGACGTCCTTGAGCTGTTCGAGGTTCGACGCGCTGTAGTGCGTGCCGTCGGAGAGCTCGGAGATCTTCTTCAGCGTCTCCTCGTCCACCGGCACCGGCTGGCGCTGGTCGTTGATGTCGACGTAGCCGTAGGGCGTGCCGAAGGACACCGTCGAGATGGGCACACCCTGGTCCTTCGCGGTGCGCGCGGCGGTGAAGGCGCCCTTCGGGTTGTCCGGGTTGGACGGGACGGTCTCCTTCCCGTCGGACATCAGCACGATGCGGCCCGGCGGCTTGTCCTCGTCCTTTCCGCCCGCGCCGCCGATGACCGCCCCCACGGTCGCGATGGCCTGCAGTGCGGTGAAGATCGCCTCGCCGGTGGCGGTGCGGTCCGCCAGCTGGAGCTTGCCCAGGGCGATCTTGGTGGCTTCCCGGTTGGTGGTCGGCGACACCAGCACCGTCGCTGTCCCGGCGTAGGCGATCAGGCCGAGGTTGATCCCCGGGGTGAGCTGGTCGGCGAACTGCTTGGCCGCCTCCTCGGCGGCGGCCAGGCGGCTGGGCTCCACATCGGTGGCCCGCATCGACTGCGAGACGTCGATGACGAGCATCACCACAGCGCGGTTGCGCGGGATCCGGACGTCGTTCTGGGGGCCGGCCATCGCGATGGTGAACAGCACCAGCGAGGACACCAGCAGGATCGCCGGCAGGTGGCGCCAGCGCTTGGGCCGTTGCGGCGCAACCTTTTCCAGCAGTTCCATGTTGGCGAAGCGCAGGATGCGCTTCTGCCGGGCGAGCTGAACGATGATGTAGTACGCGACCAGCCCGGCGATCACGAGCAGGAACAGGAAGAACCAGGGGTGAGCGAAGTCGGTCAGCGACATCGGCCCCAGCAGCGGCAGGGTCATTGCACGCCCGCCATGGCGCCGCGGCGCCGCGAGGCGACGAAGCGGACGATGTCGGCGATCCAGTCCCGGTCGGTGCGCAACGTCATCAGCGGCGCGCCGCAGCGGCGCAGCGTTCGCGCCACCTCGTCGCGGTGGGCGGCCGCGGCCCTGGCGAAGTCGTCGCGCAGCTGCTCGTCGATGGTGAACTCGCGGGTGACGCCGGACTCGGTGTCCTGCAGGATCACGTCGCCCACTGCGGGGAGTTCGACGTCGCGGGGGTCGAGGACTTCGATGCCGAGCACCTCGTGGCGGCCGGCGATCGCCCGCAGCGGCCGCATCCAGTTGATCGGGCCGAGGAAGTCGCTGATGACAACGGCCATCCCGCGACGGCGCTCCGGGCGGCGCAGCGCATCGATGGCGGCGGCCAGGTCCCCGCGCACACCCAGTGGCGCCCGCGGCGCCGTCGCGATGGCCCGCAGCAACCTCTGTTCGTGTTCCCGTCCACCGCGGGCCGGCACGCGGATGATGCTCTCGCCGTTGGCGATCACCGCGCCGATCCGGTTACCACCCCCGCTGTTGAGATAGGCGATCGCCGCCGCCGCGCCCACGGCGAGGTCGCGCTTCTCGCAGCCGACGGTCCCGAAGTCCAGGCTCGCCGACATATCGACCACGAGCCATGTCTCCAGCTCGCGGTCGGCCACCATCTGCCGGACGTGGGGGTGGGTGGTCCGCGCGGTCACCGACCAGTCCATCCGACGCACGTCGTCGCCGGGCTGATACATCCGCGACTCCCCCGGCTCGGAACCGGGACCGGGGATCAGGCCGAGGTGGTTGCCCTGCAGGACCCCGTCGAGCTTGCGCTTGATCGTGAGCTCCAGCGTGCGCAGCGCCGCCGACAACTTGGCGTCGCCGATCTCGCCCCGCTCGAACGACGGCGGGTGTGCCGTCTGGTCCCGGTCGGGCTCAGCGGCAGGCGTGGACTCGCTCACCGAGTGCTGGCACCCACCGGCGGCACCGAATGGCCTTGCTGCGGAATGGCATTCACCTGGGGCAGCGCGACCGTCTGCATGATGCGACCGATCACCGTGTCAGCCTTGACGTCGTCGGCCAGCGCGTCGTAGGTGAGCACGAGCCGGTGCCGCAGCACGTCCGGGATCACCTCGATGACGTCCTGGGGCACGACGTAGTCACGGCCGCGGACCAGGGCCAGCGCCCGGGCGGCGGCAATGATGCCCAGCGACGCGCGGGGAGAGGCGCCGAACGCGACCCAGGCCTTGACGTCGGGCATGCCGAACTGCTCGGGACGGCGGGTGGCGGTGACGACCCGGACCACGTAGTCCACCAGCGCGTGGTGGACGAAGTTGTTGGCCGCGACGTCCTGCAGGCGCAGCAGGTCGCCGGTCTCGAGCACCTGCTTGGGCTCCGGCGGCGTCACGCCCATCCGGTAAATGATCTCGCGCTCCTCCTCCGGGGAGGGGTAGTCGACGTTGATCTTGAACAGGAAGCGGTCGCGCTGCGCTTCGGGCAGCGGGTAGACGCCCTCGTTCTCGATCGGGTTCTGGGTGGCCATCACCAGGAACGGCTTGGGCAGCGGGTAGTCGCGGCCACCGATGGAGATCTTGCGCTCGGCCATGACCTCCAGCAGGGCGGACTGGACCTTCGCCGGAGCGCGGTTGATCTCGTCGGCCAGCAGGAAGTTGGTCACCACCGGGCCGAGTTCGATGTCGAACTCCTCGCGGCCCTGACGGTAGATCCGGGTGCCGATGATGTCGGTGGGCACCAGGTCGGGAGTGAACTGGATGCGCGAGAAGGAGCCCCCCACGACTTTGGCGAAGGTCTCCACGGCCAGCGTCTTGGCGACGCCGGGCACACCCTCGAGGAGGACGTGCCCCTTGGCGAGCAGGCCGACCAGGATGCGCTCGACGAGCTGGTCCTGACCGACGATGATCCGCTTGACCTCGAAGATCGCGCGTTCCAGGGTGTTCACCTCGCCGGCCAGACCATTGCCGCCGGACTGTGTGACGACGGCACTCGTCGCGCCGTACCCACCTGGTGACGTCATCCATTTCCTCCACAACTTGGCCGGCACGCGTTCGACAGTTCGCGCGCCTCTGAACTACCGGGCAGCGGTGTGCCCGGTGACAACTATTCCAGGCGATACAGAATCCGTCGACGTGGGTCGCTGGCGCGTCTGTTACGCCGCCGATGCCGCAGCCGGGCGCTACGTCTCGATGATCCGCGTCAGGTAGGGCGTCATCCCGGCGGTGCGGACGGGGCTGACCGTGACATGGCCCGCCGCCGACGATGCCTCGAGCATCTGGCCGTTGCCGAGATAGATGGTGACGTGCTGGCTGCCGTCCGGACCGTAGAAGATCAGGTCCCCTCGCTTCGCCTGCGACGGTGCGACGTGCCGTCCGGCGTTGTACTGGTCCCCGGAGTACTTGGGCAACAGCACGCCGACACCGGCGAAGGCGTACCGGACGAACCCGGAGCAGTCGTAGCCGACCTTGCCGGCGTCCTGATCCACACCCTCGCTGGGCCCGTTGATCGCGCCGCCGCCCCAGGAGTACGGGACGTTCTGCTGGGAGGCGCCACGCCGGATCACGTACTCGATGGCCTCCGGGCCGCGGACCCGACCGCCCGGCATCGCCTGCGGGCCGCCGCCGATGCCCAGGCCGGACAGGAACCTGTGCCCGAGGTCGGAGACCGCCTGGGCGGCCTGCTGGGTGAACTGCAGCGAGGCCTGCGCCACCGCCACCGGGTCACCGGGCGCGCCGGCGCTGAGGATCTTGGGCAGCGTCGGATCCCAGGCGCCCTCTGCCTGGGCAGGCGAGGCGAAGCCGAGCGTGAAGGCCAGCACGGCCAGGACCGTCGCGAGCGAGCGAATCAGCCGAGAAACACTGCGCGACATGACTTTTCGCCTCACCACTCGATGTAACGGACAACGAAGGGCGTCATGCCGCCGGTGCGCACCGGGGCGATGCGGACGTTGGCGCCGGTGTAGGGCGCCTCGATCATCTGGTTGTTGCCGAGATAGATGGTCACGTGCTGGGTGCCGTCGGGCCCATAGAAGATGACGTCCCCGCGGCGCATCTGCGACGACGGGATCTTGCGTCCCATGTTGTACTGCGAGCCTGAGTAATGCGGCAGCTTGATGCCGGCGCCGGCGAACGCGTAGAGCACAAGTCCGGAGCAGTCGAAGCCGACAGTGCCCGCACCCTCGTCGATACCGCGGCTGGGACCGTCGGCGGTGCCGCCGCCCCACGAGTACGGCACGCCGAGCTGGGACTGCGCCCGCTTGATGACGTACTCGATGGCCTGGTTGCCGTAGACCAGCGGAATGCCGCCGTTGTTGGTGATTCCGGTGTCGGTGGGCTTGAGGATGCCCAGCTTCTGCAGGAACTTCTTGCCCAGGTTCTGGGTGACCTGGAAGGAGTTCTGCGCAATGCCCAGCACCGCGTTGATGATCTGAACCGGGTCACCGGACATGAATGCGCTGGGAACCGCGGGCAGCGTGAGGTCCCACTGCGAGGGCAGCCCGTAGGGCACCTTGACATCGGCGGTCGGGCCGTTGCCGCCCCACCGATCCCCCGCCACCGGCGCGGCAGCCGCCGCGTCCGCCACCGGAGCGGCCTCCGGAGCGCCCGCGGACTCCGGAGCCGGCACCACCGCGGCGGCCGCGGCGCTGTTGACCGCCGCGGGGGCCGACCAGGTGCGGGCTTCCTCGAGCTTGCGCTGCGCCTCCTTGCGTTCGGCGGCCAGGCGGTCGATCTCGGCCTGCTGTTCGCGGAAGGTCTGCTGGGCGTTGGTCAGTGCCGCGACGGCGGCATCCTGGCTGGATTGCGCGTCCTCGACCGCCTGATCGGCCTTGACTTTGACTTCGCGGGCCGCCGAGTCGGTGTTGACGGCCTCGGTGCGGGCCCGCCGCAGTCCGTCCATCACCGCCTCATTGCTCATCGCCAGCGTCTGGCCCGCCGACGCGGTGGAGATGATGTCCTCGGGCGTGCGGGCCATCACCAGCGAGGCCGACGGACCGTTGACGTAGGTGGCGGCGGCGAAGGTGTCGAACTTCTTCTGCGCGGTCACGATTGCCGCGTTGGCGTCGCTGACGGCCTGCTTGCTGGACTCGACCTGCTGCTGGGCCGCCGCCGCGGCGTCGCGGGCGTCTTGGACCTCGACGATGGCCTTGTTGACGGCCTCCTGCTCGGTCTGGACCTTCGCGGCGATGTCGTCGAGACGCTGATTGGCCTCGGCCACGTCGGCCACCAGTGCGGCGACGTTGGTGTTGTAGTCCGGTTCGGCCTGGGCCAGGCCCGGCACGGTGAGGCCCATCGCGACGGTGAGGGTCAGTGGGACGGCGACCCGGGTCGCCCGGGTCAGTGGGACGGCGACCCGGGTCGCCCGGGTCAGTTCGACGTAGACCCGGGTCGCCCGGGCGGCGGGCTGCACGAGTGAACCGCGACGGGAAGGTCTCATTCGACTCCGACTCCTAGTGCTCCACGAACAGTCACGTCCGTCACATACGCCCCATTTGCCACATCAATAACAATGGTGACAGTTGCACCGTACGTCACGCTTGTCGCAGAGGAAACCGGCGAAAAGAATTACACGTTTGTATTTCCGCAGGTGTAACCGAATAGAGACCTTAGAGAAATGCCAGAAAATGGCGTTTGCGCAGGAAGAACTAGTTCTCCACGGTCGCGTCGCGTTTGCCCCAGCGTTGCAGAAGTCGGGTCAGAACTGCGGCCGCGGCGACGGCAAAAACAACGCCGATTGTGAATGCCGTCCAGGGGAAAATCGGGGTGTTCAACTGGTCGACGAAATTCTGCGCGCCCTGCACCGGATTGGGTGCGGTCTTGGCCACGTCCTGCCCGGCCTCCAGCAGCACCCGGGTGTAGTCCTTGCTGTAGGTCCCGGCGTACTGCGGGCTGAGCACCAGCACGGTCGAGCCCGGATGGTCCTCGCCGATCTGGGTGGCGATGTCCCGCAGCGGGGTGTCGATGAGCGGACTCTTCTCCATGACGACGACCTTCAGGTCGACACCGCGGTCGTGCGCGCCGGCGACGACCTTCTCCAGTCCGGGGACATCGGCCTTCGGGGCGGCGACGCCGTCCTTGGCGACCGCGGCCTTGACGGCCGCCATGCACTTGTCCAGCGGGCCGTCCATCGGGAGGCCGACGGCGGTACAGACCTCCACCGGGATGAAGGTCGGCGCGGGCAGGATCGTCACGAATCCAGACCGTACCGCGCACATCGCCCCGGGGTGACAGCACGCGCCGGGGTGGAGAAGACTGGAGTTGACGAGGACTGCGCCCGCTTCGCGGAAAACCTCGTTGAAGAACCTTTAATATCCGACTGGCCCGCCAACCGTTGACGGGATCACAACGCCGGGAGTTGATGTGAGCAGCGCACCTTCGTCTCTGAACTCGTTCGGAGCCCGCGACACCTTGACGGTGGGCGCCAACAGCTACGAGATCTACCGCCTGAACGCGGTACCCGGGACCGAGAAACTCCCCTACAGCCTGAAGGTGCTCGCGGAGAATCTGCTCCGCACCGAGGACGGCGCGAACATCACCAAGGACCACATCCAGGCGATCGCCAACTGGGATCCCTCGGCCGAGCCGAGCATCGAGATCCAGTTCACGCCCGCCCGGGTGATCATGCAGGACTTCACCGGCGTTCCCTGTGTCGTCGACCTGGCCACCATGCGCGAGGCGGTGACCGCCCTCGGCGGCGACCCGGAGAAGGTCAACCCGCTGTCGCCGGCTGAGATGGTCATCGACCACTCGGTGATCCTCGACTTCTTCGGCAACGCCAACGCCTTCACCCGCAACGTCGAACTCGAATATCAGCGCAACGGCGAGCGCTACCAGTTCCTGCGATGGGGCCAGGGCGCCTTCGACGACTTCAAGGTCGTCCCGCCCGGCACCGGCATCGTGCATCAGGTCAACATCGAGTACCTGGCACGGGTCGTGATGGAGCGGGGCGGCGTCGCCTACCCCGACACCTGTGTGGGCACCGACAGCCACACCACGATGGTCAACGGCCTGGGCGTGCTGGGCTGGGGCGTCGGCGGCATCGAGGCGGAGGCGGCCATGCTGGGCCAGCCGGTGTCGATGCTGATCCCCCGCGTAGTCGGCTTCAAGCTGACCGGCGAGATCAAGCCCGGCGTCACCGCCACCGACGTCGTGCTGACCGTCACCGACATGCTCCGCAAGCACGGCGTGGTGGGTAAGTTCGTCGAGTTCTACGGCAAGGGTGTGGCCGAGGTGCCGCTGGCCAACCGCGCCACGCTGGGCAACATGAGCCCCGAATTCGGTTCCACCGCAGCGATGTTCCCGATCGACGAAGTCACCATCGACTACCTGCGCCTGACCGGGCGCAGCGACGAGCAGATCGCCCTGGTGGAGGCCTACGCCAAGACGCAGGGCATGTGGCACGACGCTGACCACGAGCCGGTGTTCTCCGAATACATGGAACTGGACTTGTCGACGGTTGTGCCGTCGATCGCCGGCCCCAAGCGGCCGCAGGACCGCATCGAACTGTCGGACGCGAAGAACGCCTTCCGCAAGGACATCCACAACTACGTCGAGGAAAACCTCCCCACGCCGCACACCAAGCTCGATGAGGCCGACGAAGAGTCCTTCCCGGCCAGCGACCCGGCGGCGCTGTCCTTCGCCGACAATGGCGCGGTCGACATGCGTCCGTCGGCCTCCCACGGCTCCTCGGGCAGGCCGAGCAAGCCGGTGGAGGTGAAATCCGCCGAGCGCGGCGAGTTCATCCTCGACCACGGCGCCGTGGTGGTCGCCGGCATCACGTCCTGCACCAACACCTCCAACCCGTCGGTGATGCTGGGCGCCGCACTGCTGGCCAAGAAGGCCGTCGAGAAGGGGTTGACCACCAAGCCGTGGGTCAAGACCAACATGGCCCCCGGCTCGCAGGTCGTGACCGACTACTACGAGAAGGCCGGCCTGTGGCCGTATCTGGAGAAGCTGGGCTACTACCTCGGCGGCTACGGCTGCACCACCTGCATCGGCAACACCGGCCCGCTGCCCGACGAGATCTCCGCAGCCATCAACGACAACGACCTGTCGGTCGCGGCGGTGCTGTCGGGCAACCGCAACTTCGAGGGCCGCATCTCCCCCGACGTCAAGATGAATTATCTGGCCTCGCCCCCGCTGGTGATCGCCTACGGCATCGCCGGAACAATGGACTTCGACTTCGAGAACGACCCGCTCGGTGTGGATTCCGACGGCAATGAGGTCTTCCTCAAGGACATCTGGCCGTCGCAGAAGGAGATCGAGGACACCATCGCGTCCTCGATCAACCGGGAGATGTTCGCCGAGAGCTACGCCGACGTCTTCAAGGGCGACGAGCACTGGCGCAACCTGCCGACCCCGTCGGGCAACACTTTCGCCTGGGACCCCAAGTCCACCTACGTGCGCAAGCCACCGTACTTCGACGGGATGCCCGCCGAGCCGACACCCGTCAAGGACATCACGGGCGCCAGAGTCCTTGCCCTGCTGGGCGATTCGGTGACGACCGACCACATCTCCCCGGCGGGGGCGATCAAGAAGGGCACCCCCGCGGCGTTGTACCTCGATGCCAACGGCGTCGAGCCGGCCGACTACAACTCGCTGGGATCGCGGCGCGGCAACCACGAGGTGATGATCCGCGGCACCTTCGCCAACATCCGGCTGTCCAACCAGGTGCTGGCCGGACTGGGCGAGGTGCCCTCGGGCGGCTACACCCGCGACTTCACCCTGCCGGGCGGCCCGCAGGCGTTCATCTACGATGCCGCGCAGAACTACGCGGCGGCGGGAATCCCACTGGTGGTGCTGGGCGGCAAGGAGTACGGCTCCGGCTCCTCGCGGGACTGGGCGGCCAAGGGCACCAGCCTGCTGGGTGTGCGCGCGGTGATCACCGAGTCGTTCGAGCGCATCCACCGCTCGAACCTGATCGGGATGGGCGTTATCCCGCTGCAGTTCCCGGCCGGCGAATCGGCGGCGTCGCTCAAGCTCGACGGCACCGAGGTGTTCGACATCAGCGGCATCGAGGAGTTGAACTCGGGCAAGACCCCGAAGACCGTGCACGTGAAGGCCACCGGCAAGAATGAAGCGGACGGCTCCGATCGCGTCGTCGAGTTCGACGCGGTGGTCCGCATCGACACCCCGGGCGAGGCGGACTACTACCGAAACGGCGGCATCCTGCAGTACGTGCTGCGCAACATGCTTCGGTCCGGTTCGTCGGCTTAGCCGAGGTACTCCGACTCGAGCACCGGGTTCCGTTCACCCGGCACTGACTCACGCGAGCTCAATGAGACCGGCGTAGTCCTCGGACCAGTGGTCCTCGGTGCCATCGGGCAGCAGCACCACCCGCTGGGGTTCCAGAGCCTCGGCCGCACCCGGGTCGTGCGTCACCAGCACCACCGCGCCCTGATAGCTGCGCAGCGCGTCGAGCACCTGTTCGCGGGATGCGGGGTCGAGGTTGTTGGTGGGCTCGTCGAGCAGCAGCACGTTGGCCGTCGAGGCCACCAGCCCGGCCAGGGCCAGGCGGGTCTTCTCACCACCGGAGAGGGTGCCGGCGGGCTGGTCGAGCTGCGGACCGCTGAACATGAAGGCGCCCAACAGGCCCCGCAGCTCCTGCTCGCCGGTGTCGGGGGCGGCGTGGCGGATGTTCTCCCAGACCGTCGCGTTGTTGTCCAGGGTGTCGTGCTCCTGGGCGAAGTAGCCGATCTTGCACCCGTGCCCGGGTTCGATGGCGCCGGCGTCGGGGGTCTCGGTCCCGGCGAGCACCCGCAGCAGGGTGGTCTTGCCGGCGCCGTTGAGGCCCAGGACGACCACCCGGGACCCCCGGTCGATGGCGAGATCGACGCCGCTGAACACCTCCAGCGAGCCGTAGTTCTTGGTCAGCCCCTTGGCCATCAGCGGGGTCTTCCCGCAAGGAGCCGGAGTGGGAAACCGTATCTTGGCGACTTTGTCGGCGACCCGCTCGGCGTCGAGTTCGGCGATCATCCGTTCGGCGCGGCGCAACATATTCTGTGCCGCAACGGCTTTGGTGGCCTTCGCGCCAAGTTTGGCGGCCTGGGCCCGCAACGCCGAGGCCTTCTTCTCGGCGTTGGCCCGTTCGCGGCGACGGCGCTGTTCGTCGGTCGCCCGGGCATCCAGGTACTTCTGCCAGCCCATGTTGTAGACGTCGGCCTCGCCGCGCACGGCATCGAGGAACCAGACCCGGTTGACCACGTCCGCGAGCAGGCCGACATCGTGGCTGATGATCACCAGACCCCCGCTGTAGACCTTGAGGAAGTCGCGCAGCCAGTTGATGGAGTCGGCGTCGAGGTGGTTGGTGGGCTCGTCCAGCAGCAGCGTGGTGTCGGTTCCGGCGCCGGTCTCGCTGGCGGCGAACAGAATTCGCGCCAATTCGACGCGACGGCGCTGACCGCCGGACAGTGTGCGCAGCGGCTGTGTCAGCACCCGGTCGGGCAGTCCGAGGCTGGCGCAGATGCGGCCGGCTTCGCTCTCCGCGGCGTATCCGCCCAGGGCGGCGAAGCGTTCCTCGAGATGACCGTACTTGCGGATGGCCCTGTCGCGCTCGGCATCGTCGACCACCTCGGCCATCAACACCTGCTGCTTCTCCAGATCGGCCAGCAGGGTGTCCAGTCCGCGCGCCGACAGCACGCGGTCGCGGGCCAGGACGTCGAGGTCACCCTCGCGGGGGTCCTGGGGAAGGTATCCGACTTCGCCGGTGCGGGTGATGGTCCCGGCATACGGGTCGCCCTCGCCGGCCAGGATCCGCATGGTGGTGGTCTTGCCGGCGCCGTTGCGGCCCACCAGGCCGATGCGGTCGCCGGGTTGCACGCGCAGCGCCGGCCCCTCGGCGAGCAGCAGGGTGCGCGCGCCGGCGCGGACCTCGAGGTCCGTCGCGGTAATCATTGGCGCCGCTCCTCCTCATCGCTTCGCTCTGCATCGTCGCCGGCGCGAATCACTGAGGGTCCCTACTTCTCGTCGGTGAAGACCGCGGCGCGCTTCTCGGCGCGCGCGGCGACCGCCTCCTCGAAGTTGGCGGTAAGCAGGCGCACGTAGAGCTGCCCGAGGCCCTCGGCCTGCATATGCCCTTCCAGGGTACTGGCGTCCAATCCGGTCCATAACGTCCGCTTGGTCAACTCGGTGCCCGGCCGGGAGAACGCCGCGATTCGCTCGGCGATGTCGTAGCAGGTGGGCAGCAGTTCCTCAGGCGGCACCCGGCGGGACACCAGGCCGATGCGTTCGGCTTCCGAAGCGTCGACGTCGCGCCCGGTGAGCATGATCTCGAAGGCACGCGAGGAGCCGATGGCACGCGGCAGCAGGTAGGAAAGCCCCAGTTCGCTGGCGGTCAGCCCGTTGTTGATCCCGGCGGCGCGGAAATATGCGCCGGCGGCGGCCACCCGGATGTCGGCGGCCAGGGCCAGGCACAGGCCGCCGCCGATCGCCGCGCCGTTGACCGCCGCGATGATCGGCTGGTGCATCCGGCGCATCGCGAGGATGACGTCGTCGAGGATCTCCATCGAACGCAGCGCGTACGTGGGCCGGGTCAATCCCGCGACGTGCGGTACCGACCCGGCCGACTTGTGGTCGGCGCCGGACGAGAATCCCCGGCCGGCGCCGGTGAGGACGACGACGCGGACGTCGTTGTCGTGGTGGAGCTCGGCCAGCACCTCCCGCAGCGGCACCATGACGTCGAAAGCCATGGAGTTCATCCGCTCCGGCCGGTTCAGCGTGACCAGCGCGATGTGCGCGCGTGGGCGCTCGACGAGGACGAAGGAGCCGGAACCGGGGTCACTCACCGTTGCACGCTAACGCGTGCCGGGCCGTCAGACCTCGGTAGTGGGCGACTGCTCGGCGACTGGGGCGTCGACGTCGAAGTCGCGCAGCTGCTGGATGAGTTCGTCCAGTGCCTTCGGGGGAAGCGCGCCGGCCTGGTTGAACACCAGCTGGCCCTTCTTGAACGCCATCAGCGTGGGGATCGCCCGGATCTGGGCCGCGGCGGCCAGATCCTGCTCGGCCTCGGTGTCGACCTTGCCGAACACGATGTCGGGGTGGGCCTCGGAAGCCTTGGTGAAGGTGGGGGCGAAGGCGCGGCATGGACCACACCAGGACGCCCAGAAGTCGACGAGCACGATGTCGCTTCCGTTGACGGTGTCGTTGAATTCTTGAGCGGTCAGGTCACGGGTAGCCATGCCTTGGGCAACGTTCCGCAGGTCGGATCTGTTCCCCTCGGCCCTGACGGCACGGCGACTAGCCTCGGAAGCCATGTCCACTCTGCCGGATCGGCCCAACACCGCCCTACTGGTGATCGACGTCCAGAACGATGTCGTGGCACGTGCCCATGATCGCGACCGCGTGGTCGAAACCATCGCCGGTCTGGTGGAGAAGGCCCGCGCGGACAGTGTGCCGGTGGTCTGGGTTCAGCACGCCGACGACGACCTTCCGGCCGGAAGCGACGAATGGCGGATCGTCCCGGAACTGGTCCCAGGGCCCGGCGACCCGCTGGTCGCCAAGGAGTTCGGCGACGCGTTCGAGGCGACGGCCCTGGAGTCGGCTCTCGAGAATCTCGGGGTGGGGCACCTCGTGGTCACCGGCGCCCAGACCGACCAGTGTGTGCGCTGCACGATTCACGGCGCCTTCACCCGCGGCTACGACGTCACCCTCGTCACGGACGCGCACACCACCGAGGACGCCACGCGCTGGGGTGCCCCGCCCCCGGAGCAGGTGATCGCGCACACCAACCTGTACTGGGCGTATCAGACTGCGCCGGGGCGTAGTGCCCGCGCTGTCGCCGCGAGCGACGTGAGGTGGTGACCTAGACGGTGAATCCCAACGCGCGCAGCTGCTCGCGGCCGTCGTCGGTGATCTTGTCCGGGCCCCACGGCGGGTTCCACACCCAGTTGATCTTGACCTCGTTGACCAGCCCGGAGCCGACCAGTGCGTTGAGGGTCTGATCCTCGATGACGTCGGTGAGCGGGCAGGCCGCGGACGTCAGCGTCATGTCGACCACCGCGACGGTGCCCGCCTCGGCCTTCTCGAGGTTGAGCCCGTAGACCAGACCGAGGTCGACGACATTGATGCCGAGCTCCGGATCGACCACGTCGCGCATGGCCTCCTCAACGTCGGCCAGCATCTCCTCGCTTGCGGTGTCGCTCATCTCTCGTCCTCCCTACCCATTGATGCCTGCCCCAGCGCATCCTTGAACGCCAGCCAGCCGAGCAGCGCGCACTTGACCCGGGCCGGGTACTTCGAGACTCCGGCGAAGGCCACGCCGTCGCCGATCAGGTCTTCGTCGCCGTCGATGGTTCCGCGGGAGGTGATCATCTCGTTGAACGACTCGACGGTCTTCAGCGCGTCGCCGACGCTCCGGCCGATCACCTGGTCGGCCAGCACCGAGGTGGCCGCCTGGCTGATCGAGCAGCCCTGGCCGTCATACGACACGTCGGCGATGTGCTCACCGTCGTCGGACAGCGCGACCCGCAGGGTGACCTCGTCACCACAGGTGGGGTTCACGTGGTGCACCTCGGCGCCGAAGGGCTCCCGCAGACCTCGGTGATGAGGGTGCTTGTAGTGGTCCAGGATGACGTCCTGGTACATCTGCTCGAGGCGCATCGGCGTGGGTTACCTCGCTCCGAAGAAGTCGATCGCCCGACGGACCCCGGCGATGAGCCGGTCCACTTCGCCGAGAGTGTTGTAGAGGGCGAAGGATGCCCGCACGGTGGCGGCCACGCCGAAGCGCCGGTGCAGGGGTGCGGCGCAGTGGTGGCCGACCCGCACGGCGACACCCTCGTCGTCGAGCACCTGCCCGACGTCATGGGCGTGCACGCCGTCGACCACGAAAGCGACCGGCGAGCGGCGCACCGCCGGATCGACCGGGCCGATGATACGCACCTGCGGGATCTCGCTGAGCCCTTCGAGCGTCGCGGCCACCAGTCGGTGCTCGTGGGCCTGCACGGCCGGCATGCCGATCGCGTCGAGATACCTTGCGGCGGCGGCTAATCCGACCACCTGGGAGATCATCTGGGTGCCGGCTTCGAACCGCTGCGGCGGGGCGGCGTAGGTGGCCGACTCCATCGTGACGGTCTCGATCATCGATCCGCCGGTGAGGAACGGAGGCAGCGCGGCCAGCAGTTCGGGACGCCCGCAGAGTGCGCCGATCCCGGTGGGACCGAGCATCTTGTGGCCGGAGAACGCGGCGAAATCCACGCCCAACGCGCGGAAGTCGACGGGCTGGTGCGGCACGGACTGGCAGGCGTCGAGGACCGTGAACGCCCCGATCTCCCTGGCCCGGCGGACCAGTTCAGCGACGGGCGCCCCGGTCCCGGTGACGTTCGAATGATGTGTGAAGGCAAGCACTTTCACGCGCTCGTCGAGCCGTACATGCTCCAGGTCGAGTTCGCCGCCGTCGGTGACGCCGAACCACTGCAGCGTCGCACCGGTGCGCCGCGCCAACTCCTGCCAGGGGATGAGGTTTGCGTGATGTTCGAGTTCGGTCGTGACGATGACGTCGCCCGGGCCGACGGCATGCTCGAACCGGTTGTCCCCCAGTACGTAGGACACCAGGTTGAGCGCCTCGGTGGCGTTCTTGGTGAACACCACCTCGTCGGGGGCCGCTCCGACGAAGGCGGCGATGTCGGCGCGTCCGTTCTCGAAGGCGTCGGTGGCCTCCTCCATCAACTGGTGGGCACCACGGTGGACCGCGCCGTTGGAGGTCAGCAGGAAGTCCCGCTCGGCGTCGAGCACCTGCAGCGGCTTCTGCGACGTCGCCCCGGAGTCCAGGTAGGCCAGCGTGTGTCCGCTGCGCATCACCCGCTTGAGGATCGGGAAGTCGGCGCGGATCCGATCGACGTCGAGATCGGCACTCACCGTGGCGGCCATCGGACGCCGCCTAGGTGGCCGCAGCGGCCCGGGTGAACCGCACGTAGCCGTTCTCCTCGAGCTCGTCGGCCAGTTCGGGGCCGCCGGACTCGACGATGCGGCCGTCGACGAAGACATGCACGAACTGCGGGTGGATGTAGCGCAGGATCCGGGTGTAGTGCGTGATCAGCAGCACGCCGGCATCCTCGGCCTCGGCGAACCGGTTCACACCCTCGCTGACGACGCGCAGTGCGTCGACGTCCAGCCCGGAGTCGGTCTCGTCGAGGATGGCGATCTTCGGCTTGAGCAGACCCAGCTGCAGGATCTCGTGCCGCTTCTTCTCACCACCCGAGAACCCCTCGTTCACGCTGCGCTCGCCGAACTGCGGGTCGATCTCCAGATCGGCCATCGCGGCCTTGACCTCTTTGACCCACAGCCGCAGCTTCGGTGCCTCGCCGCGGACCGCGGTCGCCGCGGTGCGCAGGAAGTTCGACATCGACACCCCGGGGACCTCGACGGGGTACTGCATGGCCAGGAAGAGCCCGGCCCGAGCACGCTCGTCGACGCTCATCTCGAGCACGTCCTGCCCGTCGAGAGTGATGGAGCCAGACGTGACGGTGTACTTCGGGTGGCCGGCGATGGCGTAGGACAGCGTCGACTTCCCCGATCCGTTGGGGCCCATGACCGCGTGGGTCTCCCCCGACTTCACCGTCAGGTTGACGCCCTTGAGGATCTCCTTGGACGTGCCGTCGGGGTTCTCGACGGAGACGTGCAGATCCCTGATGTCCAGTGTGCTCATGAGTCAGCTCTCGATTCGGTGAAGGCCAGTTCTTTTTCGATGGCGTCGGTCAAACGGTCACGGACTTCGGGCACGGCGATCTTGGAGATGATCTCCCCGAAGAAGCCGCGGACGACGAGGCGCCGGGCCTGCTCCTCCGGGATGCCGCGGGCCTGAAGGTAGAACAACTGCTCGTCGTCGAAACGCCCTGTGGCGCTGGCATGTCCGGCGCCGACGATCTCGCCGGTCTCGATCTCGAGGTTGGGGACCGAGTCGGCACGGGCCCCGTCGGTGAGCACCAGGTTGCGGTTGACCTCGAAGGTGTCGGTGCCGGTGGCCTCGGCGCGGATCAGGACGTCGCCCACCCAGACGGTGTGCGCATCGGGCTTCTTGGAGTCCGGATCACCTTGCAGCGCGCCCTTGTAGAGGACGTTGGAGCGGCAGTTGGGCTGCGAATGATCCACCAGCAGGCGCGATTCGAGATGCTGGCCGGCGTCGGCGAAGTACAGGCCGAGCAGCTCGGCGTCGCCGCCGGGTGCGTCGAACCGGACGGTCGCCGCCATTCTCACCACGTCGCCGCCGAGGGTCACCGCGATGTGGCGCAGCACGGCGTCCTTACCGAGGCGGGCGTGCTGCGCGCTGACGTGCACCGCGTCGTCGGCCCAGTCGGCGACCCACACGACCGTGAGCCGGGCGGCGTCGGCGAGGACGAACTCGACGTTGTCGGCGTAGGTTCCGCTGCCGCGCAGGTCGATGACCACCACCGCTTCCGCGAGTTCGTCGGCCCGCACCTGTAGATGGCCGTAGGCGGTCAGGCCCTGGCCCGGTCCGGTGATGACGACGTCGACTGGGGCTCCGGTATGCACGCCGCGCGCGACGGTCACCACGGTGGCCTGCTCGAACGACGAGAACGCCTGCGCTGCAACGCGGTCGGCGGGGACACCGCCCTGTCCCAGCCGCTCGTCACCGCGGCCGACGGCCTCCACGGTCACGCCCCGCTGCCCGGTCACCTCGATGGTGGCGGTGCCGGTCCGCGGGGCCGAGCCGTCGTGCAGCCCGCGCAGCCGGCGCAGCGGGGTGAACCTCCAGAGTTCGTCGCGGCCGCCGGGTATCTCGAACGCGTCGACGTCGAAGCTGGTGAACTGTTCGCCCTTATTGAGAGCGGCGAGGGCCGAACCCTCCACCGCGGCATTGAGATTCGCCACTATCCGACCGCGCCTTCCATCTGCAGCTCGATGAGTCGGTTGAGCTCCAGGGCGTACTCCATGGGCAGCTCCTTGGCGATCGGCTCGACGAAGCCGCGGACCACCATCGCCATCGCCTCGTCCTCGGTCAGGCCGCGGCTCATCAGGTAGAACAGCTGGTCCTCGCTGACCTTGGACACCGTGGCCTCATGGCCCATGGTCACGTCGTCCTCGCGGATGTCGACGTAGGGGTAGGTGTCGCTGCGGCTGATCGTGTCGACCAGCAGCGCATCGCATTTCACGCTGGAGCGCGATCCGTGCGCACCCTTGTTGATCTGAACCAGGCCGCGGTAGGACGCGCGGCCGCCGCCGCGGGCCACCGACTTGGACACGATGTTGCTCGAGGTGTTGGGCGCCAGGTGCAGCATCTTGGCGCCGGTGTCCTGGTGCTGGCCCTCGCCGGCGAAGGCGATAGAGAGCACCTCGCCCTTGGCGTGCTCGCCGGTCATCCAGACCGCCGGGTACTTCATGGTGACCTTGGAGCCGATGTTGCCGTCGATCCACTCCATGGTGGCGCCGGCCTCGGCCCGGGCCCGCTTGGTGACCAGGTTGTAGACGTTGTTCGACCAGTTCTGTATGGTCGTATAACGAACGCGCGCACCGGGTTTGACGATGATCTCCACCACCGCGGAGTGCAACGAATCGCTTTTGTAGATGGGAGCCGTGCACCCTTCGACGTAATGCACGTAAGAGCCCTCGTCGGCGATGATCAGCGTCCGCTCGAACTGGCCCATGTTCTCGGTGTTGATCCGGAAGTAGGCCTGCAGCGGGATGTCGACGTGCACACCCGGCGGGACGTAGATGAAGGAGCCACCCGACCAGACGGCGGTGTTCAGCGCGGAGAACTTGTTGTCCCCGGCCGGGATCACGGTGCCGAAGTTCTCCCTGAAGATCTCCGGGTGTTCCTTCAGGCCGGTGTCGGTGTCGAGGAAGATGACGCCCTGCGCCTCGAGGTCTTCCCGGATCTGGTGGTAGACCACCTCGGACTCGTACTGCGCGGCGACGCCGGCCACCAGACGCTGCTTCTCGGCCTCCGGGATGCCCAGGCGGTCATAGGTGTTCTTGATGTCCTCGGGCAGTTCCTCCCAGGTCGTGGCCTGCTTCTCGGTGGAGCGCACGAAATACTTGATGTTGTCGAAGTCGATGCCCTCGAGGTTGGAGCCCCAGTTCGGCATCGGCTTCTTCTCGAAGGTGCGCAACGCCTTCAGGCGGATGTCGAGCATCCACTCCGGTTCGCTCTTCTTCGCCGAGATGTCGCGCACCACGGCCTCGGAGAGCCCGCGCTGGGCGCTGGCGCCCGCGACGTCGGTATCAGCCCAGCCATAGCCGTAGCGGCCCAGCGAGGCGATGGTCTCCTCCTGGCTCAGTGCCGTTATTTCAGCCGGCGTGGCCTCGGGGATGGCCGTCATGCGGACGCTCCTTGCTCATCGTGGGTGGTCGCTTCGGGGAACGTGACGGTCAGCGGGACGTGCGTGGTGCAGGCGCAGTCGCCGTTGACGATGGATGCCAGTCGCTGGACGTGGGTGCCGAGAACCTCGGAGATGGCTTCCTGCTCGGCCTGGCAGAGCTCCGGAAACTCCTCTGCCACATGGGAAACCGGGCAGTGGTGCTGGCAGATCTCGATGCCCTGGATCGGGCCGCGCACCCGGGTGGCGGTGGTGGCGTAACCGGCCCTGGTCAGTGCGTCGGCCACCTGCTCGGCGGCCTCGGCGACCGCTTCGTCGTCGTCGCCGGAATCGACCGGCTCGACCCCGTCGAGGATGGCCCCCACGCGGCGTCGGGCGAAGGCCAGGACCGCCTCGTCGCCGCCGATCTCGCGGAGCTGGCGCATGGCGGCGGACGCCAGGTCGTCGTAGGTGTGCTCGAGCTTGGCCCGGCCCGCGGCCGTCAGCCGGAAGCGCTTGGCCGGGCGGCCGCGACCGGCCTGCTGCCAGGGTGCCGACGGATTGGCCTCCGAATCGCCGCTGTCGACGAGGGCATCGAGGTGCCGGCGCACACCGGCTGCCGAGATACCCAGCCGCCGCCCGATGTCCGCAGCCGTGATCGACCCGGATTCCAGCAGGAGTTGCACGATGGCCCGACGGGTGTGGCCGTCCGGAGCCACGGCCCGCGAGGCGGGTGAGGGTTCCGAGACTATTTTCACAACACCAGTGTGTCGCAATTACCGGTGACCGGTCTAGCAAGGGCACCCTTACCTAAAGCGCCTGATGGCCGCCCGATGGTGCTGGCCACGGCGGATAGAGTGCTGTGGTGGCCGCCCGCCAGCTTTCCCTCAGCTCGTCGATCGCGGGTTGGCACGGGGACGAGCGGACCGTCGGCTCACCGCTCAACGATGCCGAACTGCGCGCGATGCGCCGCACCCGCATGTTCGGTGCCACCGGCACCGTCCTGATGGCCATCGGCGCCCTGGGCGCCGGCGCCCGCCCGGTGGTGCAGGACCCCACCTTCGGTGTGCGGCTGCTGAATCTCCCGTCGCGCATCCAGACCGTCTCGCTGACGATGACCACCACGGGCGCGGTGATGATGGCGCTGGCGTGGCTGATGCTGGGCCGCTTCGCGCTGGGGATCTGGTCATCCGACGGCGAAACTCCACGCCGGATGATGTCCCGCGCCCAGCTCGACCGCACCCTCATGCTGTGGATCACCCCCCTGCTGATCGCCCCGCCGATGTACAGCAAGGACGTCTACTCCTATCTGGCCCAGAGCCAGATAGCCCGGATCGGGCTGAACCCCTACAAAGTCGGGCCGGCACCCGGGCTGGGCCTCGACCACGTGTTCACGCTGTCGGTGCCGAGCCTGTGGCGGGAGACCCCGGCGCCCTACGGGCCGCTGTTCCTGTGGATCGGCCGCGGCATCTCCGCGCTCACCGGTGAGAACATCGTCGCGGCCGTGCTCTGCCACCGGCTCGTCGTCCTCATCGGAGTAGGCATGATCGTCTGGGCCACACCACGATTGGCGCGCCGCTGCGGTGTGGCCGAAGTCACCGCACTGTGGCTCGGCGCTGCCAACCCGCTGCTGCTGATGCATCTGGTGGCAGGCATCCACAACGAGGCGCTGATGCTCGGACTGATGCTGACCGGGACCGAGATCGCCCTGCGGGGTATCGACAACCCGAACCCGCTGGCACCCCGGCCGCTGCGCTGGCCGCACTCCCGCGCCGACTGGTCACGCTGGGCGCCGCTGGGCCTGGTGCTGGCGGGCACGGTGCTGATCACGCTGTCCTCCCAGGTGAAGCTTCCCGGCCTGCTGGCCCTGGGCTTCGCCGCAATGGCCCTGGCCCACCGGTGGGGCGGCACCGTTAAAGCGTTCCTGTCGGCCGGTGTGTTGATGGGGTCGGTGGCGCTGGCCGTCATGGCCCTCGTCGGGTGGGCCAGCGGCCTCGGCTTCGGCTGGCTGTTCACCCTGGGCACCGCCAACGTCGTGCGCAGCTGGATGTCCCCGCCGACACTGCTGGCCCTGGCCACCGGGCAGGTCGGCATCCTGCTCGGGCTGGGCGACCACACCACCGCCGTGCTGTCGCTGACTCGCGCCATGGGCGTGCTGATCATCGCGATGGTGGTGAGCTGGCTGCTGCTGGCGGTGCTGCGCGGCCGGCTGCATCCGGTCGGCGGTCTGGGCGTCGCGCTCGGCGCCACCGTGCTGCTCTTCCCGGTGGTCCAGCCGTGGTACCTGCTATGGGCGATCATCCCGCTGGCGGCATGGGCCACCCGGCCGCGGTTCCGCATCGCCGCCATCGCCGTCACGCTGATCGTCGGGATCTTCGGGCCGACCGCCAACGGCGACCGGTTCGCGTTGTTCCAGATCCTCGACGCCACCCTGTCCAGCGCGCTGATCGTCGCGCTACTGATCGTGCTCACGCGCAACCGGCTGCCCTGGCGGTACGTGCCCGGCACCGACGAGCGTTACAGCGGCCAGGATGTCGACCCGAGCCCGGCCCAGGACCCGTCCGACGGGCTGGGAGACCATCCACCGGCGGGCGGCCCCGCCCCCGCCGCCTACGCTGAGACCCCGTGAGTTCTGGCTCTCCCATCCCGGTGCGGTTGCGCGGGGTGTCGAAGCGGTACGGGTCCACCTTGGCGGTCTCCGAACTCGACCTCGACGTCCAGCGCGCCGAGGTCCTTGCGCTACTGGGTCCCAACGGCGCCGGTAAGACCACGACCGTCGAGATGTGCGAGGGGTTCGTGCGCCCCGACGCCGGCTCGGTGGAAGTCCTCGGTCTGGATCCCATCGCCGACAACGCCCGCGTGCGTGAGCGCATCGGCGTGATGCTGCAGGGCGGTGGCGGTTACCCGGCGGCCCGGGCGGCGGAGATGCTCGACCTGGTCGCCGCCTATGCCGCCAAGCCGCTGGACCCGGCGTGGCTGCTGAACACCCTCGGTCTGACCGACGCCGCCAAGACCACCTATCGGCGGCTGTCCGGCGGCCAGCAGCAGCGGCTCGCGCTGGCGTGTGCGATCGTCGGCCGCCCGGAACTGGTGTTCCTCGACGAGCCGACGGCCGGCATGGACGCCCACGCCCGGCTGGTGGTCTGGGAACTCATCGACGGGCTGCGCCGCGACGGCGTGACGGTGTTGCTCACCACCCACCAGCTCAAGGAGGCCGAGGAACTGGCCGACCGGATCGTCATCATCGACCACGGGTCGACCGTGGCCGCCGGCACTCCGGCGGAGCTGATGCGCAGCGGCGCCGAGGGACAGCTGCGGTTCACCGCGCCGCGCAAGCTCGACCTGTCGCTGCTGGTGGCGGCGCTGCCGGAGGGTTACCGCGCCACCGAGCAGAACCCCGGCGAATACCTCGTCGAGGGCACCGTCGATCCGCAGGTGCTGGCGACGGTGACGGCCTGGTGTGCCCGGCTGAACATCCTGGCCACCGATCTGCGGGTCGAGCAGCGCAGCCTCGAGGACGTCTTCCTCGACCTCACCGGCAGGGAGTTGCGGGCATGAGCACCCTGTTCCCGGCGGGCACCTTCTCCCCCGATCCGCGCCCGGCGCCCGTGGCGAGCATGCTGGCCGCCCAGTACCGGCTGGAGTTGAAACTGTTGCTGCGCAACGGCGAACAGCTGTTGCTGACCATGTTCATCCCGATCACCCTGCTGATCGGCCTGACGCTGCTGCCACTGGGTCCGTTCGGGGAGCATCGCGAGCACCGGGTGGCCGTGTTCGTGCCCGCGATCATGGCGCTGGCGGTGATTTCGACGGCCTTCACCGGACAGGCCATCGCGGTGGCCTTCGATCGCCGCTACGGAGCCCTGAAACGCTTGGGCGCCACCGCTTTACCGGTGTGGGGCATCATCGCCGGCAAGGCTTTGGCCGTGGTGACGGTGGTGTTCCTGCAGGCGATCCTGCTGGGCGGTATCGGGCTGGCCCTGGGCTGGCGGCCCAGCCCGGCCGGCCTGCTGCTGGGCGCGGTGATCATCGCGCTGGGCACCGCGGCGTTCGTGGCCATGGGCCTGCTGCTGGGCGGAACGCTGCGCGCCGAGATCGTGCTGGCCGTGGCGAACCTGCTCTGGTTCGTCTTCGCCGGGCTGGGCGCGCTGACGCTGGAGACCGGGATCGTTCCCAAGGCGGTCGCCTGGGTGGCCCGGCTGACCCCGTCCGGCGCGCTCACCGAGGCGCTGTCGCAGGCGACGGCGGTGTCCGTCGACTGGTTCGGCATCGCGGTGCTGGCGGCCTGGGGCGCGGTGTGCGCGGCGGCCGCCGTCCGCTGGTTCCGGTTCACCTGACCGATAGGATCGCCGGTGTGGGTGTGTTCATGCGGTTGGTCGACCGGCTTCCGCTGCCCAGCCTGCGCACCCAGCGCCTCGTCGCGATCGCCGTTCTGCTCAGTCAGGCCCTGATCTCGGTCACCGGCTCGGTCGTGCGCGTCACCGCGTCCGGGCTGGGCTGCCCCACGTGGCCACAGTGCTTCCCGGGCAGCTTCACCCCGGTGCCGCACGCCGAGGTGCCCGTCATCCACCAGGCCGTCGAGTTCGGCAATCGCCTCATCACCTTCGCGGTGGTGCTCACCGCCATGCTGGCGGTGCTGGCGGTCACCCGCGCGCGGCGGCGCCGCGAGATCAACGTCTACGCCTGGCTGATGCCGGCCTCCACCGTGTTGCAGGCCGTCATCGGCGGCATCACGGTGCGCACCGGGCTGCTGTGGTGGACGGTGGCGATCCACCTGCTGGTGTCCATGGCGATGGTGTGGCTTGCGGCGCTGCTCTACGTCAAGATCGGCGAGCCTGACGACGGTGTGGTCACCCCGGTGGCCCCGAAGCCGTTGCGGCAGTTGACCGTTCTGAGCGCGATCGTGCTGAGCGCCACCCTGGTGACCGGCACGCTGGTCACCGGCGCCGGCCCGCACGCCGGGGACAAGAGCATCTCCCGTCCGGTCCCACGCCTCGAGATCGAGGTCGTCACGCTGGTGCATGCGCACGCCACGCTGATGGTCGCCTACTTCTGCCTGCTGATCGGGTTGGGAGCCGGCCTGCTCGCGGTCGGTGTTCCGGCCCGGGTGAAGCGCCGGATGGCCGAGCTGGTCGGAGTCGTGGCGCTGCAGGGGCTGATCGGCGTGGTCCAGTACCACACCGGCGTGCCTGCGGTGCTGGTCGCGATGCACGTCGCCGGGGCGGCCGCCTGCACGGCCGCCACCGCGGTGCTATGGGCGTCGATGCGACAGCGGACCGAGCCCGAGGCGCTCGCACGCCGTCTCGACGTGCACAGCGAAGCTGCGCTGCCGTAGTTCCCGGTTCTTCTCGTCGAGTTGGCGCCAGCCCAGCGACGGTTCGATCAGCTCCAGTTCCAGCAGCACCGCGTCCCCGGCGTCCCCGATGAGATCGACTCGGGCATAGAGGAATTCGGTCCGGTCGATGCCCAGGTGCGAGGCCGCGGCGTCGAGGACGTCATACCCCTGCTCCCACAGTTCGACGTCCGGGTTGGCCAAGGTCAGCGACTCCGCGGCGAAGGTTCCCGACGGGTCCAGCGACGGCTCCTCACCCTGCGGTGGCAGGATCGGGCCCTTGATGAAGGCGTGCGACTCCTCGCCACCCACAAACACCAGGGCGGTCTCCCCCACCGCGATCCGCTCGTCATAGGGCTGCACCAGCACGCTGCGGCCGGCAGCCAGCAGCGCGGCGGCATGCGCGGCCGCGGCGTCGGCCTCGACGAACCGGTGGGTGTCGATGGATCCTGCGCCGACAGCAGGTTTGACGACCACCTCGCCGCTGAAGTCTTCAGCCGTCACCGCCTCGGCCGGCTCGAAGAACGTCGACGGCACCACCGGGACGCCGGCGCTGGCAAGGTCGTGCAGGTAGTGCTTGTCGCTGTTCCAGGCCACCACCGCCGGCGCGTTGAGCAGGTTGCGCACCCGGGTGGTCCAGGCGAGGAACTCCTCGCGCCGCTCGGCGTAGTCCCACGCGGCCCGCAGGATCACCAAGTCCGCGGTCTCGGTCTGCGGATCGTCCCACGAAAGCCAGCGGGCATGCAGACCGCGGGTTCGTAAGGCCTCGATCAGACCGTCGTCGTCGCCGTCGCCGTCGACCAACTGCGGGCAGGAGGCCAGCACGATGCGCGGGTGGAAGACGTTCGGGCGGGCCAGCTTCATCGAGTCGGCAGTTCGCTGATGGTCACCAGGGGGATGATAGTGACATGCGTGCGGTCGAAGTCGCCGAGACAGGCGGTCCGGAAGTTCTGCAATACGTCGAGAAGCCGATGCCCACACCGGGTCCCGACGAGGTGCTGATCAAGGCGGATGCCATCGGCGTCAACTACATCGACACCTACTTCCGCTCCGGGCAGTACCCCCGCGAACTCCCATTCATCGTCGGGACCGAGGTCTGCGGGACGGTGGCCGCCGCCGGCGAGGAGGTGGCGGCCATCAATGTCGGCGACCGGGTGGTGACTGCCAACGCCGTTGGCGCCTACGCCGAGTATTCCTGCGCCCCAGCCGATTTCGTGGCCTACGTTCCGGAGTCCGTGCCCTCGGACGCCATCGCCTCCGCCCTGCTGAAGGGGATGACTGCCCACTATCTGATCAAGTCGGTCTACGCGGTGCAGGCCGGCGACTTCGTGCTGGTGCACGCCGGCGCCGGCGGTGTCGGCCTGATCCTGACCCAGTGGGCCACCAGCCTCGGCGCGCGCGTCATCACCACCGCGTCGACTCCCGAAAAGGCCGAGTTGTCCCGGCAGGCCGGCGCCGTGGAAGTGCTCGACTACCCGGAAGATCCGGCGCAGTTCGCCGCTCGCGTGCGCGAGCTCAGCGACGGGCGCGGAGTGGCCGCCGCCTACGACGGTGTCGGCAAGTCGACGTTCGACGCCAGCCTGGCCAGTCTGGCGGTGCGCGGCACCCTGGCGTTGTTCGGGGCGTCGAGCGGCCCGGTGCCGCCGGTGGACCCGCAACGGCTCAACGCCGCCGGCTCGGTGTACCTCACCCGGCCCAACCTGGCGCATTTCATCCGCTCCACCGATGAATTCGCCTGGCGTGCCGGGGAACTGATCGACGCGATCGCGACCGGCGCGATCACCATCACCGTGGGCGGTCACTACCCGCTGGCCGAGGTGCAGCGCGCCCATGAGGACCTGCAGGGACGCAAGACCACAGGGTCGATCGTCCTGGTGCCCTGATCTGGGGGTGCTGCTAGGGTCCGACGCGTGGAAGCCCGGGCGTTGCGTCGACTGGCCGCGGTGGCGTGCGCCGGCCTGGCGGTGGCCACAGCCCCCGCCGGCTACGCCGATCCCCCGGCCGACCCAACAATCGTTCCGGTCGGCGATGCCACAGCACCCGACGCCACCGCACCCCCGGTGGCCGGTGGCGCCATCCCGTCGGGCAGCCCCGGCACCCTGACCACCCCCGAAGGCCTGGTCCTCACGGTGTCGGCGGCCAAGGAGTCGCTGGACCCGTCGACCTCCCTGACGAACACCCCGTGGTCCCGCGAGTACGTGGTCTCCGGCGTCTTCTCCGGCAAGGTCTCCGGCACGGGGCATTCGTCCGTGCAGGGCGGCCTGCTGGAGGCCGGCTATCAGATCGGCTGCGGTATCCGCCAACAGGACCTGCACTCGATCTCCCAGGCGGGCATCACACCGGGGACCGGCATCCCCTTCGTCGACGGCGAGATCCTTCCGGTGTTCCTCAGCGCGAACGCCTCCGAACAGCTGCGTGTGGTCCTGGAACCGGGACGGGTGAACACCGTGTCGGTGACGAAGAAGGAGTTCGAGGGTGACTGGGCCCGGGTGGCCGTCAACGGAATGCGGATCTGGATCGACGGCTGCGCCGGGCAATCCTTCATCCGCTCGTTCGCGACGTTCACCGGGTCCACCGGCGACAACGCCGACGTGGTGACGTACTTCGGCGTGACCAGGGCCGTCTAGGTGCTGATGCGGGGACGGGCTGCGCGCCCGATGGCGGCAGGGTGCCTCGCGCTGATCGCGGTGGCCGCCGCGGCACCGGCGCCCGCCGAGCCGTCCGACACTCCCATCCCGCCGGGCGCCGGGCAGCCGACCGCTCCCGCGGCCCCGCCCCCGCCCGCCGACGCCGCGCCGCCGCCGGACAACGGGATCGTCGCGTCCTCTCCCCCGGGCATCGCACAGACCGAGGACGGCCGCACCCTCACGGTGTCGGCGGAAAACGAGACGCAGTTGCCCATCCAGCCGCTGACGACGGCGTTGAGCTCGCGTGACTGGCTGGTCGGAGGCACCTTCACCGGCAGCACCACCGGTTCGGTCAACGGCGGGACCCTTGAGGTCGGCTACCAGATCGGCTGCGGCATCGAGATGAACCAGATCCGCCTGGGCGGCACGCTCGGCGCCAACGTCAACAGTGCGTCGGTGTCGTTTCCGATCGCCGGGGTCATCGACGTGCGTATCCGTCCGGGCTCCGTCATCACCGCCCAGGTCATGAAAAAGGATTTCGACGGCACCAAGTCGCGGGTCATCGTGAAGGACATCCACATCAACGTCGACGGCTGCGTCGGATCGTCGTCCCTGCGCTCCTACGCGGTGCTGACCAGCTCCACGCCGCACACCGAGGACATCGTCGCCTACTACGGCGTCACGAAAACCTTCTGAGAACTCAGCCGAAAAGCTGCGGCAGCGGAATCACGGAATCCACTGCCAGCGCGCAGAACACCGCGGCCAGGTAGTTGTTGGAGTGCAGGAACAGCCGCAGCGGCTTGACCGCCTCGCCACGCTTGACCCCGGCGTGCAGCTTGTAGGCCAGGGTCAGGAACCAGGCCCCGGCCGCCACGGCCACCGCGGCGTAGAGCCAGCCCGCGGCGGGGATCAGGGCGAGGGTCGCGGCCACGGTCAGCCAGGTGTAGATCACGACCTGCTTGGTGACCTGGCGCTCGGTGGCGACCACGGGAAGCATCGGCACGCCGGCGGCCGCGTAGTCCTCTTTGTATTTCATGGCCAGCGCCCAGGTGTGCGGCGGCGTCCAGAAGAAGATGATCGCGAACATCGCCAGCGCCTGCCAGCCGATGCTGCCGGTGACGGCCGACCAGCCGATCATCACCGGCATGCAGCCCGCGGCCCCGCCCCACACCACGTTCTGCGAGGTCCGCCGCTTGAGCAGTAGGGTGTAGACCAGCACGTAGAACGCGATGGTGGCGGCGGCGAGATGCGCCGAGAGCATGTTGGTGGTCCACCACAGCCAGAAGAACGAGCCGACCGACAGCGCCAGGCCGAACACCAGGGCGTGGCTGCGGGGCACCACCGAACGGGCCAGCGGCCGACGCTCGGTGCGCTTCATGACCTTGTCGATGTCGGCGTCGGCGACGCAGTTGAGCGCGTTGGCGCCGCCTGCGGCGAGCATCCCGCCGAACAGCGTGTTGAGGATCAGAACGAGGTCGACGTGCCCGCGGTCGGCCAGCAGCATGGCCGGGATGGTCGTGACGAGCAGCAGCTCGATGACGCGGGGTTTCATCAAGGCGAGGTAGCCCAGCGCGGAACTGCGGAACCGGCTCGGAGCCGTGCCGGACGCGGGGCTGCCGTCGGCTCCCACGAGGGGCGTTTCGCGCATTCTCACGCAGTCAACTCCTTACGGGCAGCGGTGAGCCGCCCAGCCTTCTACTACACAGGATGGTAGACCCCGACGCTGCCGATTTGGTACTGCACGGCCGATTCCCGGCACTAGGGTGTGCAGCAGTATCGGGTTGCCCGCCGATTCGACGTCCCAGGAGTGCATTTCGTGACCACCCTTGAGCAGATTTCAGCGTTGACGCAGCCGCATCACCCGGCCGACTGGACCGACCTGGATACCCGCGCCGTCGACACCGCGCGGGTGCTGGCCGCCGACGCTGTGCAGAAGGTGGGCAACGGCCACCCGGGGACGGCCATGAGCCTGGCCCCGGCGGCCTACACGCTGTTCCAACGGGTGATGCGCCACGATCCGAGCGACACGCACTGGCTGGGCCGGGACCGGTTCGTGCTGTCCTGCGGGCACAGCAGCCTCACCCTGTACCTGCAGCTGTATCTCGGCGGTTTCGGGCTGGAACTGTCCGACATCGAGTCACTGCGCACCTGGGGTTCCAAGACCCCGGGCCACCCGGAGTTCCGGCACACCAAGGGCGTGGAGATCACCACCGGACCGCTGGGCCAGGGCCTGGCCTCGGCGGTCGGCATGTCGATGGCCTCGCGCTACGAACGCGGGCTGTTCGATCCCGACGCCCCGGCGGGGACCAGCCCGTTCGACCACTTCATCTATGTCATCGCCTCCGACGGCGACATGGAGGAGGGCGTCACCAGCGAGGCGTGCTCGCTGGCGGGCACCCAGCAGTTGGGCAACCTCATCGTCATCTGGGACGACAACGAGATCTCGATCGAACACAACACGAAGATCGCGTTCACCGAGGACACCCCGAAGCGGTACGAGGCCTACGGCTGGCACGTCCAGCGGGTGGAGGGCGGCGAGAACGTCGCCGCCCTGGAAGAGGCCATCGCCAAGGCCAAGGCCGTCACCGACAAGCCGTCGTTCATCGCCCTGCGGACCATCATCGGCTACCCCGCGCCGACGAAGATGAACACCGGCGGCGTGCACGGTTCGGCCCTCGGCGACGGCGAGGTGGCCGCGACCAAGGAGGTCCTCGGCTTCGACCCGGACAAGAAGTTCGACGTCGCCCCCGAGGTGATCGCCCACACCCGCAAGCTCGTCGACCGGGGCCGGGAAGCGCACGAGAAGTGGCAGGCCGACTTCGATGCGTGGGCCCGGCGCGAGCCGGAACGCAAGGCGCTGCTCGACCGGCTGCTGGCCGGCACCCTGCCCGACGGCTGGGACGCCGACCTGCCGCACTGGGAGCCGGGATCCAAGCCGGTGGCCACCCGCGCGGCCTCCGGTGACGTGCTCTCGGCGCTGGGCCCGAAACTCCCCGAACTGTGGGGTGGTTCGGCGGACCTCGCCGGCAGCAACAACACCACGATGAAGGGCGCGAAGTCCTTTGGCCCGCCGTCGATCTCGACGGAGGACTGGGACGCCACCTGGTACGGCCGCACGCTGCACTTCGGCATCCGCGAGCACGCGATGGGCGCGATCCTGTCCGGGATCGTGCTGCACGGGCCGACCCGCGCCTACGGCGGCACGTTCCTGCAGTTCGCCGACTACATGCGACCGGCCGTGCGACTGGCCGCCTTGATGGACATCGACCCCATCTATGTGTGGACCCACGATTCGATCGGCCTGGGCGAGGACGGCCCCACCCACCAGCCCATCGAGCATCTCGCGGCGCTGCGGGCGATCCCGAGGCTGGCGGTGGTGCGCCCGGCCGACCCGAACGAGACGGCCTACGCGTGGCGCACGGTCCTCGAACGCGGGGCCACCAGTGGGCCCACCGGCCTGATCCTTACCCGGCAGGGCGTTCCGGTGCTCGAGGGCACCAGCGCCGAAGGCGTCGCCCGCGGCGGGTATGTCCTCGGCGGAGCGGATCCCGCTGACGCCGACGTGATCATCATTGCCACCGGTTCTGAGGTCCAACTGGCCGTCGAGGCCGCGAAGATCCTGGCGGACAGGGAGACCAAGGCCTACGTGGTGTCGATGCCGTGCGTGGAGTGGTTCGAGGCGCAGCCGCAGGAGTACCGCGACAGCGTGCTTCCCCCCGACGTGCCCGCCCGGGTCGCGGTCGAGGCCGGAGTGGCGCAGAGTTGGTACAAGTACGTCGGCGACACCGGGGAGATCATCTCGATCGAGCACTACGGCGAGTCCGCCGACGACAAGACCCTGTTCCGCGAGTTCGGCTTCACCCCCGAGGCCGTCGTCGCCGCAGCGGAACGAGCAATCGACAACTGATTCGCGTACCACCCCAGAGGAGAACCATGGCCCAGAACCCCAACCTCGCCGCGCTGTCCGCGGCCGGCGTCTCCGTGTGGCTCGACGACCTGTCCCGCGACCGGCTGCGGTCGGGGAATCTGCAGGAGTTGATCGACACCAAGTCGGTCGTGGGCGTCACCACCAACCCGTCGATCTTCCAGGCCGCGCTGTCCAAGGGCACCGCCTATGACGCGCAGGTGGCCGAATTGGCCGCCCGCGGCGCCGATGTCGACGCCACCATCCGCACCGTCACCACCGACGATGTCCGGGAGGCCTGTGACGTACTGCGGCCCCAGTGGGAGGCCTCCGACGGCGTCGACGGCCGGGTCTCGATCGAGGTCGACCCGCGACTGGCCCACGACACCGACAAGACGATCCTGCAGGCGATCGAGCTGTGGAAGATCGTCGACCGCCCTAACCTGCTGATCAAGATCCCGGCGACCAAGGCCGGACTGCCGGCCATCACCGCCGTCATCGGCGAGGGCATCTCGGTCAACGTCACCCTGATCTTCTCGGTGGATCGCCACGTCGAGGTGATGGATGCCTACCTCGCCGGTCTGGAGGCGGCCAAGAAGGCCGGGCACGACATCTCCAAGATCCATTCCGTCGCCTCGTTCTTCGTGTCCCGGGTGGACACCGAGATCGACAAGCGGCTGGAGGCCATCGGCACACCGGAGGCGCTGGAGATGCGCGGCAAGGCGGGCGTGGCCAACGCTCGGCTCGCCTACGCCGAGTACGAGCAGGTCTTCATGTCGCCCCGCTACGAGAAGCTGTCCTTGGCCGGCGGCCGGGTGCAGCGGCCGCTGTGGGCGTCGACCGGAGTGAAGAACCCGGACTATTCCGACACCATGTACGTCACCGAACTGGTGGCGGCGCACACCGTCAACACCATGCCGGAGAAGACCATGGACGCGGTCGCCGACCACGGCGTCATCACCGGAGACACCATCAGCAACAAGATCGTCGAGTCCCAGGGCGTCTTCCTCAAGCTTGAGGAACTCGGCATCGACCTGCTCGACGTCTTCGAGTTCCTCGAACGCGACGGCGTGGACAAGTTCGAGAAGTCCTGGCACGAGCTGCTCGAGGCGACGCAGGGCCAGTTGGACGCCGCCAAGAAATGACCAAGGACGTGTCTCCGGACGAGATCTGCGTGCCGGTTCCGGCCGGATGGCACAACCCGCTGCGGGACAAGCGCGACAAACGCATGCCCCGCATCCCCGGCCCGTGCGGGGTGGTGATCTTCGGCGTCACCGGTGACCTGTCCCGCAAGAAGCTGATGCCGGCGATCTACGACCTGGCCAACCGCGGCCTGCTGCCGCCGTCGTTCGCACTGGTCGGTTTCGCCCGCCGGGACTGGGCCGACGAGGACTTCGCGCAGATCGTCCACGACGCGGTCAGGGACCACGCCCGCACCCCGTTCCGCCAGGAGGTCTGGGACCGGCTGGCCGAGGGAATCCGCTTCGTGCAGGGCACTTTCGACGATTCGGTCTCCTTCGCCAAGCTGGCCGAAACGCTCGAGAAACTCGACGTCGAACGGGGCACCGGCGGCAACCACGCCTTCTACCTGTCCATCCCGCCGAACGCCTTCCCGGTGGTCACCGAGCAGCTGAAGAAGTCCGGGCTGGCCGACCCCAAGGACGGCCGGTGGAGCCGGGTGGTGATCGAGAAGCCGTTCGGCCACGACCTGCAGTCCGCCATCGAACTCAACCGGGTGGTCAACAGCGTCTTCCCCGAGCAGTCGGTGTTCCGCATCGACCACTACCTCGGCAAGGAGACCGTCCAGAACATCCTGGCGCTGCGGTTCGCCAACGAGTTGTTCGAACCGATCTGGAGTAGCCACTACGTCGACAGCGTGCAGATCACCATGGCCGAAGACATCGGCCTGGGCGGACGGGCCGGCTACTACGACGGTATCGGCGCGGCCCGCGACGTCATCCAGAATCATCTGCTGCAACTGCTGGCGCTGACCGCCCTGGAGGAGCCGGTCAGCTTCCATCCCGATGAGGTTCGCGCCGAGAAGATCAAAGTGCTCTCCGCCACCCGGCTGGCCGAACCGCTGGATCTCACCACCTCGCGCGGGCAGTACGCCGCGGGCTGGCAGGGCGGACAGCAGGTGGTCGGCCTGCTCGACGAGGAGGGTTTCTCGCACACCTCGACCACCGAGACGTTCGCCGCGATCACCCTCGACGTGGATACCCGGCGCTGGGCCGGTGTCCCGTTCTACCTGCGCACCGGAAAACGGTTGGGCCGCAGGGTCACTGAGATCGCGCTGATGTTCAAGCGCGCGCCGCACCTTCCGTTTGACGCCACCATGACCGAGGAGCTGGGCCAGAACGCCCTGGTGATCCGGGTGCAGCCGGACGAGGGCATCACCCTGCGGTTCGGCTCGAAGGTGCCGGGCAGCGCCATGGAGGTCCGCGACGTCAACATGGACTTCTCCTACGGATCTGCGTTCGCCGAGGACTCCCCCGAGGCCTACGAGCGGCTGATCCTCGATGTCCTGCTGGGCGAACCGTCGCTGTTCCCCAGCAACGCCGAAGTCGAATTGTCCTGGAAGATCCTCGATCCCGCGCTCGAGTACTGGGCCGGTCACGGGAAGCCCGATCCGTACGAGTCAGGGTCGTGGGGCCCGGACTCGGCGTTCGAGATGCTGGAACGCTCCGGCCGCGAATGGAGGAGGCCCTGACCGTGATGAGCGCCAGCGAAGAGCGGAGTCGGCTGAAGTGATCGTCGACCTTCCCGACACCACGACCAACGACATCAACAAGCGCATCACCTCGCTTCGTGAGGAGGGCGGCGCGATCACCCTGGGCCGGGTCCTGACCCTGGTGGTGGCGCCGGACCGCGAGGCGATTCTGGAGGACGCCATCGACGCGTCCGTCGGTGCCAGCCGCGAACACCCGTGCCGGATCATCGTCGTCGTCCCGATCGAACCGGACAGCGGCAAGGCGCGTCTGGACGGCCAGTTGCGGGTCGGCGGCGACGCCGGCGCCGGTGAGGTGGTGGTGCTCAAGACCGCCGGGGCGCTGGCGGCCCACGCCAGCAGCGTGGTTCTGCCGTTCCTGCTGCCCGATACCCCGGTGGTGACCTGGTGGCCCGGCGAGGCGCCGCAGATCCCGGCTCAGGATCCGTTGGGCCGCTTGGCGATTCGCCGGATCACCGACGCCACCGGGACGGAGAATCCGCTGGCCACCTTGCGCAGCCGGCTCACCGGCTACACGAAGGGCGACACCGATCTCGCATGGAGCCGTATCACCTACTGGCGGGCGCTGCTGGCGTCCGCACTCGACCAGCCGCCCTACGAACCGCTCACCGGCGCGCTGGTGTCCGGGCTGGCCAGCGAACCGGCGCTGGACATCCTGGCCGGCTGGCTGGCGGCACGCATCGACGGCCCGGTGCGCCGGGAGACCGGGGCGCTGAAGGTCGAACTCGAGCAGCAGAGTCAGACCATCGTGCTGAGCCGGCCGCAGAACGGGGCCACCGCCACCCTGAGCCGGACCGGGCGCCCCGACGCCCAGCTTCCGCTGGCGCGCAGGGAAACCCGCGAATGCCTGGCCGAGGATCTGCGCCGCCTGGACGCCGACGAGATCTACCACGAAGCCCTGGCCGGCATCGACAAGGTGATCTACCCGGCCGCCGGGAACTGAGCATGGCCGGCACTCCCGACGTCACCGTCGACACCTTCCCCGACACCGATGCCCTGGTGGCCGCCGCCGGTGACCGCCTGGCCTCGGCGATCACCGCCGCGATCGCCGAACGAGGCGTCGCGCACATCGTCCTGACCGGCGGCGGTACCGGCATCGCCCTGCTCAAGCGCGTCGGATCCCACCCACTGGACTGGGCGCGAGTCCACCTGTTCTGGGGCGACGACCGGTTCGTCCCGCGCGACGATGACGAGCGCAACGAGAAGCAGGCCCGCGAGGCCCTGCTGGACCACATCGACATCCCGGCAGCCAACATCCACCCGATGCCGCCGAGCGGCGCCGAGTTCGGCCCCGACATCGAGGCCGCCGCCCGGGCCTACGAGCAGACCCTGGCCGACAACGCCGAATCCGGCGCGCCCACACCGGTTTTCGACGTCCACCTGCTCGGGATGGGCGGTGAGGGTCACATCAACTCACTGTTCCCGCACACCGCCGCCGTGCGTGAGGCGGACCGGATGGTGGTGGGTGTCGAGGACTCCCCCAAACCTCCGCCGCGCCGGATCACGCTGACCCTGCCGGCCGTGCGGCGTTCCCGGCAGGTGTGGCTGGTGGTCTCCGGCGAGGCCAAGGCCGACGCGGTGGCCGCGGCCGTCGGGGGCGCCGATCCCGACGACTGGCCGGCCGCGGGAGCGATCGGAACCGAGCGGACGGTGTGGCTTGTCGACTCCGCCGCCGCGAGCAAGCTGACACACTGACCGCCATGGAAGAGAAGTCCCGGTCCCGCAGCCCCGCCGAGCGGCTCCGCACGCTGGCCCAGGCCGCATTGAACGCCGACGAGACCGTCGACCAGATGGATCACATCCTCGACGATCTGGAGCACAATCTGGTCGGCCTGAACAAGGCGGTCGGGACGATGGAGGCCTCGCTGGCCTACTTCGACGAGACGCTGAACCGGCTCAACGCCAGCCTCGGGCAGTTGGAGGGGATGATGGGCCGCGTGATGCGCCTGGTCGACCTCGCCGAGGCGGCGATGTCCCCGGTGGCGGCCACCGAGTCGGCGGTGCGCGGCGTGCTCAACGTGTTTCGGGGGAAGTGACGCCCAGCTCCTCCAGCACGCCGCGAATGACGACGACGGTCAGCGAGCAGGCGACGATCGCCTCCGCCCACAGGAACGCGGTGTAGTCCAGAACCGACCCGATCGGCGGGTTGCCCGGCGCGGTGCCGCGGAACGCGGCGAGGGCGAACAGCGTCGCGGCCATCCACGCCATGGCCGGCCACACCAGGCCCAACCGCTTCCGGACGATGACCGCCGCCGCCGCCGCCACCGCGAGTGCCAGAGCCCACATCACGCAGAACATCAGCGCAACCATCATGAAGGTGCCCGGCGAGCGGCTCAGTTTCAGATGCAGTCCGGGTTCGACGTCGTCGGAATCTGCCGTCGCGGTGAGGTTGAAGAAGGCGTCGTTGTTCTCCACAACGACGTCCACCGGGACGTTCTTGCCGTCGGCCACCGTCGCGAAGTAGAGGTCCGCCGCATACCGATCGAACGGATAGTGGGTGATCTCCCCGCGGTGAAGTTCGAGCGTAATCGGCTGTGCCGCAATACGACGACCGCTCTCCAGCACCATGGCGCCGCCGTTGAGGCCGCTGGAGACCACCCGGATCTCGCGGTTCGCCGTCTCCCCGCCGTCGGAGGTGAACCGGCCACGCGGAACGAGCCACACCCGCACGGTCGCCGAGTACTGCGCCGGGTCCACCTTCTCAATAGTCGCCGTCACCGACACCCGATCGGCCGCCTCCGTGTCGCCCACCCTGGCCTGCTCGGCCTGACTGGCGTCGTTGACCCAGTACACCCCCAGCCCCACGCCGACCGCGACCGCCACGACCAGTACCGCCAGCGCGAGCATCCGAGCGACCCGACGCGTCGAGCGCCCTGCCTTCCCGTCGGTCATCCGGCCATTAAACCCGCTACCCGCTGTTGCGGAGTGCGGACGCCAGACCGCTCATGGTGAGCAGGATCCCCAGTTTGACCCTGTCGTCGTTCTCACCGGCGCGGTACCTCCGCAGCAACTCCACCTGCAGGTGGTTCAGCGGCTCGAGGTAGGGGAACCGGTTGAACACCGATCGGGCCAGCGCGGGGTTGTCGGCCAGCAGGTCCTCGTGGCCGGTGATGAGTTTGTGCATCGCGATGGTGCGGTCGTGTTCGGCGCGGATCTTGCCGAACACCCGCTCGCGCAGTGACCCGTCGGCAACCAGCTCGGCGTAGCGGGCGGCCAGCCCCATGTCCGACTTGGCCAGCACCTGCGCCATGTTCGACAGCACGGTGCGGAAGAACGGCCAGCGGAGGTAGAGGTCGCGGAGCACCTCCACCCGGGCCTCGACCCCCTCGCCACCGGAACCGATCCACTGCTCCACGGCGCTGCCGGTGCCGTACCAGCCGGGCAGCATCACCCGGCACTGGCTCCAGGCCAGCACCCAGGGGATGGCCCGCAGATCCGAGATCGAGGTGGTGGCCTTGCGCATCGCCGGCCGGCTGCCGATGTTGAGCGCCCCGATCTCGCTGACCGGGGTGGACTGCTCGAAGTATTGGACGAATCCGTCTGTCTCATGGACCAATTCGGCGTAGGCGCGCTGGGCCAGGGCCGCGAGTTCGTCGAGCACCCGGTAGGCCGGTTCGGCGGCGTCGCCCAGGCCCTCGACGTCGAGCAGCGTGGACTCCAGCGTCGCCGCGATCAGGCTCTCCAGGTTGCGGTGCGCGATGCGGGGTTCGGCGTACTTGGCGGCGATCACCTCGCCCTGCTCGGTCAGCCGCAGGGAGCCGTTGACCGCGCCCGGCGGCTGGGCCAGGATCGCGTCGTAGCTCGGGCCGCCGCCGCGGCCGATGGTGCCGCCGCGGCCGTGGAAGAGCCGCAACCGGATTCCGGTCCGCCGGGCCGCCTCGACGAGGTCGAGTTCGGCGCGGTACAGCGCCCAGTTGGCGGCCAGGTACCCGCCGTCCTTGTTCGAGTCGGAGTAGCCCAGCATCACCTCCTGGGTGTTGCCGCGGGCAGCCACCATGGCCCGGTACATCGGGACGTCCAGGGCGGCCTGCAGAATCGCCGAACCGTGCTGCAGGTCCTCGATGGTCTCGAAGAGCGGCACGATTCCGACCGGGGCGTACGGCTCCTCCCCCGAAAGATCCAGCAGCCCCGCCTCTTTGAGCAGCAGGGCCGCCTCCAACATGTCCGAGACGGATTTGCACATGGAGATGATGTAGGTGGGCACCGCCTCGGCGCCCAGGGTGCGCACGGCCCGCGCCGCCGCGGCGACGATGTCGAGTTCCTTGCGGGCCAGCTGCGACAACTCGGCGTCGTCACGCACGAGCGGCCGGCGGGTGGACAACTCCGCCACCAGTACCTCCACCCGCCGCTCCTCGGGCAGCGACGCGTAGTCCGGATGCACCCCGGCCCAGGCCAGCAATTCGCCGACGACCTCTTCGTGGGCCTCGGAGTTCTGCCGCATGTCCAGCCCGCAAAGGTGGAAACCGAAGGCGTCCAACGCATCCCGAAGCCGGGCCAGCCGGTCGTCGGCCAACAGCGTGCTGCCGTGCGCCCGAAGCGAGGCGTCGATCACGCCGAGGTCGGCCTGCATCTCCCCCGGCCCGGGATAGGCGGGCAGGTCCAGATCCAGTGCGTGCTCGGGCATCCGCTGCAGGGCCGCGGCGGCGGTGGCGGTCAGCCGCGCGCGCACCACCCGAAGCGCCCGGCGGTACGGTTCGTCGACGCGGGCCTGGTCCGCGCAGGCCTCCCCCAGACGGATCAGGTCGTCGTCGACCGGCACGAGCCGTACCGACATCGAGAGCTCCTGCTCGAGCCGGAACAGTTCGTCGAAGTAGTGCGCGAATGCCGTGTAGGCCGCGCTGTCGGTGGCCAGGGCAACCACCTCGGCGGTGACGTTGGGGTTACCGTCGCGGTCACCGCCGATCCACGAGCCGGGCCGCAGGATTGGGCGCTCCAGCAGCGGGGCGCCGGGCCAGCGGCTCCGCAGCGCATCCCGTACCGAGGCGTTGACCTTCGGGACGACCTCGAAGAACGACGCCGGGTAGTAGCGCAGGCCGGACTCGATCTCGTCGCGAACCTGCAAGCGGGACAACCGGATCAGCGCCGTCTGCCACAGCGTCAGGATCTGGCGGCGCAGCTCGGTATCGATGGCTCGGCCATCGTCGGTCTCGGAATGTCCGTGCAGCCGCAACCGCATCAACGCGGTGATGCGGTTCTGGGTGTCGAAGATGGTGCGGCGTCGGGTTTCGGTGGGATGGGCGGTGATGACCGGGGAGACCAGCGCCCCGGTCAGTTTCTCGGCGACCTCGCCGGCCGACAGCCCGGCGGTGTCGAGCTTGCGGTAGGTGGCCGCCAGGGTGCTGTCCCGCGGCGGCTCGCCGGCCGCGAGGTGGATCTCCCGGCGGCGTTCCCGGTGAATGTCCTCGGCCACATTGGCCAGCAGCGCGAAGGTGCTGAACGCCCGGATCACCGGGATGGCCTTGCCCACGTCGATCCCGTCGAACAGGGCGGCCATCTCCGAGCGGTCGATCTCGGAGCGGCGGACCCGGAACGATTCGACGCGGGCCCGCTCGACGAGGTCGAACACCTCCTCGCCGTTCTGCTCGCGGACGGTGTCGCCGAGCATGGCGCCGAGCAGGCGGATGTCGTGGCGCATCGGCTCGGTGGCCTCGCGGCCGATCCGGGTGCGGTAGACGTCGCCGATCGGCTCCAGCGAGGTGTCGGTGTCGGTCATGGGTCAAGTATCAGGCTTGCCGACGAACGAGGCTCGCTGAACCTGCAATGATCGGCCCATGGTCGGCACCACCGTCTTCACCGCCCGCCGGATCATCACCATGGATCCCGACATCGCCGACGCCGAGGCCGTGGCGGTTCGGGACGGGCGGATCGTCGCCGTCGGCGCCGCCGGGGACCTCGACGGCGAGGTCGACGACACCTTCGCCGACGCCGTCCTGGTTCCCGGCCTGATCGACCAGCACCTGCACCCGATCCTCGGGGCGACCACCCTGACCACCGAGGTGATCGCGATCGAGGACTGGGTGCTGCCGGGGCGGACGTTCCCCGCCGCCCACTCACCCGAGGAGTACCGGGCACGCCTGGCCGAGACCGAGCGGGCACTGCCGCCCGGGGAGTGGCTGTTCTCCTGGGGCTACCACGCGCTGTGGCACGGGCCGCTGGACCGGACTGCGCTGGACGCGGTGAGCGCCACCCGGCCGATCATGGTGTGGCAGCGCTCCTGTCACGAGTTCTTTCTCAACAGCGCGGCCATCACGGCCCTGGGTTTGACCGCCGAGGGCATGGCCGGACAGGGAGCGGCCAGCGACATGGTGGATGTCGAGGGCGGGCACTGGTGGGAGTCCGGGACGAATCTGCTGATACCCAGCCTCGGCCCGGTGTTCATGACTCCGCAGCGGATCGCCGCCGGGCTGCGACAGCTGGTCGCTTACCTGCACGGCAACGGTGTCACCGCCATCAACGAGCCCGGCATCATGTGGGCGGTCGAGCCGTGGGAACTCTATGAGCAGATCCTTGGTGACGCCGAAACACCCTTCGGTTCAACGTTTCTGGTCGACGCCCGCGGCCAGGCCGATGCAGGGATGGACCCGGCCGACGCGGTGGCCGACGCCGAGACCCAGGTGGCGCGGGCGTCGGTGGGGAAAGTCCGGCTGCTGCCCAAACAGGTGAAGCTGTTCGCCGACGGGGCGATCATCAGCCAGCTGATGCAGATGCGCAGCCCGTATCTCGACGATGGCGGCCACCCGGACCTGTGCCACCACGGGGAGTGGATGATGCAGCCGGACACCTTCCGCGCGTTCGCCCTGGCGTACTGGAATGCGGACTGGCAGTTGCACATCCACGTCAACGGTGACGCCGGGCTGGATCTGGTTCTGGACACCATCGCGGTGTGCCAGGCCGAGCATCCCCGCAGCGACCACCGCACGGTGATCGTGCACTTCGCGAATTCCACCGAGGAGCAGATCGACCGCATCGCGTCACTGGGCTGCATCGTCTCGGCCAACTCCTACTACCCGGTCGGCTTCGCCGACCAGTACAGCCGGCATGGCCTGGGGCCGCAGCGCGCCGACTCCATGGTGCGTGCGGCCTCGGTGCTGCGCCGGGGCATCCCGCTGTCGCTGCACTCAGATCTGCCGATGGGCCCGGCGGCGCCGCTGGCCCTGGCATCCTTCGCGGTCAACCGCCGCACGCCGGGCGGGCGGGTCGCCGGACCGGATCAGCGGGTCTCGGTGGAGGACGCCCTGCGGGCGGTCACCATCGAGGCGGCCTACTCGTGGCGGCTGGAGGACGAGCTGGGCAGTGTCTCGCCGGGGAAGAGCGCCAACTTCACGGTGCTGGCCGAGGATCCCTACGCGGTGGAACCCGAACGGCTGGGCGACATCGCGATCCTGGGCACGGTCTACGAGGGACGCTGGTTCCCGGCGGTGCGGTCGACGAACTCCTCGAGGTAGGCAAGCCTGTCCGGGGGCACCATCGCCGGGAGCAGCATGTGCCAGCTGCGGGCCAGTCTCGCGATGACATCGTCGTCCATCGCGTCGGAGAGCAGGTGGCAGCCGTGCACGGTGATCCAGACCTGGTTGCCTACGTCGGTCGGGCTGATGTCCGGCCGGATCTCCTCGGCACCGACCACCCCGCTGACCCGGGCGACGAACTGGCGGGCCCGGCTTTCGAAGCCACGTCGGCCCTCTTCGCTGAGCTGACCGAATGCCTGATTGAGGTGATTGGCGATCCACACCGACCGGTCCTGCTTGAGCAGCGAACTGAGCGCGAACGTCATCAGGATGACGCGCTCGAGCCCCGAGCGGTCGTCAGCCCGAAACGCGTTGTCGATAACGGCCAGGGCCTTGGGCCAGCCCTGGGCCATGATCGCTTCGGCGACGCCGGACTTGGAGTCGAAGTGGTAGTAGAACGCCCCCGTGGTGACACCGGCGCGTTCGACGATGTCCCCGAGGCGGGTTTCCCCGTAGCCGCGATCGACGAACAACTCGACCGCGGCGTTGATGATGTCCTGACGCGTCGCGGCGGCCCGGGACTGGGACGCCGACCGAGTCGCCATGGTGGCCGAGGAACCTTCGACGGCTGCTAGCCGTACTTGATCGCCAGGCCGATGCCGATGATGGACACCAGCCAGATGCCGGTGATGAACAGCGTCAGCCGGTCGAGGTTCTTCTCGACCACGGTGGAACCGGACAGGCTGGACTGCACACCGCCGCCGAACAGCGTCGACAAGCCACCGCCCTTGGAGCGGTGCAGCAGCACCAGGAGAACCACCAGGATGCTGGTGATCACCAGCAGGATCTGCAGGCCGAAGATCATGGCAGTCAGCCTACCGGCCGGGACGCGAAAACCCGGTGTCGGGGTCGGGTGCGCCTCAGAGCAGCGGGCCGCCGGCCGCGCTGGCCGCCAGCTGGGCGAACTGCTCGCCGTCCAGCGACGCACCGCCCACCAGGCCGCCGTCGACGTCGGGCTGCGCCACCAGCTCGGCGGCGTTCTTGGCATTCATCGAGCCGCCGTAGAGCACCCGGATGCCGTCGGCCGCCGCAGCGGAGGTCAGGTTTGCCAGCTCGGCGCGGATGGCGCCGCACACCTCCTGAGCGTCGCCGGAGCTGGCGACGCGGCCCGTGCCGATGGCCCAGACCGGCTCGTAGGCGATCACCGCGTTGGCGATCTGGTCGGCGGTCAGCCCGGCCAGCGATCCCTGCAGCTGGGCCACGTTGTAGGCGACGTGGTCACCAGCCTCGCGGACGTCGAGGTGCTCGCCGATGCAGATGATCGGGGTCAGCCCGTGCCGGAACGCCGCGGCCGCTTTGGCGGCCACCAGCGCGTCGTCCTCGTGGTGGTAGGTCCGCCGCTCGGAATGCCCGACGACGACGTACGTGCAGCCGAGCTTGGCCAGGAACGCGCCGCTGATGTCGCCGGTGTAGGCGCCGGAGTCGTGCTGGGACAGATCCTGCGCACCGTAGGTCAGCCGCAGCTTGTCGCCGTCGACCAGGGTCTGCACGCTGCGCAGGTCGGTGAATGGCGGGATGACAGTGACGTCGACCTTGTCGAAGTACTTCTCCGGTAGCGAGAAGGCGATCTTCTGGACCAGGGCGATGGCCTCGAAGTGGTTGAGGTTCATCTTCCAGTTGCCGGCGATGAGCGGCTTACGCGACATGTTCAGTGGTTCCTAACTCAGGATGTCGATACCGGGCAGGGTCTTGCCCTCGAGGAATTCCAGCGACGCGCCGCCACCGGTGGAGATGTGGGAGAAACCGTCCTCGGCCAGACCGAGCTGGCGCACCGCGGCAGCGGAGTCGCCGCCGCCGACGACGCTGAAAGCGCCCTTGGCGGTGGCGGAGATGATGGCCTGGGCCACCCCCTTGGTGCCTGCCGAGAAGGCCGGGAACTCGAACACGCCCATGGGGCCGTTCCAGAAGATGGTGCGCGCGTTGGACAGCAGGGTGGAGAATCGGGCGACGGACTCCGGTCCGATGTCCAGGCCCATCTTGTCGGCCGGAATGTTCTTGACGTCAACGGTTTCCGCCGGCGAGTCCGCTTTGAACTCGGCGGCGACGACGACGTCCACCGGGAGATGGATCACATCGCCGTACTCCTCGAGCAGCCGCCGGCAGGTGTCGACCATCTCCTCCTGCAGCAGCGAGGTGCCCACCGAGATCCCTTGTGCGGCAAGGAAGGTGAAGCACATGCCGCCGCCGATGATGAGGCTGTCGGCCTTGCCGGCCAGGTTCTCGATGACGGCGAGCTTGTCGGAGACCTTGGACCCGCCCAGCACCACCGCATAGGGGCGTTCGCCGGCCTTCGCCAGCTGATCGAGGACTTTGACCTCCGCACCCACCAGCGTTCCGGCGTAGCACGGCAACAGCTTGGCCACGTCGTAGACCGACGCCTGCTTGCGGTGCACCACCCCGAAGCCGTCGGAGACGAAAGCGCCTCCGTCGCCGACCAATTCGGCCAGCTCACGGGCCAGCGCCGCCCGCTCGGCGTCGTCCTTGCTGGTCTCGCGGGGGTCGAACCGGATGTTCTCCAGCAGCAGGATGTCGCCGTCGGTGAGACCCTCGGCGCGGGCCAGCGCGTCGGTACCCACCACGTCGCCGGCCAGCTGGACATGCCGGCCGAGCTTCTCCCCCAGCACCGTGGCGACCGGCGCCAGTGAGTACTTGGGCTCGGGTCCGCCCTTGGGGCGGCCGAGGTGAGCGGTCACCACCACCTTCGCGCCCCCGTCGAGCAGCGCCTTGAGGGTGGGCAGCGAGGCGTCGATGCGACCGGTGTCGGTGACGTTGCCGTTCCCGTCCAGCGGGACGTTGAGGTCGCAGCGCACCAGCACGCCGCGACCCTCAACGCCCTCGGCGAGAAGGTCGGCGAGAGTCTTGACCGCCATGGGTTACAGCGACTTGCCGACCAGGCCGACGAGGTCGACCAGCCGGTTGGAGTAGCCCCACTCGTTGTCGTACCAGGACACCACCTTGGCCTGGTTGTCGATGACCTTCGTCAGCCCGGAGTCGAAGATCGAGCTGTGCGGGTCGGTGACGATGTCACTGGAGACAATCGGCGCGTCGTAGTACTTGAGGATGCCCTTCAGCTTGCCCTCGGCGGCGGCCTTCAGCGCGGCGTTGATCTCGTCGACGCTGCCCGGCTTCTTCAGCTCGACGGTCAGGTCGGTCACCGAACCGGTGGGGATCGGCACCCGCAGCGCGTAGCCGTCGAGCTTGCCCTTGAGCTCCGGCAGGACCAGGCCGATGGCCTTGGCCGCGCCGGTCGAGGTGGGGACGATGTTCACCGCGGCCGCCCGGGCCCGGCGTAGATCCCGGTGCGGGCCGTCCTGGAGGTTCTGGTCGCCGGTGTAGGCGTGCACCGTGGTCATCAGGCCGCGGATGATGCCGAACTCGTCGTTGACGACTTTGGCAAGCGGCCCAAGGCAGTTGGTGGTGCAGGACGCGTTGGAGATGACCTTCTGGCTGCCGTCGTACTTGTCATCGTTGACGCCCATGACGATGGTGATGTCCTCGTCCTTGGCGGGCGCGGAGATGATGACCTTCTTGACGCCGGACTCGAGGTGGCCCTTGGCGCGGGCGTCGTTGAAGATGCCGGTGGACTCGACCACCACGTCGACGCCGACGTCGCCCCACGGCAGCGCGGCCGGGCCGTCCTTGACAGCGAACGCCTTGATCTTGTGGCTGCCGATGTGGATGGTGTCGCCGTCGGCGCTGACCTCCTCCGGGAAGCGGCCCAGGATGGAGTCGAACTTCAGCAGGTGGGCCAGGGCGGCGGTGTCGGTGAGGTCATTGACGGCCACGATCTCGATGTCCTTGGCCTTGCCTTCGGCCTGCTGGGTTGCCAGCGCCCGGTAGAAGTTGCGTCCGATGCGGCCAAAACCGTTGACGCCAACCCGGATCGTCACGTTCGTCTCCTCAACTCTGTTTTCCAACAACTACGTCTTCGACGTGCTTGGCGAATGCCACCGGTCAGCCTAGTGCGGGCGTCAGCGGGTCGCGCAAGAACCGGGGGGTTAATCGGGCGGGGCGTACCGTCGCACCATGACGTTCTCGCTGCCGGCGGATCTGGTTGTGAGCAAAGTCCGCGAACGCCTCGGTCAGGGCATCTTCGCCTTGGTGGCCGGCCCGGAGGGCCCCAAGCGCCGAGACCGTATCCACGGGACGCCGGGGCCGCGCTGGTTCGCCACCGACCGGCCGATCCGCGCGGTGCACGCGGACGCGTCGATGTTCGTCGGCGGCCTGCGCGCCCTGCTTCTGCAGTCGCTGCATCCGCTGGCGATGGCCGGGGTGGCCGAGCACTCCGACTACCGGGGCGACCCGTGGGGCAGACTGCAGCGCACCAGCGAGTTCCTGGCGGTCACCACCTTCGGCACCGCGGACGACGCGCAACGGGCCGTCGACAAGGTCCGCGGGATCCATCGCCGGGTCCACGGTGTAGCCCCCGACGGCCGGCCCTACCGCGCCGACGACCCCCACCTGCTGGAGTGGGTGCACATCGCCGAGATCGACAGTTTCCTGCTGGCTCACCGACTTTACGGGGACAAGCCGCTCGATCAGGCCGGCCGCGACGGGTACGTCGCCGACACCGCCCGGGTCGCCGCCGCCTTGGGCGTGATCGACCCGCCCCGCACTGAGGCCGAGTTGCGGGAGCGCATCGAGCAGTTCCGTCCGGAGTTGCGCACCACCCCGGCGGCGCGCGATGCGGCCCGGTTCCTGCTGGTCACTCCCCCGCTGCCGCTCCTTGCGCGGGCGCCCTACGGCCTGATCGCGGCGACGTCGGTCTCGATGCTGCCGGCATGGGCACGCCTTCCACTGCGGCTGCCGTACCTGCCGCCGGTGGAGGCCACCGCGATCCGGATGGCCGGGCGGGTGCTGGTGGGAGGGATCCGCTGGGCGATGTCGTCGCAGCCGCTACCCGAGTCCGCGGCCAGCTAGGCCTCCGGTCCATCGACTCTGCGCTCAGATGACCCTTCGAGCCCGAACGCCGAGTCGTTGACTAGGCGTCGTCGAGCAGGTCGGGGGTGACCGCCGACTCGGTGTCGGGGATGCCGTCCTGCTTCGCCTTGCGGTCGGCCATCGACAGCAGCCGCCGAATCCGGCCGGCCACAGCATCTTTGGTCATCTGGGGTTCGGCGAGCCGGCCCAGTTCCTCCAGCGAGGCCTGCCGGTGTTCCACCCGAAGTTTGCCCGCCGCGGCGAGGTGATCGGGAACCCCGTCGCCGAGGATCTCCAGCGCGCGTTCCACCCGGGCGGCGGCGGCCACCGCGGCGCGAGCCGAGCGCCGCAGGTTGGCATCGTCGAAGTTGGCCAGCCGGTTTGCGGTGGCGCGGACCTCACGGCGCATCCGCCGTTCCTCCCAGACCAGCCGGGTGTCCTGGGCGCCCATCCGGGTGAGCAGCGTGCCGATGGCCTCGCCGTCGCGGACCACGACCCGGTCGGTGCCGCGCACCTCGCGGGCCTTCGCGCTCACACCGAGGCGCCGCGCCGCGCCGACCAGGGCCAGCGCAGCTTCCGGTCCGGGGCAGCTGACCTCCAGCGCCGAGGAGCGCCCGGGCTCGGTGAGCGAGCCGTGGGCCAGGAATGCCCCGCGCCAGGCCGCCTCGGCGTCGGCGATGCTGCCGCCGACCACCTGGGCGGGCAACCCGCGGACCGGACGGCCGCGCATGTCCAGCAGGCCGGTCTGGCGGGCCAGCGCTTCGCCGTCTTTGGCCACGCGGAGCACATACCGCGTGCTCTTGCGAATTCCGCTGGCGGACATCATGTGTACGACGGAGTTGTAACCGTACAGATCGTGAATGTCCTTGCGCAGCCGCCGGGCGATGCTGCCGAGGTCTACCTCGGCCTCGACGACGACGCGGCCGGAGACGATATGCAGGCCGCCGGCAAACCGCAGCAGGGCGGCCACCTCCGCCCGTCGCGCACTCACCGAGTTGACGACGAGACGGCTCAACTCGTCCTTCACCTCAGCTGTCATCGCCACCGCGCTCACCTCTCGGTCTGTCGTGGAGCGGGCCGCTCGATCTGGCCCAGAGCGGGCCGCTCGGTCGGGCTGCGGGCATATCGCCAAGGTGCCGCGTCGGAGACCGGGGCGACCGTGGGGACGATAGTCGTCGGGGACTGGGCCTCGCGCGACCGGACTGCCTCCAGCGTTGCCGCCAGCTTCGCCGGGTCGTGCAGCGCCGTGCCCGGCCGCGAGACGTCAGCAAAGGTCACTGAGGCCTCCAACAGGGTCGCGGTCCGGCGAAGTTGGTCGCGTTCGCGCTGTGACGGCACATGCGACGCGTCGACGATGATGTCATGCACCGTGAAGCCCGGGGCGTGTTGTGCCAGAACATGCAGATGACGCTCGGCGGAGAAGCCGGCCGTCTCCCCCGGCTCGGCGGCCAGATTCAGCACCAGGGCCCGCCGCGCGGCGGTGGCTTTCAGGGCGGCGGCCAGGCCCGGTACAAGCACGTGCGGAATGACGCTGGTGAACCAGGAGCCCGGGCCGAGCACCACCAGATCCGCGCCCATCACCGCGTCGACCGCCTGACGGGTGGCCGGTGGATCGCAGGGCAGCAACCGCACCCGGCGCACCTTCCCGGGCGTGGTGGCCACGGCGACCTGCCCCCGGATGACCCGGCTCATGCGCGGGTCGCTCTCCAGGCCGGAGACGTCGGCCTCGATCTGCAGCCCGATGGGGCACATCGGCAGAACGCGGCCCTTGACGCCGAGGATTCGGCCCAACTCGTCGAGGGCGGCGACGGGGTCGGCGAGCACCTCGTTGAGCCCTGCCAGCAGCAGGTTACCGATCGGGTGGCCGGCCAGCGCGCCGCTGCCGCCGAATCGGTGCTGGATGATCGTGGCCCACAACCGGCCGTGTGGGCTGTCGGATGCCAACGCAGCCAACGCCATCCGCAGATCACCCGGCGGGACGATGTCGATCTCGGAGCGCAGCCGGCCCGACGAGCCGCCGTCGTCCGCGACGGTGACCACCGCGGTCACGTGCGGGGTGAGCCGGCGTGCCGCCGACAGAGTGGCGTAGAGGCCGTGGCCGCCGCCGAGGGCGACGATGCGCGGGCTGATGCCACCCGTGGTCTCGATGCTCATTCCCCCGGTCGCTTCGCTGCTGCCCGCTTCGCTCCTGCCCGCCGGGTTGATCCCCCGAGTCGCTTCGCTCCTGCCCGCCGGGTTGATCCCCCGAGTCGCTTCGCTCCTGCCCGCCGGGTTGATCCCCCGAGTCGCTTCGCTCCTGCCCGCCGTACTCATTCGCGCCCCAGATCCCGGTGCAGCACCCGCACCGACAGCTGACGGTCCTCGGTGAGCAGTCCGGCCAGCGCCTCGGCGATGGCGACGCTGCGGTGCTTGCCGCCCGTGCAGCCGATCGCGACCGTCATGTACCGCTTGCCTTCCCGGATGTAGCCGTCGGCCACCAACTTCAGCAGCTGATGGTAGGTCTGCAGGAATTCCGTCGCGCCGGGTTGGGACAGCACGTAGTCGCGGACCGCCGCTGACTGGCCGGTCTGGGGGCGCAACTCGTCGACCCAGTGCGGGTTGGGCAGGAAGCGGACGTCCATCACCATGTCGGCGTCCATGGGAAGGCCGTACTTGAAGCCGAAAGATTCGACGGTGACGCTGGTTTGGGCGACCGTCTCCCCGCCGAAGGCGTTCTCGATGCTGGCGCGCAAGGCCGGGACCGACAGCGAGGAGGTGTCGATCACCAGGTCGGCGGTGGCGCGAACCGGCGCCAGCAAGGTGCGCTCGGCGGCGATCCCCTCGGCCAGGGTCTGGTTGCCCTGCAGGGGATGACTGCGGCGGTTGTTCTCGTAGCGGCGCACCAGGGTCTCATCGGAGGCCTCCATGAACAGCACCCGGGGGGTGATGTTCCGTGCGGCGAGATCGCTACGCACCAGGTCCAGATCACCGGAGAAGCCGCGGGAGCGCACGTCCATCACGATGGCCAGCTGGGTGATACGCGATCCGGCGGCCAGGCCCAGGTCGACCATCCGGGCGATCAGTTCGGGGGGCAGGTTGTCGGCGACGTACCAACCCAGGTCCTCGAGCACCTTGGCGGCGGTGTCGCGGCCGGCTCCCGACAGGCCGGTCACCAGGACGACGTCGATGTCGGAGGCGCCGTCATCGCCGACGGCATCACGGGCCGCGCCGGCGTTGTCAGTCATCGGGATATCAGTCATAAGGCTTGCTGTGCATCATCGCCCACCGCTTCGACGGCTGCACCGGAACCGGAAGGATCGGTTGGCACGCCGAGGGCTTCGAGAACCGCCGCCGCCGTGGCAGCCCCGATGCCCGGGACGGCGGTGATCTCCTCGACGCTGGCCTGCCGCAGCCGGGCCAGCGACCCGAAGTGGGTGACCAGCGCTTTGCGCCGCGTGTCGCCCAGCCCGCGAACGGTGTCCAGGGCCGAGGCCGTCATACGCTTGGACCGCTTGCTGCGGTGGTAGGAGATGGCGAAGCGGTGCGCCTCATCGCGGATGCGCTGGAGCAGGTACAGCCCCTCGGAATTGCGCGGCAGGATCACCGGGTCCGGCTCGGCGGGCACCCAGACCTCCTCGAGGCGTTTGGCCAGTCCGATCACGGCGACATCGGTCACGCCGAGGTCGTCGAGAGCTGCTTGGGCCGCGTTCACCTGCGGTGCGCCGCCGTCCACCACGAAAAGGTTTGGCGGGTAAGCGAATCGGCGGGGCCTGCCGGCGGCACTGTCTTCGGACGCGTCGGATGGCGCGTCCTGCAGATGACGCAGGAAACGGCGGCGGGTCACCTCGGCGATGGACGCCACGTCGTCGGACCTGCCCTCACCGGCGGCTTCCCGGATGGCGAAGTGCCGGTAGTCCGACTTGCGCGGCAGGCCGTCCTCGAACACCACCAGTGAGCCGACGACGTCGGTGCCCTGCACGTGGCTGATGTCGATGCACTCGATACGCAGGGGCGCGTCGGCCAGCCCGAGTGACTCCTGAATGTTCTGCAGCGCAGCCGATCTCGCGGTGAAGTCCCCTGCCCGCTTGAGCTTGTGCTGCTGCAGGGCCTCCTGGGCGTTGCGGTGTACGGTCTCGGCGAGCGCCTTCTTGTCGCCGCGCTGCGGGACACGCAGCGCCACGCGCGAGCCCCGGAGCCCCGACAGCCACGTGGTGAGCTCGTCGGCGTTCGACGGCAGGCACGGGACCAAGACTTCGCGCGGCACGGGGTTGATGGATTCGTCTGCCGCGCCGTCCAACTCGGCCTGGTCGCCGTAGAACTGGGTGAGGAACTGCTCCACCAGGGCGGCCTCCGCCGAGTCCCCCGGGTCGCCGGGCTTTTCCACCACCCAGCCGCGCTGGCCGCGCACCCGGCCGCCCCGGACATGGAACACCTGGACGGCCGCCTCGAGGTCGTCGTCGGCGAAGGCGACCACGTCGGCATCGGTGCCGTCGCCAAGCACCACCGCCTGCTTCTCCAGCGCACGCCGAAGCGCGCCGAGATCGTCGCGCAGCCGGGCGGCACGTTCGAAGTCGAGTTCCTCGGCGGCCGCGTTCATCTGACGTTCCAGGTCTCGGGCGAAGCGGTCGGTCTTCCCGGACAGGAAGTCGCAGAAGTCGACGACGATGCGGCGGTGCTCCTCGGCGCTGACCCGGCCGATGCACGGCGCGGAGCACTTGTCGATGTAGCCCAGCAGACAGGGACGGTCAATCTGGCTGTGCCGCTTGAACACTCCCCCCGAACAGGTGCGCGCGGGGAACACGCGGGTCAGCAGGTCCAGAGTCTCGCGGATGGCCCAGGCGTGCGAGTACGGGCCGAAGTAACGCACCCCCTTGCGGCGCGGCCCGCGGTACACCATGAGCCGCGGATACTCCTCGTTCAGAGTGACGGCAAGCACCGGGTAGGACTTGTCGTCGCGATAGCGGACGTTGAACCGCGGGTCGAACTCCTTGATCCAGTTGTACTCGAGCTGCAGCGCCTCAACCTCGGTGGTGACCACCGTCCACTCGACCCTGGCCGCGGTGGTCACCATCTGCCGGGTGCGCGGGTGCAGGCTCGCCATGTCGGCGAAGTATGAAGTCAGTCGGCTGCGCAGGCTCTTGGCCTTGCCGACGTAAATGACGCGGCCGTGGGAATCGCTGAACCGGTAGACGCCCGGCTCGACGGGAATGGAGCCGGGTGCCGGGCGGTAGGTCGCGGGATCGGGCACGTTCGTCCAGGTTAGTCGGGCGGACGGCCCGGACCCGGCCGGTAGCGGGCCATCAGCTGACGCATGGTGTCCATCGCCGAGACGGCACGTTCACGGTCCACCGCCTGCACCGCCACCAGCGGGACGTATTCGTAGGCCTCGAGGTCCACCCGGGCCCAGCGCTTGCCCTTGGGGAACGAGACGTCGACGACATTGGACCACGGAATCAGCCTGTCCTCGACCACGTTTCGCACCTGGATGCCGGCGGAGCCGACCCGCACACGGGGCCGGGTGAGCAGGACCAGAATCGCGGCGGCGATGAGTACCGCCACGCCGCCCCAGGCGATCTGGTCGGCCACCCGCATGTACGCCCCGGATGACCGCCTGTTGAACCACGAGACCACGATGCCCGCCACCGCGATGACCGCGGAGACCGCATAGGCCGCACGCCGCATCAACCGGGGGCGGAATTCGGCGTCCCAGCTCTGAGATTCGTTCATGCCCGCAGCTGCCGCAGCGTCAGCGCCGTGGACAGCGCCGCGCCCGCGGCCTGGGCGCCCTTGTCCTCCGCGGACCCGGGCAGGCCCGCCCGGTTGATCGCCTGCTGTTCGTTGTCGGTGGTGAGCACCCCGTTGGCCACCGGGGTGGCGGCATCCAGGGATACCCGCGTCAGGCCGGCCGTGACGGCGTCGCAGACGTAGTCGAAGTGCGGGGTCTCACCACGGATCACCACGCCGAGGGCGACCACCGCGTCGTGGGTGCGAGCGAGTTCCTGCGCGACGACCGGGATTTCGATGGCGCCGTGCACCCGAACGATTGTCGGCTCGGTCACACCGGCGTCGGTCGCGACCCGCCGGGCGCCGTCGAGCAGGGCGTCGCAGATGGTCGCGTGCCAGGTGCTCGCCACGATGGCAAGACTGATTCCGGAGGCGTCCATGTCGGGAACGTCCGGAATACCGGCTCCGCTCATCGGTGCGCCCGGCATGCTGCGCGCACGGCACTCATCGGTCGCCCGGCAGCGCCACGCCGCCCTCGTCGTAGTCCTCCAGGCCGCCGAGCTCGTGGCCCATCCGGTCCCGCTTGGTCCGCAGATAGCGGATGTTCTCGGCGTTGGCGCGTACCGGAAGCGCAACGCGTTCCACCACCTGCAGTCCGTAGCCGTCCAGGCCGACGCGCTTGGCCGGGTTGTTGGTCAGCAGTCGCATGGTCCGCACACCGAGATCCACCAGGATCTGCGCACCGATGCCGTAGTCGCGGGCGTCGGCGGGAAGCCCCAGTTCCAGGTTGGCGTCGACGGTGTCGGCGCCGGCGTCCTGCAATTGATAGGCCTGCAGCTTGTGCATCAGGCCGATGCCACGGCCCTCGTGGCCGCGCATATACAGCACCACGCCGCGACCCTCGGCGGCCACCATCTCCATGGCGGCGTCCAGCTGCGGACCGCAGTCACAACGCCGCGAGCCGAACACGTCGCCGGTCAGGCATTCGGAATGCACCCGGACCAGCACGTCGTGCCCGTCGTTCTCCGGTCCGGCGATGTCGCCGCGGACCAGCGCCACGTGCTCGACGTCGTCGTAGACGCTCGCGTAACCCACCGCCCGGAACTCCCCGTGCGCGGTCGGGATGCGGGCCTCGGCGATCCGCTCGATGAGCTTCTCGTGCTTACGCCGGTACTTGATCAGGTCGGCGATGGAGATCATCGCCAGCTGGTGCTCGTCGGCGAAAACCCGCAGCTCCTCGGTCTGCGCCATCGAGCCTTCGTCCTTCTGGCTGACGATCTCGCAGATCGCGCCGGCCGGCTGCAAACCGGCGAGCCGGGCCAGGTCGACGGCGGCCTCGGTGTGGCCGGGCCGGCGCAGCACACCGCCCTCCTTGGCGCGCAACGGAACCACATGCCCGGGCTTGGTGAAATCCTCCTGCCCGCTGGACGGGTCGGCCAGCAGACGCATGGTGGTGGCCCGATCCGAGGCCGAAATGCCCGTTCCCACACCGGCTTTGGCGTCCACGGTGACGGTATAGGCGGTTCCGTGCTTGTCCTGGTTGACCGCGTACATCGGCAGCAGCCCGAGCCGGTCGCAGATGGAGCCGTCCAGCGGGACGCACAGGTAGCCGGAGGTGTAGCGGACCATGAACGCGACAAGCTCGGGGGTGGCCTTCTCCGCCGCGAAGATCAGGTCGCCCTCGTTCTCGCGGTCCTCGTCATCGATGACGACGACGGCCTTACCCGCTGCGATGTCGGCGACCGCTCTCTCGACGGTGTCCAATCTCGTCACGTGTTGCCGCCTGCCCGTTGTGATAGTGCTGCAGACAGTATGAACCACCCCTCGGAGCGGACTTTCATCGCCGACTCCCGGTGGGTGTGCGACCCACAGCCAACGGGCGATCGACGGGCAGCCGCGTCCCTCTGACGCCAAATGGGGACCAAAGTCACTTGACGGGGCTCGGCCCTCGGACTAACAGTCTGATGAGGGACGATGGCCGGTTCGCCCGCACACCCCCTTGGTTCGCGACGAAGGAGAGCATCGTGGTCCGTTCAGATCTCACGCGTTTGTTGTGCCGATCCGCGCTCGCCGCGACTGCTCTGGGGTTTTCCCTGGTGTTCGCCGCGACAGCCGCCGCCGACGACGACGATTACACCTACGGCCCGGACAACGATTTGGGGCTGTTCGAGCCCGATACGTACGCCTCTCCGGCGACCGACTGGGTTCCCTGGGTGCAGGACGTGCCCGCGGTCGCTCCGCAGGTGGACAACAGCGTGGTGTGCGACGGGTGCGCGGGCTGATACCGGCCCGCCGAATCAGTCCCTCACGGCCAGCAGTCGTTGCCAGACAACTAGCGTCAGCTCGTGAGCCCGTCGGGGGTACGAGCAGGACACGGGGTCTTCAGATGATTCACATCACAAGCTTGTTGAGGGCGCCACCGGTGCGTGCCCTCGGCACAGTCGCGTTCGTCTGTGCCTTGAGCGCCGCGATGCCGGCCCCAATGGCCAGTGGCGGCCCCACCTACGCGTGGCTGGCCTATTCGGCGAGTACTGGCGTAATGGGTGGTGCCTGGAATTACCCCGACATCGGCGCAGCCGAGTCCAGGGCCATGGCGGAGTGCGTTAACCATCCGATGCATCCCAGCGACTGCTGGTCGGTTGGCGGCACGTCGAATCGGTGCATATCGCTGGTGATCGGGGCCGACAGAAGCAAGTTCGACTTCGGGGTCGGCAATACCGTTGCGGAAGCCAACGAGGACGGGTTGAAAGCCGCCGCAAACCCTCCTCCGATCGCCGGAGCCGTGCCCAAGGGTAGGTTGTGCAGCGGCAGCGACCAGCCACCCGAGCAAGGGGAAGCGCAAGTCATCGTTTGGTGATCGAGCGCACCGAGGTGCAGACCTTACCCGTCCAATATCGGCCACGGCAGTCGTGGTGACCGCGGCGGATCAGCATTCAGAGGTCATTATGGTGGCCAACCAGCCTTAACTGGACGGGCTCCACGTTGGTCTAGTCGTTTTTAACGGCCAATAGACGTTCCACATATTTGGCGATCACGTCCACTTCCAGGTTCACCGGCGTCCCCACGTCGGCCCGCCCCAGCGTGGTGAGCGCCAGCGTCGTCGGGATCAGCGACACCTCGAACCAGTCCCTGTCGACCGCGGACACCGTCAGCGAGACACCGTCGACGGTGATCGAGCCCTTCTCCACCACGTAGCGGGACAGCCCGGGCGGCAGCGCGATCCGCACGACCTCCCAGTGCGGCGAGGGTGTGCGGGAGATGACCGTCCCGGTGCCGTCGACATGGCCCTGCACGATGTGCCCACCCAGGCGGCTGTTGACGGCGGCGGCACGCTCGAGATTCACCGCGGATCCCTCGGAGAGCACCGAGAGGCTCGAACGGTTGAGGGTCTCAGCCATCACGTCGGCGCTGAACCGGCCGTCGGGCAGGACGTCGACGACCGTCAGACACACCCCGTTGACCGCGATCGAATCGCCGTGGCGCGCATCGGCGGTGACGACCGGACCCCGGACCGTGAAGCGCGCCGAATCACCGAGGTCCTCCTTGCCGACGACCTCGCCCAACTCCTCCACGATCCCGGTGAACACGCGCCTAATCTAGCCGCTTCTCGCCGTGGAACGCCGCGGCCGGATTGTTGTTGAAGTTCCCGACCCGCCGGTAGCCCGACGCTTCGTAGAGCGCGATGGCGTGCGGCTGACGCTCACCGGTGTCCAGCCGCACGATCCGGTAGCCGAGCCGGCGGGCGGCGTCCTCCAGGGCGGCGAGCAAAGCGCGGGCCAACCCGGACCGGCGGGCCTGCGGCACCACGTACATGCGTTTGATCTCGCAGGTGCCGTCGGGCAGCCGTTTGAGGCCGCCGCCGCACACCGGGGCGCCGTCGCGGTAGCCGACGAGGTACACCCCGTCCGGCGGCCCGAGTTCGGCCGGACCGGCCTTGGGCATGCCGGGGGCCTCCAGATCGAGACCGTCATACAGATCACGCATCTCGGCGACCATCGCGGCCACCATGTCCGCGGCGTCGCCGCTGGCCGCCGGCACCGTGCGAAACTCGAGGTCACTGGCCATGCGCCCAGTAATACCGAGCCGGTGTGACGAACACAACCCCGGCCTCGCCGAACAGGGGCGCCCTACCGGACCCACTACGATGCAGCTATGCAGACGTGCCGCCGCATTCTCGCCGTCCTGACCGCCCTGCTGGCTGCAGCCCTGGTCATCTCGGGTTGTTCCTCGAAGAAGGCGGCCGAACCGCTGCCCGACGCCGCGGGACTCATCAAGCAGTCCATCCAGACCACCAAGGCCCTCAAGAGCGCGCACCTGGAGATCGCCGTGACCGGCAAGGTCGAGGGCCTGCCGCTGAAGACCCTCAGCGGTGACCTGACCAACGTCCCGGCCACCGCCGTCAAGGCCAGCGCCAAGGTCGTCATGGGCGGCTCGGACATCGACGCCGATCTGGTGGTGCTCGAAGGCACGCTCTACGCGGCGCTGACGCCGAACAACTGGCTGGACATGGGTCCGGCGGCCGAGGTCTACGACCCGTCGGTGATCCTCAACCCCGACACCGGCCTGGCCAACATGCTCGGCGCGATCAGCGAGGCCAAGGCGCAGTCCTTCGAAACCGTCGGTGGCGTGCCGACGGTGAAGATCACCGGCCAGGTCACCTCCGATGCGGTCAACAAGCTGATCCCCCGGCTCAAGGCCACCGGCCCGATGCCGGCCACGGTCTGGATCGAGAAGGACGCCCCCAACCAGCTCGTGCAGGCTCAGCTTGAGCAGAGCGCGGGCAACAGCGTGCAGCTGACGCTGTCCGATTGGGACAAGCCGGTGACCGTCACCAAGCCCGCGGTGTGATGCCGCAGGCTCCCACCACTCCCGCGCGCCATGTGAGCTCGCCCGGCCGCAGCCGGCGGGTCGCGATCGGCGCCGGCAGCCTGGCAGTGCTGCTCGGCGCGCTCGACACCTATGTCGTCGTCACGATCATGGTCGACATCATGCGGTCGGTCGGGATCGCGCTGAACAAGATCCAGCAGGTCACGCCGATCATCACCTGGTATCTGCTGGGCTACATCGCGGCCATGCCGCTGCTGGGCCGGCTGTCCGACCGGTTCGGCCGCAAGCTGGTGCTGCAGGCCAGCCTGCTGGCCTTCGCCATCGGCTCGGTGGTGACGGCACTGTCCAACGACCTGACCACTCTGGTGATCGGCCGGCTGATCCAGGGCGTCGCCAGCGGTGCGCTACTGCCGGTCACGCTGGCGCTGGCCGCCGACCTGTGGTCGGCCCGCAGCCGCGCCGCGGTGCTCGGCGGTATCGGCGCCGCCCAGGAGCTCGGCAGCGTGCTCGGCCCGCTCTACGGCATCGGCGTGGTGTGGCTGCTGAACACCTGGCGCGACGTCTTCTGGATCAACGTGCCGCTGACCCTGATCGCCATGCTGCTGATCCACCTCAGCCTTCCGGCGCACGAGAAGAGTCCGGAACCCGAACGGGTCGACGTCATCGGCGGCCTGCTGCTCGCCCTCGCCCTCGGCCTGGCGGTGTGGGGCCTCTACAACCCGGCCCCCGACGGCAAGCAGGTGCTGCCCAGCTACGGGGTGCCGCTGGTCATCGGCGCCGTGGTGGCCGCGATCGCGTTCGGGGTGTGGGAACGCTTCGCCCGCACCCGGCTGATCGAACCGCACGGCGTGCGATTCGGGCCCTTCCTGGCCTCGCTGGGCACGTCGATGTGCGCCGGCGCCGCCCTGATGGTCACCCTGGTCAACGTCGAGCTGTTCGGCCAGGGCGTGCTCGGCAAGGACCAGAACGGGGCGGCGCTGCTGCTGCTGCACTTCCTGATCGCGCTGCCGATCGGGGCGCTGCTCGGCGGCTGGCTGGCCACCCGGGTCGGCGACCGGGCAGTGGCCGCGGCAGGCATGCTTATCGCGGCGTACGCCTACTGGCTGGTGTCGAAGTGGGGTATCGAGGTGCTGTCCGCCCGGCACCACCTCGGACCGGTCTCCCTACCGACCTTCGACACCGACCTGGCACTGGCCGGCTTCGGCCTGGGCCTGGTGATCGGCCCGCTGACCTCCGCGGCGCTGCGGGTGGTGCCGGCCGCGCAGCACGGGATCGCCTCGTCGTTGGTCGTCGTGGCCCGGATGACCGGCATGCTGATCGGCGTCGCCGCGCTCAGCGCCTGGGGCCTGTACCGGTTCAACCAGATCCTCGCGTCGCTGCCGCCCGGCGGCGGCGACACCCTGGCGGCCAAGGTGGCCGCCGAGGCGCAGCGCTACCGCACCGCGTTCGCGATGCAGTACGGCTCGATCTTCTTCATCACCACGATCGTCTGCCTGGCCGGGGCGGCCGTCGCGTTGTTCATCGGCGGCCGCAAGGCCCAGGTGGTCGACGAAGCAACCGTTTCACCGCAGGTATCTGGTGAAGATGAACCCCTCCGCTGAGATCACCTGCGCCAGCTGCAGCCGCTTGGTGGCGGCCAACGGTCCGTCGACGATCCCGTAACCCCTGCCCGACAGCACGGGAGCGACGGTGATGGCGTACTCATCGATCAGGTCGGCCTCGACGAGGTGGGTCAGCAGCGCCGGGCCGCCCTCGCAGACGATGCGATTCAAGCCACGGTCGCGCAGCGCAGTGATCATCGCGGCCGCGTCGACACCGGGCACCTCGATCACATCGGCGTTGGCCCGCGCCTGACGCAGCGCCGGGCTGGCCGGATCGTGGCGGTCGGTCAGCACGATCGGCTGTTGCCAGGACTCGTGGAAAAGCCCGTCCTGCCAGGGCAGGTCCAGACTACGGCTGACGATTGCGACGACCGGAGCCGGTTGCAGCCCGGCGGCGGCCCGCGCCTGCTGATGCTCGGGCGTCGCCCGCATGGGGTTGTAGCGTTCGGCCCGAATCGTGCCCGCGCCCACGAGGATCGCGTCCGCCAGGCGGCGCGTCTCGGCGAAGATCAGTCGATCGGTGGGACTGGAGATCGACCCGCTGAGACCGTCGGCGCCGGCGATGGCACCGTTGAGGGTGGTCAGCATCATCGCCCGCGTCCACGGTCCATCCGGCCAGGCGTAGGCGGCGGCGATGTCGACGGGGGCGGTCATCGGCCGAGCCTACGAGCCCGCTACGCGGCTCAGTCCCGCGGCCACACGATCATCGGCACCGGCAGCGCCCGCATGATCTTGCTCGCCGAGTGCCCGATGAAGAGCCGCTTCGGCTGCGCCAGACGACTGGAGCCGATCAGCACCACTTCGCTGTCGGCGAAGTCCAGGCCCGCCACCGCCTTCTGCAGCGACTTGCCATGGCCCACAACGCTACTCACCGGGCATTCCGCCGGAAGTGCCGCGCTGGCCGTGCCGACAAGAGTCGCCGCGTGCCGTTCGGCCTTCTCGGTCCACTCCGCGCGCTGATCCTCGGGTCCTTCGCCGACGGCCACCAGGGACATCAGCCGCAGCGGCACCTTCCACTCGGCCGCCAGGCGGATCGCGTTGCGCAGCAGATCCTCGGCGCCGGGGCCCATCCCGGTCGCGCAGGTGAGCCGGGTGACGCCGGGGTGGTACTGGTAGTTCGCCGGGGCGAGCGCCACCGGCACCGGGGAGGCGTGCAGCAGGGCGTCGGCCAGGCTGCCCAGCCGGAACTTCCCGGCCCGGACCCGGTGATGGGTGCCGACGACGATCATCCCCGCCTCGCCGCGGTCGGGGTCGGTGGCGGCGTCGAGCAGACCCTGGGTAATCGAATCCGCATGGCGCAGATGGCCTTCCGCGCGCACGTCCTCGGGAATGTGGGCCAGCCCGTCCTCGAGCCACTCGCGGCCCTGATCCTCGATCTCGGCGTTGAATGCGTGGTCTGGTGAGTACATGTGGAAAGTCGGTGCGGCACTGGGCAACACCGACACCAGATCGAGCGTCGCACCCGAGGACCGGGCGAGCGTCGCCGCAAGATTGACCCCGTGGACACCGCGCTGGCGGGGTCCGAAACCGACGACATACCGCATGGTTGAGGACGCTAACACGGCTGGTCCCCTGCCGAAGGCGCTCTGCGAGGCTGTTCAGAAAGACCGTCGGTTTTACGTGACGGTGCCGACATTCAGCGCCGGGGAACACCCCGACTGTGGTAAGCCACCGGAAGAGGATTTGGGAGGCTTGAGGAATGGCGGGACCGAGATGACGCAGGTGTCCTCGACGGACAACACCCAACTGGCCAGGACGCTCGGCCTGTGGGCGATCGTCGGGCTCGGCCTGGGCTACATGACGCCGACGGTAGTGTTCGACACCTTCGGCATCGTCTCCAACGAGACCGGGGGCGTGGTTCCGACCGCCTATGCGCTCGCGCTGGTGGTCATGGTGTTCACCGCCATCAGCTACGGCCGGATGACGCAGGTGTTCCCGTCGGCCGGGTCGGCGTACACCTACACCTCGGAGACCATCAGCCCCAACCTCGGGTTCCTGATCGGCTGGGCGGCGCTGCTGGACTACCTGCTGCTACCCCTGGTCAACGCACTGATCATCCGCAGTTACATGTATTCGTTCTTCCCCGAGGCGCCGCAGTGGCTGTGGGTGATCGTCTACGTCGCCGCCATCACCGGCATGTGCCTGTTCAGCATGACCAACACCTCGCGGGTGAACATGCTGCTGGTGGTCTTCGAGGTCGTGCTGATCGCCGTGTTCCTGATCCTGGCCGCCAAGTCCCTGATGGACGGGATGGGCAACGGCACCGTCTTCTCCACCACGCCGGCCTGGCACGAAGGTGTCCATTCCACCCTCGTCATCACCGGGGCCACGATCGTCGCGTTCTCCTTCATCGGATTCGACGCCATCACCATGTACACCGAGGAGGCCAAGGACGCCTCCACGGTGCCGAAGGCCATCGTGCTGGCACTGCTCATCGGCGGCGCGATCTTCCTGGTGTCGGCCTGGTTCACCCAGTCGCTGTTCCCGGACGTTTCCGACTTCAACGAGGAGTCACTGGAGAACAGCGCGCTGCCCCAGATCGCGCTCATGGTGGGTGGGCACCTGTTCAAGATCCTGCTCACCTCGGCGGCGTTCGCCGCCACCATGGCGTCGAGCCTGGCCTCGCACGCCTCGGTGTCGCGGCTGCTCTACGTCATGGGCCGCAACGGCCGCGGCCCGGTCGGACGGTTCTTCGGCTACCTTCACCCGAGCTTCCAGACCCCCGCCTACGCGATCATCTTCGTGGGCGTGGTCTCCCTCGGCGCCATCCCGCTCAACCTGGACTTCGTGGCCTCGCTCATCAACTTCGGCGCCCTGATCGCGTTCACCTTCGTCAACCTGACGGTGATCGCGTACTTCGCCTGGCGCCGTCGCGAGATCCAGGGTGCCGTGCAGATCTTCCGCAACATCGTGCTGCCATTGATCGGCGTGGGGCTCACCGTCCTGCTCTGGGTGCACCTGTCGGAGGACTCCACCAAGTACGGAATCATCTGGTTCTGCATCGGCATCGGCGTGCTGCTGTTGATCACCCGGTTCTTCCGTCGTCCGCTCACCGTGAACATGGGTGAGACGCACCCCATCACCCGCGAAGGCTGACCGTTCTGCGCGGAATTGGGCGAAGCATTCGTCGCATAGCGCCGCGGGTCGGTAACCTCGCCCCCATGCTGGGGACGACGTGCTGACCGCGGCGCTGCGCGACCTGCAGTGGCGCAAGCGCCGTTTCGTCATCGCGATCGTCGGAACCGGTCTGGTGTTCGCGATGACGCTGGTGCTCACCGGACTGGCCAACGGCTTCCGGGTGGAGGCGACCAGAACCGTCGACTCACTCGGTGTCGACGCCTTCCTGGTCAAGACCGGGGCCACCGGGCCGTTCCTGGGCTCGTCGGCGTTCCCCGCCACCAAACTTCAGGTCCCGGGCGTCACGGTGGCCGTGCCGCTGGTGTACGGCAGCGCCACCACACCCATCGGCGGCACCGCCCGCAGTGTCAACGTCTTCGGGGCGCCCGAGCAGGGGCCCGGCATGCCGCCGATGAAGGAGGGCCGCCCGCCCTCGGAAGCCCATGAGGCCGCGGTGTCGGACACCATGAAGAAGCCCATCGGCACCACCGTGGAGGTGGGCGGTCGCAACCTGCAGATCGTCGGCCTGGTGCATGACTCGACCGCACTGGCCGGGCAGGCCAACGTGTTCCTGACCGTCAGCGGCGCCCAGAAGCTGCTGTTCTCCGGGCAGTCGCTGATCTCCTCGATCGGCGTGATCGGCGGCCCGCAGCGCCCGCCCAGCGGGTTTCACCTGGTGAACCGGTCCGGCGCCATCGATGACCTGCTGCGCGCGCTCACGGGGGCCCGCCAGGCGATGAGCCTGATGGCCGGCCTGCTGTGGGTCGTGGCCGGGATGATCGTGGGCTCGATGATCTACATGTCGGCTCTGGAGCGCACCCGCGACTTCGCGGTGTTCAAGGCGGTCGGCGTCCCGACCCGCTCGATCCTGGCCGGTTTGGCCATGCAGGCGATCATCGTCGCCGTGCTGGCGGCCCTGCTGGGCGGTGTGCTGTCGGTGCTGCTCGGGCCGCTGTTCCCGATGCGGGTCGACATTCCGACGATCGCATTCGTGCTGCTTCCGGTGGTCGCGGTTACCATCGGGGTTCTCGCCAGCCTCGCCGGATTGCGACGCGCCGTCGTCGTCGACCCGGCCCTCGCCTTCGGAGGACCCTGACGTGGCCGACCTGCGGATCAAGGACCTGGTCGTCGAATACGCCAGTGGCCAGGAAACCGTGCGGCCCATCGACGGCCTCAACCTGGACGTCACACAGGGATCGCTGGCAATCCTGTTGGGCCCCAGCGGATGTGGCAAGACGACTCTGCTGTCCTGCCTCGGCGGCATCCTCAAGCCGACCAAAGGGCGCATCGAGTTCGGCGACATCGACCTGACCACCCTGGACGCCAAGGAGCTGTCGGAGTACCGGCGCAACACCGTGGGGATCGTCTTCCAGGCTTTCAATCTGGTGCCCAGCCTCACCGCGATCGAGAACGTGGAGGTCCCGCTGCGGGCAGCCCGGTGGCCGCGCCGGAAGGCCCACGACCGGGCTGTGGAGCTCTTGACGCGGGTCGGTCTTGCCGAGCGGATGCACCACCGTCCCGGTGATCTCAGCGGCGGTCAGCAGCAGCGGGTGGCGGTCGCCCGTGCCATCGCACTGGACCCACCACTGCTCATCGCCGACGAGCCGACGGCCCACCTCGACTACATCCAGGTCGAGGAGGTGCTGCGGCTGATCCGGGAACTGGCATCCGGCGAGCGGGTCGTCGTGGTGGCCACCCACGACACCCGGATGCTGCCGCTGGCCGACCGGGTCGTCGAACTGGTCCCCCACATGTCGGCGACCAACCACGAGCCGGAAACGGTCACTCTGGAAGCCGGTGAGGTGCTCTTCGAGCAGGGCACCATGGGTGATTCGATCTACATCGTGGCCGAGGGCGAAGTCGAACTGGTGCGCGAATTGGCAAGCGGCCAAGAGGAAATCGTCAAGGTCGCCCAGCCCGGCGACTACTTCGGCGAGATGGGCCCGTTGTTCGCACTACCCCGCACCGCGACCGCGCGGGCGGGCACCGACGCGACCGTCGTCGGCTACACGGTTCAGGCCTTCCGCGAGATGCTCGGGGCCGGCGGATCCCGCGACCTCATCGAGCACAAGTCGCTGGGGCGGGAGTCCTAGTTCGGGTCGAGCGAGGATCAAGCGGCGACAGCCGCGATGACGAGCGCGACAGTCAGGTTGGCGGCGTCAGGCTGAGCAGCAGATCAGGCCCGATCCGCTCGACGCCGTCATAACGCCAGCGCAGGGCGCTGCCGATGGTGGCGACGCCCACGTCGTCGACCGCCGTCACCGGACCGCCGAGCAGCATCGGCGCGACGTAGGCCAGGATGCGGTCGACCGCGCCGGACCGCAGGAAGGCCCCGGCCAGCGTCGGTCCGCCCTCCAACAGCACGTCGGTGCGGTCGGCCAGCTTCCGCAGCACCTCGCGCGGGTCGCGGGTCCGCAGTAGCAGGGTGGGCGAATCCGGGCTGAGGACAAGAGAATTCGGCGGGATTTCGCGTTGGCCGACGACTACGCGCAGCGGCTGCTGGGGGGCCAGGGTCCCGTTGGGCAGGCGGGCGGTCAGGCTGGGGTCGTCAGTGAACACCGTTCCGGTGCCCACGACGATGGCATCCGCGGCCGCCCGGCGGCGGTGCAGATCGGCGCGGGCGGCCTCGCTGGTGATCCACTGCGAGGATCCGTCCGCGGCGGCACTGCGTCCGTCGATGCTGGTGGCGAATTTCCATGTGACATGGGGGAATCCGGTGCGCTGCTTGTGCAGCCACTCCCGCAACGGGCCGGCGGACACCTCCTCGGTCCCCACGCCCGGGGTGACTGCGACGCCGGCGGCGCGCAGGCGTTCGGCACCGCCGGAGGCGACCGGGTTGGGGTCCTCGACGGCGTAGACCACGGTGGCCACGCCGGCGGCCAGCAGAGCGTCGACGCAGGGCGGGGTCCGGCCGTGGTGGTTACAGGGTTCGAGGGTGACCACTGCGGTGCCGCCCGAGGCGCGCCCACCCGCGGCCCGCAGGGCGAGCACCTCGGCGTGCGCTCCCCCGGCCGGTTCGGTCGCGCCGGTTCCGGCGATGTCACCGGAGGCATCCAGAATGACCGCTCCCACAGGCGGATTCGGGTAGGTGGCGCCCTTGACGGCCTGCGATTGCTCGACGGCCAGCCGCATGGCCCCGGCGATCTGCGCCGGTGCGGTCACAGCCGCAGGTGCGGCGAGGCGCTGCCGGCCTGCCGTCGCAGCGCCTCGACGGCGGCCGCGGGGTCACCGGCACCGTAGACCGCCGACCCGGCCACGAAGCAGTCCACGCCGGCCTCGGCGGCCTGCTCGATGGTGTCGGCGTTGATGCCGCCGTCGATCTCGATCAGGATCTTCAGCTCCCCGGAGTCGACGAGTTTGCGTGCCTTGGCCACCTTGTCGAGCACCTCGGGGATGAAGCTCTGGCCTCCGAACCCGGGTTCGACCGACATCACCAGCAGGGTGTCGAAGTCGCGCAGGATCTCCAGATACGGCTCCAGCGGGGTGCCGGGTTTGACGGACAGTCCGGCTTTGGCGCCCGCGGCGCGGATATCGCGGGCCACCGCGACAGGATTGTCGGTGGCCTCGGCGTGGAACGTGACGTTGTGGGCGCCGGCTTCGGCGTAGCCCGGCGCCCAGCGGTCCGGGTTCTCGATCATCAGATGGCAGTCCATCGGGATGTCGGTGGCCCGGAGCAGGCTCTCCACCACCGGCAGGCCGAGGGTCAGGTTGGGCACGAAGTGGGCGTCCATCACGTCGACATGCAGCCAGTCGGCGCCCTCGACGGCGGCGGCTTCGCTGGCCAGCCGCGCGAAGTCGGCGGACAGGATCGACGGGGCGATCATCGGCCTGGTCGGTGTCGGCATGGCTGACACTTTATGCCCTGACCACACGCTCCCATTCCCGCCCGTTCAGCCGGCCGGGAGGACATCGCGTTCAGTTCTTGCGAAGCGCGGCGGCAAACATCGCGTCGGTGCCCTGGCGGTGCGGCCACAACTGGACGTGCGGCCCGGCGCCGAGGTCACCGGCCGGGGCGAACAACTCACGGGTGTCCAGCGCGGTCACCGGTTGGCGGCGGAGCGCGTCGGCCACGACGCCGACGGTCTCGGCCAGATGCGGCGAGCAGGTGGCGTACAGCACCACCCCGCCGGAGCGGGTCAGCCGGATCGCGGCGGCCAGCAGTTCGCGTTGCAGCTTCGCCAGCGGGGCGACGTCCCCCGGGCTGCGCCTCCAGCGCGCCTCCGGGCGGCGGCGCAGTGCTCCGAGCCCCGTGCACGGGGCGTCGACCAGCACGCGGTCGAAACCCTCTGCGGGAAGTCCGGTTTCGCGGCCGTCGGCCCGAAGCACCTCGACAGGCAGCCCCCGGGTGTTCTGTTCGACGAGTTCGGCGCGCCGTTCATTGGGTTCCACCGCGGTGACGATGGCGCCCTCCTGGGCGCCGATCGCGGCCAGCAGTGCCGTCTTGCCACCCGGTCCGGCGCACAGGTCCAGCCAGCGGCCGCCGTCGTCGCCGATCAGCGGGGCCAGGGTCAGCGCACGGGCCACCAGTTGGCTGCCTTCGTCCTGCACCAGAGCCTTGCCCTCGCGGATCGGTTCGAGCCGCCCCGGGTCCCCGCCGCCGAGGTAGACGGCATACCGCGAGTAGCGCCCGACCTCGCCGTCGACGGCCTCGGCAAGTGCGGCGGCGCTGAGCACGCCGGGCCGGGCTGCCAGGTGGACCGCCGGGCGGGCGTCGTCGGCGGCCAGTGCGGCGTCGAGTTCACCGGCCTCGGCGCCCAGTGAGTCGGCGAAGGCCTGGGCGATCCAACGTGGGTGGGCGTGCACCAGGGCCGTGTGGCCGATCGGGTCCTGGTCAGCCGGCGGCGCCAGTTCGGCCAGCCAGGCCGATTCGTCGCGGGCAGAGATCTTCCGCAGCACCGCGTTGACGAATCCTGCTCGGGCCGAGTCGAATTCGAGGCCAGCCTGTTCCACCGTGGTGGACACCGCTGCGTGTTCGGCGACGTTGGTACGCAGCAGCTGGTAGGCCCCGAGCCGCAACAGGTCGAGCAGCACCGGGTCGATCTGATCCACCGGGCGACCGGCGGCGGCGGCGATCACCACGTCAAGCAGGCCGCGGGTGCGGCAGGTGCCGTAAGTGAGTTCGGTGGCGAAGGCGGCGTCGCGGCCGGTGATCCCGCGTTCGGCCAGCAGCGCGGGCAGCGCGAGATTGGCGTACGCGTCGCGGTCGGTGACGGCGCGCAGGACGTCGAAGGCGGCGCGGCGGGCCGGGTCGAGCTCGGTCCGGCGCGGCCGGCGCCGTGGCGCGGCCGGGAGGTCGCCGCGTTGTGGTTGGTCCCCACGGGGCCGGCGTGGCGCCCGGTCCCCACGCTGGTTCACGACGCCCGCACCTGATCGCCCAGCCGGGCTCCGCGCGTCCAGTCCAGGGCGGCCATCGGCCTCTTGCCCGGCGGCTGCACCTGGCCGAGCAGCACCGGCTGGGTGGCGGTGCCCACCCGGACGCCGGCGCGTTCGACGGCGAACTGTCCCGGCGGCAACGGTTCCGCATCGGGGTCGACGGTGACGGGTCCGACCTTGACCCGCAGGTCACCCACCATGGTCCAGGCGCCGGGAGCGGGCGTCACGGCCCGGATGCGGCGGTCGACGGCGTGAGCGGGCAGGTCCCAGCGGATGCGGGCCTGCTCGACGGTGATCTTGGGCGCCAGGCTCACCCCGTCGGGCGGCTGCGGCACGGGGGTCAGGGTGCCGTCGGCGATGCCGTCGAGCGTGGTCTCCAGCAGTCCTGCCCCGGCGTCGGCGAGCCGGTCGAGCAACGCCCCTGCGGTGTCGTCGGGCCGGATGGTCTCGGTGAGCACCCCGTACACCGGGCCGGAGTCCAGCGCGGGCTCGATGAGGAATGTCGTTGCGCCCGTCACGCTGTCGCCCGCGGCGATAGCAGCCTGGACCGGTGCGGCACCGCGCCACGCGGGCAGCAGCGAGAAGTGCAGATTGACCCAGCCGCGCCGCGGCACGGCGAGCAACTCCTCGCCGAGCAACGCGCCGTAGGCCACGACGGCGCAACAGTCCGGGGTCAGCGCGCGGAGTTCGTCGACGAACTCTCGGGAGTTGGGCCGGGTCGGCCGCAGCACCGGAATGCCGGCGTCCAGTGCCAGCCGCGCGATCGGCGACGGCGCGGGCTTGCCGCGGCGTCCAGCCGCCGCGTCAGGCCGGGTCAGCACCGCCACCACCTCATGGCGCGGCGAGGCGATCAGCCGGTGCAACGACGGCAGAGCCGGCTCCGGGGTGCCGGCGAACACTATCCGCATCAGCGCCGGGTCGTCCCGCGGGTCACTTGGGCACCTGGTAGAACTCGCGCTCCCCTACGCCGGCCATACCGGCGACGAACATCCACGGGATCGTGCTTCGCAGCCGGTTCACCGTCGCCGCCGCGTCGTTGTAGTACTGCCGGGCGAAGGCCAGCTTGTCCTCGGTGTCGGCAAGGTTCTGCTGAAGGTTGAGGAAGTTGTTCGACGAATTGAGCTGCGGATAGGTCTGCCCCAGCGCCAGCACCTGACCGACCGCGGAATCGAACTGGCGCTCCGCTGAACTGCGTTGTGCCACTGACTTTCCGGCGGTGGCGGCCGTCAGCGCGGCCTGGGCGTCGGCGACGTGTTCGAGCACCGACTTCTCGTGGGCCGCGAAACCCTGGACCGTGCTGACCAGACTGGGAATCAGGGATGCCCGCCGGGTCAGCTGCACGTCGATGCCGCCGAGCGCCTCGTCGGCTCGGACGTCGGCGCTGCGCAGCTTGTTGTAGCCGAGCACGAAGCCGACCAGAACGGCCACCGCGAGCACCAGTGCGATCACCAGGTAAACGGTCACCAGGAACCTCCTCCTCCACCGCCGCCGCCGCCACCACCGCCGCCGCTGAAGCCGCCGCCGCCGCTGCTGGACGACGAGGACTGCGCCGCGGTGTAGGCGCCGATGGACGACGACAATGCGGACTCGAAGCTGTCGAAGTTAGCACCCCCGGAACTCGAGGAACTGAAGCTGCTGCTGGAGCTCGAGTGGTACCAGCCCGGCTCCGGTGGCACCTGACCGGTGGCCGCGCGGTACTTGGCCGCCCAGGCCGCCGCGGCGCCGCCGGCCACCGCGAACGGGATGTAGGCGGTGTAGAGGTCCTTGCGGGCGGAGAAGTCAAACCGCGACTCGGCGGAGTCGGTGGCGAGCATGCGGTGGAACCCGCCGGCTTCCGACCACAGCTGACGCCCGGCGGGGCTGCGCCGCATACCCACGCCCGGACTCCAGGCCGGCAGGGAAAGCAGGAAAAAGGCCGCAAACGGCAAGCCCCACAACGTGATCGGGAAGATGAACAACCGAAGGAAACCGCAGATAGCCAGCGCCAGTGACACCACGTTGGCCACCCGCAGCCACAGTTCGACCTTGCGCTTGACCATCAGGCCCCCGTCGAACGCCCACGCCTTGACGGCGGTGTCCATGTCCGCCTTGGCCCGGTTGAGCTTGGTGCCCGCGCTGACGGTGCCGTTCGCGTTGAAACTCGCGCCGTGATGGGTGAGATCCAATGCCGAGGCGACCGCGACGCTGACCGGGTCCACGTCCGCCCACGCACCCGTTTCCGCGACGGTGTGGACCACCCACTTCTTGCGGTCGGACTGGTTGAGCGACAGCAACCCACGGTCGGCGAGGTAGAACAGCGTCGCGGTGATGCCCTGCTCGGGCACCTTCTCGGTGCGGATGTATTCGCACTGCACCGGACCGAGCCCCTTCGGCGGGGCGTATTGCAGCGGAAAGCCGGGGGCGGGTTCGACGGTCGTGCGCCAGAAAAGGAACGCGCCCAGACCGGTGGCCGCGGTCAGCCCGAGCAACCAGGCCGCCACCGGTATCGACCGGCCGAGGATCGGATCCCAGCGATAGGACCACGGCAGCGTCGCGCGGGCGGGGGTGGGAACGTCGACACCGGCCCGGACGGTGACCGGGGTGCCGGGCGCCAATGCGCCCGTCGTGATGTGCAGCGTGTCGCCGTCGGCGGTGAGCCCCTCGCAAGGCCGGCCCACACCCATGCCGACCGAGCACTGTGCGCCCGGCACGGCGGCGGGCAGCCGGACCGTAATGTCCGTCTGCTCAATGTCATTGGACCAACCGGGTGCGATGACGTTCCAGAAGAACACCGACGGGCCGGCCGGGCTGCCCACGGTCGACGCGAACTTGCGGTTCTCCCCGGTGCTTCCGGGATCGAGCACACCGGGCACGCTGTAGCGGATCCGGTACACGTGGCTTCCGTAGTTCACATAGCTGTTCGGGTCGCCGATCTTGGCCACCAGGAAGCGACGACCGTTTTTCCACAGGAACTCATACGGGACCGGTCGGCCGTCGAGCGAGATCTCCTGCACGTGGGGTACCTGCCGGATGTGGGAGTCGTTCTGGTTGGCCACGTCCCAGTACCGGAAGATGCCGTGGCGCCCGCTGGGGAAATCCGCGGTGATGGTCTCGGTGGCCTGCATGAGGCCGTCGCGGTCGACGGCGAAGTCGGCATTGAACGACGTGATGGTCACCGGGTCGGACATCGTCGTGCTGGTTGCGGGTACGACGGACAGCACCAGCGGCCACAGCAGTCCGACCGCCGTGAGCAACAGTGGGATCAGCCAGGCGATCCTGCGGCCGATCGAGCGCATCCACGGCTCCCTCCGTCGCCAACATCACCGCCGTCACCGGACCGGCGACGAAAACCTCCTGAGCACTCTACGGTGACATTTCACCGTTCACGCAGGAGAAACCGATGGCCGCCGACGACCCGTACCTGACTCACCACGTCATACGCGAGACCCGACCTCCGGACCGGATGCACCAGCACGATCCGCACCTGGCGGGACTGGTGTTCGAGTACGTCCGCACGCGGCTGACATTCGTCGACACGCCGCTGGATCACCCCGCGCCGCCGGAGCCGATCATGGCGGCGCTGGACGGCTTCGTTCCCGACGCGTACGGCCGCGACCCACGGGAGGTTCTGGACGCCTACGTCGACCACATCGCCTCCAACGTGCTCTCGACGGACAGCCCGCGGTTCTTCGGCTTCATCCCGGCCGCCCCCACCAAGGCGGCGCTGCTGTTCGACACTGTGGTCTCGATCGCCTCCCTGCAGGGCTGTTCCTGGCTGGAGGCCTCGGGGGCGATCGTCGCCGAGAACCAGGTGCTGCGCTGGATCGCCGATCTGGCCGGGATGCCGGCGGATGCGGGTGGGACGTTCGTCTCGGGCGGGTCGATCGCGAACCTGTCGGCGCTGGCTGTGGCGCGCGAGATCGGGCGGCAGCGGTTCGGAGTACGGGAGGTGCGGATCGCCTGCTCCGACGAGGCGCACTCGTCGGTGGCCAACGCCTGCCGGATCCTCGACGTCGAGCCGTTCGTGGTCAAGACGGACGATCACCGGTTCACCGGTGCGGGACTGGCCGCAGCGCTGGACGGCTATGACGGACCCCCGGTGGTGGCGGTGGTGGCCACCTCCGGGACGACCAACGCCGGCATCGTCGACGACCTCGAGGGCATCGCCGCGGTGTGCCAGGACCGGAACCTCTGGATGCACGTCGACGGCGCCTACGGTGGCGCGGCATTGCTGTCCGACCAGAAATGGCGTTTCAAGGGCCTCGAGCACGCCGACTCGTTCATCACCGACCCGCACAAGTGGTGGTTCGCGCCGTTCGACTGCGCGGCGGTGCTCTACCGCGATCCCGATCAGGCGGCCTCGGTGCACACCCAGCACGCGTCCTACCTCGACCCGCTGCATCAATCCGATCATCCGGAGTTCTGGAACCCGACGGACCTGGCGCACCATCTGTCCCGGCGCGCGCGTGGCCTGCCGCTATGGTTTTCGCTGGCGGTGCACGGCACCGACGCCTACCGGATCGCCGTCCAGCAGGTGCTGGATCTGACCCAGCAGGTAGCCAGTCTCGTGGCCGAGACGCCGCATGTGGAGCTGGTGCGCGAACCCGGGCTGTCGATCGTGTTGTGGCGCCGGCCGGGCTGGACCAAGGACGACTACCTCAGGCTGCAGGATGAGCTGCTCGCCCAGCAGGTGGCCTTCGCCACGCCCACGGTATGGGAGGGCGAGGTGATCGGCCGCTTCGCGCTGCTGCACCCGTCGACGACGCTGGACATGGTGCGGGTGGTGCTCGACGCGGCGGAATAGGCTGCCGGGCGCTCAGCCGACATGCAGCGGATCGATCTGCACCCGTACCGCGTCGCTGTCGTGGCGGGCGCTCTGCACGGCGGTGGCGTCGCGCAAGGCGGCGGCCAGCGCCAGACCCTCCTCACGCCGAACCCGGATCAGCATGCGGATGGCGTCCTCGCCGACGCCGGGGGGCCGGCGCACGCCCACCGGCAGGTCCACCGGACCCAGCACGTCGGCGTCCTCGGGCAGCACCGCCGCGGCGATCAACGCTGCGACCGCATCGGGGGCTCCGTCAACGGCGGCCATGTGCACAGCCGGCGGCAGGCCCACCGCCGTCCGGCCGTCGAGCTCGGCCTCGGCATGACCCACCGGATCCCACCGGATCAGGGCCTGCACCGTCGGAATCGAGGAGTCCGCGACCACGGCGACAACACCGCCGTCGGCGCGGGCATGGACCTGGGCGGCGGCGGCCATCCACCTGCGCAGCGTGTCCTCCGCGGCCCGCAGATCCTGGCGTCCGAGAAGCGACCAGCTGTCCAGCAACAGCGCCGCGCCGTATCCGTCGGGCGCCCGCGGTTCGGCGCCGGGTGTGGCGATAACCAATGCCGGACCCGGGCCGATCTCGGCGTGCACCGCATCGCCCGCGGAGGTGATCACCGCGGTGCCCGGAAAGGCGCGGCCCAGTTCCTCGGCGGTACGGCGGGTGCCGACCACGACGGCGCGGATGGCCTCGGCGCCGCAGCGGCGGCAGCGCAGCGCCGGGTCGATCCGGCCGCACCAGCGGCACACCGCCCCCTCGGCGTCGCGGTCGGACAGCGACAGCGGGCCCATGCAGTCCCGGCACCGTGCGATCGTGCGGCAGCGGGCGCAGGCCACCGAGGGCAGATATCCGCGCCGCGGAACCTGAACCAGAACCGGCGCCCCCCGCTCGAGAGCCGCCCGCGCCGCACGCAGCGCCATCGACGGCAGCCGGGCGGTGCGGGCGGCCGGGTCCCGTTCCTCTGCATGGCCGTCGTCGTCGACGGCGAGGACACGAGGAGCGCTGGCACGCACGACCGGACGTGCCGCCACCAGGTTGTGGGCCCAGCCGCCGGCCACCAGGGCCTGGGCCTCGGCGGTGCGGGCGTATCCCCCCACAACGGCCGCGCACCGCAACTGGTGCGCCCGCAGCATGCCGACGTCACGGGCGTGCGGATAGGGCGCGCGGGGTTCGGCGAGGCTGTCATCCCCGTCGTCCCAGACCATCACCAGACCGAGCCGGTCGACCGGCGCGAACACCGCACTGCGGGTTCCGATGACCAGCCGTGCCTCCCCGCGCAGCACCGACAACCAGCGCCGGTAGCGCGACGAGGGCCCCAGGCCGGCGGCCAGCGCGACCACCGCGGCGGCGTCGATCCGTGCGATGGATGCCTGCCACAGCGCATCGACGTCGCGCTGGTCCGGGACGACGGCCAGCACGCCCTGCCCGCCGCTGACGGCGGCGGCGGCCGCCTCGGCCAGCCGGTCACACCAGCTGTCGCCCGGCAGCGCCTGCCACACCGCGCGGGCGGCGCGGCCCTCCTGCAGGGCGTCGAGGAAGGCCGCGCCCCCGGTGTAGCGGGCCCAACCCGCGGGGTCGATGGGCTCCACAACCGGCAACAACGGCGCGCTGCGCTGGTCTTTCTCCGCGCCGGCGTGCCGCGGCGGGATGGCCAGCCGCAAGACGTCGGGGCGGGTGCCGGCGTAGCGGGCGGCGACGGCGTCGACCAACCGCCGCACCTCTCCGGTGAGCACCGGTTCGGCGGAGATCACCCGGTCGATCCAGCCGAGCTGGCCGACGTGGTCGGTGTCGGAACGGCGTTCCAGGACGAAGGCGTCCACGAGACGGCCGTGGAACCGCACCCGCACCCGCACCCCGGGCTGGGCGTCGTTGGACTGCTCCTCGCTGACGAGGTAGTCGAACTCGCGGTCCAGGTGCGGCACCGAGAGCATCGGGAGCACCCGGGCGATGGGCTCGTGTTCGGCTGCGCGCCGTCCGGTTGTGCTCACTCCACTCGGATCTTCACGTCGTCCTCACCGGCCTGCTCCGGCCGGTGTACTCAGCGCCGTTTGCGCGCTCCACGGCGCTCGGCGTCCTCGAAGACTATCGACGCCGCCGGCGCGGGGCCCCGGCTTCGCTTGCGGGCGCTGTAGTTGGTGACCGCGTCCCAGGCTCCCTGCACGCCGTGCTCGTCGGCGTCGTAGGTGAGCGACTTACCGGCTGAGAACCCCAGGTCCGAGCCGACATCGACGGCGTCCATGTTTGCGCCGAGGAAGACGAAGTCCCATCCGTAGACCGTCTCCTGCTGCGAAATGAGTTCGCGCACAGCCTCTTTGGTCCACTCACTGCTCGCGTTCTCGTGGCCGTCGGTCATCACCAGGACGGTCACCTCGCCGGGCCGCTCCGCCTCCGGGAGGACGGCCAGGCCGGCGCCGACCTCGGTGACGAACCGGCCGATGGCGTCGAGCAGCGCGGTCATGCCGCGGGGCTCCAGGTCCAGCGGCGGCACGGACGCAATCGGTGTGTTCTGGTAGACCACGTCGTACCGGTCGTCGAACTGGGCCAACGTCACCACCGTGGTGCCCGGTTGGCCGCGCTCGGCGGCGATGTAGGAATCGAATCCGCCGCGCGTGTCGTCGGCGATCGACTGCATGGACCCCGAGCGGTCGAGCAGTGCGGCGATCAGTGTCTTGTCGGCATCGGTCATGTGGTTCCCCCCTTGAATCGGACTGATGACCCGACGCTAGTGGGCAAGACCGACAAATTTCGGCGGCCGCCACCACCCCCCGGCGCAGCCCGGGCCGCTGCGTACCGTGGGCGCATGGCCGAATCCGTCGACAGACCTCCCATCGACCCCATCCTGCATAAGGTGCTCGAGGCGCTGCCGTTCCAGCTGACGGTCGACGGCGGTGTCGAGCAGGCTCGCCGGCGGCTGAAAGACCTGCCGCAGCGGCCCCTGCACCAGGGGCTACGAGTGGAGAACCACACCATCGACGGCCCCGGTGGGCCGATCCCGATCAGGGTCTACTGGCCCGACGAAGATCCGCCGGCCGGCACCGCCCACCCGGTCACCATGTTCTTCCACGGCGGCGGGTTCGCCCTCGGTGATCTGGACACCCATGACGTGACCGCCCGCGAGCATGCGGTCGGCGGCCGGACCGTGGTGGTCTCCGTCGACTACCGGCTGGCCCCCGAGCACCCGTACCCGGCGGCCGTCGAGGACGTGTGGGCGGCCACGTGCTGGGTCGCCGAGAACGCGGGGACGTTCGGCGCGGACGGTTCGCGGCTGGCGGTGGCCGGTGACTCGGCGGGCGGAACCCTGGCGGCCGTCGTCGCTCAGCGTGCCCGTGACCGGCTTGGCGCCGGCTCCGGCCCGGCGGTGGCCTTCCAGCTGCTCTGGTATCCGTCCACGATGTGGGACACCTCACTGCCGTCGTTCACTGAGAACGCTCAGGCGCCGGTCCTCGACCACGCGGCCATCGCGGCCTTCACCCAGTGGTACGCCGGGCATCTCGACCCTTCCGAACCGCCGGCCGACCTCGCTCCCGGCCGAGCCGCCGATCTGTCCGGGGTGGCGCCGGCCTACATCGCCGTCGCTGGTCATGACCCGTTGCGCGACGACGGCGTCCGCTACGCCGAACTGCTCTCGCAGGCCGGTGTCCACGTGGAGCTGCACAACGCCGCCACCCTGGTCCACGGCTACCTGGGCTATTCGGGGGTGGTCCCGGCGGCCACCGAGGCCACCGATCGCGGGCTCGCCGCGCTGCGGGCCGCGCTGCACCGGGCCGCTGAGCAGTAACGTTTGTCGGCGCGGCGGCGACAAGCAACAATGGTAGTGAAAGTCGTTTATCTGGAGGATTCCAAGCTCATGACAACCGGTCAGAACCGGCGCATCGCGCGTGCGTGTCTCGGCAGCATCATCGGCGGCGTCGCCCTGGCGGGCCTGGCCGCGCCCATGGCATCGGCCGCGCCGGACTGTAGCCCCGCCGGGGTGAAGAGCCAGGTCGCCACGGTGACCCAGCAGGCCCGCGCCTACCTCAACAGCCACGCCGACGCGAACAAGATGCTGATGGCGGCCGCGCTGCAGCCGCAGGCGGAGGCCGCCCAGACCATCCAGAACTACGCCAGCACCAACCCCCAGGAGTACGCCGATTTCCGGTCGATCCTGACGCCGCTGAGCAGCCTGCAGAACCAGTGCGGGGTGAGCGTGGTCCCGGCCGAGTACCAGTGGGCGTTCAGCCAGTTCATCGGCTGACCCGAGTCTGACGGGAAAGGCGGCTCACGCCCGACGTGAGCCGCTTTTTCGTGTGCGGGCCTAGGCTCGGCTCATGACGGCTGCCGACCGCGCGACGCCCGACCACCAGACGCTGATCGTCGGCGCGGGGTTCTCCGGGATCGGTGCCGGAATCCTGTTCGACAAGGCCGGGTTGGGCGACTACCTGATCGTTGATGCGGCCGACGGCCCCGGCGGGACGTGGTACTGGAACACCTACCCCGGTATCGCGGTGGACATCCCGTCGTTCTCCTACCAGTTCTCCTTCGAGCAGAGCCCGGACTGGTCACGCGTCTACGCTCCGGGCAGCGAACTGCGCGCCTACGCCGAGCATTGTGTCGACAAGTACGGGCTTCGGTCCCGGATCCGTTTCCGCACCGCGGTCCGGGCGGCCCGTTTCGACGAACGCGACAGCCTCTGGCGGGTGGACCTCGACTCCGGCGATCAGCTCACCGCGCGGTTCCTCATCAACGCCGCCGGAGTGATGACCAAGCCCAAGATCCCCGACATCGAGGGCCTGGGGACGTTCGCCGGGCCGGCTATGCACACCGCCCGCTGGGACCACACCGTCGACCTGAGCGGTAAGCGGGTCGCCGTGATCGGGACGGGCGCGTCAGCCGTCCAAGTCATCCCCGAACTTGCGCCGATCGTCAAGCAGCTCAAGGTGTTTCAGCGGACACCCATCTGGTGCTTCCCTAAGCTCGACGCGCCGATGTCCCGTGCGGCGCGGCTGGCGATGCGGGTTCCCGGCGGCAAGACCGTCCAGCGGATGCTCAGTCAGGCGTTCGTCGAGTTCACCTTCCCGCTGGCGGCCAACTACTTCACCCTCAACCCGTTCGCCCGCAACATGGACGAGGCCGGACGGGCATACCTGCGCAAGCAGGTCCACGATCCGGAGGTGCGGGGCAAACTCACGCCCCGGTACGCGGTCGGCTGCAAGCGCCCGGGATTCCACAACACCTACCTGTCCACGTTCAACCGCGACAACGTGGAGCTGATCACCGAGCCGATCGCCCGTGTCACCGAATCCGGGGTGACGACAGCCGACGGGCACACCCATGACGTCGACGCCCTGATCCTGGCGACCGGGTTCGTGATGATGGACGCCGAGGCGGCGACCTACACCATCACCGGGCCCGACGGCCGGTCACTGGCACGGTTCTGGGAGGACAACCGGATGCAGGCCTACGAAGGGGTCAGCATCCCGGGATTCCCCAACCTGTTCACGGTGTTCGGTCCGTACGGGTATGTCGGGTCGTCGTATTTCGCGCTGATCGAGGCGCAGACCCGCCACATCGTGCGGTGCCTGTCGAGGGCCCGGCGCACCGGGGCGCGGCGGGTGGAGGTCAGCGCGACGGCCAATGACCGCTACTTCGCCGAGATGATGCGCAAGCGGCACCGGCAGATTTTCTGGCAGCCCACGTGCAAGGACGCCAACAGCTACTACTTCGACAACAACGGGGACGTGCCGATCCGGCCGACCACCACCGTCGAGGCGTACTGGCGCAGCCGCAGCTTCCCGCTGAAGGACTACCAGTTCAGCGGCTGACCCCTTATGCCGCGAGCAGACGGAAACGACCCGCGACACGCCGAATTGCCGGGTCTTTTGCGTCTGCTGGGCAGGAAAGCCAGGAGAACTAGACGGAGGCCTTCAGGTCCTCGACCTTGTCCAGCCGCTCCCACGGCAGGTCCACGTCGGTGCGCCCGAAGTGGCCGTAGGCCGCCGTGGGTGCGTAAATCGGCCGCAGCAGGTCCAGGTCCCGCACGATGGCACCCGGGCGCAGGTCGAAGACCGCACTGATGGCCTTCTCGATGCGGTGCGGGTCGACCGTCTCGGTGCCGAACGTCTCGACGAACAGACCGACCGGGGCCGCCTTGCCGATGGCGTAGGCCACCTGGACCTCGACCCGCTCGGCCAGGCCGGCCGCGACCACGTTCTTGGCCACCCAGCGCATCGCGTAGGCCGCCGAGCGGTCCACCTTCGACGGGTCCTTGCCGGAGAAGGCGCCGCCGCCGTGGCGGGCCCAGCCGCCGTAGGTGTCGACGATGATCTTGCGGCCGGTCAGGCCGGCGTCGCCCATCGGGCCGCCGACGACGAACTTCCCGGTCGGGTTGACCAGCAGCCGGAAGTCGGAGGTGTCCAGGCTTTCGTGGGCCAGCTCGTTGAGGACGACCTCGACGACGTGCTTGCGGATGTCCGCCGGAAGTTGCTCCTTCTCGTCGATGTTGGCCGCGTGCTGGGTGGAGAGCACCACGGTGTCGAGCCGGATCGGGGTGGTGCCCTCGTACTGGATGGTGACCTGGGTCTTGCCGTCCGGACGCAGGTAGGGCAGCGGGCCGGTCTTGCGGACCGCCGTCAGCTTGCGGGCCAGCCGGTGCGCGAGCGCGATCGGCAGCGGCATGAGTTCCGGGGTGTCGCGGATGGCGTAGCCGAACATCAGCCCCTGGTCGCCGGCGCCCTGCAGGTCCAGCGGGTCGCGCTCGCCCTCGACGCGGGCCTCGTAGGCCTCGTCGACGCCCTGGGCGATGTCGGGCGACTGGCGGCCGATGCCGATGTTCACGCCGCACGAGGCGCCGTCGAAGCCCTTCTCCGAGGAGTCGTAGCCGATCTCCAGGATGCGCTGACGCACCGTGTCGGTGATGTCGGCGAAGGCCTCCTTGGCCGTGGTGGTCACCTCACCGACGACGTGCACCTGACCGGTCGTCACCAGGGTCTCCACCGCGACACGCGACTTGGGGTCGGCGGCCAGCAGCGAGTCGAGCACCGAGTCGCTGATGGCGTCGCAAATCTTGTCGGGATGCCCTTCGGTCACCGACTCGCTGGTGAACAGCCGACCGTTATCGCTCACAGTGTCAATCCCCTTCGATTACCTGGTGTCGGGCACCTGATGTGCCACGTGCCGGCGCGCGATGACCGGCGTTAGACGTTATTCCTGGCTGCCGCGCAGGAACGCCGCGATCGCGTCCACAATACGGCTTGCCATCAGAGTCTTCGAACCGTGCTCGAGGGCCACCTCGGTGCCGTCGGCCCCCAGCAGCCAGCCGTCGTTGCTGTCGACCTCGAACGCGCGGCCGTCGCCGACGGCGTTGACGACCAGCAGATCGCAGGCCTTGCGGACGAGTTTCGCGCGGGCGTGGAAGAGCACGTCGCCGTTGGCGTCGCCGGTTTCGGCGGCGAAGCCCACGATCGCGCGCATGTTGGGCAACTGCCCGTCGGTGCGCTGCCGCACCACCGAGGCCAGGATGTCCTCGGTGCGCACCAGGTCCACCGCGGGGCTCTCCGACGCGTCGGCGGTCTTCTTGATCTTGCTGGTGGCCGCGTGCACGGGCCGGAAGTCGGCGACGGCGGCCGCCATCACCAGGACATGGGCGTCGGGGGCGTGCTTGGAAACCGCCTCGTGCATCTGCGCCGCGGAGGTGACCCTCAGAACGTGCACGCCGGCCGGGTCGGCCAGTCCGGCGGTGTTCCCGGCGATCAGCGTGACCTCGGCGCCACGCTGGGCGGCGATCCGGGCGACGGCGTAGCCCTGCTTGCCCGAACTGCGGTTGCCGATGAACCGGACAGGGTCCAACGCCTCCCGGGTGCCGCCGGCGGTGATCAGGAACTTGCTGCCGTGCAGGTCGTGGGGCATCGCGTCGCCGCGGGCCAGGAGCAACTCGCCGAAGGTGACGATCTCCTCGGGTTCCGGGAGCCGGCCGGGGCCGGTGTCGGCGCCGGTCAGACGGCCCGCCGCGGGCTCCAGCACCACCGCCCCCCGGCGGCGCAGGGTGGCCACGTTGTCGACCGTGGCCGGATGCAGCCACATCTCGGTGTGCATCGCCGGGGCGAAAAGCACCGGACAACGGGCCGTCAGCAGGGTCGCGGTCAGCAGGTCGTCGGCGCGCCCGGCAGCGGCCCGGGCCAGCAGGTCGGCCGTCGCGGGCGCGACCACCACCAGGTCGGCCTCCTGGCCGAGCCGCACGTGCGGGACGTCGGGGACGTTCTCGAAAACCCCGGTGTGCACGGAGTGGCCGGACAGCGCCTCGAACGTGGCGGCGCCGACGAACTGGAGGGCGGACTCGGTGGGAATCACCCGCACCTCGTGTCCGGCTTCACTGAGTCGGCGGACCAGCGAACAGGCTTTGTAGGCGGCGATGCCACCGGCGACGCCGACGATGATCCGCTTGGGACTCATGGTGAGGCCCGCGACTGCGCGGTTACTCGCCTTCGGTGTGCTCGAGAAGGTCGCCGTGGATCTCGCGCAGCGCGATCGAGAGCGGCTTCTCCTGCAGGCCGGGCTCCACCAGCGGGCCGACGTACTCCAGGATCCCGTCGCCGAGCTGGTTGTAGTAGTCGTTGATCTGGCGCGCCCGCTTGGCGGCGTAGATGACCAGGGCGTACTTGCTGGACACCCGGTCGAGCAGCTCGTCGATGGGCGGGTTGGTGATCCCGAGCGGGGTGTCGTAAGCGGTGGCCGCGCCGGGGGCCGGATCGTAGTGATCGGCGGTGGTTGTCACGTAGACCTTCTCCTGAGATGGGTTCGAGGGGCCGTTCGGCTTCAGATCCGAGCGCTCACGCCGGCTCGGGCGCGTTTCCCACCAGCAACGATATCAATTCCGCGCACGCGGATTCCAATTGGCTGTTGACGACGACGGCGTCGAACTCGCCCTGAGCGGCCAGTTCGGCCTCCGCGGTGGCCAGTCGCCGCGCCATCACCTCCGGGGTTTCGGTGCCCCGGCCGACCAGCCGCTCCCGCAGCGCGTCCCAGCTGGGTGGCGCCAGAAAGACGCTCAGCGCCTCGGGCATGGCGTCCTTGACGGCCCGCGCGCCGGCGAGGTCCACCTCGATGAGCACCGGCTTGCCGGCCTCGGCGGCGTCGAGCACCGGGGCGGCCAAGGTCCCCGACCGCTGCAGTCCACCGTGGATCTCGGCCCACTCCAGCAGCTCACCGTTGTCGATGAGTTCCTGGAAGCGCTCAGGGCTGACGAAGTGGTAGTCCTGCCCTTCCACCTCGCCGGGACGGGGCGCTCGCGTGGTCGCCGAGACACTGAAATACAGGTCCGGAACCTCCTCGCGCAGGCGCCGCACGACGGTCGACTTGCCGACGGCAGAAGGGCCGGACAGCACGAGCACGCGTCCCCGCGACGCTCGCGGTCGAGGCGAATCGCCCCGGCTGTCCGGCCCTTCGCCGGCGTTCATCGACCTGAGGAGTCTCAGGAGAACTTTTCCAGCAGCGCCTTGCGCTGCCGGTCGCCCAGTCCGCGCAGGCGGCGGGTGGGGGCGATCTCAAGCTCGGTCATGATTTCCTGCGCCTTGACCTTGCCGACCTTGGGCAGGGCCTCGAGCAGAGCGGAAACCTTCATCTTGCCGAGCACCTCGTCGGTCTCGGCGTCCTTCAGCACCTGCTGGAGGTTGGTGCCACCGCGCTTGAGCCGATCCTTCAGCTCCGCACGGATACGACGTGCGGCAGCTGCCTTCTCCAAGGCTGCAGCGCGCTGCTCGTCGGTCAACTGGGGAAGGGCCACGGGTTCCTCCGTCTCATCAACTTCTTCGTTTTGCCTGGGCCGGGTACATCAGCCAGCGACGACGACCGTACCCACGCCCTCCGACGAAATCTAACCCGCCCCCCTGTTTCCGGGCGGAAACCCGCAGCACAACGACGTCGAATCGACGTCCGGAAGGGGCTTTTCGGGACCGGAACCGGCCCGTTGCGGCCGCCACGGCCGAACCGCCCACCGTGACCGGAAAAGGGGCTCTAGCTGGGTGTTTCTCATGCACTGAAGTCAGGGAGCCGGGCCTCGGCGCCGGTGCCGCCAGACACCCGACCGAGTCGAATCCCGGCCGGATTCCGCGCCCACGGCGTGTCGCGCGTGTCGCGGATACCGCGATCAGGCCAGATAGGCGACCGCGTCACGAATCTTCTCGGCCGCCGCCCGCACTGCGGCCGGCTCCGGGCCGGCCCGCAGCACCTCCCGGGAGACCGCCGGCAGCAGCTGCCCGGGCTTGGCGCCACCCAGTCCGGCAAGGTCCTCAGGCCGCCCGCCCTGGGCCCCGACGCCGGGCACCAGCACCGGACCGCCCAGCGCGCTGACGTCGGGCACAGCGGCGCCCAGGGTGGCTCCCACCACTACCCCGACCGAGCCCGGAGCGGGGGCTGAGGCGCGGTTCACCTCGGCTGCCGCGTCGACGATGGACTGCGCCACGGTCCGGCCGTCGACCAGTGCCCGTTGCACCGTCGCGCCCTCCGGGTTGGAGGTGGCCGCCAGGACGAACACGCCGCGGCCGTGGGTCGCGGCGACGTCGAGCAGCGGACTCAGCGACCCGAAGCCCAGGTAGGGCGAGGCGGTCACCGCGTCGGCCGCCAATGGGCCGTCGCCGGCCCACGCCTCGGCGTAGGCCGCCATGGTGGAGCCGATGTCGCCGCGTTTGGCGTCGGCGAGCACCAGGACTCCGGACGCCTGCAACTCCGCGGTGGTGCGCTCCAGGACGGCCAGACCCGCCGACCCGTAGGCCTCGAAGAAGGCCACCTGGGGCTTGACAACTGCGAAGCCGGCGTAGGCCTGCACGCACACCTCACAGAACCGGGCCAGCCCGCCGGCGGTGCGCTCCAGGCCCCAGGCGTGCAGAAGTTCGGGGTGTGGGTCGATTCCCAGACACAGCGGCCCGTGGACCGCGATCGCCGCCGCGAGCCGGGTCCCGAAGCTCTCGGTCACTGGGCACCGAGGGCGGCGTGCAACTCCTGCAGCGAACGCACGTCGATGTCGCCGCGGATGGCCGACTCGATGCCCTGTACCGCGGCGGACGCGCCCTGCACCGTGGTGATGCAGGGAATGTTCATCGCGACGGCCGCGGAGCGGATCTCGTAGCCGTCGATGCGCGGGCCGTAGTTGCCGTAGGGCGTGTTGATCACCATCTGGACCTGACCGGCGTCGATGGCGTCGATGGCCGTCATCTCGGGGCGTCCCTCGCCGGGCTCCTCGAAGTGCTTGCGCACCACGTCGCACGGAATGCCGTTGCGCCGCAGCATCTCCGCGGTGCCCACGGTGGCCAGCACCCGGAAGCCGAGGTCGGCCAGGCGCTTGACCGGGAACACCAGAGACCGCTTGTCGCGGTTGGCCACCGATACGAACACCGTCCCTGACGTGGGCAGCGAACCGTAGGCGGCGGTCTGGCTCTTGGCGAAGGCGCTGCCGAAGTCCTGGTCGATGCCCATGACCTCGCCGGTGGACTTCATCTCCGGGCCGAGCAGGGAGTCGACCCCGGAACCGTCGACCCGCCGGAACCGGCGGAACGGCAGCACCGCCTCCTTCACGGCGATCGGGGCGTTGGGGTTCAGGCTGGATCCGTCGCCCTCCGCCGCGAGCACGCCTTCGGCCCGCAGCTGGGAGATGCTGGCGCCGAGCATGATCCGGGCGCATGCCTTGGCCAGCGGCACGGCGGTGGCCTTGGACACGAACGGCACGGTGCGGCTGGCCCGCGGGTTGGCCTCCAGCACATAGAGCACGTCGTCCTTGAGTGCGTACTGCACGTTGAGCAGGCCGACCACCCCGACGCCGTGCGCGATGGCCTCGGTGGCGCGGCGCACCGCCTCGATATCGCTGCGCCCCAACGTCACCGGCGGTAGCGCGCACGCCGAGTCGCCTGAGTGGATGCCGGCTTCCTCGATGTGTTCCATGATCCCGCCGATGTAGACCTCGGTGCCGTCACAGAGGGCGTCGACGTCGATCTCGATGGCGTCCTCGAGGAAGCGGTCCACCAGCACCGGATGCTCCGGCGAGAGCTGGGTGGCCCGGGTGATGTAGCCGTGCAGGGTCTTCTCGTCGTAGACGATCTCCATACCGCGTCCGCCGAGCACATAGGACGGGCGCACGAGCACGGGATAGCCGATGGCGGAGGCGATCTCGCGAGCCTCCTCGAAGCTGGTGGCGGTGCCGAACTTCGGGGCGGGCAGGCCGGCGTTGATCAGCACCTGACCGAACCGGCCGCGGTCCTCGGCCAGGTCGATGGCCTCGGGGCGGGTGCCGACGATCGGGACCCCGGCGTTCTCCAGACGGTGCGCCAAACCCAGCGGGGTCTGTCCGCCGAGTTGCACGATCACCCCGGCCACACCCGGACCGCCCTGCCCGGACAGCGATTCGGCCCGGTAGACCTCCAGCACGTCCTCGAAGGTGAGCGGCTCGAAGTACAGCCGGTCGGCGGTGTCGTAGTCGGTGGAGACGGTCTCGGGGTTGCAGTTGACCATGACGGTCTCGAAGCCCGCCTGCGACAGCGTGGTCGCGGCGTGCACGCAGCTGTAGTCGAATTCGATGCCCTGCCCGATGCGGTTCGGACCCGAGCCCAGGATGAGCACCTTGGGCTTGTCGGTCTGCGGGGCGACCTCCGACTCCGCGGCCGGATCCAGCTCGTAGGCCGAATAGTGGTAGGGCGTCTTGGCCTCGAACTCCGCCGCGCAGGTGTCGACGGTCTTGAACACCGGGTGGACGCCGAGGCGCTGGCGCAGCGTGCGCACACCGGCCTCGCCGGCGAGTTCGGGTCGCAGCGCGGCGATCTGGCGGTCCGACAGTCCGCTGTGCTTGGCGCGGCGCAGCAGTTCCTCGTCGAGGACCGCAGCGTCGAGGATCTCGGCGCGCAGGGCGACCAGGGCGTTGATCTGGTCGACGAACCAGGGGTCGACGCCCGACGCCTGCGCTACCTCTTCCACGGTCGCGCCCAGCCGCAGCGCCAGTTCGATGTCGTAGAGCCGCCCCTCGGTGGGGGTGCTCAGCCGGGCCAGAATGTCGTCGACCCAGCCGTCTTCGTCGTCGGCGGTCCAGAACCCGCCCTTGGTGGTCTCCAGCGACCGCATCACCTTGCCGAGCGCCTCGATGAAATTCCGGCCCAACGACATCGCCTCGCCGACGGACTTCATCGTCGTGGTCAGCGTCGGGTCGGCTCCGGGGAACTTCTCGAAGGCGAACCGGGGCGCCTTCACCACCACGTAGTCCAGCGTCGGCTCGAAACAGGCCGGGGTCTGTTTGGTGATGTCGTTGAGGATCTCGTCGAGGGTGTAGCCGATGGCCAGCTTGGCGGCGATCTTGGCGATCGGGAAGCCGGTGGCCTTGGACGCCAGCGCGGAGGACCGCGACACCCGCGGGTTCATCTCGATGACGATCAGCCGGCCGTCCTTCGGGTCGACGGCGAACTGGATGTTGCACCCGCCGGTGTCGACGCCGACCTCGCGCAGGATCGCGATGCCCAGATCGCGCATCTTCTGGTACTCGCGATCGGTCAGGGTCATCGCTGGGGCGACGGTCACCGAGTCGCCGGTGTGCACACCCATCGGGTCGACGTTCTCGATGGAACACACGACAACGACGTTGTCGTTGCCGTCGCGCATCAGCTCGAGCTCGTATTCCTTCCAGCCGTAGATGGACTCCTCGATGAGCACGTTGGCCGACGGGGAAGCAGCGAGGCCGTCACCGGCCATCCGCTCGACGTCCTCGACGCTCTTTGCCATCCCCGAGCCGAGGCCACCCATCGTGAACGACGGGCGCACCACCACCGGCAGGCCGAGTTCGGCGACCGTCTCCCGGACCTCGTCCATGGTGAAACACACACGGCTGCGGGCTGATTCGCCGCCGACCTTGGCGACGATGTCCTTGAACTTCTGCCGGTCCTCGCCGCGCTGGATGGCCGCGAAGTCCGCGCCGATCAGCTCCACTCCGTAGCGTTCCAGTGCGCCGTTCTCATACAGCGCGACCGCGGTGTTGAGCGCGGTCTGCCCGCCCAGGGTGGCCAGCAGGGCGTCGATCGGGTTGCCGCGGGCGGCCTGCTGGGCGATGACCTTCTCGACGAAGTCGGGGGTGATCGGCTCGACGTAGGTGTAATCGGCGTACTCCGGGTCGGTCATGATCGTCGCCGGGTTGGAGTTGACCAGGCTGACGGTCAGGCCCTCCGAGCGCAGCACCCGGCAGGCCTGGGTGCCGGAGTAGTCGAACTCGCACGCCTGCCCGATGACGATCGGCCCGGACCCGATGACCAGGACATGTTTGAGGTCGGTACGGCGTGGCACTAGTTTCTCTCCCCGTCCATCAGTGCGACGAATTGGTCGAACAGGTAGTTCGCGTCGTGCGGCCCGGCAGCGGCCTCGGGGTGGTATTGCACCGAGAATGCCCGTCCGTCAACAAGTTTCACGCCCTCGACCACGCCGTCGTTGGCGCAGGTGTGGCTGACCACCGCCGTGCCGAAGTCGGTGTCGAACGTCTCCCCCGCTTCGCCTTCCAGTGCGAAGCCGTGATTCTGGGCGGTTACGGCCACCCGGCCGGTGGCGTGGTCGATCACCGGGACGTTGATGCCGCGGTGGCCGAACACCATCTTGTAGGTCGACCGGCCCAGCGCCCGGCCCAGGATCTGGTTGCCGAAGCAGATGCCGAACAACGGGATCCCCGCACCGAGCACCTCCCGGGTCACCGCCACCACGCGGTCGGCGGTCGCCGGGTCACCCGGTCCGTTGGACAGGAACACCCCGTCCGGCTTGAGGTCGCTGATCTCGTCGAACGAGGCGGTCGACGGGAGGACGTGGGTGCGGATGCCGCGCAGGGCGAAGTTGCGCGGGGTGTTGGTCTTGATGCCGAGGTCCAGGGCGGCGACGGTGAACCGTTGCGTCCCTTCGGGTTCGACGATGTAGGGCTCGCCGGTGCTGACCTCGCCGCAGAGATCCGCACCGAGCATCGGCGGCTGGTTGCGCACCCGGTCGAGCAATTCGGCGGGCTCGGCCAGTGCCTCCCCCGAGAAGACCCCGGCCCGCATGGATCCCTGGGAGCGCAGGTGGCGGACGATCGCCCGGGTGTCCACCCCGGCGATCCCGACGATCCCCTGGCGGACGAGCTCGTCGTCGAGGGTCCCGGTGGCGCGCCAGTTCGACGCCCGCGGGGAGGGGTCGCGCACGACGTAGCCGGCCACCCAGATCTTGTCCCCCCGGCTCTCGCCGTCCTCGTGGTTCCAGCCGGTGTTGCCGATCTGCGGCGCCGTCGCGACCACGATCTGGCGGTGGTAGCTGGGATCGGTGAGGGTCTCCTGATACCCCGACATCCCGGTGGAGAACACGACCTCGCCCAGGGTCTGGCCGACCGCCCCGAACTGCGTCCCGGCGTAGACGCGTCCGTCCTCGAGGACCAGGACCGCCTGCTGCTTGCTCACTGCTCTTCTCCTAACCCTTCGGCGTCCAGCCATCGGGAGTAGTCCCGACGGTCGTCGCCGCGGAAGCCGGTGTCGATCTCGGTACCCGACGGAAGCCGCCAGCGGATCACCATGATTCCGGCGGCGGTGGTGCCGGTCCGGGCGCCCGGCAGCACCTTGCCGGCCAGCCCCTTCTCGGTCCGGATTGCGCTGATGGACTCCTGCGGAATCCAAATCGGGCCGGTCCCAGAGCGTTCCAGCAGGATGCCCTTGGGGTAACGGGTCAACACCGCCTTGGTCCGATACCCCAAGTCTCCGACCGTAACCCGATTGAGCCAATCCGGCGCGATGGTGCAGCCCACGTACATGCCCCGGGTGGGGGCCACGATTGCCGAACCGAGAACGTCCGGCACCTCCGGAAGCTCCCCGATCGCCTCGACCTGCAGTTCCGAGCGGCGTTTCCAGCCGCGCAGCATCCGCCGGATCACCACGCCGATCAGGACCACGATGACGAAGCCGAAGACGTAAGTTGCGATGGCGGTGGCGGCGTTCATGCGCGATCCGCCTGCGCTACTCGCTGAGCGTTCACCTGGTTTGGACCTTGCCGTCCCGAGCGGTGACGCGCCCCCGCAGCAGCGTCGCGGTGACCGTGGCCGGCAGGGTCATGGCCTGATACGGCGTGTTCGCCGATCGGCTGGCCAGCTCGGAGCCGTTGACGGTCCAGGTGGCATCAGGGTCGACGAGCACCAGGTTGGCCGGCTCCCCGATCTCCAGCGGACGGCCCTGGTCGTCGAGGCCGACGATGCGGGCCGGGTTCTCGCTCATCACACGGGCCACCCCGCGCCAGTCCAGCAGGCCCGGCCCCACCATGGTGGCCGCCACCACGGACAGCGCGGTCTGCAGTCCCAGCATTCCCGGCCGGGCCACCGAGAACTCGCAGCACTTCTCCTGCTCGGCGTGCGGGGCGTGGTCGGTGGCCACACAGTCGATGACACCGTCGGCCAGCGCGCGGCGCAGGGCCTCGGCGTCAGAGGCCTCGCGCAGTGGCGGGTTCACCCGGTTGACCCCGTCGTAAGTCTCCAGCCGGCTGTCGTCGAGCATCAGGTGGTGCGGGGTGACCTCGGCGGTGATCGAGATGCCCTGTCCGCGCGCCCATTTCAGGATCTCCACGGTGCCGGCGGTGGAAGCGTGACAGATGTGCACCCGGGCGCCGGCGTCGCGGGCCAGCAGCGCGTCGCGGGCGACGATGGACTCCTCGGCGGCCCGCGGCCAGCCGGCCAGGCCGAGCCGGGCCGCGTTGGGTCCCTCGTGGGCGACGGCGCCCTTGGTCAGCCGGGGCTCCTCGGCGTGCTGGGCGATCAGCACACCCAACCCTGCCGCGTACTCCAGGGCCCGGCGCATCACCAGCGGGTCGTGCACACAGCTGCCGTCATCGGAGAACATCCGCACCCGACCGGCACTGTCGGCCATCAGGCCCATCTCGGTGAGCTGCTTGCCCTCCAGGCCCACCGTGACCGCGCCCACCGGGTGTACGTCGACCAGGCCGACCTGCTGACCGCGCCGCCACACATGGTCGGTGACCACCGGGCTGTCGGCTACCGGGTCGGTGTTGGCCATCGCGAACACCGCGGTGTAGCCGCCCAGAGCGGCTGCGGCCGAACCGGTTTCGATGTCCTCGGCGTACTCACGGCCAGGCTCGCGCAGATGGGTGTGCAGGTCCACCAGGCCGGGCAGCAGCACCTGGCCCGTCGCCTCGATGATCTCCGCACCCGTGGGAGCTTTGAGCTCCGGGCCGATCTCGGTGATCTGCCCGTCGGCGGCCAGGACGTCGACCGGGTCGCCCTCGCCGTAGAGACGGACACCCCTGATCAGAACGGGAGGAACCGAACTCACACTCTCACCGCCTCATCCGTACCCACCAGCAAGTGGAACAGCACCGCCATCCGCACGTGCACACCGTTGGAAACCTGTTGCAGCACAGCCGATTGCGACGAGTCCGGAACGGAGAATGAGATCTCCATGCCGCGCAGCATCGGCCCGGGATGCAGCACCACCGCGTGCTCGGGCAGCATGGACTGGCGGCGTTCGGACAGGCCGTAGCGCACCGAGTACTCCCGCTCCGACGGGAAGAACCCGCCGTTCATCCGCTCGGCCTGCACCCGCAGCATCATCACCGCATCGGCGGCCGGCAATTCGGCGTCGAGATCCTGCGAGATCGTGGCGCTGCCCCAGTCGGCCACCCCGACCGGCAGCAGGGTGGGCGGGGCGACCAGCACCACCTCCGCACCGAGGGTGTTGAGCAGCGCGACGTTAGAGCGCGCCACCCGGCTGTGCAGGACGTCGCCGACGATGACCACCCGGCGGCCCTCGATCCCGCCGAGACGCTGCCGGATCGTCAGCGCGTCCAGCAGCGCCTGGGTGGGGTGCTCGTGGGTGCCGTCGCCGGCATTGACCACCGACGGGCCGGTGCCGTCGGGTTCCAACGTCCACTCCGACAGCTGCTGGGCGGCCCCCGATGCCGGGTGGCGGATGATCAGCATGTCGGCACCGGCGGCCCGCAGGGTCAGCGCGGTGTCGCGCAGCGACTCGCCCTTGGCCACCGAGGAGCCCGAGGCGCTGACGTTGATCACGTCGGCGCTCATCCATTTGCCTGCCACCTCGAAGGACACCCGGGTCCGGGTGGAGTTCTCGTAGAACATCGTGATGATGGTGCGGCCGCGCAGGGTGGGCAGCTTCTTGACCTCGCGTCCCAGCAGCGCCTGCTTGAAGCGGTCGGCGTTGTCGAGGATCGCGGTGGCCTCGTCGCGGGTCAGGTCCGCGGCGGACAGCAGATGTCTGACACTCATCTGGCGGGCCCGCCCTCAGGTGCGATCCAGATCCCCTCGACGCCGTCGTCCTCGATCAGGCGCACCTTGACGTTCTCGCTGCGCGAGGTGGGGACGTTCTTGCCGACGTAGTCCGCCCGCAGCGGCAGCTCACGGTGGCCCCGGTCGACCAGCACCGCCAGCTGCACCGCTTTCGGCCTGCCGATGTCGCGCAGCGCGTCCAGCGCGGAGCGCACGGAACGGCCGGTATAAAGCACGTCGTCGACCAGGATCACCAGGGCGCCGTCGATGCCGCCAGACGGGATGGAGGTCTCCTCCAGCGCCCGGGGCGGCTTGAAGTCGAGGTCGTCGCGGTAGAGCGTGATGTCCAGGCCGCCGCGGGCGACCGTCACGTCGGAGAACTCGTGGATCTTCTCCGCCAGCCGCCCGGCCAGGGTGACTCCGCGCGTCGGGATGCCGAGAAGAACCACACGGGGCGCGTCCGCGCCGTCCAGCGCCGTCTTCTCGATGATCTGATGGGACATCCGGGAAATGGTTCGCCCGACGTCCGCGGCGGACATGAGTTCCCGGTCAGTGGTGTCCACGAAGAAACCGGACCTCCTTCTCCGCCTCGCCGGACGGATCGTTAAAGGATGTCGACGCCCGGAGCCTAGCACCCGTCGGGACACCCGCGTGTCAGTAGACTCGCCGCGGTGAGCCTCGTCGAGAACCGATCGTCCATCGAGCAGGCGGTCGAGGCAGGGCTCCTCTCCGGAGCGGTCACGTACGTCTGGCACCGCGGAGAAGTGCTGCAGGTCAACGAGATCGGCCACCGCGACGTCGACGCCGGGCTGCCGATGCAGCGCGACACGCTCTTCCGTATCGCCTCGATGACCAAGCCGGTCACTGTCGCCGCGGCGATGGCCTTGGCCGAGGTGGGCAAGCTCGCCCTGTCCGACCCGATCACCCGCTGGGTCCCGGAACTGACCGACATGCGGGTGCTGGTCGACCCCGTCGGCCCGCTGGACCACACCGTCCCCGCGCAGCGCCCCATCACCGTCGAAGACCTGATGACCCACCGCAGCGGCCTGGCCTACTCCTTCTCGGTGGTGGGTCCGATCAGCCGTGCCTATGCCCAGGTGTCGCTGCGCCAGGACGCCGACGACTGGATGGCCGAGATCGGCGGACTGCCGCTCATGCATCAGCCCGGTGAGCGGCTGACCTATAGCCATTCCACCGAGGTCCTCGGGATCGCTCTGTCCCGCATCGAGGGCAAGCCGCTGCAGACCGTGCTGGCCGAGCGGATCTTCGAACCGCTGGGCATGACCGACACCGGGTTCTGGGTGACGCCGGAGAATCGGGCGCGGGCGGCGACCATGTACCGGCTCGACGAGCGGACCGGACTGCAGCACGACATGATGGGCCCGGTGCCGGTGCGCGAGCCGCGGTTCAGCCAGGGCGGTGCCGGGCTGGTCTCCACCGCCCCGGACTACCTGCAATTCATCCGGATGCTGCTGGGCGGCGGCGAGGTCGACGGCATCCGGGTGCTTACCGAGGAGTCGGTGCGCCTGATGCGCACGGACCGCCTCACCGACCAACAGAAGCGCCACCCGTTCCTGGGTGCGCCGTTCTGGGTCGGCCGCGGATTCGGGCTCAACCTATCGGTGGTGACCGACCCCGCGCGCTCGTCGCAGCTGTTCGGTCCCGGCGGCCAGGGGACATTCAGCTGGCCCGGAGCGTACGGAACCTGGTGGCAGGCCGACCCGGCCAACGATCTGATCCTGATCTACCTGATCCAGAACTATCCCGATCTGGCCGCGGCGGCCGCCGCGGTCGCGGGCAACACCGCGCTGGCCCGGCTGCAATCCACCCAGCCGAAGTTCGTCCGGCGGACTTACGCGGCCCTGGGGCTCTGAGTCGGCCAATCCGCCCTAGTCGAGCAGGCCGTAGGTGGCGTTCAGCGTGAAGCCGTTGTCCGCGCTGACGCACCGCAGCGTTGCCTGCTCGGACAGACTGCACCACGCGTTGCCGTTGACCAGCCGGTAGCCGAGAGGCAGAACGCTGACGTCACGGGTGAATGTTTTTGCCTCGGAGCGACGGTATTCGGCCGGGGCCTGCGGGGTCACGACGGTCTGGTTGACGCCGGGCGGCGGCAGCGGGCAGCGGCGTCCTTCGCAGCCGTAGGAGCCGGGCGGCCCGGGTTGGCCTTCCTGCACTGCGGTCCCGTCGGGCCAGCTCGCGGGAACGATGTCGCAGCCCACCGTGCCGTCGGGTCCGATGCCGCAGCCGCGACCGCCGAATCCCTGCGGCTGAAAGAAGATCCAGCCCGGATCGGAAGGGGTCGTGAAGTCGCCGTCCGCGACGGGCCGTGTGCTCGGGTCATCGGCAACGGCCGTCGCCGGGTAGAACACGGCGACACAGGCGAGGCCGACTGCCGTGAGAAGTCGTGTCATTGTCATCGCGGCACTCCCGCCTCGAAAGGACTTACGAGAACATCAATTACACCCCGGCACCCGGAGGCCCACGGCCCAATTGCCAAAGAGAGTGCCGATCAGGGCCGTCGCGCGGTGATGCACCACGACGCGGCGGGCAACTCGAAGCCGGCCTCGCCGCGGTGGTGCTCCAGGGCGCCGACCACGCCGGCGACCACCTCCTGACGGCGTGCCTCGTCGGCGCCCAGGAACGCCGGCCCGAGCGGTCCGGCGCTCAAAATCCGCTCAGTGGCCTCGGCGCCGTCGCCCGGGAACAGGAACGGCGCCTCGATGGACTCCAGGCCGATGGCGGTGAACCCGGCGTCGGTAAGTAGCCGTTCGATGTTGACCGGATCAGCCAGGGAGAACGGTCCCGGCGATCCCGGTTCGGGCAGCGGCGCACGGTCAATCCCGAGGATCTGGGTCGCGGTGGCCGTCGTCAGCATCATCCACGGGTTGCGGTCCAGGTGCTGCCAGACCGACGCGGCCAGCCGGCCGCCGGGCCGCAGCGCGCGAAAGATGTTGGCGAACGCCCCTTTCGGGTCGGAGAAGAACATCAGGCCGAACCTGGAGTGAACGCCGTCGAACGGAATTCCCTCCCCCGCCGCGGCGACCAGATCGGCCGTCGCCGCGTCGGCGGTCACCCCGGTCCCCGGCAATCCGGCCACTGAAAGGCGCCGCTCGGCGGCGGCCGCCATCTGCGGCACGATGTCGACGGCGGCGACCCAGCCGTCGGGTGCGACCTCTCCGGCCAGCGCAACCGCGGAAAGCCCGGGGCCACAACCGATGTCGATGATCCGTTCGCCGGGCCGGGCTTCCAGGGCGATCCGGGCCGCCGATCCGTGGCGTCCCATCGAGGCGGCCATCGACTCGGCCTGCGAGTCCCAGACGGCGGACAGTTTGCCGAAGTGATCCCCGGCGTCCATGCCGGAAGCTGGACTCGATTGAGCCCGGCGGACCGCTTCGGCGGCCGCCCGGATCTGCGGGGTCACCAGCATGACCTGACCCAGCACTCCGTTGACGAACCCGGGTGACTCGTCGGTGGACAATTCCTTGGCCAGTTCGACGGCCTCGTCGACGGCCACCGGTTCGGGCACGTCCTGGGCGTGCAGCAGCTCCCACACCGCCACCCGCAGGATCGCGCGGTCCACGGCGGGCAACCGTTCCAGCGTCCAGCCCTGCAGGTGCGAGCCGATCAACTCGTCGATGTGGGCGGCGTGCTCACTGACTCCGCGGGCCACCGTCACCGTGTACGGATTCAGTTCGGACACATCGGGATTCGCGGCGGCAAGCGCCGTACGGCCGTCGGCCACCTCTGCTGACGTCAGCCCGCGGGCCTCGGCTTCGAAGAGCAGGTCGACGGCGCGCTTGCGGGCCTGATGCCGGCCCTGCGGCTTGCGGTCAGCCACAGCTGGGCGTTGACTCGGCCACCGTGCCGTTGGGCATTGACGCGCCCACCGTGCCGTTAGGCATTAGCGCGCCCACCATGCCGTTAGGCATTAACGCGCCCCAGGTAGCTGCCGTCGCGCGAATCCACCTTCAGCTTGTCGCCGATGTTGATGAAGAGCGGGACCTGGATCTCGGCACCGGTCTCCAGCGTCGCGGGCTTGGTGCCCGCGCTGGACCGGTCGCCCTGGAGGCCGGGTTCGGTGTGGCTCACCACGAGCTCCACCGTGACCGGCAACTCGAGGTACAGCGGGGCCCCCTCGTTGAACGCGATCTGGACCGGCATGCCCTCGAGCAGGAAGCCGGCCGAGTTGCCCACCAGCGCCTCCGGCAGCGGGTGCTGCTCGTAGTCCTCGCTGTCCATGAAGACGAAGTCGGCACCGTCGCGGTAGAGATAGGTGGCGTCGCGGCGGTCCACCGTAGCGGTCTCCACCTTCACCCCGGCGTTGTAGGTCTTGTCGACCACCTTGCCCGACAGGATGTTCTTGAGCTTGGTGCGCACGAAAGCGGGACCCTTGCCGGGCTTCACGTGCTGGAACTCGATGATCTGCCAGAGCTGGCCGTCGATGTTCAGCACGAGGCCGTTCTTGAAGTCGGCAGTGGTCGCCACGGTCGGGTTCTCCTAGCAAGTGGGGTGCGGATCGCTCTGCGGAGCTTACCTGCGCGGCCGTCGCGCCCCCGAATCCCTACTTCAGTACCGAGAGCTCCTTCGGGAAGCGGCTGAGCGACTCCGCTCCGCGCTCGCCGACCAGCAGCGTGTCCTCGATCCGGACCCCACCCCGTCCGGGCAGGTATACCCCGGGCTCCACCGTTACCACCGCACCCTCGAGCAGCCTGCCGCAGGCCGCGGAGTTGATACCGGGCGCCTCGTGGATCTGCAGTCCCACGCCGTGACCCAGGCCGTGGCCGAAGTGGTCCCCGTAGCCGGCATCGGTGATCACCCGGCGCGCTGCCGCGTCGACCTCCGCCAGCGCCGCCCCGCATTCCAGCGCCCCCAGACCCGCGTGCTGAGCCTCGGAAACCAGCGTATAGATCTCCCGCTGCCAGCCGGCGGCGCTGCCGAGGACGAACGTGCGGGTCATGTCCGAGTGGTAGCCGGCGACCAGCGCCCCGAAGTCGATCTTGACGAAATCACCGGCCGCCAGTTCGGCGCCGGTGGGCCGGTGGTGCGGGATCGCCGAGTTCGAACCGGCGGCGACGATCGTTTCGAAGGAGGGGGCGTCGGCGCCGTGCTCGAGCATCAGGGCTTCCAGTTCGCGGGCCACCGCCCGCTCGGTGCGCCCGGGCCGCAGGCCGCCGCCGGCGATCAGGGTGGTCAGCGCCGCGTCGGCAGCCTCGCAGGCCAGCCGCAGCAGAGCCACCTCACCGGCGTCCTTGACCTCGCGCAGATGCTCGACGGTGCCCGACGCGCGGACCAACTCCGTACCGTCATGGCCGTCCAATGCGCCGGCCAGCGCGTCATACCCGTCGACGGTCACCACATGGCTTTCGAAGCCGACCCGGCGCGCGCCGGCAGCGGCGGCCCGCTGCACCAGGTGGCGGCCGCAGGCCCGCTCGATCACGGCCTCGAGGTCCGGCGCCTGCCGGGCCGCCTGTGTGCGGTAGCGCGAATCGGTGGCCAGCACCGGCGCGGTGTCGTCGGCGAACACCAGCAGGGCGGCGTTGGAGCCGGTGAAACCGGAGAGGTAACGCACGTTCACCAGGTCGCTGACCAGCAGAGCGTCCACCTCCGCCGCAGCCAGCCGCGCCGCGAGACGATCCCGGCGTTGAGCGTGTGTCACGGTGGCTGACGGTACCCGCCCCCGAACAACCGATGCCTGACGGCACGTTCCGGACAGAACCAGGCAGTAAGGGTTTAGGCTGATGGCCCATGACGACCTGGTTGCCGCGCGGGCTGCTGCTCGCGATCGGGATGGTGTTACTCCGCCTGGTGCAGGGATCGCTGATCAACGCATCCCCCACCAATGCCGGCACCATCAGTTTGGCGCTGTGCGCGATCTTCGGCGCCGCGGCCTTCCTCTGGGCCTTGTTCGACGGGATGTCCGACGCCCGGGCCAACGCCGACCCGGACCGCCGTCGCGACCTCGCCATGCGCTGGCTGCTGGCGGGCCTGGTGGCCGGGGTGCTCAGCGGTCTCGTCACCTGGGTCATCTCGCTCTTCTACAGCGCCGTCTACGTCGACAGCCTCGGACCCGAACTCGTGGTGTTCCCCGCCTTCACCTGTTTGCTGATCTTCCTGCCCGCGATGTTCGCGGTGGCGCTGGGCCGCTGGCTGGTGGACCGCCGCCGGCCGCCCTTCCATCGTCAGCGCTCGGGCCCGGGTTCAGACGTGTTCGACGAGGTCTACGAGGACGATCCCAACGCCCGGTACGCGGTGTCCCGCACCGAGGTGGACTGGCGGCAGGAGGCGCGTGAAGCGGTTCGCCTCGAGCATCAGGAAGCCGAGGCCCGGCTGCACGACCGCGAGTGAGAGCGGCTCAGCTCTCCGCTGCCAGATATCGCAGTGCCAGCAGGTAGCCCTGCACCCCCAGCCCGACGATCACCCCGGTGGCCACCCCGCTCAGGTAGGAGTGGTGCCGGAAGTCTTCGCGCGCATGGACATTGGAGATGTGGACCTCGATCAGCGGCGCCCGCAGTTCGGCGCACGCGTCCCGTAGCGCGATCGAGGTGTGCGTCAGCGCGCCGGCGTTGAGGATGACCGGGTCGGCGTCGTCGGCGGCCACGTGCAGCCACTCCAGCAACTGGGCCTCGCTGTCGGTCTGGCGGACCGCGACCGACAGCCCCAGCTCCGCGGCCTCGGCTTCGATGAGCGCCACCAGGTCCTGGTAGCTGGTGCTGCCGTACACCTCGGGCTGACGGCGGCCGAGCCGGCCGAGGTTCGGGCCGTTGAACACCTGGACCGTCGTCATTGCTGCGCCTCCTGGGTGGACATCACTTCGGCGTAGGCCGCGGCCAGCAGGGCCGGGTCGGGTCCCTCCAGCCGTCCCGGCTTGGCGAGGGCGTCGAGAACCACGAAACGCAAAGTGCCGGCACGGGTTTTCTTGTCCCCCGCCATGAGCTTCATCAGCTCGGGCAACGCATCGGCGTCGTAGGACACCGGCAGCCCGAGTGACGTCAGCACGTTACGGTGCCGCCGCACGGTGGCCTCGTCGAGCCGCCCGGCCAGCCGCGAGAGTTCGGCGGCGAAGACCAGTCCCACCGACACCGCGGCGCCGTGACGCCACCGATAGCGCTCGCGCCGTTCGATGGCGTGGGCCAGGGTGTGACCGTAGTTGAGGATCTCACGCAGCTCCGATTCCTTCTCGTCGGCGGCCACCACGTCGGCCTTGACCTGGATGGCCCGCCGGATGAGCTCGGGCAGCACCGTCCCGGCCGGGTCGACGGCGGCCTGCGGATCGCCCTCGACGAGATCGAGGATCACCGGATCGGCGATGAATCCGGCCTTGACGATCTCGGCCATCCCGGCCACAAGTTCGTTGGCGGGCAACGTTTTCAGCAGCGCCATGTCGACGATGACGGCCGCGGGCTGGTGGAAGGCGCCGACGAGATTCTTGCCGGCGTCGGTGTTGATGCCGGTCTTGCCGCCAACGGCGGCGTCCACCATCGCCAGCAGCGTGGTCGGGACGTGGACGATGTCGATACCGCGCAGCCAGGTGGCGGCGATGAACCCCGCGACGTCGGTGGCCGCCCCGCCGCCGAGGCTGACGACGGCGTCCTTGCGGCCCACGCCGATGCGCCCGAGCACTTCCCACACAAAGCCGACCACGGGCAGATCCTTGCCGGCCTCGGCGTCGGGCAGCTCGATGCGGTGGGCATCAACACCCTTGTCCGCCAGCATCTTCCGGATCTCTTCGGCGGTCCCAGCGAGCACGGGCTGGTGCAGAATGGCGACCCTGTGCCGATTGCCGAGGATGTCACCGATCCGCGTCAGCAGTCCGGTTCCGATGATCACCGGGTACGGCGGGTCCACGGCGACGTCGATGGTCACCGGTTGATCGACGGCATTCGGACTCATTTGCGTAATCCTGCACGGCGGGCCAACGTCGCCGGGGTAACCGGGCCGGACTCCTCCGGAATGTCCACCCGCGGCGCCGCCGGCGATGTCTGCTGGGGGGCGGGGGCAGGCGCGCCCGGGCGCCGCCACGGCGGGCGACGCCGTCGTGGGGGCTGCGGGTTCTCAAGGCGCCCAGCGATATAACGCACGACCGCCCCCGGGTTGCGACGGTTGGTGTTGATCCGGATGGTGGCCGCCTGGCGGTACAGCGGCACCCGGGCGCTGATCAGTTCGCGGTACTTCTCGGCGCGGTCCGGGCCGGCCAGCAGGGGTCGGACCGTGCTGCCGCTGGTGCGCCGGACGCCCTCGGAGGCGCTGATCTCCAGGTAGACCACGGTGTGGCCGGCCAGCGCCTCCCGCACGCGGGGGATGGTGATGGCGCCGCCTCCCAGCGACAGGATGCCGTCGTGGTCGCGCAGCGCTTCGCAGACCACCTGCTCCTCGATCTGCCGGAAGCCCGATTCCCCTTCGGTGGCAAAGATTTCCGGGATGGTGCGTCCAGTGCGCTCCTCGATCGCGGTGTCGGTGTCGATCAGCGAACACCCCGTCGCCTTGGCGAGCCGCCGCCCGATGGTGGATTTCCCGGAACCGGGCAGCCCGATCAGCACGGCCTTCGGCGCCATGGCACTACCCCGACATCACCGAGGCGGACCCGAAGGCCTCGCGGTCGGCGACCTCGCGCAGGTAGCCCTCGATATTGCGGCGGGTCTCCGCCAGCGAGTCGCCGCCGAACTTCTCCAGCGCGGCTCGGGCGAGCACCAGTGCCACCATGGCCTCCACCACCACACCGGCGGCCGGTACGGCACAGACATCCGAGCGCTGATGGATGCCCACCGCCGCCTCGCCGGTGCTCATGTCGACGGTCGCCAGCGCGCGGGGCACCGTGGAGATGGGCTTCATCGCCGCGCGCACCCGAAGCGGCTGACCGTTGGTCATGCCGCCCTCGAGGCCACCGGCCCGGTTGGTGGACCGGAACACCCCGTCGGGGGCGGGGTAGATCTCGTCGTGCGCACCGCTGCCGCGTCGGCGCGCGGTTTCGAAGCCGTCGCCGATCTCGACGCCCTTGATGGCCTGGATGCCCATGACGGCGCCGGCCAGTTGGCTGTCGAGCCGGTTCTCACCGCTGGTGAACGAACCGAGACCGATCGGCAGGCCGTGGGCGATGACCTCGACCACCCCGCCCAGGGTGTCGCCGTCCTTCTTGGCGGCTTCGATCTCGGCGATCATCGACTCCTGCGCGGCGGCGCCGAACGCGCGCACCGGACTTTCGTCGATCCGGGGCAGATCAGCGGCCGTCGGCGTGGGCCCGTCGTAGGGATCCGACGCCCCGATGGAGATGACGTGGGAGAACACCTCGACGCCCAGGGCCTGCTTGAGGAACGCCCGGGCGATGGTGGCGGCGGCGACGCGGGCGGCGGTCTCCCGGGCGCTGGCGCGCTCCAGGACCGGGCGGGCATCGTCGAAGCCGTACTTCAGCATGCCGGCGTAGTCGGCGTGGCCGGGCCGGGGCCGGGTCAGCGGGGCGTTGCGGGCGACGTCGAGCTCAGCCGCCGGGACAGGGTCCGAGGCCATCACCGACTCCCATTTGGGCCACTCGCTGTTGCCGATCTCGACGGCGATCGGGCCGCCCAATGTGATGCCGTGGCGCAGGCCGGCCAGCACGGACACCTGGTCCTGCTCGAACTTCATCCGCGCCCCGCGGCCATAGCCCAGGCGGCGGCGCGCCAACTGCTCCGCAATCGCCGCGGACGTCACCTCGACACCGGCCACCATGCCCTCGACGACGGCTATCAGGGCGCGGCCGTGGGATTCACCAGCGGTGGTCCATCGCAACACGGGTCAATCTTCCCACGTCGGCCAAGGACGACCCAATCTGGCGAAGCACCGCTCCCGGGGCCAGCGCCTTCCGGCTCTCACCCCAACGACGACCACGGGCTGCGGCGGGCGACTAACGTTCCAGCCGTCCGATCCCAGGCAGAGGCAGGAAGGCGCACACCCGATGAAACCGTCACGTCCCACCGGTTTCCTCAAGCCGGCATTGTTCGTCGTGTTCGTGGCACTGCTGTTCGCCGCCACGGTGATCGGCTACACCAAGAGCGGTAAGACCCATGTCGAGGAGCGCAGCGCCCCGGTCACCGAGGGCGTGAACGTGGCAGTCGACCTGGTGTCGCTCGATCCGGAGAAGCAGCTCGCGACGGTGCGGCTGACGCTGTTCCCGCAGGGCAGTTACCTGGACAAGGAAGAGGACGAATTCGCTGTCGCCCTGCGGGTGACGTCCCGCACGCAAAAGGAGTCTGGGACTCTCGACATCGACAAAGGGCAGCCGGTCGGCGGTTCCTACGAATTCGACATCCCGGTCCACGGCAATCCGCAGAGCTATCCACTGGACCGCTTCGAATACTCCTACTCCTACGCCGGCGCCAACCAGGCCGAAGCGCAGTCGACCACTCCCCTGGTGCGGATCGAAAAGATCCTCGACGACGGCCGGACGGTGCCGGCCGCGGTCGGCGCGGCCAGCGACGGCCCTGGCGGCCTGGACGGCTGGACCGACCGATGGCGCCTGGTCGGCGAGGGACCGACCCTCTACGTCAACCTCGTTCTCGAACGGTCCGGCGCAGTCATCACGGCCGCGGCGGTGATTGTGTTCCTCGTTGTCGCGATGGCGACGCTGGCCGCGGTGGTCGCGTGGTCGGTGGCCACCCGTCGACGGCCCATCGAGGCGACCATGGCCAGTTGGTTCGGCGCCATGCTGTTCGCACTCATCCCCTTACAAGGCTTCATGCCCGGAGCTCCGCCGGTGGGCGCCTGGATCGACGTTTTCGTCTTCCTGTGGGTCGAGATCACCCTGCTGACCAGCATGGGCGTGTTCATCATCTCCTGGCTCCGCTACCGCGAGGTGCCCAGCTACCCGCACCTGCGGAGCCCGGACGAACCCGCCGAATCCTAAACGCGCCGCTATGCCTACAGCACCGCAAGCGCGGCGACGAGCAGGCTCGCCAGACACATCGACGGTCCGTGCGGCACCGTGCCGCCACGCCCTCGCATCACCGCCACGCCTCCGGCGAACGCCGTCAGCATCGGAGCGCCCAACGCCGCGAGGCTCCACACCGATGCACCCAGCGCACCGGTCAGCGCGCCGACTCCCAACGCGAGCTTCACATCACCTGCACCCATGCCGGCCGGTGCGATCAGGTGGATCACCAGATAGAGGCCACCCAGCGCCGCGGCACCCAGCAAAGCGGAGAGGCCGCGTCCCCACAGCGCGGCCGCAGCGATGATGACAGCCGCACCGGACAGCGTGAGCACATTGGGCAACCGCCGCTCCCGCACATCGATCGCGGACAGCACCGCCGCCCACGTCACCACCGCCAACGCGGCCAGCCCTTCGACGACGCCCACAGCCGGACGCTAACCCAGGGCAGCCGCCATCTGCTCTCGCGGAGCCGGACGGCCTGTGAATTGTTCGACCTGACTGAACGCCTGGTGCAGCAGCATCTGCAGACCACTGATCACCTCGCCGCCGCCGGCAGACACCGCCTGGGCCAGCGGGGTCGGCCACGGGTTGTAGATCGCGTCGAGGAGCACCGGCACCCCGGCCAGCGCACCGGCGTAGCGGGCGGCCGCCTCCGCCGGGATGGTGCTGATGAGGATGTCGACATCGCCGGCGGCAGCGTCCAGGTCGTCGGAGCGGCTCAGATCGCAGAATGACGCCGTCATCCCCAGACGCGACCCGAGGTCGACCAGTCGGGCCGCGGCCTCCCGATTGCGTGCTGCCACAACGACTTCGGCGACACCGAGCTCGCACAGGCCGACCACCGCAGCCGGCGCGGTTCCCCCGGAACCGAGCACCATCGCACGCCGCAGACCGCGGCGATGCCCCAGCGCGCCGGCCACGCCGTCGATGTCGGTGTTATCCGCGCGCCAACCGCCCTCGGTACGCACCAGGGTGTTGGCAGAGCCGACGAGTTCGGCGCGCTCGGTGCGTTCGTCGGCGAATCGCAGGGCCGCGAACTTGCCCGGCATGGTGACCGAGACGCCGACCCACTCGGGGCCGAAACCGCTTACAAGCGAGGGCAATTGGTCTTCGGTGCACTCGATGCGGTCATAGGTCCAGTCATCCAGCCCCAGCGCGCGGTAGGCGGCCAGGTGCAACTGCGGGGACCGCGAGTGCGCGACCGGCGACCCGAGGACGGCGGCCCTGCGCGCCGTCATCGACTACCGCCCGGAATCGAGCACGCCGCTTTCCAGCGCCTTGTCCCTGTTCGCCAGGTGCTCCTGGTAATCCTTGGTGAACAACGTCGTGCCGTCGGAGTCGATGGTGACGAAGTACAGCCAGTCCCCCGGCTCGGGCTTCTCCGCCGCCGCCAGCGCCTCCGCGCCGGGCGAGCAGATCGGGGTGGCCGGCAGGCCGGCCTTGGCGTAGGTGTTCCACGGCGTCTCGGTGTGCCGGTCCTGGTCGGTGGTGGCCACCTCCTGGCGGTCCAGCGGGTAGTTCACCGTGGAGTCGAACTCCAGCCGGTCGTAGTCGCTGGCGAGCCGGTTGTAAATCACCCGGGCCACCTTGGCGAAGTCCGCCGGCTGGGCCTCCTTCTGCACCAGGGAGCCGACGATCAGCACCTCGTAGGGCGAGATGTTCAGGCCCTTGGCGGCGTCGAGGATTCCGCCCTTGAGGTACTGCTCGCCGCTATCGCCGACCAGCTTGGCCAGGATCTCCTTGGGCGAGGACGACGGGTCGATGTTCCAGGTACCCGGCGCGATCAGGCCCTCCAGGCGCCGGTGGCTCTGGCCCATCGCGCCGGCCCCCTTCACCGCCCAATCCGGCACGTTGAGGGACTGCAGCGAGCCCTCCTCGGCGGCGGCCTTGAGGTCTGTGGCGGAGATGCACTTCCTGGTGCCGTTGAGGTCGAGACAGCTGGCATCGGAGATCAGCGAGAAGATGCCCGGGTTGGGCTTATCCGATCCGACCACGGTGATGTCGTCGAGTTGCTTGCCCTCCGGGATCACGAGCTTGCCGACGCGGTTCTCCGGATCGACCAGTTTCGCCACGGCGGTCGCGGCCGGGATCTCGGTGCGCACCTTGTAGTACCCCGGCTGGATCGCGGCCAGCTTCGGGTTCGCCGACGCCGCCGAGATGAACATCCCGACGTCGGCGATGACGCCCTTGTCCAACAGATCCTGGGCGATCACCGCGCCCGAGTCGCCTTCGTGGACCTGGATGACGATGTCTTCCTTGCCCTCACCGACGTAGTCACTCGGCGGCTTGGGTCCGCCGAAGATCCTGGGGCCCAGCAGCCACGCCGCGATCGCGATGGCCAGCGCCACGCCCACCAGGACCGCGAGGCGGCCGCGGCGCCGGTCGCCCTGCCGTTGCTCGGATGCGGTGACGCGCTGCACCCCGACGGCTTGCGGCTCGGCCCGCCCGGGCACCACCTCGTCGGCGTAATCGGGGTGCACGTCGTCGGCGCGATCGGGCTGCACGTCTTCGGGCATCGTCACTCTTCTTCCGTCGTGGCCGCGTTGCAGCCATTTCGCGTCGTGGCCGCGTTGCGGCGTTGGTCGAGCCAGCCTTGCAGGATTGCCACGGCGGCGGCCTGGTCGATCATTCCCCGCTGTTCGCGGGCACGCATTCCTGCTTGCCGCAGGGAACGCGCTGCGCTGACGGTGGTCAGACGCTCGTCGGCCAGGCGGACCGGCACCGGGCTGATCCGGACGGCCAGCGCCTCGGCGACCGCGACTGCGTCGTCGGCCGAGGAACCGGCACGGTCGCTCAGGGTACGCGGCAGGCCGACCACGACCTCCACGACCTCCAACTCGTCGACCAGCGCCGCCAGTCGGCGCAGGTGGGCGGTGCCGCGTTCGCGGCGCACGGTCTCCACCGGAGTGGCCAGAATTCCATCGGGATCACTGGTGGCGACGCCGATGCGGACCGTACCCACGTCGACGCCCAGACGCCGGCCCCGTCCCGGGTCGTCGGTCCCCGGGCGGTCGGGCATGCGGTCCTGTATCGACACCGGGAGCCTCAACGACGGGCCAGCTCCGCGCGCACACCCGCCAGCGCCGCGTCGATGCCGGATGGTTCTTTACCTGAGCCCTGCGCGAGGTCGGCTTTCCCGCCCCCGCGGCCGCCCACCGCCGCGGCGACGGGCGACACCAGGTCATTGGCCCGAAGGCCGGCGTCCTGGGCGGCCTGATTGGTAGCGACGACGAACGGGACGCTGCCCTCGCTCTCGGAGATGAGCACCACCACACCGGGCTCCGAGCCCAGGCGCGCGCGGATGTCGCCGACCAGCGAGCGCAGGTCCGCGGCGGTCATTCCGGTAGCCATTCGCTGGGCCACCAGGCGCACACTACCGACCTGTTCGGCGGCCGCGGCGGCATTCGACGCCGACGCGCGCGCGCCGGCCAGGCGCATCCGGTCGAGTTCCTTCTCCGCGGTCTTCAGCCGCTCGACCAGCGTGGCCACCCGGGTCGGGACCTCCTCGGACGGGACTTTCAGCGACGCCGCCAAACCGGCCATCAAGGCGCGTTCCTTGGCCAGGTGACGGAACGAGTCCAGGCCCACGTAGGCCTCGACACGACGCACCCCGGAGCCCACCGAGGACTCGCTGAGGATCGTGATCGGCCCGATCTGGGCCGAGTTGTGAACGTGGGTGCCGCCGCAGAGCTCCAGGGAGAAGGGTCCGCCGATCTCCACGACCCGCACCTGGTCGGGGTACTGCTCACCGAACATCGCCATGGCGCCCATCGCCTTGGCCTTCTCCAGTTCGGTAGTGAACGTGTTCACCGGGAAATCGGCCTGCACCGCTTCGTTGGCCACTTCCTCGACCCGGTTGCGTTGTTCCTCGCTCAGGGCGCCCTGCGAGTTGAAGTCGAACCGCAGGTACCCCGGCCGGTTGAGCGAACCGGCCTGAACGGCGTTGGGGCCCAATACCTCCCGCAGCGCGGCATGCACCATGTGGGTACCGGAGTGGCCCTGGGTGGCGCCGCGACGCCAAACCGGATCGACCGACGCGATCACGGTGTCGCCCTCGACGAACTCGCCGGACTCGACGTTGACGCGGTGCACCCACAGCGTTTTGCCGATCTTCTGCACATCGGTGACGGCCGCCTTGGCCGACTCGCTCGACCCGGTGCCGCTGATCTCGCCGGCGTCCGCGATCTGGCCGCCGGACTCGGCGTACAGCGGGGTGCGGTCGAGGACGATCTCGACCCGCTCGGCCGTCATGTCCTGGGAGTGCACACGCGGGCGGTGGGAGACCACGGGCACCCGCTTGCCATCGACGAAGATGCCGAGAATCCTTGCCTGCGAGGACAGTTCATTGAATCCGGTGAACTCGGTGGGCCCGGCGTCGACGAGCTCGCGGAACGCGGACAGGTCGGCGTGGGCGTGCTTGCGGGCGGCGGCGTCGGCCTTGGCGCGGCGGCGCTGTTCGGCCATGAGCTCGCGGAACCCGAGTTCGTCCACGGTCAGGCCGGCTTCGGCGGCCATCTCGAGGGTCAGCTCGATCGGGAACCCGTAGGTGTCGTGCAGCGCAAAGGCGTCCGAACCGGTCAGCACCGTCGCGCCGGAGGACTTCGTCGCGGCCGCGGCGTCCTCAAACAGCTTCGAGCCCGACGCCAGGGTGCGGTTGAAGGCGGTCTCCTCGGCGACCGCGATGCGGTTGATGCGGTCGAAGTCGGTGACGAGCTCCGGATAGGAGGGGCCCATCGCGTCGCGCACGCATGCCATCAGCTCGCTGACGATCGGGCGTTCGATGCCCAGCAGCTTGGCCGCGCGGATGATCCGCCGCAGCAGGCGGCGCAGCACGTAGCCGCGGCCCTCATTGGACGGGGTGACGCCGTCGGCGATGATGATCGCGGCCGTGCGGCTGTGGTCGGCGATCACCCGGTAGCGAACGTCGTCGGAGTGATTGCCCTGCCCGTATCCGCGCGCCGCGTATCCGGCGACCTTGTCGATGACGGGGCGCAGCAGGTCGGTCTCGTAGACGTTGTCCACGCCCTGCAGCAGGCAGGCGATGCGCTCCACACCCAGGCCGGTGTCGATGTTCTTGCGGGGCAGCGGCCCGAGGATCTCGAAGTCCTCCTTGCTGGTGCCGTCGCCGCGCTCGTTCTGCATGAAGACGAGGTTCCAGATTTCGATGTACCGGTCCTCGTTGGCCTCCGGACCGCCCTCGATGCCGTAGTCCGGGCCCCGGTCGTAATAGATCTCCGAGCAGGGGCCGCACGGGCCGGGAATCCCCATCGACCAGTAGTTGTCGGCCATGCCGCGGCGCTGGATTCGCTCAGCGGGCAGCCCGGCCACCTCCTGCCAGAGTTCGACGGCCTCGTCGTCGTCGTAAAAGACTGTGGCCCAAAGCCTTTCGGGGTCGAACCCGTAGCCGCCCTCCTCCACCGGATTGGTCAGCAGGGTCCAGGCCAGTTCGATGGCGCGGCGCTTGAAATAGTCGCCGAAGGAGAAGTTGCCGGCCATCTGGAAGAAGGTGTTGTGCCGGGTGGTGATGCCCACCTCGTCGATGTCCGGGGTGCGGATGCATTTCTGGATGCTGGTGGCGGTGGCGTACGGCGGGGTGCGCTGCCCGAGGAAGTACGGGACGAACTGGACCATGCCCGCGTTGACGAACAGCAGGTTCGGATCGTCGAGGATCACCGAGGCACTGGGCACCTCGGTGTGTCCGGCGTTGACGAAGTGATCCAGGAACCGCTTCCTGATCTCATGGGTCTGCACGGGTGGGGACGTCCTTGTGTTGGGGGTGCGGATCGGCCGGCCTTACCGGCGCGTCGACCGCCTTACATTACCGGGCTTACCCACTGACGAAGCTCAGCCTGACCTGCCGCCGCGGGTTGTCCCGGTTGAGGTCCACCAGGACCACGCTCTGCCAGGTGCCCAGCAGCGGAGCGCCGTCGGCGACCGGGACGGTGACCGAGGGCGACACCAGGCCGGGCAGGACATGGTCGGCGCCGTGCCCGGGCGAACCGTGGGCGTGCCGGTAACGGTCATCCCGCGGAAACATCCGTTCGAGGGCGTCGACCAGGTCGGCGTCGGATCCCGCGCCGGTTTCTATGATGGCGATGCCGGCCGTGGCGTGCGGCACGAAGACGTTGCACAACCCGTCGCCGCGGCCCCGGCAGAAGTCCCGGACCTGGCCGGTCAGGTCCACCGTGCGCCGCCGGGCGGTGTCGAGGTCCAGCATGGTGGTGTCCATGGGTCCAGCGTAGGTGCGCTGCGGCACAGGGCCGTCGGAGTCGTCGGGCCGTCTGGTTCACAGCACCGTGTCGAGATCACCTTCGACGACGCGCTGGGGAATCTGCGTGAACCGGTAGCGGCCAGCGGCGGGATCCAGGGCGAAGATCCAGACCGCTTCGCGTCGAGAAATTGCGTTGGCCATGGGTTGGCACTCCTATGTCCGGGGCCGGCGGATGATGGCGCGCAGCTTCTCGAGGCGTCCGGCGATCTCCCGTTCGGCGCCGTGCCGGGAGGGCCGGTAATAGTCGACGCCGGCCAACTCGTCTGGCGGATACTGTTGCGGCACAACCCCATCCGGATCATCGTGCGGGTAGCGGTAGCCCTGGGCGTGGCCCAGCCGGGCCGCCCCGGAGTAGTGGCCGTCGCGAAGAGCGGTGGGTACCGATCCGGCCCTGCCGGCTCGGATATCGCTCATGGCGGCCGACAGCGCGGTGGTGACGGAGTTGGATTTCGGCGCGGTGGCCAGGTGGACGGTGGCGTGGGCGAGCGTCAGCTGGGCCTCGGGCATGCCGATGAGGGCGACGGCCTGTGCAGCCGCCACGGCGACGGGCAGGGCGGTCGGGTCGGCCATGCCGATGTCCTCGCTCGCCAGAATCATCAGCCGGCGGGCGATGAACCGGGGGTCCTCCCCCGCGACCAGCATCCGGGCCAGGTAGTGCATGGCGGCGTCGACGTCCGACCCCCGTACCGACTTGATGAAGGCGCTCACCACGTCGTAGTGCTGGTCGCCGTCGCGGTCGTAGCGCACGGCGGCCCGGTCCAGCGACTGCTCGACGGTTTCTACAGTGATGGTTCCGCCGGCCGCGGCGGCGGTCTCTGCGGCCACCTCCAGGGCCGTCAGCGCCCGCCGGGCGTCACCGGCGGCGAGCTGAACCAGCAGGTCCAGCGCTTTGTCGTCGATGGCGACCTGGCCACCGAGCCCTCGCGGATCGGCGACCGCACGTTGCACGACGGTGCGGATGTCGTCGGGGCCCAACGGCTGCAGTTGCAGAATCAGCGAGCGGGACAGCAGCGGTGCGACCACGGAGAAGGACGGGTTCTCGGTGGTGGCCGCGACCAGCAGCACGATACGGTTTTCCACCGCGGCGAGCAGGGCGTCCTGCTGGGTCTTGGAGAACCGGTGCACCTCGTCGATGAACAGCACGGTCTGGTTGCCGTAGGCCGCGGCCCGGCGGGCCTCGTCGATCACGGCCCGCACCTCCTTCACCCCGGCCGACAGCGCGGAGAGGGCCTCGAAGCGGCGCCCGGTGGCCTGCGAGATCAGCGACGCCAGCGTGGTTTTCCCGGTGCCGGGCGGCCCGTAGAGGACCACCGACGCCGCGCCGGAGCCCTCCACCAGGCGACGCAGCGGAGCAGTGGGCCCCAGCAGGTGGCCTTGGCCGACGACTTCGTCCAGGCTCGCCGGGCGCATCCGCACGGCCAGGGGCGCGGAGACGTGCATCGACGGGCCCGCCGGCGGTTCGTCGCCGGGCATGTCGAAGAGGCTATCGGGCACGAGGTCAGGCTTACCACGCATCGTCGGTTCTGATCACGCTGCGGCCACCCCGTGGGCGAAACCGGCCCCCTCCCGAAGGGGACCGGTCCCGGCCGTCGTCACCCGTTTCCCAGACCCGAAACCGCGGCCAGGAGAGGCGACTAAAAGTCGCTGTGACCGAATGTCGCCGCACGATAAGACGAACGGTTGGAATCAGGGTGGAGAACTTTTGCCGAAACCTTGCGAGGCAAACAATCAGGTGACTAATTTGAGGCTCCTAACCGGAACAAAGACGACCTGGCTGCCTGGCACAGTTCCTGACTTTTTTATGTGCGGCGTTACCGCACGTGCGGATTTCAGCAACATGAAAGGCGTTCGGCCGCAGGCGTTCCCCGAGAGGGGCCGTCACGCTGCCTGGCTGGGGCGCGCTACAAGGAGATCCCGTGGCAGACAAGAACCCCAACGAACCACTCAACGTCGTCGAGAACTTCGTTGACAGGCCCTACACCGTTCAGCGGCTCGTGGAACGACCGGTGGAGCGGATCGTCGACAAGCCGGTCACGTTGGAGCGGGTGATCGAGCGTCTGGTGGTCGACACGGTCGACAACGTCGTCGACAAGCCGGCCACGGTGTCGCGCCTGGTCGAGCGTCCGGTCGTCACGGTGGTCGACGAGGTCGTCGACCACCCCGTGAAGATCTCCCGCCAGCTGGAGCGCCCCGTCGTCACTGTGGTCGACGAGGTCGTCGACCGCCCCGTGAAGATCTCCCGCCAGCTGGAGCGCCCCGTCGTCACCGTCGAGGACCGCGTCGTCGACAAACCGGTCAAGGTCACCCGCGAACTCGAACGCCCCGTCGTCACCGTCGAGGACCGCGTCGTCGACAAACCGGTCAAGGTCACCCGCGAACTCGAACGCCCCGTCGTCACCGTCGAGGACCGCGTCGTCGACAAACCGGTCAAGGTCACCCGCCAGCTCGAGCGGCCGATCGTGACGGTCGAGGATGTCGTCGTCGATCGTCCGGTCAAGGTCACCCGCCAGCTCGAGCGGCCGGTGGTCACCGTGGATGACGAGGTCGTGGAGAAGGCGGTACGCGTCAACCGGCTCGTCGAGAAGCCGATCGTCACCGTCGACGACAACGTCGTCGAGAAGGCCATCAACGTGAACCGGCTCGTCGAGAAGCCGATCGTCACCGTCGACGACGACGTCGTCGAGAAGGCCATCAACGTGAACCGGCTCGTCGAGCGTCCGGTGGTCACGGTGGTCGACGAGATCGTGGACCGCCCGCAGAAGGTGGGCCGAGCAATCGAGCGCCCGGTGGTGACGGTCACCGACACCATCGTGGACAGCCCGGTCCAGATCCAGCGCCTCGTCGAACGTCCGGTGGTCAACATCGTCGACAAGATCACCGACAAGCCGGTCGAGGTTCAGCGGCTGGTCGAGAAGCTGGTGGTGTCGATCGTCGACCGGGTTGAGGAGCGGCCCGCCCAGATTCAGCGTCTGGTCGAGAAGCTGATCGTCGACATCCAGGACAACGTGGTGTCCAAGCCGGTCACGGTCGAGCGGCTGATCGAGCAGCCGGTGGTCAACATCGTCGACAAGGTCGTCGAGGTTCCGGTGTCGCGGGTCGTCGAGCGTGTGGTCGAGAAGCCGGTCGAGAAGGTCATCACCAAGGTGGTCGAGAAGCCGGTCGAGAAGATCGTCGAGAAGATCATCGAGGTGCCGGTCGAGAAGATCGTCTACAAGACGGTGGAGAAGCCGGTCGAGCGGATCGTCGAGGTGACGGTCGAGAAGCCGGTCGTCAAGGTGGTCGAGAAAATCGTCGAGGTGGCCGTCGAGAACATCGTCGAGCGGGTCGTCGAGAAGCCCGTCGACCGCGTCGTCGAGAAGATCGTCGAAAAACCCAACATCATCGAAAAGATCGTCGAGAAGCCCGTCGACCGGGTCATCGAGAAGATCGTCGAAAAACCCAACATCATCG